>OFDN01002234.1_pt1 | contig 10989 bp, 17 predicted proteins | sample 1520971 | NCBI WGS metagenome assembly OFDN01 (sample SAMEA94257418, study PRJEB24077) | hot springs metagenome | biome: Aquatic biome; feature: Geographical feature; material: Water | place: India | collected 2012-06-12 | depth 5 m | reverse complement strand
GGGCCAGGCGGCGCTGGCGTTCGGCCTCGGCCCGCGCCCAGTCGATCTGGCGTTGAAGCCGTGAGGGGCGGGCGGTCACAGCAGGCGCTCCCTGTGGGTGAGGGCGAGCATCAGCCGATGGGCCGTGATCAGGACCTGAGCGAAGGCGAGGGCGGCGGTCATGCCTGGGCCTCAAGGCCGGCCGCCAACCGCTCCAGCTCAGCGACGATCAGTGCGGCGGCGCGGACCAGGTCGCGAAATCCGCCGGTCGGTTTGAACATCGCGGGGTCCCATCCGCCGGGCCAGAACAGGGCGGCGTCCCGGTCGCCGGCGTAGGCGCTTGCATAGGCGGCGGCGGCCTGGGCCAGTTCAAAGTCGCCGTTCTGTTCGGCGTCAGTTTGGGGTGAGAAGCCTTCCACCTCGATCTGGCGCAGGCGTTCTTCGCGGATCAGCTGCAGGGCGGCTTCGGCCGGCTGCGTCCTGGCGATCGCCAAGCCCTTCAGATGGGCGCTCATGAGGTTGGCGGGGGCGGGGGCGGGCGCGGGTGCAGACGTCGCCGGCGCCGAGGGCGCGGGCAGGGGTGGCACGGGGGTGCGGTTATGCGGACGCACATAGGGCGCGACATCCTCTGCCTCCTCCGTCGTGCGTGATCCGCCGCCGTAGTTGGGCGAGGGCAGGGGCGGCAGAATGCCGAGCGCACGGCGCGCCTCGTTGGCGCGGGTGGCGTTGCCGTAGTCGACGCCGTTGACGACGTGCGGGCCGCTAGGCTTCGCGGCTTCAGAGAGGACCAGCCATTCGGTCCAATATCTTCCCGAGTGCCGCAGCTTGGCCTCGGCGCCCACGCCCAGGGCTTGTTGCCTCAAGAGCGCTAGGCGCTGCGCGTCGGCGCCGCCCGGTTCGTTGACGTAGCCTTTGGCCAGCAGCCAGTCGAAGGTGGCGTCAGCGAGGGTGACGGTATGGTGGCCCTTGAGATGGGTGAACCCAAGGCCGCAGTTTTCGACCAGATGTTGGGCGCATTTGGTCGGGTCCGGATAGGACTCGCCACAGACCGCTTCGTAGGTCGCGGTATTGTCTGTCGGGCGCCGGACGATGAGGTCCGCAACCTCGACCAAGACGAGCAGATGTTTCGGACTGAGCGCCTCGATGGCGGGCCAAATCCTGCGCTTCTGGGATTCCAGCCACTCGCGTTGAGCGTCCGTCCGTTGGGCTCGTGGACCCGTCGCCGGGCCGTGCTCCGCCAGGGCTTGCGAGAGTTCATCGCTGGGACCTAGCCGATCTGGCGCCTTGGGCGTCGTGACGCTCGCGCGCAGGGCGTCCCAGCTGCCGGTGCGTTCGTAGTCGGCGATCGCCTGGGGCGTGGCCTCGCGGGCGATCTTCAGCTTTTGCTGGACGTCGCGCAGGCCGGAGGTCTCGCCCTCTTTCACCCGGCCGATCTGGCGGGCCAGTTCGGCCGCGCTCCAGTCCGTGGCCTGTTGCAGTTTCAGCAGCTGCTGGGCGTCTTCCCAGGGCGACATGTCGGCGCGGCGGGCGTTGGCGACCAGGGTGATGACCAGGGCGGTGGCGGGGTCGGCCTCGGCCTCCTCAAACGGCATGCCGTCGGTCAGCCAGTCGGGTGTCTTGCCGAAAGGATCCTCTGCGACCTGTGCGAGCAGCAGTTTGGCGGCCTCCCATCGGTGTTCGCCGTCGATCAGCATGCGCACGCCGTTCGCGTCCGGCTCGGTGGCGATGACGCGCTGGACCAGGCCGGCCGGGCCGCGCATGGAGGCGGCCATGTCGGCCAGAACCTCGCGGCGGACGGGGCGGTTCAGCGGGTTGGGGCGGAACTTGTCGATCGGCCACTGGCCCCGCGCGCGGCGCTTTTCGCCGCCGTGCTGGGCGCGGCGATAGGCGGCCAGCTGTTCGCGGCCGGCGTCGGTCAGACCGTCGGTCATCGGCTCGGCGTGGACCAGGTTCGCCTCGGCCAGGGCCTTGAGGGCGCGCATGGTGTTGCTGGGGTCGCGGTCGAGGCGGGCGGCCAGGGTGGAGCGGGTCCAGCCCTCGGTCGGGCGGTCTTCGAGGGCGGCCAGCAGTTCGGCGTTCTGAAAGGCCAGGATGTTGGGCTCGGTCATTGGTCGGCGTCCTCCTGGTTCTGGCCGGGAGCGGCGTCTGGAGCGGCGACGGGCGCGCGCGTGCGCCAGTCGGGATCCAGCCGGTTCAGCAGGGTCAGGCCGTGGTTCAGACGGGCGGCGGCGACGTCGCCGTCCTGAACCAGGCCATGGACGATCCAGGCCAGGGCGACCACGGCCGCCCGGCCCTGTTCCGGCGTCAAGGGATCGTGGCCGTGCGCCTCGCGGTACAGGGCCGCCTTGTCGGGCCAGTTGCCGAAGACGCTGCCGGTGGACAGGCCGGCGGCCGCCGCGATGGCGCGGAGCGTGGCCTGTTCGTAGCCGACCTGGGCGAACCGTTCGGTCGCGGCGGCCAGGACGCGGGCTCGGGTCATGGCCTTGTTCTGCTGGCGGCGGCAGTCAGGCGAATGGCGACGGCGCGGGCGGGGCGGCGTTGAGGCGAGGGCGGGGTTGAGCGTGTCGAGATGGGACAAGGCGGGGTCTCCGAGGGTGTCAGGCGCCGCCGAACAGGCGGGCGCAGATCAGGGCGACGATGGCGCAGACGATCAGGGCGCCCAGGCCGTGGGGCGTCAGGGTGCGGGCGAAGCGGGGGCGGCGGGCCGGCGACCAACGGCGGCGCATCACAGCCTCCCCCCGGCGTCGGGCGCGGGCTGGTACAGGCCGTCCCTGACCAGGGCGGCGATGCGGGCGGCGCGACGGTCGGGCCGGTCCAGCACGGCGACGCTGAGGACTGCATCGATGAAGGCGTCCAGGGTGACACCATAGACGCGGGCGATGCGCCGTTCCTGATAGAGGACGTAGAAGACGTGGGGGTTGTCGGTCGTGGTGTCGGGTTCGGCGTCCAGCCGGGCGGCGGCCACGCCCGCGTGACGGGCGATGGAGCGGACCGCGTCGCTGGCGCGCGGGCCGACGACGCCGTTCAGAATCTCGGCCCGCTGAACCCGGCCGACGCCGGGGGCGAAGTCGATCAGGATGCAGGGGCCGGCCAGCTGGTCCGCCAGGGACAGAAGGCGGTCGCGGGCGTCGGCGAGGGCGGCAGGGGCGGCGAGTGTCATGCACGACCACCCGCTCTATGAGCTGCGCCCGCTTTCGCGGCCGTGCGGTGCATCTCGAACTGAGGGGCGACCGTGTCGAACGTCTCCAGCAGCTGCGCCCGCAGCTCAGCCATGGAGGTGTCAGTTTCGCTGACAACTTCGATGATCCCGCCCAGGGCGCCCACGATGAACGGCCCCATGTCGCGACGCCCGCTGCGGACAAACTCGAGCGCGTGCAGCTTGCGGAGCAGGCGCGTCACGAGGTCCTGAGCGACGGCGGCGCTGGCCTGATAGTCTTCGCCTTCGGCTTTCCAATCCTGGGGCATCATTCGACATCCTGGGTCGGGCGGACGCCGGCGGACCAGTCGTGCAGGGCGGTCAGCCGGTCCTCGGCCTTGCGCCCCGCCAGGGTGAAGACGTCGGCGAACAGGTCGGCGGCGCGCAGGTTCGGCTCCAGCCGGATACGCAGAGCCAGAAGCGCCGCCTCCAGCGTCGGCAGGCTCCAGCTCTGTCCGTCCATGCGGACCACCACGATCGGCTGCATGACCGAACCGGTGATGACCACGGTTCCGTCGATGTCGAAGCTGCGGGCCGGGCCGTGGTGCAGGGCCTGGATGATCTGATCCGCCGCCAGATCATGGGCGTCGCCGGGTTCGGGGATGAAGCCCAGGCGCGAGAAGAGGGACGGGCGCGAGAAGACGGACGGGGCGCGAACGCCGTGCGCGTCCGGGACTGACGTAGGCGGGGGCGAAAAGGGCGTGACGGCCATGGGGCGCTCCTGTGAAGAGGGCGCCCGCACCGGCGGGTGGAGGGATGGCGACCGTCAGACTGTAAGCGGCGTGTCGCGCCCCGCCGGTGCGGGAGCGTCGTCGCGCTCATCGCGACAACAGCGCGACAATGTCGCGCGATTCGCGATACGTCAACCGTGTTGTTGAGTGCGATGCTGTGACCCTAAACATGGCGGGGGTCGCGAATGGCGCGATTTGTCGAGTTCGGAGACCGGATCCCGGAGACGAAGGAGGATGAGCTGGTGGGGCCCCGCTCGGCCGATGGTCTCAGTTGCCCCATGACCTTCGATTATGATGACGGTCGCCGTCGCACGGTCATGATCGCAGCACTCTATGGGCCGCTCGAGGGTCCAGAGTATTTCCGGGGGGAGGTGCAGGGGCTGGGCGAGGACCGCACTTTCAAGGTGTCTCGGGTGCAGTGTCTGTGGTTGGATGGACAGGCGCATACGGCGCAGATCGGGTGGCGGATCGGGCATGCCATTCGCCAGGCGCATGGTCTTCCGACGATTGCCGCCCCATACAGCATCGAGCTAGCGGACGTGCCGATCTTCCTGCGGTTCAGCGAGACGGTTTACGACTTCGATGAAGCCGATCTCAATCATGTCCAGGAGCGCCAAATGGTCCGTGAGTATGAAGGCGTGGCGAAGCGGTTGACCCTGGAGTATCGCTGGGACGGGCCGCGCCATGTTCTGACCGTCAGCGGACGCCCGCTGGACGGTTCAAAGCGAAAATCGACATTCAGAGTCGCGACTTATGGCTCTAGGATAGTGGAAAGCATTCAGTCCAAGATTTCGGGCGAGTGGGTCGCAGACTGGGTGACCTGGCTAGAGCAGTGTCAGCGCCGATAGGCGACCGCATGGATCGCCTTGACCGTTGAGGCATCCACGCGGACCTCTTTGTCGGGATTGTACTGGTGCAGAAAGACGACGCCGTCGCGCTGACCCTTGTACTGTTTCACGATCCCCGTTCCGTCGTGGAACTCGACCACACAGTCGCGATCACGCTGGGGCGACATGTTCAAGCCGATGATTACGGTTTCGCCGCTGTAGAGGCGAGGCTCCATGCTGTCGCCGGCGACGCGAACGCCGATCGCGCGGCCCCGAACCAGACCGGCCGGAACCTCGATCCGATCGATCACCTGGTCTGACGCCAGGCCGATGCGATCCTCTCCGCCCGCCTGGGCGTAGCCATAGACGTCGATCAACTCGAACGCGGGCCCGGCGGGTTCATCGCCCGCAAAGAAGCTTTCGATCTTTTCAGCCTCTTCCGCCGTCATGCGGCGTCCGCCCTTGGTGTCGGGGCCTTTCATCAAGCGGCTGATGGAGTCTTTCGACACGCCGAGGTGCCGCGCCAGATCAGACTGGCGGCGTCCGGACGTCCTTAGGCGGCGATGCACGTCTTCAACCTTCATACGCGAAGGTGTCGCGAAAAAAGCGACGCGCTGGTATTGCAGATTTTCGCGAATCACGCGCGACATATATCGCGATTAACGCGACACTGACAAGAAGCTGCGCCATGAACGCGACCCATCCCACGCCGGCGGCCCGATTCATCGCCCGTTACGGCGTCCAGAGACTGTCGAAATGGTCCCGTCGGGACCGGTCCCGCATCCATGCCTGGACGTGGCCAAAAAGCCGGGGCGGCACAGGCGGGGTCATTCCCCATGCCGTGCGTGATCCGATCATTACGGGGGCGAGGGACGACCTGAACGAGGAGATCGCCTTCTCGGACTTCGAGCCTCGAGAGGGCGAATCCTACCTGTCGGAGTGCGGGGTGGCCCAGGAGCCCCAGCCATGAGCCGCATCAGCCCCCTGTCCCAAAGCGCCGCCTTCCGTCGCCGCATGCGCGGGATCAAGGCGCAGGCGCAAAATGGCGCGGCCGGCCTGGCGGCTCAGATGGAGGTTGTTCGCCAGGCCGGCCCGCTGCCGTTGGGGGAGTCCGATCTAGGCCGGCTTGCCTCGGCCGGTCTGCTGGTCGTTGAGCCGGGCCATCTTCATGACGTGGTTCATGGATCGGGTGGCGTGGGCGCGAACCAGATCCCGAATGGGAGGCGGCACGTCGGCGTATCCGTCCAGCAGGGATCCGCAAACCCCTTCCTTGAAAGCGGCCGCGACCTCGGCGACCGGCAGATCAAGACGGTCCGCCTGGTTGCAGGCGAATGTGTACCACTGGACCGCCATGGCGTGCTCGATCGCGGCGAGGCGGGCCAGTTGGTCGATGGCGGGGTCGATGAATTCCTCGGCAGTCGGATCGGTCATGCGCTGGATCTCCTGAGGCGGCTTTCCATCGGACCACGAGTCGCGGGAGGCCGCCAATGAGCCGCTACGGCAATCTGAAGGCCGGGCCCGACAATCAGATGACGGCCGCCGACGAACGGTGCTGGCGCGATCTGATCGCGGCGGCGGAAGGCGCGGCCCAGGGCGCGCCGTCGGCGGCGGTTCCCGAGTTGAAGCGGGTGGCGGACGCGGCGCGCAACGCCTGCGCCCCCGGCGTGGTGACGCGGGACAATCCGTGCGTCGTCCTGGCCAAGCTGTCGCGCCGCTATGTGGGGGAGACGACGGCCGGTCGGCGCGAGCTGCAGGCGCAGCTGGCGACGGCGGCGGAGGCCGCGCGCGAGGCGCTGAACGCCGGCGGGCGGCGCGAACGCAGGGACATCGACGGATGATGGACCTGGGCGATACCGCGTTCCGCCGAGCAGACGACCGATATGTGGCGGCCTGTCGTCAGGGTCTGCGGACCCTCATGAGCCGAGCCGAGCCGAGCCGAGCCGAGCCGAGCCGAGCCGAGCCGAGCCGAGCCGAAGGGGGAGAGCATGACTGAGGCGGCGTCAACACCCGCGCTGGAGACGCATGTGCTGCGCTCCGTCCGGGCGATCAATCTGAGCGGCGTCGAGGTCGGCATCGCCGATACCGACGCGCCCACGTTCGAATGGGTGGATCCGTCTGTGCTGCTGGTCGACGACGGCTATCAGCGCAATGTGTCGGAGCGGTCCGTCAAGCTGGTTCGCAAGATCTGCGCCGGTTGGGACTGGCGGCGGTTCAAGCCGCCGGTCTGCGCGCGCACGGCGCGCGGGCTGGAAGTGATCGACGGCCAGCATACGGCCATAGCGGCCTGCAGCCATCCGCAGGTGACCGTCATCCCGGTGATGGTCGTCGCGGCCGCCAGCCGGACGGATCGGGCCAACAGCTTCATCGGCCACAATCGGGACCGACTGAACATCACCCCGATGCAGATGCATTTCGCGGCGGCCGCCGCCGGCGACGAAGAGGCCCAGACCATCGATCAGGTCTGTGAGCGCGCCGGCGTGCGGGTGCTGAAGGCAACGCCTGGGAACGGGGTCTGGTCCGTCGGCGACACAGTGGCCGTGCGCGCCATCGGCGGGCTGATCAACCGGCGCGGCGCGATGAAGGCGCGGATCGTTCTGGAAGCCCTGGTGAAAGGGCGGGCCTGCCCTGTGGCGGCCGGACAGATCAAGGCGGTCGAGGCCCTGCTGCACGACCCGGAATACCGCGCCGACATAGACGCCGAGGGGGTGACGAGCGCGCTGCTGGCCTTGGGCATGGCGGCGGACCAGGAAGCCGGCGTTTTCGCCGCCACCCACAATGTGCCGGTCTGGAAGGCCCTGGCCATCGTCCTGTTCAGGAAGGGAAGGCGCCGTGGCCGTCGCAGTGTCTGAGGAGACGCCGCGCGAGGCGGCGCTGCAGGCGACCATCGCCCGACTGGAGGACCGCATCCTGGAGCTGGAGGAGGCGATGGGTCTTTGCATCCTGCCGCCACTGGAATGGGGTCTGACGCAGCATGAGGCGCGACTGTTCGGGGCGCTACTCGAGCGGGAGCTGCTGACGAAGGATGCGGCCATGGCGGCGCTGTACCGCGACCGGGGCGACGACGAACCTGAGATCAAGATCGTCGATGTTCTGGTCTGCAAGGCGCGCAAGAAGCTGAAGCCGTTCGGTATCGAGATCGGCACGCGCTGGGGTGTCGGCTATTTCGTGTCGGCCGAATGCAAGAGTCGCGCTCGGGCTCAGATCGAAGCGGCGCGGGCGGTGGCGACATGAGCCGCGTCGAGGTCATCGGGCCTGCGACGCTGTACCTGGGCGACAGCTATGAGATCCTGCCGACCTTGGGCGATCAGGACGCGGGCGTGTTCGATCCTCCCTACAAGTTCTCGACGTCGGGCGGCGGCCGGTTCCGCAAGGCGCGACCGTCCATGGACCAGATCGCCGCCAAGGGGTTGGACCAGGGCTTTGACGACACGATCGTCAGCCCCGCCCGGTTCCGGTCTGTCGCCGTGTTCTGTCACAATGATCAGCTGGCGGAGCTGCTGCCGCGTATGGCGGCGCGGTATCACCGGGTGGTGGTGTGCAGCTGGCATAAGACCAATCCGCTGCCCGTGGCGAACAAACACTATCGGCCGGACACGGAGTTCTGGATCCATGCCTGGCTGGAGGGCGCGCACCCCGTCGGGACGCTGGCCGATAAGGCGCGGTGGATCCTGAGCGAAAGCGGCCGGTTCAGCGGCGTCGCTCATCCGACGGTGAAGCCCGAACCTGTCATGGATAAGGTGCTGGCGACGATGAACGCCGCCTCGATCTGCGACCCCTTCATGGGCAGCGGATCGACCGGCGTGGCGGCGATCAAGCGTGGGTTGGGTTTCACCGGGATCGAGGTCGATCCGGCGTATTTCGACATCGCCTGCGGTCGTATCGCCGAGGCCGTGCGCCAAGCCGAGGCCGCTTGATGGCGAAGTGGCCTATCAGGATCGCGCCCGGGCAGGACCTGACGCCGTTCAAGGCGAAGGTGCTGAAGATCGTCGGCGACGCCGGCGAGGCCGGGACGACAGCGACGCCGATGACGCCGGGCGGCACGCTGGGCGCGCTGGCGCAGTTCGGTCTGCTGGAGCGGGCCCCCACGCCTGCCGGCGACGTGCTGGGCGGGAGCCGGTATCGGGCGACCGAGGCGGGCCGGAAGATGCTGGCGCGGCTGAAGGGGCGGGTTTGATGGGCCGCCGCAAGCCGAAGATCTATTGCGCGGACTGGGCCTGCCCTTCGCATCAGGTCTGCGCGCGGTCGTGGTTCCGAGCCGAGGAATACTGGAGCTTCAACCAGGACGACTTCGACCGGGGCCGGGTCGAGACCCGCGTGTTCGTGCGCCGCGCCGGCGTCGATTCCTGCGACGACTATGAGCGGGACGTGGCCCGCGAATGGCTGAAGGGCGTCTGGACCGCCCAAGTCCCGATGGCGCCGCCGCCGCGCGGTTATCCGCTGCACCTGGTCAAGAGCGAGGGGCGGGCATGATGGACGACCGTCTGTTCGACCAGGCCCGTGAGCGCGTCCGCTGCGAAGAGGTGGCGGGGCGTCGGGTGAAGCTGGCCAAGGTGGGCGCCGGGTGGCGCGGCGTGTGCCCGCTGAAGGATTGCGGGTCCAAGAGCAAGGCTGCGCCCTTCGCCGTGTTCGGCGACGGCCGGAAGTGGAAATGCTGGAGCTGCGACCCGCGCGGCGGGGACGTGGTGGATCTGGAGCACCGGCTGTTCGGCCGGGGCGATGAGACGGTGCGCGATGCGGCGCTGCGCCTGGTCGGCGGGATCATGGCGGAAGAGACCGAGGAATCGCGCGAACGGCGTGCGCAGGCGGCCGAGGCGCGCGAGCGCCAGGCCATGGCCGATGCGGCGTGGAAGGCCGAGCTGGCGGCGCGGCTGTGGCGCGAGGCGGGGCCGTCTGAAGGCACCCTGGTTCAGACCTATCTCGAATCGCGGGCGATCCGGGGGCCGGTGCTGGCGCGGGCGCTGAAGATACTGAGGTTTCACCCGGCGGCCTATCACAGCGGGGACCCGGAGGCGGGGGTGCGCCTGCCGGCCATGATCAACATCTGCATGACCGAGCTGGGGCCGACCGGCGGGATCCACGCGACCTATCTGAGCCCCAACGGCCGCAGCAAGACGCACCGGGCGCCGGCGAAGCGGATGTGGGGGCCGCAGGGCCTGTTCCTGTCGGCCCGCCGCGACGGGGGGTATGGACCGCCGGTCCGGGCGCGGGGCGAGCCGATCGAGGGCTATGTCCTGCGCGGCGGATATTGGCTGAGCCGCCCGGACGCGGCGGGGCCGCTGGCCGTGGCGGAAGGGCAGGAGAACGCCCTGAGCCGGGCCATGATGCTGGCCGGGGATCTGAGCCTGCCGGTGCGGGCTGTGGCGGCCGGGTCGCTGAACTCGCTGCAGGGCTATGAGCTGACGGACGGCGAGGGGGTGTTGGTCGACGTCTGGGGCGGAACCGGCGACCCGATGCGGCCGCCCTTCACCTGGCCCGAGGACCCCCGCGCCCCCTGGGGCGTCGTGGACGTCGCCTGCGACAGCGACATGAGCCCGATCACCGTCCAGGGGCGCAGCGGCAAGAACCGGGTGGGGCGCAGCCGCGCGATCGCCGTGCGGCGCGAGGCCGCCGCGCGAGCGCGGGTGTGCGGGCGCCTGGCCGTCGCGGCCTGGAAGCGGCGGCTGGCGCCGGGATCGGAGACCGAGGTGAGGGCCAGCGCCCCGCCGACGGGACTGGACTTCAACGACATGATCAGAGCGGCCGAAGCCGCCGGGGACGAGGCTGCGGCGTGAGCGACGATTTCGTGATTTCAGAGACCGACGCCGAGGGGGCGGACAAGGGGACGACCGCCTACGTCAACCCCAAGGTCGAGGATTGTCCGGTGATCCCGCTGGGCTTCCTGGGGGGCGACGTCGTCTTCGCCCTGCCCGAAGGTTCGATCCGGCGCGAGAAGGCGGCGCGGATCGCCCAGATGCTGAGGACCGACATCTACGCCAGCGTGGCGGGGGCGATGTTCCTCGGAAACTGGCGCGACGAAGAGGGCAAGATCCAGCTGCAGGAGGCGGCGCGGTGGCTGGTTCGGCAGTGCCGCGAGCGCGGCGTATGGGACGAGAACCGTCAGGAGCGCGGTTACGGCGTTTGGGCCGGGGACGACGGGCCGATCGTCCATTGCGGCGACGCCGTGGGGCGCTGGCCGTTCGGGCCCGACGACTGGCGTCCGGTGGCGGCGGCCCTGCGCGAGGATATCGACGGGCCTCTGTGGCTGCTGCGGCCCCGG
>OFDN01002233.1_pt1 | contig 10990 bp, 9 predicted proteins | sample 1520971 | NCBI WGS metagenome assembly OFDN01 (sample SAMEA94257418, study PRJEB24077) | hot springs metagenome | biome: Aquatic biome; feature: Geographical feature; material: Water | place: India | collected 2012-06-12 | depth 5 m | reverse complement strand
AGGTGAAGCGGTCCCTTACCGCGCTGGGCGTGCCCGAAGCGCAGCTTCGTTATGAGTTTTTTGGGCCCGCAGGGTCGCTGGACTGAGGCGTACGGCGTCTGGTCGCAGCTCTTCGAGCTCAGATGCGACTAACCGCCTTCTCTCACAGAGAGGGCTTGCACTTCGCTGCGGGTAGCCGAGTTTTGGCTCGCCCGGTAAAAAGGCAGCTTCGTGACAAGCAGGGCAAGGTGTCTTGGTGTTGTACATGCCACAGCTCCAGGGCCTTCACCAGCCCCATCAGCGACCGAGCCCCAGAAGTCGATGCGCCGTGGAGCGGTTGCCTTCGCGGCATGTTCTTCCCGCAGCTCACGGAGCCACGCATCGGCACCAAGTCGAAGGGCATCGACGCGCTTGCGGACGTTTGCAAAGTCGCCCGGTGTCGGTTGGGCAAGCCCTGCGAGAATGCGAGCCTGATCGTTTGCGCCCGTTGAGCCCTGCAGAGTTCGACCTGTCGCGGTCCGACTGGTTCTGCGCCTGGTCTGCAGCAGGCCTCACAATCCTGCAGGCGGAAACGCCGCCTCGAGTAGAGCCCACGGCAAAATCAGAGCTTCGCTTTTGCACTTTGACGACCATGATCGACCCAGCCCAAGCTCCCACGTCCCATCTCTCTGTAGCTGCACAGGTCATCGTGACCTGTAAGCCGCCGGTCAAGCGCTGGGCCTGAGCCCGAGGGTTCAGTTCATCACCGGTCTTGCATGAAGATCAGCAAGTTGTTCATGGGCATTGAGTGCAACGCGGCGGCCGCGGACGGCTCTGCGCTGCGCGGCCTGTTATCCGGCAGCGTGCTCGAGGACGTGCTTGGTGCTTCCGCGTCCGAAGCTAGTTGGCTGCAGGTCGCTTGTGCGCATGGCGACGCTATCCGGTCGGCGACTCAACGCGAAGCCGCTCGTCGTGGTTGCAGGACCGTGGTGGTGAGCGAGCTGCTGCTGCGCCAATCGCTCACAGTCCTCGCCCGAATCGGACTGCGCTGAGCCACACCTCAAGGCGGCAAGGGGCCGATGGCGTTCTGGTCGGGACGCACGGGGAACACCACGCTGCCCAGTCCGCCATCCAGTTGCAGGCGCCCCTTGCCCTGGCGTTTGGCCTCCAGCATGGCTTGGTCCGCGCGAGCGAGCAGCGCCGCTGGGGTGTCCGTCTCGCCATTAGAAGCGGCCAAGCCCATGCTGACACCGACCTCGACGGCCTCTCCATTGGCCAGGTGAACGGGTGCGCTGATGGCTGACGTCAGCCGGCCAAGTACCCTGCGCCAGCTGAGTCCCGGAGACGGTGCCAGCAGCACCACAAATTCGTCACCGCCCATGCGCGCGACAGTGTCACCAGCGCGCAGCTGCGATTGCATACGGCGCGCCACTTCCACCAGCAGTGTGTCCCCAGCTTCATGTCCATGCTGGTCGTTGATGGCCTTGAAACCGTCGAGGTCCAGGTAGCACACACCCACCTGATCGCCGGCCCGGCGGGCGTTGGCAAGTCGTTCGCTCAGACGCTCGAGCAGCAGCACCCGATTGGCCAGCTGCGTGAGCGCATCGTGGCTGGCCGCGTGCCGCAGCCGGTCGTGTGCGGCATGGGCGGCTGTGGCATCGACGGCAATCCAAAAGCTTTCGTGGTCCGATACGCGCACGCCGTTGAGATCGACCCAGACGACGTCACCATCTTTGCGGCGCAGCTGCACTTGCGCACGAGCGTTCTCACCGCTGGCGAGCAACGCCTTCGCGAAGGTGGTGACTTCGGTGGCTCCGGGTCGGTCCATGAACAGCGCTGACAGCGGTTGTCCCGCAAGCTCCTCTGCCTCGTAGCCGAGCAGCGTTGCTAGCGCCCGGTTGTGCCAGCCCATGTGCTGCTGCGCATCGAGCTTCATCATGCCCACGACATCGTTGTTGAGCATGGCCGATTGCTCTTGCAGCAGCCTTGCAATCTTCGCCTGCGCCAGTCGCTGCTCTTCCGCGTGCGCAGCGATCGTCTGCATGGCCTTCGCTTCGCGCGCGCCGAACTTGTAGATGGCGCAGCTGGCCAAGACGATCAGCACCATCGCCAGCCCGGCAAGCGACGTGACGTGCTCCGCTTGCTCCTTCCACGGCGCAAGGAAATTCGCGTGGTTGACACCCGCAAAAACGAGCAACGGCCACCCATCAACCGACCGGTATGCAGTCACTCGTGTGGCGCCGTCCAGCGCCACCACGGACGTGAAGCTGCCACCCTCAGGATGACTGCTCACCGCGGCGACGAGCTCCGGTGACACCGAGGTGGTCCCGGGCGCGCCTTGTGGGCCACCGCCGGGCGAACGCCGGGCGATCAGGCGCAGGTCCGTGGTTCGCAGCGCGACAGCGTCGCCGGTTCGCAGGTCGTAGCGATCGAAGACGTCGGCGAAGTGGTCGACGTTGATCGTCCCGTGGAGTGCGCCGGCATACCGGCCGTCGATGCGCACCGGATGAATGAGCGCCAGGACCCAGTGGCCCGTCGTGCGTGACTTGAAGGGGCCTGCCACGAGCGCGCGGTCAGACACGTGCTCCTGCACCAAAGAGAAGTAGTCGCGATCGGCCACCGAAATCGCTGGCTGGCTGGGGAAGCCGCCGATCACGCGGCCTTGCTCATCGGACAGGCGCAGGGATTCCATGCCGCGCAAGAGCGCCATACGCGTTTTGAGCAGCTCGTCGTTCGCGGACGCCCCCTCCTCGACATGGGTCGCCCTGTGCACCAGATCCTGAACGGTGGCGCGCATCACGGCGTCGACCACCGCCAGCTCGCTGGCCAAGTTCAACTGTGCGACCGCAGCACGCCCTTCGGCCGCATTCAGTGCCCGGTCCTCAAAGCCGCGCTTGGCCGAAGCCAGCACCGTGGCCACCAGCGCAGTTAACAGCAGCGCCACCGCAAGGTTGGCGAGGACGAGCCAGCGCCTCAAGCGCCGGCGACGCGTGCTTACGCTCTCAACAAGGGACTGCGTCGCGGTTGTGTCAGTCAATGCTGGGCTCACAGCTGGGTCGCGCCGTAGCGGCGAGGGTGGGGCGACGCGCGCACAGTCTTGTACACCTCGAGCGCGGCGTCGCTTGGCTGAATCCCCAGGCGCCTGCACCAGGCGTGGAACAGGCCGTCGGCAAGCGGTTGCCGTGTGGGTGATGCAGGCGGTGCTGAGCGTCGTGCAGCGGACCGGCTGCCGCTAGAAGTGAAGGGCATGACGGGTTTTCGACCCGCACCTTGCTTGCTTGAGCTCAGCGCAAGCTCAGGTTCAACACGGTCGGGCGGGCTGCAAGCTCTCCAGCGGTGCTGTCTGACGAGCGCCTCGATTGTGAGCGTGGCCTCACGGCCGCATTGACCAAGGCTGCTTGAGCGTCGAGCATGCGTTCGCATGGACGATAGCGGACACACACCCGTCTGGACGGGTCAGCGCGTTGAGCGCACCAACGCACGATGCCGTCACAGATACCTGCCGGCGTTCAAGGCTTGCATCGTCGATCAAGCGCTGGTTCCCGGCACGCCGCTGGCGGGCTTAGCCATTCACCATCAAGTCAACGCCAACCAACTGCGCCGCTGGGTCACGCTGCGCCAGCGCATGGGATCTGTGCCTGCGGCACAACTGCTGCCGGTGATGGTGGCCGGACCGCCCGTGCCGAGCACGGAGTCGAGCGGGCACGCCATCGAGGTCGACGTGGCCGGTGTCGTCGTCAGGGTGCCCCCCGGCGCTGATCCGGCCACGCTGCGTACGGTGATCGCGGTGCTTCGCGGCATGCCGACATGGTCGGTCTGCCGGCCAACACCCGCGTGTGGATCGTGGCGGGCCACACCGACATGAGGAAGGGCTTCGATGGGCTGGCTGCGCTGGTGCAGACGGCGCTTGCGCAGAACCCGTTCAAGGGCCATGTCTTCATCTTCCGGGGCCGGCGCGGCGACATCGTCAAGCTGCTGAGGTTCGATGGGCGAGGCCTGATGCTGCTGGTCAAGCGACTCGAGCGCGGCCGCTTCGTCTGGCCCCAAGGCCACTTCGGGCAGCGTGTCGCTCACGCCGGCACAGTTGTCGATGCTGGTGGAGGGCATCGACTGGCGCATGCCGGTGCGAACCCAGGAGCCGCAATTGGCAGCGTGAGGCTGATTTGACCGCGCTGTTGGTGCCACCACCGATGGCCCTGCGGCCGCACATCCTGCACAGTAGCCAGCGTGCCAACGCCTGCTGCCCATCCCCACACCGTAGAAGGCCTGCTGCGTGTGATTGAGGCGCACGACAGCGAGCTAGCGCTGCTCAAGCTGCAGCTGCGGCGCCGAGTGCGTGCCGAATTCGGCACCTCCAGCGAACAACTGGCCGCGCAGGTCACGCTGATAGACAGCGAGGTGGTCCTGCCAGCCCAGCCCGTGGCCGCGGCTGGCAAGCCCGCTGCGGCCAACGCCCCGGCGATCGACCGCAGTCTACCGGCACACTTGCCGCGCGAAGCGCATGTGCACAGCTCAGAGGCCACGGCCACCTGCCGCATGCTCAGGCCGGCGTCGGCCTGCAGTCACAGTGCTTGTCTGATCTTACTCATGAGGACCCTTCGTGTGGGCATCGCCTCTCCTGGCCACAAAGCCGAGCAGCCTATGCCTCGGTCGGTCACCCAGGACATCCCTACCGGTGTCCGTGATCAGAGCGGAACGCTGTCCGCCTTCAGCCTGGAACGCCGTCCGCCATCACGGCGGAATGCTGTCCGCCATCCGAGCGGAACGGTGTACGGGATGGCATGGCATGGAATACGCATCGAGCTGAACCGCCAACACGATCAGGCCATTGTTGGCGCAAGCCGCCTCTAGCCATCCGGCGACGTTGGAGGCCGCGCCAGAATCTTGTTGAACACGGTGACGCTAGACAGCCGGGCAGCGGCGTGCTGTCGCGGCCAACGGCATTGCACTCGAAACCCGCGAACAAGGAGCCGACTTTCTTGGTTGCCGCCCATGCACAACCGGGGCAAGGACAACGCCCAGCCGAGTCTTTGATATGCAGTCGCCCCTAGCCTTGGTGCTTGCCCTGCAGCATGGACGTCAGCAAGCGCTTGCGCAGCCGGCAGCAGTGCGTTGCCCGCCGAATGCGGCGCACCGGTCGGGCTGACGGTGAGGTGGTGGACAGCCGGTGGGTCGTCAGAATGTCGCCCAGTCGTCGGTGGCTACTGCCACCCTTTGGGCCGACGCTGCTACGGGCTTCACAACCGCCGCCGGCGAGCTCGCCTGCGCGGCTGGGGCCGTCGATTCCCTCTGCACCGGCAGGCGAGCCGGGGGCGTGGGCGTCGCTTTGGCATCTACGACGGCCCCGCGACGGACCGGGGCGGCCTGGCCCGGTGCGGCGCCCGCCAGCTTGAAGATCGAGACGGCAGAGACGAGGCCCAGCGCTTGTGTCTTCAGGCTCTCTGCTGCGGCGGCAGATTCCTCGACAAGCGCGGCATTCTGCTGTGTGACCTGGTCCATGGCGGTTACCGCTTCGCCCACCTGGCTAACGCCGCTGGCCTGTTCGCGTGATGCCGAGCTGATCTCGCCAACGATGTCGGTGACCCTGCGGATAGAGGTGACCACTTCCTGGATGGTGACGCCGGCGCGGCCGACCTGCTGCGTGCCTTGCTCCACCCGCTCGGCGCTCTGGGTGATCAAAGTCTTGATCTGCTTGGCCGCGTCGGCAGAACGCTGTGCGAGGGTGCGGACCTCGCTCGCCACGACCGCGAAGCCGCGGCCCTGTTCACCGGCCCGGGCGGCTTCGACCGCCGCATTGAGCGCCAGGATATTCGTCTGGAAGGCGATGGCATCGATGGTGCCGATGATGTCGGCGATACGGCTGGAGCTCTCGGCGATTCCCATCATCGTCGAGACAACGTCTTGAACGGCGTCACCGCCGCGGGTGGCCACCTCGCTGGCTGACAGCGCGAGCTGGTTCGCCGCCTGGGCATTGTCCGAGTTGGCACGCACCGTGGAGCCAAGTTCTTCCATGGACGCAGCCGTCTCCTGGAGAGAGGAGGCCTGGCTCTCGGTGCGGGCGGAGAGATCCGAATTACCGGAAGCAATCTGAGCCGAGGCGGTGGCAACACCTTCTGCGCCGGCGCGGACTTCAGCAACGATGCCACCCAGACGCGTTTGCATGTCCTTCAGGGCCGCCAGGAGCTGACCCGTCTCATTGGTGCCAGTGGCGTCAAATTCGCTGGTGAGGTCGCCCGCGGCGACCGTGCGCGCGATCCGCACGGCTTCTTGGATCGGCCGGGTGGTCGAGCGGATGATCGACATGGCCAGCACCGTGCCAGCGACCAGTGCGCCAAGCATCAGGCTGATCACAGTGGCCCGCATCTCTGCTACCTCTGCATCCACCTCAAGACCGTCTGCGTCCATGCGCATTTCGCTGTAAGCGATCAGGTCATCGACCTTGCCCATGTACGCCTTCTGCGCCGGCGCCATCTCATTGATCACGGTGGCGCGCGCGTCCGCTAGGCGGCCCTCCTTGACCTGTGCGAGCACCTTCTGACGTGGCCCCAGGTACACGGTGCGCGCTTCCATGAGGGATTGGAACAAGCGGCGGCCCTCGTCGTCCGTCAGACCGTCCTCGTATTCCTTCATGAACGCGTTGGTCTTCTTGGCGACGTCTGTCATTTCGTCGTACAGCTGGGTGCGGTGGCTGTCCTCGAGCACGACAAACAAGTCGCGCATGGCGCGGCCCACCTGCGCGTTGTTTTCCTTGATGCTGTTAAGCAGCTTCAGGCGGGGGATGCGGCGGTCGGTGAGCTGGTCAAATTGCTCGCTGATGGCGCCAGCCTGCATCAACGAGTACGCACCCACCATGACGATGAGCGCTGCCATGGCGGCGAAGGCCAGGGATAGCCGCGTGCTGAGCCGAAGGTTCTGGAGGTACATGGGACGCTTCTTCAATGAAATCACCACTTCTTCGGACGTTTGAGGTGCGAATGAAGTCGCAAGTGGGCATGTGGTCCCCGGAAAAGCAGGGTTTTCCTGGGGTGGTTGACGGAGATCAAGCGCCAGCTGGCTTCGTGCCGTACTGGAGCACTGCAATGCGATCGGCATCGTCCGACGGGCAAGCGCAGCATGTTTGCGCATACTGGTGCGCATGAGAACGGAGATAGAGCGTCCGTCGATTCCGCACCGCCGGCGTCGTGTCCTGATGACCACCCTGATCCTGGTTATGGGGGCGGTTGCGGCCCCGCTTGCGGTGCTCAACGTGCTGTCGATCCTCGAAGCACGCACTAACGCTGAGCGTCAGGCCTACGCGCAGCTGAAAGTGCGGGCGGACCGTGCTGCGGAAGCGGTGTTCGACCTTCTCGAACAGGGCCGTCATCTGCTGCAGTTCATGGCGTCCCGCGAGTCGATGCAGTCGCTCGAGGTTGACGCCTGCAGAAGTCTCCTGGCCGGCGTTGCGGGTGCCGAGACGGCCTACACGAACTTTGCACTGTTCAGGCGCGACGGCACGCCCGTGTGCTCGTCAGAGCCGCTGCTGTCGCGGAAGACCTTCGCGGACAGTGACTGGTTTCGCAATGGTCTTGCACATGGCGGCTTGTGGCTCAGTGATGCGCAACGCGGTCCGCGCACCGGCAAAGTGATCATGTACATGACGCTGCCAGTCCAGCTTGCCGATCAGGCGGTGGTTGGCTTGCTGCTACTGGCGCTTGACGTCGAGCGTGTGAACCACATCCTGGCTCCGCTGGTGTCGGACCCGTCGTTCTCCGTGGTGGTCCGCAAGGGGCGTGACCACGTCATCACGCGGCTACCCGAGCCGGAAAAGTACATGGCCTCTGCGCTGCCCCAGCATGTGCTAAGTGCCGAGGCCCATGAGGCCGGGCCAGTGCGAGTCGCTCCAGGTGCAGACGGGGTCAGTCGAGCATTTGCGGTCACTCAGCTGCCTCAGTACGACGTGCAGGGTGTTGCGACAATGCCGGAAGACGCCGTCTACGCCCAGGCCAAGCACGTTGCGCTTCGCAGTGCCGCCACGGCGCTCCTTGCGCTGCTGCTGGGCACGCTTGCAGCAGCGATGGCGTCGCGTCGACTTGCCGGCGCGTTGCGCAGCATCGCTGACACGGCGAGGGCGCTGCAGGCCGGGCGCAGTCATGTCCGGGCGGACGCCAACCTACCCGGCGAGTTCGGTGAGGTTGCGCACGAGTTGAATCGGCTGATGGATCGCAACGATGAACGCGGTGCCGCCTTGCAACGCTCCGAACGGCAGGCGGTCCGCGTTAGCCGGTTCTACGAAGCCCTTTCCGCAGTGGGTCAGGCCGTTGCGCAAGGGGTGGCTCGAGACGAGCTGTTCCAAGTTGCCTGTGAGGCATGCACCAAGTCGCAGCTGGCTCTTCGGGCTTGGGTGGTGTCGGCTGGTGGGGAGCGAGATCTTGAGCCGGTGGCGTCTGCCACAGGGGAATCATGCGGCGCGCCATGCGGCATCCCGACTCGGATTCGCGACCAGCTGGTGAGTAACTCACTGAAGCGGCGTCGGTGCCTGGCTTTTGCGGACGAGGACTCAGGCACCGATTGGGCCGCTGTCCACTTCACTGACGAACGGACCGGCGCCGGCGTTCTCGTCCTGCGAGCGTCGGACGGTGACGCCTTTGCGCACCAGCTGGTGCAGTTGTTGGGGGAATTGGGACGCACCATCTCGCTGGGTCTGGACCTGCAGGTGAACAAGCAGGCTCGAGACGCGGTGGCTGCAGCAGACGCAGCCAACCGAGCAAAAACAGCGTTCCTCTCCCACGTCAGCCATGAGCTGCGAACACCGCTGAACGCGGTCATCGGCTTCACCGATCTGGGTGCGGCACGGCCTTCCGCGCAAGCAGACGGAGACTTGCGCACGTACCTGCGTCATGCCGGCACGGCTGCACGACGGCTCAAGACGCTAATCGACGACTTGATGGACGTGTCCCGTATTGAGAGCGGCCAGCTGACGGTCCAGCCCGTGGATGTGGACCTTTATACGCTGCTGCGCACTGAAGTGGATTTGCAACGGCCAGCAGCCCAAGAGCGCAGTGTGTCGCTTGCGCCGGGGATCCAGCAGTCCGAGCCATTGACCCTGCGGACAGACGCCGCGCGCCTTAGCCAAGTCATTGTAAATTTATTATCAAACGCCATCAAATACAACCGCGCAGGCGGCTCTGTGGGGGTTTCATGCCAGCGTGAGGCGAACCATGTGCGAATCTGCATCAAAGACACCGGACAGGGGATGACGGCACAACAGCAGCGTCGGCTTTTTCGGCCGTTCGACCGCTTGGGCCGCGAGACAACCTCGGTTGAGGGGACCGGGATCGGGCTCTTTATCACCAAACGCATCGTCGAACTGCTGGGCGGCGAGCTCCAGTTGGATAGCACAGAGTGGCTCGGCACCACGGTGACTGTGAGCTTGCCGTACATCCCGGCGACCACGCAACGTGCGCCCGCGCGTCGGAACAGTGCGTTGCGCATGGGAGGGGACGTGCACCACCTAGTGCACGGCACGGTCCTGTACATCGAAGACAACCCGGTCAACGCGCTCCTCGTGGATCAGTGGTTCAGAACAACCAGTCCGTTGGTCGTCGAGGTGCGGGAAAGCGCTGCAGCCGGCCGCCAGGCGGCTCGGGACTTGAAGCCCGACGTGATCCTTTTGGACATGCACTTGCCGGATGAACACGGGCTGACGTGCTTACGAGCGCTCAAGGCAGATCCGCGGACGGCCAGCATCCCCGTGGTCGCCCTGTCTGCGGATGCCATGCCCCAAGACATCGCTGCCGCGAGGGCAGCGGGCGCGGCGGACTACTGGTGCAAGCCCATCCTCGACTACAAGGCGTTCACGGCAGCGGTTGCAGCCCACGTCTCCGCTCCACAGTCAGGCCCGACCTGAGGCGAATCAGGAGGAGGTCGGGTTCAGCGCCCGGTCCACTGCGTCCAGGACGTCATCTCGTTGCTGCTGCAGCTGCTCCAGCATAAAGCGCAGCTGGCCGGGCTCCTCCGGTGAGCTGGGCCGGGCGCGACCGCTTGTCAGGTCTTCCAGGCGTGCTGCTGCTTCTCTGGTCCGTTGCTCCAGCCTGAGCAGGTTGGCGAGTTCGGTCTTGGCCGGCATGTGGGGGGAGCTTCTGTGATCGAAAACAAAAAGCCACGCCTCAGCGTGGCTCCCTACCTTCGCGGTTCGATCACCGTCCGTCGCGGTCCGAGTCCCCCGGCACAGCACGCTCAACGCGATCGCTCAGGCGCTGCCAAGCATCGCGGCTTGCATGCTTCGCATGCTCCCATTCCAGCTTCGACGAGCCGCGTTTGCTGCTCCAGTCCTTGCTCAGCTCGGGCTCGAGATCGTCGAAGCTCCGGTTGGGGTACTGGACGTATGCGTCGACGCCATGCGAGTACGCAGGGCCGTAGTCGTCGTACGTGGAGCCGGGTGTCACGTAGGGCCGCGCTCCGTAGTTGTCGCGCCAGTACTGGCTTTCGACGGCCGGGTCTGCCTTGGCCACACCCTTGCCGGCCAGGGCCCCTGCGACCGCGCCGACGGCGGCACCGACCGCCGCACCGACGGGGCCGGTCATGCCACCGATGGCTGCGCCTGCGGCCATTCCGCCCGTGACGCCGCCTGCAACGCCACCGATCACGGCGCCCGTGCCCGTGGCCGCACTGTCCTTCTTCTCAGAGGTCATCGATTTCTCCTGGTTGCTGTTGTTCAGCAAGCCTAGTGGCCGCGGGGTCGCAACAACCGCCGTAACGTCTCTGTTGCACGTGAGCAAATTGATACGGGGCACGTCGGCGAGGGCCTACAGACGCGAGGGAGAGTCTCGTTATGCTGGTCGCATGACCGACGTCAACCAGCAAGAAGGCGGGGACGAGGGGTCACCGAGCCCGGGGACCTCCTCGCAATTTGATCCGCAGTGTGGCAGCTGCAATCTGCGCGAGATCTGCCTGCCGGTAGGCCTGCCTGAAGAGGAGCTGGCGCAGCTGGACCGTGTGGTGTCGCAGCGGCGCAAGGTGCCACAAGGACAGTGCTTGTTTCGCAGTGGGGACC
>OFDN01002231.1_pt1 | contig 10995 bp, 5 predicted proteins | sample 1520971 | NCBI WGS metagenome assembly OFDN01 (sample SAMEA94257418, study PRJEB24077) | hot springs metagenome | biome: Aquatic biome; feature: Geographical feature; material: Water | place: India | collected 2012-06-12 | depth 5 m | reverse complement strand
GGAATATTGCCCAAACCACGGTTGAGCTTGTTCCAATTGAGCTGCCAATTGTAGCAGGAGATCTTCACGGGCAAACGGCGCAATAAACTGTGAACCGAGCGGCAGGTTTTGTTCATTCCAGTACAGCGGTACAGACATCGCTGGGAGTCCGGTAATATTGGCCAACTGGGTAAATCCCGCACCCGTACCATCGGGGTCGGGTAATACAATGGTAAACTGCGTACTTCCATTGATACGTGCAAATGGCCCGCTGTAAGCAATTGAGCTATTGAACGAGACCCGGTAAGTTTCACCATCAGGGTCGAGGGTCAGTTTATAATTCACTGAACCTGTATTCTGCCCGATTATAACTTCTGATGTGGATGTACATCCGTTAAGGTCAGTGACCGTAACGGTGTAGGTACCCACACTGAGGTTATTGGCCGTGGCGGTTAATGCACCACTGCTCCAAAGGTAGGCATACGCAGGGCTGCCACCGGTGGCTGTCACTGTGGCACTGCCGTTGTTGGAACCGCCGCAAGCCACATTGATGCCCGCCATGGAAAGACTGAGTGGTAAAGCAGGCTGGGTAATGACAGCTGTTACTGTGGCAGTACAACCCTGCCCATCCGTTACCGTGGCAGTGTAAGTGCCCGCCAAAAGATTTACTGCTGTCGCAGTGGTTTGACTGCCCGCCGAAACCGGCCACAAATAACTGAGCGCCGGGGTGCCGCCCGACGCCGAAATGGAAGCACTCCCCGTAGCCGTCCCGGAACACAAAACATTGGTTTGGGAGGAGATCACTGCCGATATAACCGGCGGCTCGATCATAGTAACCGTTGCAGTAGCTGTACAGTTATTGGCATCGGTAATCGTAACGGTATAATTGCCCGCGCTCAGCATGGACGCTGAAGCAGTGGCATCACCATTACTCCACAAATAACTAAATGGCCCCGTACCACCACTGGCTACAGCAGCAGCCGAACCGCTGGCGCCTCCCGCGCAGGCCGGATGATTAATATTGGTTATGGAAGCGGTTAAAGCCGCAGGCTGATTGACAGTTGCCGATGATGTTTTTGTACAACCATTGGCATCTGTAACCGTAACGGTATAAGTACCTGCTGCAAGGTTGGTGACTGTTTGATCAGCAGAACCATTGCTCCACAAAAGCGTGTAAGGTGCCGTGCCGCCACTGTTGGCCACATTCACCGAACCGGTCGTACTCCCGTTGCATGCAACGGGGCTGACCACACTGGCCGTACTGACCAGTAAGGTGGGTTGTGTGACAGGCACGTTTACCGTGCCGGTACAACCTGATGCATCGGTAACAGTGACCGTGTAGGTACCAGCCTGCAGGTTATTCACCATTTGTGTAGTTTGGTTGCCTGCACTGGCCGGCCAGGCATACGTATAAGGTGGTGTGCCGTCGGCCGCAACAATTGTCGCGGTTCCGTTGGCGCCGCCGAAACAGGATACATTGGTCCAGACGGCAGTGATATTATTTAATGGACACGGAGGACATGGAACAGGTCCGCTGCTGTTGCCGGAATAAAGGTTGACATTGCCGCCGCCCAAAACCCGGAAGTTATTGTCGGCATTAATATTCATATTGGCATTCAACGGATCATTCACATTATCATACAGATATAATGTACCCGAACAAGGCGCAGAAGACTGAAAACTGAATAAATCTATATCAGTATTTGCCGGAATATTGAAAGGTGTATATGATCCGGCATTCGAAGGCGAAAAAAAGAGATAATCCTTTGTTGTGTTTTGAGCAGGACTATTCAATTGGGTTACTCCCCAGTTCAGGGCAGTTAACGGAGTGAGATTAACCACCGTAAAAGCGCCTGCTCCGGTACCATCCGGATCGGGCACGACGATAGTAAATTGGGTGGACGGGGTAATCCGCGCCAGCGGCCCGTTGTAAGCCACTGTACTGTTGAAGGATACGGTATAAACCTGCGTCAGGCTGTTGTAGGAAAGTTTATAGGTCACAGCGGCATTCAAAGCTACACTACCGCACAACACCATTATTGAGATGGACAAAAGGAGTAACAGTCTTTTCATGATTGAATAGTTTTAAAGTCTGGGGTTGTGCCAAAAGCGTTAGATGAACGGTTGGTTAAATACCGTTTCACTGCCTGCGACACAACCCCACAACATTATTCAGATTATATACAAAAGATTAAATATCAATGAATTACCATCAGGTTCCAGGCCTGGGTCTGCTGGTTTTCGCCCAATGCAAACCTGACGCGGTACATACCCGCCTGCCAGTTTTCCACATCGACCGTCATGGTTTGCAAACCCTTGCTTTCGCTGATTTTTTCCCGCAACACCTCGCGACCGGTTACGTCGCAGATCACGATCTGGCGAAGTCCGCGCTGGTTGGATAGCAGGTTCCAGGTGATCGTCACCGATTTATCGGCAGGTACCGGTGCGATTTTGACCTCGTCGATTACCTTTTCTTCCGGATCGTTTGTGCCGCTGACGGGCGTACAGTCCACCTCGCCGTTGATGACGCCGGTGAATGCGTTCCCGCGGGCGCCTAACATTCCGAAATGCTGGGTCACGTTAAAGCCTGCACTGCGCGCCGCCACGACCGACGGGTCGTCATTGGTCACCAGTGTGACTTTACCCGGGCATCCGGCGCCGGCGTTTACGAAGGAAAAAATGGGTAATTCTTCGCCTTCAGCCATCTTTATCTTTTGCGTTGGGCCGTTCACCAGCGAAATGCAGACGAACGTGTAGTCTTCTGCTCCCGGAGGCTGGTCGATATAGGCATTATCAGCCCAGATCAGACCTTCCAACAGCGGGGTAATCGCCGGAATAAATTCTTTTCCGGCATCCACCCGCAACACAATCTGGGCAGAATTGAGCATGTTTTTGGGCGATGGCCAGGTTACTTCCGGCAGCACACTCAGGGTATACACCTTGGTGTCCTCCTGGTAGCCCAGGTTAAATTTAACCTGGGCAGAAACCATTTGAGAAAGGAACATCGTACCAAATACGAACAATATATTTTTCATAATAATTATATTTAACGATCAGGGTATCTGTTGATAAATGATGTAATTAGGGAGGAACAAGGTGTTGTCCGGGAATGGCAGCACATTGAAGAACGGTATGTCCGAATCCGAATCACTACCCTGGTAAATCACCATACCATCGAGGTTGGCATCCGAACGGTCGTATGCAATCACCACGTAGTTCGGAATTACCATCAGGTTGCCCGGATCGAGCAGCACGCGGTAATACGCTTCATCACTGTCTGAATTGGTACCCTGGTATTGCAGGTAATTACCCGAACCGGAGAGGTTACTCATATTGCCGTCCCACAATGCCCGTTTGCCGTTCGGCAAAGTGCGTTGCGCATAGGTTGTACCCGTTGGTCCGGCCAATTGGTAATTGTTGGTGGCAGCACTGGTGAAATTCACCGAAACTGCCGAACTGCCGCTCAGGGTAACCGGTGTGGCGGTCATTACACCCAGGTGATTGCGATGCCGCACGGATACATAATAATTGCCCGCTGTCGCACCGGCGAATACCACCGGAGAAACACCATCCGATGCTTCCACCACATCACCGTCGCGCTGAACCAGTGCCGCTTTGCGGGCCAGCACCGTCGATGGACTTGCAGGGCTGCGCAGTTCGAGCAGCACCCAATCCACGATGGCATTGGCACCTGATACATTCAGCACGCCGGCGCCGATGGTTTCCGTACCCAAATAGTTGAAATCAGCGTATTGTGTGCCGCCATAAGGCTGGCCGTTCGGGATAAGTCCCGCTCCGCGCAGATTGTCTTTCATCAAATCCACACTCTCATCGTAGGCTCCTCCGAGGAATACTTTGACGGCTGCCAGCGAGTTGCACGCATTGACGGTCACTAATGAAGTCGGCAATGACGTACATCCTGTGGCGCTGCTGGCGAAGGTGAAGGTGACTGTCCCTGAGCCCACTCCGGAAACCACTCCGGCATTGGTCACCGTGGCAACGGCAGGATTACTGCTCGTCCAGGTACCGCCGCTGGTTGGCGACAAGGTGGTGGTCGATCCGATACAAATGGTAGATGACCCAGTTACAGAAACAACAGGTAAACCATTTACCGTTACAGCCGGGGTCGGTGCAGAAGCGCAACCGGTGGCCGTGCTGGTGAAGGTGAAAGTGGCAGAACCGGCCGACAAGCCGGTTACCACGCCGCCGTTGGTCACACTGGCCACACCCGGAGCACTGCTGGCCCAGGTACCGCCGGTTGTTGGCGATAAAGTGGTCATCGAACCCACACAAATGCTGTTCACACCGGTAATGCTCACCACCGGAGCGGCATTCACCGTTACTGCCGGTGTAGGCGCTGATGCGCAACCCGTCAGTGAATTGGTGAAAATAAAGGTCACAGAACCGGCCGAAACACCTGTTACCACCCCTGCATTGGTGACGGTGGCAATGGCAGGATTACTGCTTGCCCACGTACCGCCTGTCGTTGGTGAAAGTGTGGTGGTGGAACCTGTGCAAATACTGGTCGCGCCGGTAATACTGGCCGTTGGCAGTGCATTGACGGTCACCGGGGATGTCGGCGCCGAAACGCAGCCGGTGGTCGTATTGGTGAAAGAAAAGGTTACACTGCCGGCCGAAACGCCTGTTACCACGCCTGCATTGGTGACGGTGGCAACGGCAGGATTGCTGCTCGACCACGTACCGCCTGTCGTTGGTGTAAGGGTGGTGGTTGAACCCACACAAATACTGCTGCCTCCCGAAATACTGACTACCGGAATCGCATTGACCGTAACCGGAGCAGTGGCTGCCGATACGCAGCCTGTGCTGGTATTGGTAAAGGTAAAGGTCGCAGTACCGGCTGAAACCCCTGTTACCACGCCTGTACTGGTCACAGTTGCAACAGCCGGATTACTGCTTGTCCAGGTGCCTCCGCTGGTCGGCGAAAGCGTGGTTGTTGCTCCAACACATATACTTGTCGTTCCGGTAATACTTACCAATGGTATGGCATTAACCGTAACAGGTAAAGTTGGTGCTGAAATACAACCCGTAACTGAATTCGTAAATGTAAACGTGGCTGATCCGGCAGCAACTCCGGTAACAATTCCACTATTGGTAACTGTGGCTATGGCAGGATTACTGCTCGACCATACGCCGCCTGTAGTCGGCGACAAGGTCGTATTGGCGCCCACACAAATGCTGCTACCACCAGTGATACTAACCACTGGGAGTGCATTAACAGTCACTGCCGAGGTCGGTGGTGAAACACAACCTGTTGATGTATTGGTAAATGTAAACGTAGCCGAACCAGCCGAAACGCCTGTTACCACACCTGCATTGGTCACTGTGGCTACAGACGGATTACTGCTCGTCCATGTACCGCCGCTGGTGGGCGACAAAGTGCTGGTCGATCCCACGCAAATGATGGATGTACCTGTCAGTGCCACCACCGGTGTGCCGTAAACGGTCACTGCCGATGTCGGTGCGGAAACGCAACCCGTCGTAGTGTTCGTAAAGGTGAAGGTAGCAGTGCCTGGAGTAAGGGCAGTTACAATACCCGCATTAGTGACAGATGCCACTGCCGGATTGCTGCTTACCCATGTACCGCCGGTCGAAGGTGACAAACCGGTCATATCTCCGATACACAAATTGCTCACGCCAACGATACTTACGATCGGAATCGGGTTCACTGTAACAGCAGCAGTCGGTAATGAAACACAACCCGTTGATGTATTGGTAAATATGAAGGTGGCCGTACCTGCTGAAACGCCTGTCACCACACCGGCATTTGAAACTGTGGCAACACTTGGATTTGTACTCACCCATGTGCCGCCGCTCGATGGTGAAAGTGTTGTGGTGGCGCCTTCACAAATACTGGTCGAACCGGTAATGCTCACGATTGGCGCTGCGTTGACGGTAACAGCATTGGTTGCTGCTGAAACACAGCCGGTGGTCGTATTCGTAAAGGTAAAGGTGGCCATACCTGCGGCAACTCCCGTCACCACACCTGCATTCGTCACCGTTGCCACAGATGCATTGCTGCTCATCCAGGTACCGCCGCTCGATGGCGAAAGTCCGGTGGTTGCACCAACACAAATATTATTCGGGCCGCTGATGCTTACTGTCGGTAATGCATTGACCGTGATGGCGCCGGTTGGAGAAGAAACGCAACCGGTATTCAAATCGGTAAATGTAAAGGTGGCTGTTCCTGCCGAAACGCCGGTCACCACACCTGTATTGGTTACAGTGGCCACAGCTGGATCACTGCTCACCCACGTACCGCCTGTAGTCGGCGACAATGTAGTTGTCAATCCCACACAAACACTGCCCGGTCCTGTGATACTTACTGCCGGAGCAGCATTAACAGTTACGGCCGGAGTTGGAGTCGATGTACAACCTGTGATAGTATTCGTAAATGTAAAGGTTGCAGTACCGGCCGAAACACCCGTTACCACGCCGGCATTAGTTACAGTAGCCACCGATGGGTTGCTGCTCATCCAGATACCGTTGGTGGGCGAAAGCGTAGTGGTTCCACCAATACAAACACTGGTCGGTCCGGTGATATTTACCGGAGTCGGTGCATTCACTGTCACTGCCGGAGTAGGTGCTGAAGTGCATCCGGTTGCAGTGCTGGTGAATGTGAAAGTGGCTGATCCTGCTCCAACACCAGTGATAATTCCACCGCTGGTAATTGTAGCTACGGCATTATTGCTGCTGGCCCATGTACCGCCGGATGTGGGCGATACACCCGACATCTCTCCGATACAAATGCTTGATAATCCGGTTAATGTGACAGTCGGAATTGGATTCACAGTCACAGTCGAAGTCGGCATCGATGCGCAACCGGTAATCGAGCTGGTGAAGGTAAATGTTACTGTACCCGCTGAAACACCGGTGACCACACCTGCATTGGTGACAGTGGCCACCGATGGGTTACTGCTCGTCCAGGTGCCGCCTGAAGTGGGCGACAAAGTAGTCGTAAATCCTTCACAGATGCTGCTCGATCCGGTGATGCTTACCACAGGCAGGGCATTAACTGTAATGCCTGGTGTTGGATCGGAAGTACATCCTGTCGCTGTCAGCGTAAAGGTAAACGTGGCTGTTCCTGCTGAAACGCCGGTAACTACGCCTGCGCTGGTAACGGTGGCAATCGAATTATTACTGCTGGCCCACGAACCGCCCGTAGTGGGTGAAAGTGTGGTGGTGGCGCCGGCACAAATCGTGCTCACTCCGGTCACGCTCACTACCGGCAATGCCAGTACTGTGACCGCGCTGGTGGTCGATGAACAGTTGGGCGATGTATTGCTGGTAAAAGTAAACGTGGCTGAACCCGCTGCAACAGCTGTAACGACACCCGCGTTGGTGACGGTAGCCACCATCGGGTCACTGCTGGTCCATGTTCCACCGCTGGTTGGTGATAATGTAGTAGTGGCCCCGGCACAAATGGTGCTGCCACCTGTAATACTCACCACCGGCAGGTTGGTTACCGAAACTGCCGTCGTAGGCATTGATACACAACCTGTTGTACCGTCAGTAAAGGTAAATGTAGCCATTCCCGCAGCTATGCCGGTGACCACACCCGCATTGGTGACGGTGGCTACGGACGGATTGCTGCTGACCCATGTACCGCCGCTGGTTGGTGACAAAGTGGTGGTAAATCCTGCACAAATACTCGACGCACCGGTAACACTCACCACTGGAAGCGGATTTACAGTGACTGGAGTTGTAGCCGAAGAAACACAACCCGTTGCACCATCCGTAAATGTAAATGTGGCCGAACCGCCGGAAACGCCGGTTACCACACCTGCATTGGTCACGGTGGCTACTGCCGGGTTGTTGCTGGTCCATGTACCGCCGGTTGAAGGCGACAAGGTAGTGGTCGAACCTGCACAAATTGTATTCGGTCCGGCTATGTTTACCAGCGGCAATGCATTCACGGTCAATGTGGTTGTCGTGGCGCTGCAATTAGGGAATGTATTTTTAGTAAAGGTAAAGGTTACCGTTCCTGCACTGATACCTGTTACCAAACCCGCACTTGTAACACTGGCTACAGTAGGATTACTGCTGCTCCACGTGCCGCCGGTGGTGGGGCTCAGCGTTGTGGTTGCTCCTGCACAAATGGTGGTCGGCCCTGTGAAACTTACTACCGGTAGTGCATTTACTGTAACCGTGGAAGTGGCCGCAGAAACACACCCTGTAGCGGTGTTCGTGAAGGTAAATGTGGCTGTGCCGGCTGATACTCCGGTTACCACGCCTGAATTTGTTACTGTTGCAACACCTGGATCGCTGCTGACCCATGTACCGCCGGTAGTCGGCGACAAGGTAGTGGTACCATCAACACAAATGCTGTTGGCTCCGGTAATGCTTACCACTGGCAACGGATTAACCGTTACATTAGGTGTTGGATCGGATGGACATCCGTTCGAAGAACTGGTAAATACAAAAGTGGAACTTCCGCCGGAAATACCGGTGACCACACCTGCATTGGTAACACTGGCTACTGAAGGCACATTGCTCGCCCAGGTACCACCCGATGTGGGTGAAAGCCCGGTAACACCTCCCACACAGATGGTACTCACGCCGGTGATGCTCACTGTCGGCGCAGTGACGATAGTAATGGTGGAGGTGGCAGTTGAGGTACATCCGTTGGCATCCCCTACCGTTACGGTGTAGGTGGAAGTCATGGCCGGTGTGACCGTCCGCGAAGCTATTGTAGTCAGGTCGTTCCAGGTGTAGGTGGAACCGCCGCTGGCTGTAAGTACTGCTGCATCGCCGCTCAGCACTTTGCTGTCGTCGGGTGTGCATGAATTATCTGTTTCTGCAATCGAAGCTACCGGAGCAGTAACCACTGTAACAGTTGCTGAAGAAACTGTGGTACAACCGTTTGCCGCAGTTACGGTAACAGTGTAAGTTGAGGTAATCATCGGATTGACTGTAAGCGCCGAAGCCATGGAGGCATTGCTCCACAGGAATGAAGTACCGGTGCTGGGGGTCAGGGTTGCTGCTGCGCCGCTCAACACCTTGGCGTCATCGGCCGTACAGGAGTTTTCCGTTATGGCAATCAATACATTTGGAGCAGTGGCGCCTGTCGAAATAGCGTTGTTTTTTAATACAAAAGTGATGTATTTAGTAGCGCCGTCTGCCACCTGATAACTGCCTTCCCAATTGTTGGTCACAGCATTCAGGGTCATGGCTACTTCCTGCTGATTGGCATTGACACCAAAGTCGGCATTGTCGTTAATAACCATCCAGACACTATAACCCACGGGTACCGAAGGCAGTTTGGTAGCTTCTGAACTGGCTGCATCCGGAATGGCAAACAGCACGGAAGGCGTATTGTAGGTGCCTTTCACTTTCCACTGGCGCGCAATCCGCTGCGGCAACACACAAGTGGTGGTGTAAATTTCAGGTGTATTCGGATTGCCGCCGCCGCCGGTTACCCATGCGCCGATTGCACCGTTATCATCGCCGGCCACTACCGCCGAACGGTCCTGCGTAAACAGGGCAGTATTACCGCTGTTTTCTGCCGCAAATGCCGAATTAATGGTCATTTTCAGCATACTACCCGGTAATGCACTGGTACTTTGTTTCTGGTTAAAACAACCTGTCGTATCGATACTTACACCAAAAACGCGGTTGCCGTAGGTGCTCACGTCGTACAAAGTCGTTGTGGCCGCATTGGTGCCGTCGTAGTCGGCATTGAAATAGTTGTGGCTCAGGGTCTGGCCGTATTTCAGGGCCAGATAGGTTTCCAGAATCAGTCTTTCCTCCGGATCGAGTACCCGGTCGAAGGTGAATGCCTCGGCAATCGAACCGTTGTTGTACGCCGCATTGCTGCCGTTCTGGCCTAATCCGATGGTATAGGTTCCGGCCGCACGGGCTGCAATTGAACCCGACGCCACGCCCGCCGTACCATTGGTGTAACCGGTAACATTGGTGGTGGAGCCGAGCATGGTGAATACATTCGGAACGGCAGCGGTACCGGCGCCGTAAGCTGAAGTGGTGCCGTTGAACAGGGCACTGGCCCCCAGACCACTCGAGTTGCCGGCAGCACTGCTGATGGCAAACAGGTTAGCATTGGAGGTACCTACCCCAAACATACTGCCCGCCGAGGCGTCGATAACATCGGTGTTAGAGAGGCTTCCTCTGAAGAAGGAGGCATTACCGGTAAGTGCAATGCTGCGGTTGTAGTTGAACAGCGTGGAACTACCGGCCACTACTGTTGCCGTACCTGCGCCGTTGCGGTTGAGCGGATATACACCGAACGCCTGGTCGCCTAATGCGTTCACTGTACTTGGTGCAATTGCTCCGACAGCCAGATCAGTGGCATGGAACCAGCTGGTCAGGCCCTCGCTGATACCCATCGGTGCGATACACACTTTTTCGGAACCGAAAGTGAAATAGTCGCCGTCGGCAAAATTGTAGGTGGTGTACCAGAGTTTATTCGTGGCATCGAAAGTCATTTGCTGAACGGTTACCCCGCTCATCGCACTGAATTTGCCGTTTGTGCCGCTGTTAGCCACCAGCAGGTAAATGCTGTTGGTGGTGGCAGGCAGTTTGGTGGTTGCTGTCGAAGTGTTATCAGGTACTTCAATATAAACAGTACCCACAGTGCCGGTTTCTTTCACCCGCCATACGCGGTTGAGGCGTACATTGCCACCGTTGACCGGCACACCCGAACCTGTCCAGGTAATACCTTTATTGTTGTCGCCGAACAGCAGGTAGCTGTTGTCGGCAGCAAAAGTGCTGGTGTTCAAATCGTTGGTGGTTGCCAGGGTGTTGCCGTTACTCATGGTAACGAGCGCGCCTGTTTCCACACTTTTACTTTGTTTTTGTTGCAAATCGCTGCAATCCTCACGGCCGATACCGGTGATACGGTTTTTATAAGTGGCATACGTCGTTCCGTTCCAGATTACTGTTCCATTGGCGGAGAGATAGTTATACGGGGTGGTCTGGTCGAGGGTAAAACCCCATTTGATCGCCAGATAACTGTATATTTTTTGCTGATCGGTACCGTTC
>OFDN01002229.1_pt1 | contig 11002 bp, 11 predicted proteins | sample 1520971 | NCBI WGS metagenome assembly OFDN01 (sample SAMEA94257418, study PRJEB24077) | hot springs metagenome | biome: Aquatic biome; feature: Geographical feature; material: Water | place: India | collected 2012-06-12 | depth 5 m | reverse complement strand
AGGCGGCCTCCGCCAGCGCGGCACTGGCCGCCTCGGGCGGCAGCAGCTTCACCGAATCGGGCTGCACCTGCCGCGCCACGCGCTCCGGCTCGCGTTCCCGGTGGCTGGGGCCCAGCAGCGGGTCCAGCCAATGTTCGGTCCAGGCGAAGAACAGTGCATTGGCCAGCAGCAACAACAGGACGAGGGTTCTGAGCATTCAGGGTCCGGGGATAAAGATGCACGCCCGCGGGCGCGTGGGTCAGCGCAGGCGCACGCTCACGTCGCCGCTGGACACCAGGTGCACCTCGGCCTCGGGGCCGCTGCCCTGGCGCACGCGCAGCGCACCATCGGTGCCCACGCCGTCGGCGATGCCTTCCGGCAGGTGCTGCAGCGTGGTGGTGACGGCCTGGCCGCGCAGCAGGTCGCGCTGCGCAAAACGGTCGGCGAAGGCGGCGAAACCGTCGCGCTCGAAGGCCAGCAGCGCTTCGGCCAGCGGCCGGGCCACCTGGTGCAGCGCCATCGGCGCGGTGATGTCGGGCTGGCGCTCCTGCAGGCAGGCATAGCCGGTGCTCAGCTCGCGGGTGGCCTGCGGCAGCACGTTCAGCCCCACGCCCACGATGGCCATGCGGCGCGTGCCCACCATCACCGTCTCGATCAGCACGCCGCCCAGCTTGCGGCCCCGGCCCGGGCCGTCCATCAGCCACAGGTCGTTCGGCCATTTCAGGCCGATGGCCGGCCCGCTGCCGCCGGCGGCTTCGAGCGCCTCGGCCAGTGCCACGCCCACGGCCAGCGACAGCCCCGACCAGTCGCGCGGCGCCAGGGCCAGCGACAGCGAAAAGGTGAGCGAGGCGCCGGCGCTGCTCTGCCAGTGGCGGCCGTGGCGGCCGCGGCCACGAGTCTGCTGCTCGGCCACCAGCAGGCAGGGATGGGTGTCACCGGTGCGGCGGCCGTGCGGTGAGCGCTCGTCTTCGTCGTGCAGGTCGAGCACGCCGGGCACCGTCACCGGCTGGTCACGGCGGCCGCTGAACATGCGGGCGCGGTCGATCAGCTGCGAATTGGTTGAATCGGCGCGCGCCACCACTTCCACGGACACGCCGGGCATCAGGGGCTGCAGCTGTTCCCACAGGCGCTCGGCGCCCCAGGAAAGGTGGTTGGGCTCGTCGGGCATCACGGGCTGCGAGGGATGGGGCGGGCGGGGCTCAGCGCTTGGGCGCGAGCATGGTGCCACGGCAGCTCTTGGCGCCGCAGTGGCAGGCGAACTGCTTCTTGACCTTGGCGGTATGCCGGCCATCGAGGACCAGGCCGTAGTCGAAGTACAGCTCCTCGCCGGCTTTCACCCGCCGCAGCGTCCTGATGAAGACGCGCCCGTCCACCTCGTCGGCCTCGCAGTTGGGGTCGCAGGAGTGGTTGATGAAGCGCGAGGAGTTGCCGCCGTGGGCGCCATCGATGACGTGCTGGTCGTCGATGTGGAAATAGAAGGTATGGTCCGGCTGTGACGGGTCGTGCGGATGCCGGCGCAGCGCCTCGGCCCAGGTGATGACCTCGCCGGCGTACTCGAACAGGGTTTCGCCGGCGGCCAGGGGCTGCAGCGCGAACACGCCCTTGCCGTGCACGCCGGAGCGTCGGACCTGGGTCCGGCGGCCGCCGGTCTTGGCCTGCGCGCCAGTGGCGGCAGGGCCTTCGGAGGGTGCGGCTTGCGTGTCGGTTTTCATTCGGTACATTGAAATCACGGATGCGCGCGCGTATGTGTGCGTGCGCGTGAGGAACGGAATTGTAGGCAGGCGCGGGCGCCGCTTCGGCGCCTTCGCAGGCCAATTGAAGGCACAACAAGGCTCATGGGCAAGTCACTGATCATTGCGGAAAAGCCGAGCGTGGCGCAGGACATCGTGCGGGCGCTGACCCCGGTGGCCGGCAAGTTCGACAAGCAGGCGGACCACTTCGAGAACGACCAGTACGTGGTCACCTCGGCGGTCGGCCACCTGGTGGAGATCAAGGCGCCGGAGGAATTCGACGTCAAGCGCGGCAAGTGGAGCTTCGCCAACCTGCCGGTGGTGCCGCCGCACTTCGACCTGGCGCCGATCGACAAGGCCAAGTCGCGCCTGAGCGCGGTGGTCAAGCTGGTCAAACGCAAGGACGTCACCGAGCTGATCAACGCCTGCGACGCGGGCCGCGAGGGCGAACTCATCTTCCGCCTCATCGTGCAGTACGCCGATGGCGGCAAGGGCAAGCTCGACAAGCCGGTGCGCCGGCTGTGGCTGCAGAGCATGACGCCGCAGGCCATCCGCGATGGCTTCGCGCAGCTGCGTAGCGACCAGCAGATGCAGGGCCTGGCCGACGCGGCGCGCAGCCGCTCCGAGGCCGACTGGCTGGTGGGCATCAACGGCACGCGGGCGATGACCGCCTTCAACTCGCGCGACGGCGGCTTCTTCTTGACCACCGTCGGCCGCGTGCAGACGCCCACGCTGTCCATCGTGGTGGAGCGGGAGGAGAAGATCCGCAAGCACGTGGCGCGCGACTATTGGGAGATCAAGGGCCAGTTCGCCGCCAAGGCGGGTGAATACGAAGGCAAGTGGTTCGACCCCGGCTTCAGGAAGAACGACGACCTGGAGCGCCGTGCCGACCGCCTGTGGACCGCCGCCGAGGCCAACGCCATCGCCGAGGCCTGCCGCAACCAGCCCGCCACCGTCACCGAGGAAGCCAAGCCCAGCACCCAGGCCAGCCCGCTGCTGTACGACCTGACCACGCTGCAGCGCGAGGCCAACTCGCGTTTCGGCTTCTCGGCCAAGACCACGCTGAGCCTGGCGCAGGCGCTGTACGAGAAGCACAAGGTGCTGACCTACCCGCGGACCGATTCGCGTGCGCTGCCCGAGGACTACGTGGGCGTGGTCAAGCAGACGATGGAGATGATCGCCAGCGAAGACCTGCCCGGCCCGCTGCGCGAGCTGGCCGGCCATGCCCGCAAGGCGCTGAACGACGGCTACGTGAAGCCCACCAAGCGCGTGTTCGACAACAGCAAGGTGTCGGACCACTTCGCCATCATCCCCACGCTGCAGGCGCCGCGCAGCCTGACCGACATCGAGGCCAAGCTCTACGACATGGTGGTCAAGCGCTTCCTGGCGGTGTTCTATCCGTCGGCGGAGTTCATGGTCACCACCCGCATCTCCACCATCAGCAACCAGGGCAAGGACTACAAGTTCCAGACCAACGGCAAGGTGCTGGTGCGTCCGGGCTGGCTGGCGGTGTACGGCCGCGAAGCGCAGGAGGACGATGCCAACCTGGTGCCGGTGGACAAGGGCGAGGTGGTGCGCACCGAGAGCGTGGACGTCAACCAGCTCAAGACCAAGCCGCCCGCCCGATACACCGAGGCCACGCTGCTGAGCGCGATGGAAGGTGCGGGCAAGCTGATCGACGACGACGAGTTGCGCGAGGCCATGGCCGAGAAGGGCCTGGGCACGCCGGCCACGCGTGCGCAGACCATCGAAGGCCTGATCCTCGAGAAATACATGCTGCGCGAGGGCCGCGAGCTGGTGCCCACCGCCAAGGCCTTCCAGCTCATGACACTGCTGCGCGGCCTGGACATCCCCGACCTCACCAAGCCCGAGCTCACCGGCCAGTGGGAATACCAGCTGGCCGAGATGGAGCATGGCCGGCTGAATCGCGACAAGTTCATGGCCGAGATCGCGAAGATGGCCGAGCGCATCGTCAAGAAGGCCAAGGAGTACGACCGCGACACCATCCCCGGCGACTACGCGACGCTCAGCACGCCCTGCCCCAAGTGCGGCGGCAAGGTGAAGGAGAACTACCGCCGCTTCGCCTGCGTGGGCAACGAGACGCCGGCCAACCCCGGCTGCGGCTTCTCGATCAGCAAGATCCCCGGCGGTCGCGCCTTCGAGATCGCCGAGGCCGACGCGCTGCTGCGCGACAAGAAGATCGGGCCGCTGGAAGGCTTCCGTTCCAAGGCGGGTTGGCCCTTCACTGCCGAGCTGAAGCTGGCCTTCGACGACGAGACCGACAACTGGAAGCTGGAGTTCGACTTCGGCGAGGACGCGAAGAAGGCCGAGGGCGACGGCGAGCCGGTGGACTTCGGCGACCAGGCCAGCCTGGGCAGCTGCCCCAAGTGCAAGGGCAAGGTGTTCGAGCACGGCAGCAACTACGTCTGCGAGCACGCGGTGGGCGCCAACACCACCTGCGACTTCAAGACCGGCAAGATCATCCTGCAGCAGCCGGTGCCGCGCGAGCAGGTGCACAAGCTGCTGACCGAGGGCAAGACCGACCTGCTGGAGAACTTCGTGTCCAACAAGACCCGCCGCAAGTTCAAGGCGCGGCTGGTCTACGACACCAAGGAAGGCAAGGTGAGCTTCGAATTCGAGCCGCGCGCGGCCAAGACGCCGGCCAAGAAGGCGGCCCGAAAGGCGGCATGACGAGGTGAATCTGCACCATCGCCGTAACAGGCGGTGAAGCGAGGTCGAATAGACCCATTCCAATCACCTGAGGGATGGGTCATGAAGAACGTGATCATTGCGGCGGCCTGCGGGGCCGCCGTGTTGTTGATGGCCGGCTGCGCCACCGAGGCTTCGCGCTCGGTGGAAGTGAGCAAGGTCGAGGCGGCGGCCACGCCGTACCGCGGCGCGCGGGTGCCGGTGGTGGTCGGTAAGTTCGACAACCGCTCCAGCTTCATGCGGGGCATCTTCTCCGATGGCGTCGACCGCCTGGGCAGCCAGGCCAAGACCATCGTCATCTCGCACCTGCAGCAGACCCAGCGCTTCAACGTGCTGGACCGCGACAACCTGGCCGAGGCCCAACAGGAAGCCAAGTTCAAGGCCCAGGCTCAGGCCGTCAAGGGCGCGGACTTCATCGTCACCGGCGACGTGTCCGAGTTCGGCCGCAAGGAGGTGGGCGACCAGCAGCTGTTCGGCATCCTGGGCCGCGGCAAGTCGCAGATCGCCTATGCCAAGGTCACGCTGAACATCGTCAACGGTGCCACGTCGGAAGTGGTGTATTCGGTGCAGGGCGCGGGCGAGTACAGCCTGAGCAATCGCGAGGTGATCGGCTTCGGTGGCACGGCCAGCTACGACGCCACGCTCAACGGCAAGGTGCTGGACCTGGCGGTGCGCGAGGCGGTGAACAAGCTGGTGTCGGGCTACGACGCCTCGCAGTGGGGCGTGGTCGCGAAGGTGGCGCCATGAGGCGCGTCGCTTGGACCGGCCTGGCCGCTGCTGCGCTGCTGGTGGGCTGCGCGCAAGCGCCCAAGCCGCTGTACCACTGGGGCGGCTACCAGGACACCGTGTACGAGCACCTCAAGGGCGATGGCAAGTCGCCCGAGCAGCAGCTGCAGGCGCTGGCCGAGGCGCAGCAGAAGGCGGCCGCCACCGGCGCCGCGCTGCCGCCGGGCTTCCGGGCCCATGTCGGGCTGCTGCAGTTGCGGCTGGGCCGCGATGCAGAAGCCCGCAGCCAGTTCGAGGCCGAGAAGGCGCAGTTCCCTGAATCCGCGCCTTACATCGATTCCCTGCTCAAGCGCATGGACGCGCGCAAGAGCTGACGCCGGAGCCCGCATGAACCCGATCCATCTCTCCTGGCGCCGCGCCGGGGTTGCTGCCGCGCTGGCCGCGGCCGTGCTGCTCGGCGGCTGCGCCACGCAGCGCCAGCCCTACGACTACACCGCCTTCCGGCAGGCCAAGCCGGCCTCATTGCTGGTGCTGCCGCCGGTCAACCACTCGCCGGAAGTCAAGGGCGGCATCGGCGTGCTGTCGCAGGTGACGCTGCCGCTGGCCGAGGCCGGCTACTACGTGCTGCCGGTGTCGCTGGTGGAAGAAACGTTTCGCGAGAACGGGCTGACCACGGCCGACGACATCCACGCACTCGATCGCGCCAAGCTGCGGGAGGTGTTCGGTGCCGATGCGGCGGTGTACCTGACCGTCAAGCAGTACGGCACCAGCTATGCGGTGATCAGCAGCAACACCGTGGTGGCGGTGGAAGGCCGCATCGTCGACCTGCGCAGCGGCGAGGTGCTGTGGCAGGGCAAGGCGATGGCTTCGTCGGCCGAGCAGCAGCAGAGCAACCAGGCCGGCCTGGTGGGCCTGCTGGTGCAGGCGGTGGTTTCGCAGATCATCGCCACGAGCACCGACGCGGGCTACCGCTATGCCGGCCTGGCTTCGCAGCGGCTGCTGTCGGGCGGCATGGTCAACGGCGTGCTGTACGGGCCGCGCTCGCCGAAGTACGGTCAACCGTGAGCCTGAAGGCAGGGTGAACCCGGGGCCGCGATACTCGCGGCTGCATGACCCTCGCAGTTTTCTACAAGCTCCTCGCCATCTTCCTCACCGCCGGCCTCGGCTGGATCGTCGGGCGCATGCGCTGGCTGGGCGACGAGCGCAAGGGCGCCGACCCGGCGCGCACGCTGTCCAACGCGGCGTTCTACATCTTCGTGCCGGCGTTGCTGTTCCGCACCACCTCGCGGCTCGATTTCGCGCACATGCCCTGGGGCCTGATCGTGGCCTTCTTCGTGCCGGTGGTGGGGCTGGCGGTCATCGTCTATGCCATCGGCCGGCACCACAACCGCGGCGGCGGGCTGGGCGTCGCCGGGCCGTCGGTGCGAGCGGTGTCGGCCAGCTTCGGCAACACGCTGCAGATCGGCGTGCCGATGGCCGCGGCGCTGTTCGGCGAGGCTGGCCTCGGGCTGCACATCACCATCGTCAGCCTGCATTCGCTCACGCTGCTGACGGTGCTCACCACGCTGGCCGAGCTGGACCTGGCGCGCGCCCGGGCTCGGCATGAGGAGGCGGGTGGCGGCACGCTGCTGGCCACGCTCAAGCTCACGGTACGCAACACCATCATCCACCCGGTGGTGCTGCCGGTGCTGGCTGGCATGGCCTGGAACCTCACTGGCTGGGGCCTGCCGCCGGTGGTGGACGAGGTGCTGCAGCAGCTGGGCTCGGCCGTGGTGCCGCTGTGCCTGACGCTGATCGGCATGTCGCTGGCGTATTACGGTCTGCGTGGCAGCCTGCGCGGCGCCATCGCGCTCAGCGCCACCAAGCTGCTGGTGCTGCCGGCGGTGGTGCTGGTGGTGGCGCACTGGGGCTTCGGCCTGCAGGGGCTGCCGCTGCAGGTGGCGGTGATGATGGCGGCGCTGCCCGCGGGCAGCAACACGCTGATGTTCTCGCAGCGCTACGAGACGCTGGAGGGCGAGACCACCTCCACCATCGTGCTGTCGACGCTGGCCTTCGCGGCCACGGCGCCGTTGTGGCTGGCGGTGCTGGCCTGGCTGGACTGATCCGGCTCGCGCGACAATCGCCGCATCATGCCGACCGACACCGCCGCCACTTCCATCCAAGACATTCCGGCCTACATGGCCCGCGTGGGCGCTGCCGCGCGCGGTGCCGCCACGGTGATGGCCGCCTCTTCCACCCAGGCCCGCAACGTGGCGCTCACCACGTTGGCGCAACTGCTGCGTGACAGCGTGGCCGCGCTGGACGTGGACAACGCGCGTGACCTGGAAGCGGCCCGCGCCAACGGCCTGGCCGGCCCGATGCTGGACCGGTTGAAGCTCGGCGCCAAGGTGATCGACACCGTGGCCGAAGGCTGCGAGCAGCTGGCCGCGATGCCCGACCCCATCGGCGAGATCACCGGCGTGAAGCGCCGGCCCAGCGGCATCTCCGTGGGCCAGATGCGGGTGCCGCTGGGCGTGTTCGGCATGATCTACGAGAGCCGCCCGAACGTGACCATCGAGGCGGCGTCGCTGGCCATCAAGAGCGGCAACGCCGCCATCCTGCGCGGCGGCTCCGAGGCCATCCATTCCAACCTGGCGCTGTGGCGGCTGGTGCAGCAGGCGCTGCAGTCGGCCGGCCTGCCGCCCGAGGCGGTGCAGCTGGTGGAAACCACCGACCGCGCCGCGGTGGGCCGGCTGATCGCGATGCCGGAGTTCGTGGACGTGATCATCCCGCGCGGCGGCAAGTCGCTGATCGAGCGCATCAGCGCCGAGGCCAAGGTGCCGGTGATCAAGCACCTGGACGGCAACTGCCATGTGTACGTCGATGCCGATGTGGACCTGGACCTGGCGGTGAAGGTGACCGACAACGCCAAGACGCAGAAGTACAGCCCCTGCAATGCAGCGGAGTCGCTGCTGGTGCATGCGCAGCAGGCCGCGCCGTTCCTGGCGCGCATCGGCGCCATTTTCGCGGCCAAGGGCGTGGAATGCCGCGCCGACGACCGCGCCGCCGCCATCCTGCGCGACGTGCCGGGCCTGCGGGTGAAGCCCGCCACCGAGGCCGACTGGGCGGAGGAGTACCTGGCGCCGGTGATCAGCGTGAAGATCGTTGATTCGGTCAACGAAGCCATCGCCCACATCAACCGCTACGGATCGCACCACACCGACGCCATCCTGACGACGAACCACCCGAACGCCATGCGCTTCCTGCGTGAGGTGGATTCGGCCAGCGTGATGGTCAACGCCAGCACCCGCTTCGCCGACGGCTTCGAGTACGGCCTGGGCGCCGAGATCGGCATCTCCACCGACAAGTTCCACGCCCGCGGCCCGGTGGGCCTGGAGGGGCTGACGTCGATGAAGTGGGTGGTGCTGGGGAACGGCGAAGTGCGGGGCTGAACGGGCCGCGCAGCTGTCAGAGAGGCGCTCTACCTCGCCGTATCCGGCAACTCGATCTTCACCTCCAGCACCTCCAGGTCATCCTGCTTCTCCAGATGCACCTTGATGTCGTCCGGCGAGATGGCCACGTACTTGGAGATCACGGCCACCAGTTCGCGCTGCAGGGCGGGCAGGTAGTCGGCCCGCGGCGGGCCGTCGCCGCTGCGCTCGTGAGCCAGGATGATCTGCAGCCGCTCCTTGGCGACGCTGGCGGTCTTCTTCTTTTCCCCGAGCAGGAAGGAAAGGAAAGACATCGGCTTACCTCCCACCGAACAGCCGCTTGAAGAAGCCGGGCTTCTCGGCGTCGATGAAGCGCATCGGCCGGTCCTCGCCCAGGAAGCGGGCCACCACGTCCTGGTAGGCCTCGGACACGTCGCTGCCCTTGAGGTGGATCGCCGGCACGCCCTGGTTAGACGCATCGAGCACCGACTCCGATTCGGGGATCACGCCGATCAGCTTGATGCGCAGGATCTCCTGGATGTCGTTCAGCGACAGCATCTGCCCGCCTTCCACCCGCGAGGGGTTGTAGCGGGTGATCAGCAGGTGCTCCTTCACCGGCTCCTGGCCGTCGATGGCGCGCTTGGTCTTGCTGCTGAGCATGCCCAGGATGCGGTCGGAGTCGCGCACCGAAGAGACCTCGGGGTTGGTCACCACGATGGCCTCGTCGGCGAAGTGCATGGCCATCAGCGCACCGGTTTCGATGCCGGCGGGCGAGTCGCAGACGACGTATTCGAAGCCCATGTCGCCCAGGTCCTTGAGCACCTTCTCGACGCCTTCTTGCGTCAGGGCTTCCTTGTCACGCGTTTGCGAGGCGGCCAGGATGAACAGGTTCTCGCACTGCTTGTCCTTGATCAGGGCCTGGTTGAGGTTGGCCTCGCCGTGGATGACGTTGATGAGGTCATAGACCACGCGGCGCTCGCAACCCATGATCAGGTCGAGGTTGCGCAGGCCGACGTCGAAGTCGATGACAGCCGTTTTGTGGCCGCGCAGGGCCAGGCCCGAGGCGAAGGAGGCGCTGGTGGTCGTCTTGCCAACGCCCCCTTTGCCGGAGGTCACGACGATGATCTTGGCCATGGGAGGGCGGTCCTTTCAGTGGATCAGGTAGAAATCGGTTCGAACACCAGGCGGTCGCCGTCGAGGCGGATCTGCGCCGGTTTGCCGCGCACGTTGTCGGGCAGCGGGTTGTCGGTGGTGCGGTAGGTGCCCGCGATGGACAGCAGCTCGGGCTCCATCACGGTGGCGAAGATGCGCGCCTGGGCGTTGCCCTTGGCGCCGGCGATGGCCTTGCCGCGCAGGGGCGCATACACGTGGATGCTGCCGTCGGCGATGACCTCGGCGCCGTGGTTGACGACCGCCGTGATGACCAGGTCGCCGCCTTTGGCGTAGAACTGCTGGCCCGAGCGCAGCGGCTTGTCGAGCACCACGGTGCTGGCGGCCACCGGCACTTCGACTTCAACGGGCACTTCGACGCGCACTTCGCGGACGACTTCTCGCACCACCTCGATGGTTTCGACGCGGGCGGGCGAGGCCACGCTGTCGGGCGCTTCGACCAGGCCTGCGGCCCGTGCGGCTTCGCCCTGCTTGCGGGTGGCGCCGCGCACGGCGATCGGCTTGAGTTTGTATTGGCCCAGCAGTTTGATCAGGGCCGGGAAGTCGATGGCGACATCGAGGCTGGCCAGGTGGGTCAGGTCGATGACCAGGGGCTCGCCGTCGAAGAGGTCGGGCGTGGCGCCAAAGCGGTCTTGCAGGGCTTGGGCCAGCGTCGTCAGGTTGCCGGTTTTCAGCAGGAAGGCTTCCAGCGTCAGCGAAGCGCTCTTGAGGTCGAACAAGGCGGAAGCGTTGGCGGCAGGGGCGTTCATGAACAGCGGCGCTGGTAAAACGTGAAGTTTAAGGCAGCGCAAGGGTGCTTCCGGGGCGCGGACATGCCTTCGTCGGATACTTGGACTCAGGGCGGACCCGAGGTTTGTGGGTTGGCTGGCCACGAGAAAGGACGGGGCAAGGCATGGTGGGGCTCGAATCGTTGTCGGGCGTGCAGACAGGGTTGATCGTGGCCCTGGGGGCGGGGTTGCTGATCGGTGTCGAGCGCGAGCGCCGCAAGGGGCAGGGTGCTGATCGGCACTCGGCCGGTTTGCGCACCTTCGTGGTTGCGGCTTTGGTCGGGGCGGTCGGGCAGGTGCTGTCGCCGGTGGTGGCTGCGGTGGTGCTGGTGGCGGTGTCCGGGTTGGCGGGTCTGTCCTACTGGCGTTCGCGCTCCGACGACCCTGGCTTGACCACGGAGTTGGCCTTGATCGCGACGACGCTCATCGGGATGCTGGCGGTACCGCAGCCCGAACTGGCGGCTGCGTTGGCGGTGGTGCTGGCCGGGGTGCTCGCCCTGAAGGCGCGCCT
>OFDN01002228.1_pt1 | contig 11005 bp, 8 predicted proteins | sample 1520971 | NCBI WGS metagenome assembly OFDN01 (sample SAMEA94257418, study PRJEB24077) | hot springs metagenome | biome: Aquatic biome; feature: Geographical feature; material: Water | place: India | collected 2012-06-12 | depth 5 m | reverse complement strand
GGCGGGGCGGTCGGCACGGGCCGCGGGCATCGCCGCCCTGAGCGCGGAGATCGACAAGGCCGCCGCGTCGCTCGACGCGCCCGCGGCCCGACTGGTGGCGGCCGGTGACGACAGGCCGCTGCGGCTGGAGGAGGTGGAGGCGCTGCTGGCTTCGCCGGTCCTGGTCGTGGACGCCTGCCGCCACACCGTGCGGCAGGGCGACACGGTGGTGCCGCTGGCCCGCCGCCCGGTGCTGTTCGCGCTGGCGCGAGTCCTGGAGGAGGCGTGGCCGGGGGACGCGGCGCGGGACGCCTTGCTCCGCCGTGCGTTCGGCGCCCGCGAGGCGGACGAATCCCACCGCGCTCGTCTGCGGGTCGAGATGGGGCGGCTGCGCTCCGCGCTGCGCCCGCTGGCCGGCGTGAAGGCGACCAGACGCGGTTTCGCGCTGGTCCCGAAGGCGCCCCACGGTGTCGTGGTCCTGGCGCGGCCCATCGAGGACGAGCACGCGGGCGTGCTGGCGTTGCTCGCCGATGGCGAGTTCTGGTCCAGCTCGTCCCTGGCGCTGGCGCTCGGGACCAGCCAGCGGACGGTGCAGCGGGCGCTGGACGCGCTGGCCGTAGTCGGCCGGGTGCAATCCTACGGCCGCGGCCGGGCGCGCCGCTGGACGATGCCGCCCTTGCCGGGATTCACGACGACCTTGTTACTCCCCGGTCCACTGCCGGCCGGATAGCCTGACCGCACCCAACCACATGCGGAAGGACACGCAGACCATGAACCGCTCACCGGCTGAAATCCTAGAAGAATACGGCCCCTTTCGGGGCGCCGAGCATGTGCATGGCGTCAGCCATGACGGCCGCCATGTCTGGTTCGCCACCGGCGACAAGCTGAACGCGCTCGATCCGGCGACGGGGGAGCTGGAGCGTTCGCTCGACGTAGCGGCCCATGCCGGCACCGCCTTCGACGGACGCCACCTGTTCCAGATCGCCGAGGACCGCATCCAGAAGATCGATCCGGAAACCGGCGCGGTGCTGGCGACGATCGCCGCCCCCGGCGGTGGCGGCGATTCCGGCATGGCCTGGGCGGAGGGCTCGTTGTGGGTCGGCAATTACCAGGGCCGGCGGATCCATCAGGTCGATCCGGAGACGGGCGCCATCCTGCGCACCATCGACTCCGACCGCATGGTCACCGGCGTGACCTGGGTGGACGGCGAACTTTGGCACGGCACCTGGGAGGCCGAGCAGAGCGATCTTCGGCGCATCGACCCGCAGACGGGCACGGTGCAGGAAGTGCTCGATTTCCCCGAGGGCACCGGGGTGTCGGGGCTTGAGTCCGACGGCGCCGGCCGCTTCTACTGCGGGGGCGGACGGAGCGGCCGGGTGCGGGCCGTCCGCCGTCCGGGCTGGGCGGCGGTCGTCTGACCGCCGCCTCTCTCCCTTACAGGGCCTTGAAGTCGATCGGCTTGTGACGGTCCAGCGCGCGGTGCACCGGGGGCAGGGGGTACTTCAGCCCAGTGGCGCAGTTGAACAGCACCGCGCGCTCGTCGCGGCGGACGCGGCCGTCGGCCAGCGCTTGCTTGTAGGCGGCGTAGGTGGCGGCCCCCTCCGGGCAGAGCAGGAAACCCTCGCTCTTCGCCGTCTCGTCCAGCGCCGCCTGGATCGCGTCGTCGGGGACGGCGATGGCGAAGCCGTTGCTCTCCCGCACCGCGCGCAGGATCAGGAAGTCACCAACCGCCTGGGGCACGCGGATACCCGACGCGATCGTGTGCGCGTCCTCCCAACGCGGCGCGTGCTCCTCGCCCTTCTCCCAGGCGCGGACCATGGGGGCGCAACCGGCCGCCTGGACGGCGACCATGCGCGGGCGCTTGGACCCGATGAAGCCGATCCGCTCCAGCTCGTCGAAGGCCTTCCACATGCCGATCAGGCCGGTGCCGCCGCCGGTGGGATAGAAGATCACGTCCGGCACGTCCCAGCCGAGCTGTTCGGCCAGTTCCAGCCCCATGGTCTTCTTGCCCTCGATCCGGTAGGGCTCCTTGAGGGTGGACACGTCGAACCAGCCCGCCTCCGCCTTGCCCTGTCCGACGATCTTGCCGCAATCGTCGATCAGCCCGTTGACCCGGTAGACGGTGGCGCCCTGGAGTTCGATCTCGGAGACGTTTACTTCCGGTGTGTCCTCCGGGCAGAAGATGGTGGTGCGGATGCCGGCACGGGTGGCGTAGGCGGCCAGCGCCGCTCCGGCGTTGCCATTGGTGGGCATCGCCATGTGCGTGATGCCCAGCGCCTTCGCCATCGACACCGCCATGATCAGGCCGCGCGCCTTGAAGGAGCCGGTGGGTAGCCGCCCCTCGTCCTTCACCAGGAGCTCCGCGGCGCCGAGCGACTTGGCGATGCGCGGCATGGCGACCAGCGGGGTCACCGCCTCGCCCAGGCTGACGATATCCTCCAGCCGGCGCACCGGCAGAAGCTCTCGGTAGCGCCAGAGATCCTGCGGGCGCCCGGCCAGCTCGTCCTTGCTGAGCGCGTTCTTCACACCGTCCAGGTCGTAACGCACGAGCAGGGGCTTGCCGGCTGCCGACAGGTTGTGCACCCGGTCGGCCTCGTAGCGCTCGCCGGTGTAGGAGCATTCCAGATGGGTGACGAAGGTCGGCCGCTCGGTGGTCAGATTGGCGTCAAAGCGCACGGGTGAAGTCTCCAAGAAACGGGATCGGTGTTGAGGATAATGGATGGGGCCGCCGCTCAGCGCAGCATGCCCCAGTGGCGAACGGTGTGGCCCTCGATCCAGCGGAAGACGACGTTCTCGATGAACAAGCCGATGAGGATCACCACCACCAGGCCGGCAAACACCTTGTCGATGTACAGCTCGTTGCGGTTCTGGAAAATGAACCAGCCGAGCCCGCCCTTGCCGGAGGACACGCCGAACACCAGCTCCGCGGCGATCAGCGTCCGCCAGGCGAAGGCCCAGCCGATCTTCAGGCCGGTCAGGATGGCCGGAAAGGCGGCGGGGATCAGGATGCCGAACACGTAGCGCAGGCCCGACAGTCCGTAGTTGCGCCCGGCCATGCGGAGCGTTTCCGGCACCGCCATGAAGCCGGAGTGCATGTTCAGCGCCAGCGGCCACAGGACGGCGTGCACCAGCACGAAGGTCAGGCTGACGGTGCCCAGCCCGAACCACAGCATGGCGATGGGCAGAAGCGCGATGGCCGGCAGCGGGTTGAACATCGAGGTCAGCGTCGACAGCAGGTCGTTGCCGATGCGGGTGGAGACCGCCACCGAAGTCATGACCACCGCCAGCACGACGGCGATCACATAGCCCTGCAACAGCGTGGACAGCGACACCCAGGCCATCGTCGGCAGGCCGTCGTTGCGGATGCCGTCCCACAGCGCCAGCATGGTGTCGGAGAAGGTGGGGAACACCAGCGGGTTGTTCAGCCAGCGGGCGTAGCCTTCCCAGACCAGCGCGATCAACAGAAGCAGGACGGTGCGGCGCAACGCCGTCTGGTCGGTCAACCGCTCCCAGGTGGAGAGCGGACGGGCGACGTCGCCGATCGGGCCGGCATCGACCACCGCGCGTTCGAACTCCGGGCGCAGCGGCGGTTCGCGGCGGAGAACGGCGTCAGACATGGGATTCCACCGCGTCGGCGAAGAGCATGTCGTGGATGCGCCGGTGCATGGCTTGGAACTCCGCTCCGCCGGCCGCGCGGTGGTCGTAGTGGTGGCAGTTCAATTCCGCCTTCACCTGGCCCGGGTGCGGCGACAGGACGAGGATGCGGCTGCCGACGATCAGCGCCTCCTCAATGGAGTGGGTGACGAACAGCAGCGTGAAGCGCAGATCGTCCCAGAGTTGCAGAAGCTCCTCCTGCATGCGGCGCCGGGTCAGCGCGTCGAGTGCCGCGAACGGCTCGTCCATCAGCAGGATGTCCGGCTCCATGGCGAGCGCGCGGGCGATGGCGACGCGCTGCTTCATGCCGCCGGACAGGGTGTGCGGGTGGGAGTCGGCGAACTTCGACAAGTTCACCCGCGCGATGCAATCCAGCGCCTTCTCGTGCGCCTCCTTCCTACCGGCCTTTCGTGTGGCGATCAGGGGGTAGGCGACGTTCTGCACCACGGTCTTCCAGGGCAGGAGCTGGTCGAACTCCTGGAACACCATCATGCGGTCGGGGCCGGGTCCGTGCACCTCGCGCCCGTTCAAGCTGATGGATCCCTCGACCGGCTTCAGGAAGCCGCCGACCGCCTTCAGCAGCGACGACTTGCCGCAGCCGCTCGGGCCCAGCAGTATGAACCGGTCGGCAGCGTGCACCTGGAATTGGACGCGGTAGGTGGCGGTGACGAGTTGGCGCGCGGTCTTGTACTGGAGCGTCACGCCGGACACGTCGAGCAGCGGGCGCAGGGGACCCTGCGCTGCCGATGGATCGTCGTAGTTTCGCGGCTGCCGCATCGCGCTGGCGGGACGGGCCATGGTCTCAGCTCCCCTGCTCTCCGTGGACGTCTTCGAAGAAGTAGTCCTTCCAAGAGGCCGGCTTGTTCTTGAGCGCGCCGACCTTGTGCATGAACTCCGCGTATTTGCTGGTGTTCTTGGGTGCCACCGTGAACTGGATGTCGGGATCGGCCAGCATCTTCTCGATGGTGGCGGCGTCCATATCGGCCTTGTTGGTGGCGAGATAGATGTTGGCGGCCTGCTTGTGATCCTTGTTGATCACGTCCATCGCCTCGCGCAACGCGCCGACGAAGGCGGCGAAGGTCTTCGGGTTGGAATCACGGAACGCCTTCTTCGACCAGACCGAATTGAAGGTCGAAGCGCCGCCCAGCACGTCGTAGGAGCTGAGGACCTTGCGCACCTTCGGATCCTGCAGCTGCTGGTACTGGAAGGGCGGGGCGCTGAAATGCCCGGTGATGGAGGATCCCGAAAGCAGTGCCGTGGTGCCGTCCGGGTGGGGCAGGGAGACGGTGAAGCGGTCAAGCGCGTCGAACTTGCCCTCTCCGAACGCCTGTTCCGCCGCCATCTGGAGCGTGCGCGCCTGCACCGACACCTTCACCGCCGGCAAGGCGATCTTGTCCTTCTCCGTGAAGTCCTTGACCGTCTTGATGTTCGGATTGGTCGTGGTGAGGAACAGCGGCATCGCGTTGAGCGTGGCGATGCCCATCACGTTGGCATTGCCCTTGGTGCGGTCCCAGATGGTCAGCAGCGGCCCGACACCGCCGGCACCCACATCGATGCTGTCGGACAGCAGCGCGTCGTTCATGGCCGCACCGCCGGAGAGCTGCGCCCACTCCACCTGGATGTCGAGGCCTTGCGCCTTTCCGTGCTTCTCGATCAACTTCTGATAGCGGATCACGTGCAGTGGCAGATAGCCGATGCCGAACTGCTCGGCAATGCGGATGCGCCCTTCCGCGGCTGCCGGTGCGACCATACCGGCCAAAAGGCAGGCCGCACTTGTCAGCCCAATGGCGACGTGCCGCAACGTCTTCGTCACTGCGCGCATGAACCCGATCCCTCCCGACTGTTCTGATGGTGCAGTCAATTGTTTGTATGTGAGCGTATTTCGAGGCCGCGTCCGATACAACTGGAAAAGCGATCGGACAGGTCCGTGCGCAAATCACACGCGATACGCATGGGGAATGCAACATAAAAAACACGGCGAAGCGATGGTATAGTCATAAATTACATAGAAAACATGTTTTTATGCCGGGGTTATCGGCTTGCCCACACTCGCAGGATGGGATAAAGATGCGAATGATTTGCAAAATCGCTTGCGATAATCGAGAAGTGCAAATAAGAGTCATTTGCATTCTTGAAGCACGGCAGAAGGGGTTCAAACCGTGGCCATCGCCAAGCCCATCGTCGCGTCCGCGCGCGTGTCGCGCCACATCCTCACCGCGTCCACCTTTGGCCTCGCGCTGGGTGCTGCCGCCACCTCGGCTGGCGCCCAGCAAACGGGAAGCTCGTCGCCCACCCAACTCCCGGCCATTTCGGTGGAAGGCCAGACGCCGCAGCAGGACTACAAGGTGGATCAGTCCGCCTCCCCGAAGCGGACCCAGCCGATTCTGGACACCCCTCAGACCATCACCATCATCCCGCGACAGGTGATCGAGGACCAGAAGGCGACCACGTTGCGTGATGTGCTGCGCAACACGCCGGGCATCACGTTCGGAGCCGGCGAGGGCGGAGGTGGTCAGGGTGAGAATTTGCGCATCCGTGGCTTCGACGGCAGCAACGACATCCTGCTCGATGGCATGCGCGACAGCGCCGTGCGCAACAACCGCGATCCCTTCAACCTCGAACAGGTGGAGGTGACCAAGGGTGCGGCGTCCACCCAGTCCGGCCGCGGCTCGGCCGGTGGTTCGATCAACCAGATCAGCAAAGCGCCGAAGCTGCGCCGTTTTGCGACCGCCGACGTCACGGTCGGCACCGACGACCTGAAGCGTGCCACCGCCGACGTCAACATGCCGCTGACCGATGTGGGCATCACCGGCACCGCGCTGCGCCTGAACGTCATGGCGCACGAGAGCGGCGTCGCCGGACGGGACTATGTGGAGAACGGCCGCTGGGGCGTGGCGCCATCCATCGCGTTCGGGTTGGGAACGCCGCTGCGGGTGACGCTGAGCTATCTGCACCAGTCCGACGACAACATTCCCGACTACGGCATCCCGGGTTTGAGCGGTGTGGCCCCGCCGGTCGATCTGTCGAACTGGTACGGTGTCAAGGGCTTCAACACCGAGGAACAGACCACCGACATCGGCACCGCGCTCTTCGAGTACGACGTCAACGATGCGGTCAGCCTGCGCAACCAGTTCCGCTATGGCGAGTCCACGCGCTTCAACATCGTCACCATCCCGCGCTTTCCGACCGGCACCACCACCGCCTTTCCGCCCGGCACCCAGGTCACCCGCGGCCAGAATTTCCGCGATTCGCTGAACACGCTGCTCGTCAACCAGACCGATGCCACCTTCCGCTTCACCACCGGCCCGGTTGCACACACGATGGTGGCCGGGGTGGAGGTCGCGCGCGAAACCTATAAGAACAAGGGAATCAGCCTCGTCGGGACGGTGCCATCGACCAGCCTGTACAACCCCAACCCCTATGGCGTCGCGGTCGGCTGGACCTACAACGGGTCGAAGACGGAAACCGAGGGCGATACGCTGGCCTTCTACGTTCTCGACACCATCAAGCTGAACGAGCAGTGGGAGATCACCGGCGGGCTTCGCTGGGACCGCTACGCCGCGGATGCGACCAGCACCGCGATCGGCGGCGCGGTCACGGAGTACACGAAGACCAGCCGGATGCTCAGCTGGAACGCCGGCATCGTCTACAAGCCGCTGTCCTTCGGCAGCGTCTACGCTGCGGCTTCCACCTCGTTCAACCCGTCGGGCGAGGTGCCGCAGACGGGTGTCAACGCCACCACCACACTCTCCGACCCGCAGAAGAACGTCACCTACGAGGTCGGCACGAAGTGGGAGCTGCTCCACGAGCGACTGCTGGTGAGCGCCGCCCTGTTCCAGACAACCAAAACCAACGAACGCAGCACCGATCCGACCGGAACCACCATCCTAGACGGGGAGCGGCAGGTGCGCGGCTTCGAACTCGGGGCGCAGGGCAAGATCACCGACGCCTGGCAGGTGTTCGGTGGCTACACCTACATGGACAGCGAGATCGTCAAGGGCGGCGGCACCAACCAGGGCAACGAGTTGGCGAACACGCCGCGCCATTCCTTTTCGCTGTGGACCAGCTACGACCTGCCCTGGGATCTGCGTGTGGCCGGCGGTGTGCAGTATGTCGGCGAGCGCTACTTCAATGACAACAACCTCGTCAAGAACGAATCCTACGTCGTCGTGGACGCGATGGTGTCCTACAAGGTGAACGATACCCTCAGTCTGCAGCTCAACGGCTACAATCTGTTCGATGAGGAATACATCGACAAGGCTCATGGTGGTGGCAACCACCTCATTCCCGGCCTTGGCCGCACCGTGATGCTCTCAACCAGCGTCAGCTTCTGATCGAGACGGCGCGGGCGCCAGAGTTTGGCGCGCGCCCGCGTCGCATCAACATCATTCGCGGACAGAGACATCGAACAACCCAGAAGCATCGCACGTTTTTATGGCAAAGGCCAAGATTTGACCGGATGAGCCGTTCTTCGCGTGGAGTCTTTGCGCGGACGGCAGGCTTTGCTACCATCGCCTTGCCATGTCGGGCGACGTGCAGGGCCTGCGAGAAGTGTGGGATCGGTCTTGGGAGTAGCGGACTTCAGCCTCCTGGATTCGCTGGACAGCGGGGCGGTTGTCCTCGACTCGGGGTACGCTGTCCGGTACTGGAACGACTGGATGGCGCATGCCGCTCTGATTGCCCCGCAGGATATGCTCGGGCGGACCCTGTGGGACGCTCTGCCGAAAGGGACCACCCACCGTCTGCGCGATGTGGTGGAGGATTGCTTTGCGCATGGCATCCCGGGGCGGCTCACCGCGTCCATCCACGGGTCAATCTTTCCCCTGTTGCTGAGCAATGGGCGGTCGCTGCGTCACGACGTTGTGGTGCGGCGCCTTGCGCAGGGGCCGGAACCGCTCTGCCTCATCCAGGTGCACGACATCACGGCGCGTTGGGAGGCGCAGGAGGCGCTGCATCGAAACGAGCTGCGGATCCGGGCCCAGCTGACGGAGATCGAGGCGATCTATCGGACCGCGCCGATCGGGTTGGGATTGTTCGACCGCGACATGCGGTTTCTCCGCATCAACGAGGCGCTGGCAAACATGAACGGCGTTCCGGTCGATGAGCATCTGGGACGCTGCGCCTGGGACATCCTGCCGGCACTCCGTCCGGTCGCCGAGCCGATGTTCATGAAGGTGTTCGAGACCGGCGAACCGCTGCTGGGTGTGGAGATTCGTGGCGCGACCCCACGTGCGCCGACGGTCGAGCGCATCTGGACGGAGGATCTCTATCCGCTGAAGGGGGCGGACGGGGCCGTTGTCGCCGTAGGCGTCATCGCGCGCGAGGTGACGGAACAGCGGCGTCTGGAGGACCGCGAACGCCTGCTGGCATCCGAACTCCATCATCGCGTCAAGAATCTGTTCGTCATGGTCCGGGCGTTGGCGGGTCAGACGGCGCGTGGAGCCGGCACGGTCCCGGATTTTCTCCGAATCTTCGAGGGGCGGCTTTCGGCTCTCGCCGCGGCGCAGGAGATGCTGGTGTTGGCCGGCGAGACCGGTGTGGTGTCCTTGCGCCAAGCCTTGCACACCGCGCTGGCGCCCTTCCTGGGCGACGGCGACCGGGTGATCCTGGATATTCCCGATGCCGATCTTCCATCCAAACTGGCCGCAGATCTGGCTGTGGCCCTGCACGAACTGGCCACCAACGCCACGAAGTATGGCGCCCTCGCGGAACAGGCGGGGCAGATCGCGCTGACCGCGCGGGTCGATGGTCTCGGGGGCGTCCCGGAACTGACGCTGGAATGGTCGGAAACCGGCGGCCCGGCCGTGCGCCGTCCCGATTGCAATGGTTTCGGCACACGCCTGCTCGCCAGCATCGTCGAGGGTCACAACGGGCGGATGGAGATGGACTGGCTTCCCGCCGGTGTCGTCTGCACCATCCGTTTCCCGCTGGACCGTGCACCGGTGCCGGAATAGCGGATCCGCGGCCAGTTCGTTCTGCCTAACGCGGTCCGGCCGACGCCTGCCACAGGGAGAACTGGTCGAACAGACGATCGGCCTCGTCGGACGCGATGCCACGTTGCGACACGAAGGCACGGAAGGCCTCACGGCGGGCCGCGTCGGGTGAGCCGGCCTCGGCGGTGGCGGCGGTCTGGCGCAACCAGGCCTCGGCGGCCTCGAAGCGGGTCCAGCCGGGGATCTCGGCGGCGAGGTTGACCTCCGTCCATTTCGGATGCCGGGGCGCCCGCGTGAACTCGCCAAAACGGTCGAAGAAGCGATCCACGAAGCGGGCCACGCGCTGGAAACGCTCGCTGTCGCGCTCCCACCCATAAACAGCCATGACGGCGCCGACCGCCACCGTATCGACCACCTCCCCCGGCCGGATCAGCCCGCCATAGTCGGACCCGGTCAGGCGGGAGGGCAGGTAGGTCTCCAGCAGTGCCGGCGTCGGCGGAACGGGCACGAAATGCAGCCCGTGCTCGGGCTTGAGGTCGCGGAACAGCCGGGCGGGCTTGCCGGCGACATAGGCCATGGCCGCGATCTCTCCGCGCCGCAGCTTGTCGAGGGCCAGCGCCTGGTCGTCGTTCACCGGTTCCACCCGGATGCCCAGCATCCCGAACAGCAGCGACGCGGTCATGGCGGTGCCGCTGCCGGTGCCGTCCACATTGACCTTGCGCCCGGCCAGATCCTCCAGCCTTGCCACGCCGGGCCCGGCCAGGATGTGAAGCTCCTCGTTGTAGAGCTTGGTGATGTATTTCAGGCGGCTTGCGATGTTCGGGACCAGCCGCTCCCGCTTCAGGTAGGCGAGCACGTCGGACTGCACGATGCCGATGTCGATCCCCTTGAGATAGAGGATGTCCTTCACGTTCTGCACCGAGCCCTTGCCGAGCACGGGCACGACGCGGAGCCTTCCGTCCTCGTCCAGCACCGCGGCAAGGTCGGCGGCAATCCGGGCATAGGTCCCGTCAACACCGCCGGACACCACGCCGACCGTGCCGACGTTGGCCGTGGTGCCCCGGAAATCCTGTGCCGCGGCAACCGCCGCGACGGCGGTCAGGAGCAGGGCAAGTAGGGCGGACCGCAGGCGGTTCTTTGTCATGCCGGGCAACCTCATCGTGAAGGAGTATCCGCGGTGATCACCGTGCGCGCGGATTCGCGGCGCGCCACGCGGCCAAGTCCTTCAGCCGCGCCTCGGCGTCCGCATCGCCGTTGGCGGCGGCGCGCCCGTACCATTCGGCGGCCTTATCCGCGTCAGGAACCAGGCCGCGTACCCGCATCCGCCCCAGCACCACGGGGTCGTGCGTCCGGCCGAGCGCCGCCGCCGCCGCATGGCTGCCGCCGGCGGCGGCCATCTCGTAGAAAAGACGCGCCGCAGCCAGATCACCCTGGGCGAA
>OFDN01002227.1_pt1 | contig 11006 bp, 11 predicted proteins | sample 1520971 | NCBI WGS metagenome assembly OFDN01 (sample SAMEA94257418, study PRJEB24077) | hot springs metagenome | biome: Aquatic biome; feature: Geographical feature; material: Water | place: India | collected 2012-06-12 | depth 5 m | reverse complement strand
TCCGCCGCATGCGCATCGCGCTGTCGGAAATGATCGTCAGCGGCATCAAGACCAATATCCCGCTGCATCAAGAGCTGATGCACGACACCCGCTTCATGGACGGCGGCACCAGCATCCACTATCTCGAGCAGAAGCTCGCGGCGCAGGAAGCCGCCAAGGTCAAATGACCGAATCGCGCGAACAGCCGGACGAGCAGCAGGCGGGCGGGTGGATCACAGTCACGCTGCTGGCTGACTCAGCCAACGCCGAGGCGCTGTCCGACGCGCTGCTCGAAGCGGGCGCGCTGTCGGTCGACATCGAGGACGCGGACGCCGGTACGCCGGACGAGAAGCCGCAGTTCGGCGAACCCGGCATGCCGGTCGCCGTCGAGCTGTGGCCTCACTCGCGCATCCACGCGCTGTTCGACCGCGACGCCGACTACGCGACCGCGATGGCCGAGGCAGCCGAACAGGCCGGTCTGACCGCACCACCCCCTTACACGACCTCGCCGCTCGACGAGCAGAACTGGGTGCGCATCACGCAGGCCCAGTTCGAGCCCATTCCGGTTTCGAAGCGGCTGTGGATCGTGCCGTCCTGGCATGACCAGCCCGACCCCGCGGCGATCAACATCACGCTTGACCCGGGCATGGCGTTCGGCACCGGCTCGCACCCCACCACACGGCTCTGCCTCGAGTGGCTGGATTCGGTCATCCGCGGCGGCGAGACGGTGATCGACTACGGCTGCGGTTCCGGCATCCTCGCGCTCGCCGCGGCCAAACTCGGTGCGGCGCGCGTGACCGGCACCGACATCGACCCGCATGCGATGGACGCCGCCCGCTACAACGCCGAACGCAACGGTGCCACGCTCGAATTGCTGCACTCGCGCGAAAACATCGACCACACGGCCGACGTCGTGGTAGCCAACATCCTGGCCAATCCGCTCACCGTGCTGGCGCCGCTGCTGTGCGGTCTCACGCGCAGCGGTGGACGCATCGCGCTGTCCGGCATCCTGACCGCGCAGACCGATATGGTGCGCGCCGCCTATCGCCCGGCCTTCGAACTGGAGGTTGCCGGCGAGCGGGAAGGCTGGGTGCTGCTGACCGGGACGCGCGTCTGATGCTGTCCCGCTGCCCGGCCTGCGCCACCGTCTTTCGCGTCGACACGGTGCAGCTCCGGGCACGCGAGGGCCGCGTGCGCTGCGGCCGCTGCCATACGGTGTTCGACGCGGTCGACGCGATGGTGGATGTACCGCTCCCGAAAAGCGGTGACACGCCCGCACCCGCCGGCGCAGACCTCGCAACGCCGCCCTCCGGCAACGAAATCGAGAACGCTGCACCGGTCGCGGACGAACCGGAACACAGTCACGCTGCGCTGACCTTCGCTGCAGAACCGGACATCGAACTGCTGGCGGACGACCCGGCCGCCGTCACCACCGAACGGCTGGACCTCGACGTCGGCAGCGCCGACGCGCCGCCCTCGCCGCAGCCCGGCGACAGCATGGAGGCGCTGGTCGAACGCACCACCGACTACTGGCAGACGCGCGTCGACGACACGGCGCCGGCAGACACCCCCGAGGTCGCCACCGAAAGCGAAGTCCTCGTCGACGACCATCCCGGCACGACCGCCGCAAGTGAGGCGGCGCCCGAACCCGATCCGGACGTCACGCAGCCGCTGGACATCGTCGAACTTGAAGCCGCGCCGGCCCCAGACGATGACATCGTCGCCGCGCCCGCGCGCGATCCCCTGCTCGACCCGCCGCCGGCGCTCGAACCGGTGCGCGACCCGGCGGTACAGCGCATCCGCCGCGAACTGTATGGCGAAGACCAGACGCCTCGCCGCGGCGCGCTGAAGACGACGCTGTGGAGCGCAGGCATCCTGCTGCTCTTGCTGCTGGCCGCCGCCCAGCTTGCCTATCTGTTCCGCACCGAACTGGTGATCGCGCAACCGGCACTGAAGCCGCTGTTCGAGCAGGCCTGCGCCCGCCTCGGCTGCACGCTGCCGGCGCCGCGTCGCGCCGACCTGATCAGCATCGAATCATCGGAACTGAATCCGGACACCGAACGCGCACCGCTGCTGCGCCTGAATGCGCTGCTGCGCAACGGCGCCACGCACGCGCAGGACTGGCCGCACCTCGAACTGAGTCTGACCGACACCAGCGACCGGCCCATCGTGCGCCGCGTGCTCGCACCTGCCGACTACCTGCCGGCCGACCGCCACGGCAGCGAATTCGCAGCCGCATCGGAACAGGCGGTCAGCGTGCTGGTCGACCCGACCGACACCAACGCCGGCGGCTACCGCCTCTACGTCTTCTATCCCTGATCAACCGATCGGGCCCCTCGCAGCGCCACGCACCAGGAGGAACACCCCATGACCCAGACCGTCACGCTCGCCGGCAACCCCATTCACCTCGCCGGTCACTTCCCTGCCAAGGGCACCAAGGCGCCCGCCTTCACGCTGGTCGGCACCGACCTGGCCGACGTGTCGCTGGCCGCTCTGGCCGGCAAGCGCAAGGTGCTCAACATCGTACCCAGCCTGGACACCCCCGTGTGCCAGACCTCGACCCGCAAGTTCAACGAACAGGCCGGCAGCATCGCCAACACCGTCGTGCTGGTCATTTCCGCCGACCTGCCGTTCGCGATGAAGCGCTTCTGCGAAACCGAAGGTCTGCAGAACGTGCAGTCGCTGTCCACGCTGCGCGGCCGCGAGTTCATGGCCAACTACGGCGTCGAAATCATCGACGGCCCGCTGGCCGGCCTGACCGCGCGCGCAGTGCTGGTGCTCGACGTCGACGACACTGTGCTGCACGCTGAACTGGTGCCGGAGATCAAGCAGGAACCTGACTACGCTGCCGCACTGGCCGCGCTGAAGTAAGTACTTCCGCAGGGCGCCGACCGGCGCCCTGCAACATTTCCGCCCTACGCTGAGCCGATGCAAGAAAGTCCGTTCAAGGGCAAGACCGGCCTGCGCCGCCTGCTCAATGCCACCCGTTACTCGGCCGAAGGTCTGGGTGCGGCCTTCCGCCACGAAGACGCCTTCCGCCAGGAGGTGATCGCCGCAGTGCTGCTGCTGCCGCTCGCGCTGTGGCTCGGCAACAGCGGTGTCGAACGCGCGCTGATGGTGTTCTCGGTGCTGCTGGTGCTGATCGTCGAGCTGCTCAATTCCGCCGTCGAAGCCACCGTCGACCGCATTTCGCTGGAGAACCACGCGCTGGCCAAGCGCGCCAAGGACATCGGCTCGGCCGCCGTCATGGTGTCGCTGGCCAATGTCGCGCTGGTCTGGGGACTGGTGCTGGCGAACTGAAGCCCTGCGTGGCCAGAGCCGCGGTCAGCGCCGCAGACTGAGCACCTGCGCCGGAGCGATCGCACTGTCGGCAGTCACCCTGCCATCCACCAGAGCGATGACGCGGGTGGACAGCTGCGCCAGGAAGTCCCTGTCGTGCGACACCAACAGCATGGCCTGCGGCAGCGAGCGCAGCACCTCGGTCACCTTCAGCCGGGCATCCGCATCCAGCCCGGTCGTCGGCTCATCGAGCAGCAACACCTCCGGCCCCATGGCCAGCACGCCGGCCAGCGCCACCAGCCGCTTCTCGCCACCGGACAACTGGTGCACTGCCCGTTCTGCCAGATGCACGATGCGCAGACGCGCCAGCATGTCGCCAACGATGCGGCGTACCGCTGCGTGGGCAAGACCCTGATTCAGCGGACCGAAGGCCACGTCCTCCTGCACCGTCGGGCAGAACAGCTGATCGTCGGCGTCCTGGAACATCAGGCCGACACGACCACGCATGGGGCGGAAATCCGCTTCGTCGCGACACGGTTGCCCGCACAGTTCGAGCGAACCGCTGTCGCGCGGCAGCAGGCCGATCAGTACCTGCAACAGCGACGACTTGCCGCTGCCGTTGGCACCCACCAGACCGACCCGCTCGCCCGCATGCACATCGAAGGAGACACCCTCCAGCAAGGGCCGCTCGGGCACATGCCTGAACGTCAGTTCGTGCGCGCGGATCAGCGGCGGGACGGACATCCCGTGCAGGGGCGTACTCATGTGACCGCTCCGATGGACAGCAGCGAAACGCCAAACATCAGGCCGAACAGAAGGTCGGTCGCACGCAGATGGAAGTGGTGAAGCATCGGAAAGCCCCCGCGCCAGGCGCGTGCACGCATCGCCTGTTCGATCCGCTGGGCACGCGCCAGACTGTCGCCCACCAGCGCGCCGACCAGATGCGCAGTCATGCGCACCGTGTGCGCGTCACAGCGGGCAGTGAAACCACGCGCCCGCATCGCGCGCTCGCGTCGCAGGCGGGTGTCGTGCAGCACGTCGATGTAGCGGATGGCGAACATCAGGATGCGTACCAGCTTGTCCGGCACCTTCAGGTGCAGCAAGGCGTGCGCCAGCGTGACCGGTTCCATGGTCGCGACCAGTGCGACAAACAGCAGCACCAATGCGTGTCCGGCCAGCATGATGCGCAATGCGTGCATCAGGCCGTCCGAGTAGATGCTTGCGCCAGCAAGCTGGCCGATAACGTCGCCGCCCGGAGCGAACGGCAGCGTCACCAGCACCATCGCCATGAAGGCATTCAGCGCCAGCAATCGGCGCACCAGCACCTGCGCCGGCACGCGCGCGACCAGTGCCAGCAGCAGGCTGCCCGCCGCCAGCGCCAGCAAGGGCAGCAGGCGCGGCGTCGCCGCGACCCATGCGCTGGCCGCCAGTACGCACAGCAGACGCACGCGGGGGTCGACGCGCGAAAGCAGCGACGGTGGCGCGATACCGACGGCGATCACGCGACCACCCGGATCTGCAGCAGCGTCGGCTGCGCGCGTTGCAAGGACACGACGATGGCCGCCGTCATCGCCGCCTCGATCGCGATCACCGGCAGATGCGCCAGCATCACCATGCCGATCAGCGACATGAACGCAGCGCCACCGGACAGCCACAAGGCCAGCGCCATCAGCAGCACACCGCAGACGATGGCCAGAGCGCCGCAAACTGCGCCACGCAGAGCAACGTTGCGTGGCCACGGCGCCCGGAACGCGGCCGCCGCGATCAGCGCTGGCACGCCCATGACCAGGACGTTCACACCCAGGGTGCTGAGCCCGCCAAAACCGAACAGCAGGGCCTGCAAGGTGAGTGCCGCGGCGATGACCGGAAAGGCGGCCCAGCCCAGCAGCACGCCGCACAGACCATTGAGCACCAGATGCACCGAGGCGACGCCGACCGGAATGTGGATGAGCGCCGCGACGAAGAACATCGCACACAGCAGCCCGGCCACCGGTATGCGATCGTCGGGCAAGCGGCGCAGGCCGACGCCGACCGCCGCCGCCGCGATCGCCGCGCCGCCGGCCAGCACCGGCCACGAAAGTACGCCTTCGGAAATATGCATGTCCTGTCCCTATCTGCGACGGCGCGCACGCCAGGCGACCAGCAGGCCGCACAAGCCGACGATGAAGCCGATGCCGCCTATCAGGTCGTGCAGGCGGATGCGCTGTTCGAAGCGGGCGATGTCCTCGCGCAAGGGCTGCAGTTCGGCGCGCAGCAATGCCGTCAGCTTCGCGTCCTCGACACCCGCCGCGGACACCGTCCCCGCGGCGGGCGCATAGGCAATACGTGCCTCGGCGCGATGCCCCTCCTCGCCTTCGGCCACCACGGCGTAATCACCCGCCGCGACCGCACTGAAGGCGAACCGCCCCTCGGCATCGCTGAGGGTCGACGCCAGTTCGCGGCCAGCGGCGTCGACCAGCGACACCGCGTTGCCGGCACCCGGCGTTTCGTCGGAGTACCACACCCGACCCGCCACGCCGTCCTGTGCCGGCGTCACGCTGATGCGCATTCCGTGTGCATGGACGGCGGGCGACGCGATCAGCGCCAGCACGAGGATGATCTGTCTGAACATGCCCGTCAGCGTACCGTGAAGCGCAGATTGGCCGCCATGTTCAGCTTGTCCGCCTGCGGGCCGTCATGAGGCAGGCTGTGCCCCACGCCGACGATGTTCAGCCCGGGCTGAACCGGCACCGTCACCTGCCCCTTGTCGTCGGTGAGCAAGGGTTTGTCGTAATGCGTGCCGCCGGTGTTCACCTTGGCGCCGGCAAGCGGCTTGCCTTCGAACAGTACGACGAGGGTCAGCGGCTGACCGGCCACCGGCGCGGCCGCCGATACCGGCACGACCTCGAGCGTGCGACCGAGCGGACGGGTCAGGGCGGCATTCCAAGCCAGCACCGTCTTGCCGAACTTGAGCGAACGCGAGCCGTCGGTGGCACCCGGCACCTCGGTCTTCGGCACGTTGCGCGACTTGCCATCGACCTTGCACCAGTAGCCGTTGTCGAAATCGAGCGCGATCAGCGCGGCAGCGGGCGCCTCGATCTGCACGCCGTCGTCGCCGACGCGCGTACTCGCCGTCACCTCGACGCCTCTGGCGTCCCAGGCTTTCACTGCGACTACCTTCTTCGTGTCGTAGGCCTCCACCTTGTCGGCATGGCCGTAGCGCACGGCGTGCGCCGGCCCGCGTTCGTCCACCCAGGCGTCGTGCGCCGACGCGGCGCTCATCCAGCCCAGCATGCACATCATCAGTACGGTGTTCTTCATCGTCATGGCTCCCGGATCAAAAGGTATAGGTGTAGGTGGCGCCGCCATCGACGCGCGGACGCGGATCGACGCTGGTGCCGGTCATTTCCGAGGCGAAGCGCTTCGGCTGCAGGATGGCGTACAGCGTCCACGTCGATGGCCCGCGCTGGTAACTCAGCCGCAGGTCGTAGCGCAGCCAGGCGGGTGCGTACTCGGGTGTGTTGCCGGCGAGGTAGAAGGGGGGGGCGGACAGATACTGGTAGTTCGCGTTCGCCCGCACCATGCCGTCGGCGAAGGGGGTCGCGTACTCCACACCGAGGCTGGCCACCCGGTCCGGCAGACCGGCGATCAGATCGCGACCGGCTACGGGCGGATTCTTTATGCGCGCACGCACATAGCCGTAGGAGCCATAGAGCCGCCAGGCCGGATCGGGAACGAAGTCGACATCGACCTCGTACCCCTCGCGCTCGGTGTCGCCGATCGGCTCGAACACACCACTGCCGGAGAAGGTCTCGCGGATTTCGCTGCTGTTCTTCGTGGTGTAGAGGCTGGCCCCCACACGCCAGGCCGGCCCCAATCGCGCATTGAAACCGACGTCGTAGGATTCCACCTTGGGCGGACGCAGATCGCCGCTCGCCACGCCGCCCGCCGAACCGAGCGGTATCACCCCGGGGCCCTGGGGCGAAATTTCCGGCGCGCCGGCCGAACGGAAGCCCTCGCCATAGTTGGCATACAGTTCGAGCGCGTCGACCGGCGTGTAGACCAGACCGATGCGCGGCGTGGTGACCGACGCTTCGTAGGTGGTCGAGGCGGCCGGGCGCTTCAGGTTGTCGATGTCGTAGTCGAAACGGTCGTGGCGCAGACCGGCCACCAGCTTGAGGGGCTCGGCAATCTTCAGCTGCCCCTGGACGAAGGCGGCGTAGGTCAGCAGTTCGAGCCGGTAGGCATTGGTGTAGAGCCCGCTCGCCTGACCGTTGGTGTAACGCTGGTTCCAGGCATCGCCACGGTCGTAACGCATTTCGGCACCGGCGCTGAGCAGCGCAAGGTCGCCGAAGCGGCTGGTGTGCAGCAGGCGGCCGCCGAACAGGTTGCGGTCGTCCGACTGGAAGTTCGTGCTCGGCGCGGTACCGCCATTGGTGCGGTTCTTCTCGTAGTGCTCGACGTAGGCGGTGGCGTTCCATCCCGCCTCGCCACGCGGTGCGTAGTTCAGCACCGCACCATAGCGCTCGGCGTCGCCGAACAGCGGCACCGCGTACGGATTGGCGTCACGCGGATCGACGATGCCGGCGCGCAGGTCGGCCAGCGTCAGATAGCCCGGCGAATCGAAACTGACCTTGTAATAGTGACCGCGCAGCGACAGCAGACCGTCCGACAGCGGCACCGTGTACTTGGCGAAAAGGTTGCCGCGCGTCATGTCCGAGTTGTCGCGGAAACCTTCGCTGGTGAGCACTTCGCCGGCCGCGAACAGCGTGCCGTGCGTCCCCTCTTTCACCAGCACGCCATTCAGCTTGCCGTAGCCGAAGCGCCCCAGCGTGGCCGACAGCGACGAAGCGCCACCGGTGCGCGTCGTGATGTTGATGGCGCCCGAGCGGGCCTGGTCGCCGTAAAGTGCCGAGAAGGGGCCCTTGATCACCTCGATGCGCTCGATCATGTCCGGCGTCAGCCAGGACAGGTCGCTCATGCCCGAACCGCCCTGCGACGCCGACGGGAAGTTCTGCGGCACGCCATCGACGTAGATGGCGACGTCGCCACCATGCGCGTTGCCGGAAAAGCCCCGCATCCTTATCGGACTGCCAATGTCGCCCTGGCCGTAGGTGAAGGCGTTCACACCGGGCACCCGGCGCAGCAGGTCGGTGAAGTCCTTGACGTTGGTGCGCGCGATCTCGTCCTGGCCGATCACCGTCACCGCCGCCGGCAGTGCCTCGCTGCCAGTCGACAGGCCACGCTTGCCCGTGACGCCGTCTGCCGACACCTGGATGGCGTCGAGCACGACGGCAACGCGCTCCTGTGCCATCGCCGGTGCAAGCACACCACTCATCAGCAAGGCGCCCTGCGCCGTCGGCGCAAGCACCATGCGGCAGCACGTCTTCCACTTCGATGCACCACTGCGGATAGCTTGCAACCACTCCGGACGGTCGGAGGCGGTGGTCCACCGTGCCCCGCCGCGCCCCGTCCGCGCCTCTCTTTTCCCCATTACTCTTCCTTCCCGATCAATCACTTGGATCCTTTCATCCGCATGTGCAGATGAGGCCTCTTCGGTTCTCGACGGTCGCCTTACGTCGACCGTGTATGAATACTTGTGCAAAGTTCATACCATTGTGGCGAACGGGGTGTCGATGCGGCCTCAGGCCCGGATCGCATCGCGGCGCCCTCGCGGTCGCCGGATTGCCGCCCGGGGACTGACACCGACAGAACGGCCCCGGACGACGAACCGCCGGGTCCATCACGAAGGCCGGCGCGGCGCCCGTGTCACGACGCCTGTCCTTCGGTGCCACTCCGTTACAAATGGCCGCAGCAAAGCATTTCGTGGCCCGAACCCGCCGACGCGCTTGCGCTAAACTTGAATTGAGAATTGCCATGCATCACGTGACATAGGATCTGCCCACGCCCAGCGCCCGGCCCCAGCGCGAAGCTTTCGAACACGGCAACACAGGCGCAGCAAAGGGGGGCGCACCACCATGGTTCGCGAATTTGCATTCCCAGCAGCACCCGCATCGGGCTCACCCGGCGGCGAAGGCGCAAGCACGCCAAAGGGGAAGAGCGAACGCGCAGCCGATGCCATGGGCATCCCCGCCTTCCCAGACCTGTTCGAAGGCATTGCCGACGCGCTGTTCCTGGTGACGCCGAGCGGCGTGATCATGCACATGAACGGCGCGGCAAGCGAACTGCTGGGCTACCGCCCCGACGAACTCGCCGGCAAGCACGTATCCATGCTCTACCCGCCGTCCGAGGAGACGCGCGTCCAGGCCTGTTTCGACGAGCTGGCGATCAAGCGCAGCACGCGTTACCTCGATGGCGTGGCGCTCACCCGTGACGGTGAAACGGTCGCGGTCGAAGTCGTCGGCTCGCGCATCGAATTCGCCGGCGGGCCCGCGGTCATCGCGGTCGTGCGCGACATCCGCGAGCGCAAGCAGGCCGAGGCCGCACTGCGTGCAGCGCAGGAGCGCTTCTATCTGCTGGCCGAGCACATCCGCGAAATCTTCTGGGTCAGCGATCCGCACACGCGTGCGCTGTACTACGCCAGCCCGGCCTTTTCGGACATCAGCGCACTGCCGAACGGCGAGCACCCGGGCGATCTGAACGGCTGGGCACAAGCGGTGGCACCACCCGACCGGTCGCGTTTCGAAGCCTTTCTCGCCGCTCAGGCGCAGGGCGAGGTAGCGCAAGTCGAGGTGCGCGTCGCTGACCGCAACGGCGGCCTGCGCTGGCTGCACTGCCGCGCCTTTCCGTGGCAGGCGCAGGACGGCCATGCACGCGTGGCCGGTGTCGCCGAGGACATCACGGCGCGCAAGGAAGCCGAGGCGCACCGGCTGGCGCAGGCCGAGCGGCAGCGCGAAACGCTGGTGCGTGAGGCGCACCACCGCATCAAGAACAGCCTTCAGGGCGTGGTCGGACTGCTGCGTCGCTGCGCCGGACAACACCCGGCGCTCGCCCACGCGCTGACCGGCGCCATCAGCCAGGTGCGATCGATCGCCGTCATCCACGAGCTGCAGGGCAGTCAGGCCGGCGCACCGGTCCAGCTCGGCGAACTCCTGCGCATGATCGCCGGCAGCATCGAAGGCCTCTTTGATGTCCGCGTCAAGCTCAATGTGCGCGACCTCAGCGCCTTCGAACTGCGTCTGGCCGACAGCGAAGCGGTGCCGCTGGCCATCGTGCTCAACGAACTGTTGATGAATGCGGTCAAGCACCGGCAGGTCGACCGCGACGCCGGCGTGGACGTCGAACTGTCCACGGACGACGACGGCGCACTCATCCTCATCGGCAACGGTGGCGAGCTGCCGCCCGGCTTCGATTTCGCCGCACGCCGCGGCCTCGGCCAGGGCCTCGAACTGCTGGCCGCACTGCTGCCGACCGAGCACGCCACACTGGATTTTCGCCAGCAGCCGGGACGCGTACTGACGCGCCTCGCGCTGCGGCCGCCCATCATTACGTTTGACGAGACCCGCGACCATGCACACATACGACGACACCAGCCCGCAACTGCTGCTGGTTGAGGACGACCGGCTGAACGCAGCCACGCTGGGCGACGGGCTGCGCGCTCACGGCTACGGCGTCCACGTGGCGCGCTCGGCCGAAGAGGCCCTGGAGCTGCTCGGGACGACGCGCATCGATCTGGTCATCCTCGACGAGAAGCTGCCGGGCATGACCGGGCTCGAGTTCGCGGCGGTGCTGCGCGAGCACCACAGCCTGCCGCTGATCTTCCTGACCGCCTTCGGCGACCCGGGTCGGGTGCGCAGCGCCATCGAGCG
>OFDN01002225.1_pt1 | contig 11022 bp, 6 predicted proteins | sample 1520971 | NCBI WGS metagenome assembly OFDN01 (sample SAMEA94257418, study PRJEB24077) | hot springs metagenome | biome: Aquatic biome; feature: Geographical feature; material: Water | place: India | collected 2012-06-12 | depth 5 m | reverse complement strand
GCCGATGGTGCCGCGGTTGCGCACCTGGCGGTCACCGATCAGCCCGGCCAGCTTGGCCAGCGCCGGGATGGCCTGCTGCACCTCGGCCGAGCCGGCCACCGCGGCATGGGTGGTCATCGCGCCGATGGTCACCTGGCCATTGGCCACGGTGATGCCCTTCAGCTCGCCGATGCTGCTCAGGTCGACCAGCGCGGAAGGTGCGGCCAGGCCCAGCTTCATCGACGCCAGCAGCGACTGGCCGCCGGCCAGCAGCTTGGCGTCGCCGCCACCGGCCGCTCGGATCGCATCGGCCACCGATGCGGGCTTGGAGTATTCGAAGGCTTGCATGTGTTGTGCTTCCTGGTTCAGGCGTTCATCGCCTTCCACACCGTGAACGACGTGGCCGGCATCGGCATGTCGCGCACGCCGACGGCATTGCAGATGGCGTTGATGATCGCAGGCGGCGAACCGATGGCGCCGGCCTCGCCGCAGCCCTTCACGCCCAGCGGGTTGTGGGTGCAGGGCGTGCCCTGCACCGTCTCCACCTGGAAGTGCGGGAAGTTGTCGGCGCGCGGCATCGCATAGTCCATGTAGCTGCCGGACAAGAGCTGGCCGCTGTCGTCGTCGTACACGCCGTGCTCCAGCAGCGCCTGGCCGATGCCCTGCGCCAGCCCACCGTGCACCTGGCCTTCCACGATCATCGGGTTGATGACGTTGCCGAAGTCGTCGCAGGCGGTGAAGCGGTCGACCCGCGTCTCGCCGGTCTTGGGGTCCACCTCCACCTCGCAGATGTAGGTGCCGGCCGGATAGGTGAAGTTGCTGGGGTCGTAGAACGCGTTTTCGTTCAGGCCGGGCTCCAGCTTGTCGTGCGGGAAGTTGTGCGGCACGTAGGCGGTGAGCGCCACCTGCGCGAAGGGCACGCTCTTGTCGGTGCCGGCCACCTTGAACACGCCGTCCTCGAACTCGACGTCGGTGTCGGCCGCCTCCATCAGGTGGGCCGCGATCTTCTTGCCCTTGGCCACCACCTTGTCGATGGCCTTGACGATGGCGGTGCCGCCCACCGCCAGCGAGCGGCTGCCATAGGTGCCCATGCCGAACAGCACCTTGCCGGTGTCGCCGTGCTCGATGCTCACGTCGTCCAGCGGGATGCCGAGCTTGTCGGCCACCACCTGCGCGAAGGTGGTCTCGTGGCCCTGGCCGTGGCTGTGGCTGCCGGTGAAGATGGTGACCTTGCCGGTGGGGTGCACCCGCACCTCGCCGGCCTCGAACAGGCCGGCGCGTGCGCCCAGCGCGCCCGCCACGCTCGACGGCGCGATGCCGCAGGCCTCGATGTAGGCCGAGTAGCCGATGCCGCGCTTCAGGCCCTTGGCCTCGCTCTCGGCCTTGCGGGCGGCAAAGCCCGCCACGTCGGCCAGCTCGATGGCGCGGGCCATCGTGGCTTCGTAGTCGCCGGTGTCGTAGGTCAGGCCCACCGGCGTGGCATACGGAAACTCGCGCACGAAGTTGCGGCGGCGGATCTCGGCGGGGTCGATGCCCAGGTCGTGCGCGGCGGTCTCGACGATGCGCTCCACCACGTAGGTGGCCTCGGGCCGGCCGGCGCCGCGGTAGGCGTCCACCGGCGCGGTGTTGGTGAACATCGCCTGCACTTCGCAGTGGATCTTGGGCGTGGCGTACTGGCCGGCCAGCAGCGTGGCGTACAGGATGGTGGGCACCGCCGACGAGAAGGTGCTCAGGTAGGCACCCAGGTTGGCCTGCGTCCTGACCCGCAGCGCGAGGAACTTGCCCTGCTGGTCGGTGGCCAGCTCCACTGTGGTGAGGTGGTCGCGGCCGTGCGCATCGGACAGGAAGGCCTCGCTGCGGTCGGCCGTCCACTTGATCGGCCGGCCCAGCTGCTTGCTGGCCCACACCAGCGCCGTCTCCTCTCCGTACAGGAAGATCTTGGAGCCGAAGCCGCCGCCCACGTCGGGCGCCACCACGCGCATCTTGTGCTCGGGGATGCCCAGCACGAAGGCGCACATCAGCAGCCGCTCCACGTGCGGGTTCTGGTTGGCGACGTACAGCGTGTAGTTGTCGTCCGAGGGGTTGTAGCTGGCATTGGCCGCGCGCGGCTCGATCGCGTTGGGCACCAGCCGGTTGTTGCGGAAGGTGAGCTTGCTGATGTGCGGTGCCGAGGCCATGGCCGCGTCGGTGCCGGCCTGGTCGCCGATGGCCCACAGGTAGCACTGGTTGTCCGGTGATTCGGCATGCAGCGCGCCGCCGGCCGCGGCCACCTGCGCGGCCTTGGCCACGTCCACCACCGCGGGCAGTTCCTCGTAGTCCACCTCCACCAGCGCGGCCGCTTCCTTGGCCTGCTGCAGCGTCTCGGCCACCACCAGGGCCACGCGGTCGCCCACGTAGCGCACCTTGTCCAGCGCCAGGATCGGGTGCTTGGGCTCCTTCATCGGCGTGGTGTCGGTGCTGTTGATCAGCCAGCCGCAGGGCAGGCCGCCCACGTCCTTGAAGTGCTCGCCGGTGTACACGCCCAGCACCCCGGGCGCGGCCTGGGCGGCTGCCGTGTCCACCCGCGTGAGCTTCGCGTGCGCATACGGCGAGCGCACGAAGATGCCGTAGGTCTGGCGCGGCAGCGTGATGTCGTCGGTGTACTGGCCGCGACCGGTGAGAAAGCGCGCGTCCTCGCGGCGCGGCACCGATTGGCCGATGAAACCTTGCCTGGCGTTCATGTGCGTCGCTCCTGCCTCAGGCGCCCATGCCGGCAGCACCCTGCTGCACGGCCTTGACGATGTTCTGGTAGCCCGTGCAGCGGCACAGGTTGCCTTCAAGGTGATGGCGGATCTCCGCCTCGGTGCCGTGTGCGTGGTGCTGCACCAGGTCGATGGCGCTCATCACCATGCCGGGGGTGCAGAAGCCGCACTGCAGCCCGTGACAGGCCTTGAAGGCGGCCTGCATGGGATGCAGCTCGCCGTTGGCGGGCGCGATGCCCTCGATGGTGGTGAGCTCCGCGCCTTCGGCCTGCACCGCGAGCATCGAGCAGCTCTTGATCGCACGGCCGTTCAGGTGCACGGTGCAGGCGCCGCACTGCGCGGTGTCGCAGCCCACGTGGGTGCCGGTCAGCCGCAAATCCTCGCGGATGAATTCGACCAGCAGCGTGCTGGGTTCGACTTCCTTCGTCACGGCCGCGCCGTTGACCTGCAGCGTGATCTTGGTACCCATCGGTTGTCTCCTAGGAATGCCTGAACGCCGCGATCCAAAGCCCAAACCACGGCCGCCGCCGCATGCTAGGGCAGGCCATCCGGCCTTGCACCGACGGGAAAACCCGCGGCCTTGCCCGTGCAAGGCCACCGCCTTGGCGCTATCGTCAGTGCATGGACAACGTCGATCTCAACATCCTGCGGCAATTGGCCACCTGGCAGTCCGAAGGCCGCCGCGTGGTGCTGGGCACCATCACCCGCACCTGGGGCTCGGCGCCGCGGCCGGTGGGCTCGGTGGTCGCGGTGCGCGACGACGGCCAGATCGCCGGCAGCGTGAGCGGCGGCTGCATCGAGGACGACCTGATCGCCCGCGTTCGTGACGGTGCGTTGACGCTCGCCGCACCCGAGGTGGTGCGCTACGGCGTGGGCGCCGAGGAGGCCACGCGCTTCGGCCTGCCCTGCGGCGGCACGCTGGAACTGGTGCTGGAGCCGGTGGGCCCGCATTCGCGCATCGACGAACTGCTGGCGGTGCTGCAGCACGGCGACCGCATCCGCCGCGTGCTGACGCTGGCCGACGGCCATGTGGAGCTGCTGCCGCCGGCCGAAGGCGACGTGCTGCAGCTCACCGACACCACGCTCACCACCACGCACGGCCCGAGCTGGCGGCTGCTGATGATCGGCGCCGGCCAGATGACGCACTACCTGGCCACGATGGCGCAGGCGCTGGACTACCAGGTGCTGATCTGCGACCCGCGCGAGGAATACGCCACCGGCTGGGACGTGCCCGGCGCCCGCCTGCTGCGCGGCATGCCCGACGACGTGGTGGCCGAGCTGAGGCCTGACGGCCACACCGCCATCGTCGCGCTGACGCACGACCCCAAGCTGGACGACCTGGCGCTGATGGAAGCACTGGCCAGCCCGGCCTTCTATGTGGGCGCCATCGGCTCCCGCGTGAACCAGGCCAAGCGCAAGGCGCGGCTGAAGGAGCACTTCGGCCTGACCGACGCGCAGCTCGACCGGCTGCACGGGCCGGTGGGCATCAAGAACGGCGCGCGCACGCCGCCGGAGATCGCCGTGGCCATCCTGGCGGAGCTGACCGCCTCGCGCTACGGCTACGTGATCCCGCCTCCGCTGTCGGCCGGCGACGGCGGTGCCGCGCCCGAGGCCGGCTGCGTCGTCTGACGCTCAGCGGCCCTGCGCGATGCAGTTGGTGGGAATGCGGCCGTCCACCGCCCAGGTGATGTCGCGGCCCTTGCCGCGCAGCTCGTTCGGGCCGCCGGCGTAGCGCATGCCGGAGCCGGCGGGCTGCTGCGCCAGCTGCAGCTGCTGGCCGTCGGGCAGCGTCACCTGCGCCGATCCATCGGCATAGCGCACCGTCAGCCGCAGGCCGTCCTCGCAGTCGTACACCACCGGCGGCCCGGCCGGGCGCTGCTGCAGGAAGGCGGGCACGGCGCAGCCGGCCAGTGAAAGGGCGCACAAGCCCTGCAGCCCGCAACGGGCGGCGTGCAGAAGTCTTCTCGTCATTCAAGCTCCGTGTTGCTGGAGGGGCACTGTACGTGCCGTGCCGGCAGGGGCAGGCCACGTGCCAGGGCCTCAAGCCGGGCGCCCGCCCGGCCGAAGAACAGGCGTCGGCCGCGCCCACGGCGCGCCGCTGCAGTACCTCCAGACCCGCCGAGGTGCTCGTGAAGATCCACACCCTGCTGACCCCAGCCCGCGCGCTGGCCTGCTGCCTGTTCGTCCTGGCCGTGCTGCTGCTGCAGTTGCGCGGCACCGGCGGCACCGAGGCACCTGCCGGCCAGGGCGCCACCCCGCCCTCCAAGCGGGTGACCCTGCTGTCGTCCTTCTCCTTGCAGGACAGCGCCCGCTACCAGGAAGCCTTCGCGGCGATGGAGCGCAGCACCGGCATCGAGGTGGTGATCCGCGCGGCCGGCGGCGATTTCGCCGACCACGTGTTCGTGGCCACGCCCGGCTTCGAGGCACCGGACATCGCGGTGTTCGCCCAGCCCGGCCTGTTCCGCGAGATGGTGGCCGGCGGCTTCATCCACCCGCTGCCGCCCGACCTGGCGCAGACGGTGGTGAGCGAATTCCCGCCCTTCCTGGACCCGCTGCTGCGCCGTGGCGACCAGCACTACGGCCTGTGGGCCCGCGTGGCCATCAAGAGCCTGGTGTGGTACCGCCGCGCGCTCTTCGAGCAGCATGGCCTGGCGGTGCCGCGCAGCGACGCGGAGCTGGCCGCGCTGGAGCAGCAGATGATCCGCAAGGGCCTGGTGCCCTGGTGCATCGGCGTGGCCGCCCGTGGTGCCACCGGCTGGGTGGGCACCGACTGGGTGGAGGAATTCATGCTGCGCGACGCCGGCCCGGCCGCCTACGACCGCTGGGTGGCGCAGGAGCTGCCCTTCACCGCCGGCCCGGTGCGCCGGGCCTTCGCGCGCTGGGACCGCATGGTGCGCACGCCGGGCATGACGCTGGGCGGCCCGGAAGGCGTGCTGCACACCTTCGTGGAGGAGGCGGCCCGCAAGTTCGCCGGCCAGCCGGCGCCCTGCATGATGATGCGCAACTCCGAATGGGTGACCTCCGAGTTCCCCGACTCGGTGCACATCGGCCCTGGCGAGCAGATCGACTTCTTCATCCTGCCCGGCCGCAGCGAATCGCATGTGGAACTGCTGGTGGCCGGCGACGTGGCCGCGCCGCTGAATGCGCGGCCGGAGACGATGGAGGTGCTGCGCTACATGGCCTCCGCCGACTTCGGCCGCCGCCGCGCGGCCGCCGGCGCCTACCTCTCCGGCCACAAGGACGTGGAACCCGCCAGCTACGTGGAACCGCTGGCCGCGCGGCTGTCGGCCGTGTGGCACGAAGCCACGGTCATGCGCATGGACGCCTCGGACCTGATGCCCGCGGTGCTGGGCACCGCCGCCTTCTGGACGGGCATGGTCGACCACCTGAAGGGCGCCTCGGTCAACGACGTCACCGCCGGCATCGACCGCACCTGGCGCCAGTGGCGGGCTCAGCAGGCCGCGCCCGCGGCGGCCGCGCCGGCCAGCGCCGCGGCCTCGCGCTGATTCCGGAGACCTGCCCATGCGATCCAGCCGCGACGCCGCCTTCCTCCATCCGCCGCACGGCTCGGTCATCGGCCGCTTGTGGCGCGGCCTGCGCTCCGGCGAGCTGCTGCTGCGCGACCGGCTGGCCATCTTCTCGGTGCTGGCCGGTGCCATCGTGCTGTCGCTGCTGGCGGTCATCGTCACCGAGCAGGCGCGCAGCCTGGCCCTGCACGACCGCTCGGTGCAGGGCCTGCACTTCGGCCGGCATGCGGACCGGCTGCTGTTCGCGCTGGCGCGCGAGCGCGAGCTGGCGCAGGCTGCCGCTGCGGGCGAGGCCAACCTGGAGCGCCGGCAGGCCAGCACCCGGCGCGAGGTGGACCTGGCGGTGCAGGGCCTGCAGGCCTTCGTGCAGCAATCCGAAGCGGTGCGCCAGGCCATCGGCGACGACCCCGCGATGACCCACCTGCCGGACTACCTGCGACGGCTGCGCGCGCGGGTGGACCAGGCGGTGATGAAGGAGGAAACCGCCGGCCACCTCTACACCCAGCCGGTGCGGCAGCTGTTCCGCCTGGCCGCCTTCGTGGAAGAGCGCTGCATCGCGCCGGCGCTGGGCTCGCGCACCAACAGCCTGCTGTCGGTGGCGATGCTGCTGGAGGAGTTCTCGCGCCAAGCCTCGGCGCTGCGGCGCATCGAGCGCGCCAGCCAGGGCGGCGCGCTGACGCAGGACCGCGGCATCGTCGCGCCGCTGCTGGATTCCTCGCACCGCAGCGACCACATGCTGTCGGTGCTGATGGCGCACAGCGATGCCGACATCGCCGGCCATGCGCGCAGCCTGGCCAACAGCCGCGCCCATCGCTCCATCCGCGAGTTCACCGACAAGCTGGCGCTGGGCGCGTGGTCGGCCAGCTTCAAGCCGCGCTGGGGCGCGCTGATGGAGGACGCCGACAAGATGGTGGACATCACCCAGGAATCGCGCCAGCAGGCGGCCATGTCCTTCGTGCAGATCGCCGAACGGCAGGCCGCGGACACGCGGCGCCGGCTCACCGTCGTTTCCGCGCTGGGCGCGCTGCTGGTGGGCTTCATGTCGGCGGCGATGTGGCTGCTGTACCGCTCCATTGCCGGGCCGCTGCGGCTGATCGCCGGTGCCGCGCAGGCCACGGTGGACGGCAACCTGAGCACCAGCGTGGCCTACCACCGGCGCGACGAGGTGGGCCACATGGCGCATGGCCTGCAGGTGCTGATCGACACCATCGCCCTGTTCAACAGCGAGATGTTGCGCACCCGCGAGAGCGTGGCCCGCGGCGAACTGGCGGTGCGTGCCGACGGCTCGCGCTTCCGCGGGGAGTGGCGTTCGCTGATCGAGCGCTTCAACGACACGCTGGGCGAATTCGCCGCGATGCACAAGCTGTTCCAGCACCAGGCCTTCCACCACCCCGACAGCGGCCTGCTCAACCGCATGGGCCTGGCCCACCGGGTGGAGGCGCAGGCGCCGGCCGCCACGCCGTGCAACGTGTTCCTGCTGCTGCTGGTGCGGCTGGAGGACCTGACCATCACGCTGGGTGCCGACTTCAGCGCGGGCCTGCTACGCACGTTGGCTGGCCGGCTGGTGGCGCGCTTCGGCGAGCGCTACGTCATCGCGCAGGTGAGCATGCGCGAATTCGCGCTGGTGAGCTTCGAGGCCTGCTCCGCCGAGGCGCTGGAGGTGCAGGCCGGCGAGATCGCGCGGGCGGTGGAAGAGCCCCTGCCCTATGGCGACGCCATGCTGTCCACGCCCGGCCGCGTGGGCGTGGCCATCGGCACCACCGGCGAGCTGCGTGCGCTGCTCACCAATGCCACCATCGCCTCGCGCCGGGCCTGCCTGCACGTGCGGCCGGGCTACGTGGTGCACGACGAGGCCTACCGCCGCCAGCGGGAAAAGGCCCGCCGCATCGAGCTGGCGCTGCCGCAGGCCATCGAGCGGCGCGAGCCCTACATGGTCTACCAGCCGGTGGCCGACGGCCACAGCGGCGAGGTGCTGGCCTTCGAGGCGCTGATGCGCTGGCGCACCGCGGGCGGCGAATTCATCTCGCCGGCCGACTTCATCGCCATCGCCGAGGAGACCGGCCACATCCTGGCGCTGGGCGAGATGGCGCTGCGCGCGGCCTGCAGCACCTTCGTGCGCAGCGACGTGGCCAAGGCCTTCCCGCAGGCGCAGGTGTCGGTCAACCTCTCGCCGCGCCAGCTGATGGAAAGCGACCTGGTGAGCACGGTGCGGCAGGTGCTGGCCACCACCGGCCTGCCGGCGCAGCGGCTGGCGCTGGAGATCACCGAGTCCGCCTTCATGGAAGACCCCGACGTGTGCATCGAGCGCATCACCGCGCTGCGGGCGATGGGCGTGGCGATCTACCTGGACGACTTCGGCACCGGCTATTCGTCGCTGAGCTACCTCACCCGCATTCCCATCGACGTGCTGAAGATCGACCAGAGCTTCGTGCGCGGGCGCACCGAGCACACCGTCAACAAGCGCATCGTCAGCGCGATGGTGCAGCTCACGCGCAGCATGGGCATCACGCCGCTGGCCGAAGGCGTGGAGACCGACCGCGAGCGCCAGTGGCTGCTGGAGATGGGCTGCGTGCGCCACCAGGGCTACCTGTACGCACGCCCCGCGCCCATCGAGGACCACCTGGCCGCCCACCAGGCACGGCGGGCGACCGACAGCGGCGCGCGGCTCGTCTAGGCCAGCTTGAAGGGCAGCTCGCGCAGCCGCTGGCCGGTGAGCGCGGCCACCGCATTGGCCAGGGCCGGCGCCAGCGCCGGGAAGCCGGGCTCGCCCATGCCGGTGGGCGCCTCGGTGCTGGGCACGATGTGCACCTCCACCTGCGGCATCTGGTTCATGCGCGCCACGGTGTAGTCGCCGAAGTTGCTCTGCTCCACCACGCCGTCCTTCAGTGTGATGGCCGCGCCGGGCAGCGTGGTGCCCAGCGCCATGAGCACCGCGCCCTGCACCTGCGCCTCCACCGTCAGCGGATTGACCGCGAAGTTGCAATGCACGCCGGCCACGGCCCGGTGCAGCACCGGCTGGCCATCGGCCACCGACGCCTCCACCACATAGGCCACCACCGACGAGAAGGACTCGTGCACCGCCACGCCCCAGGCACGGCCGGCGGGCAGCTTGCGCTGGCCGTAGCCGGAGCGCGCCACCGCCAGGTCGAGCGCGGCACGGATGCGCGGATGGCGGTCGCCCAGCAGCGTGCGGCGGTAGGCCACCGGGTCCTGGCCTGCGGCCGCGGCCAGTTCGTCCACCAGCGTTTCCATCACGTAGGCGGTGTGGGTGTGGCCCACCGAGCGCCACCACAGCACCGGCACGTTCACCTTGGGATGGTGCACGTCCAGCGCGATGGGGAAGCCATAGGGCGTGTCCACCACGCCTTCGGTGGACACCGCGTCGATGCCGTTCTTCACCATGAAGGACTCGAACGGCGTGCCGGTGAGGATGGACTGGCCGACGATGGTGTGCTGCCAGGCCAGCACCTTGCCCTGCGCGTCCAGCCCGATCTCGGCGCGGTGCACATGCATCGGCCGGTAGTAGCCGCCGCGGATGTCGTCCTCGCGGCTCCACATCAGCTGCAGGGGGCCCTGCCCGCCGGCGGCGCGCCAGGCCTTGGCCACCTGCGCGGCTTCCACCACGTATTCCGACGAAGGCACCGCGCGCCGGCCGAAGCCGCCGCCGGCCATCGCGGTGTTCAGCGTCACCTTGTCGGGCGGCAGGCCCAGGGTGGCGGCCACGGCGGCGTGATCCAGCGTCTGGAACTGGGAGCCCACGGTCACGGTGCAGGCATCGCCGCGGAAGTCGATCACGCAGTTGAGCGGCTCCATCGGCGCATGCGCCAGGTACGGGAAGCGGTACTCGGCGCTGATGCGGCGCGGCGCGCCGGCCAGGGCCGAGGTGTCGGCCACGCGGGCCTTCAGGCCGGGCTGCCTGGCCATCTCGCTGTAGCGCTGCAGCAGCGCGTCGGTGCTCACCTTTTCCACGCCATCGGTGTTCCAGCTCAAGCCGAGCGCGTCGCGGCCCATCTTGGCCGGCCAGTAGCCGTCGGCCACCACCGCCACGCCGGTGGCGCCGCGGTCCAGCGGAATGCGCAGCACCTTGGACACGCCCTTGACGGCCAGCGCCTTGGCATCGTCCACCGAGGCCAGCTTCGCGCCGAACACCGGCGGCCGCGCGATCAGCACCACCCGGGCCTGCGCCGGCCGCAGGTCGATGCCGAACGACTGCCGGCCACTGGACTTGGCCGGTGCATCGAGCCGGCGCGTCGGCTGGCCCAGCAGCTTGAAGTCGGCCGGCTGCTTGAGCGTGACGCTGGCCGGCACCGGCTGCTTCATGGCCGCCTCGGCCAGCTCGCCGAAGGTGGCGCGGCGGCTGCCGGCGCTCACCACGCCGTCGGCCACGCGCACCTGCGAGGCCGGCACGTTCCAGCGCTGGGCCGCGGCGTTGACGAACATCGCACGGGCCCGGGCGCCCAGCTCCCGGTACTGCAGCCACGAGCTCTTGATGGAGTTGGAGCCGCCGACCATCTGGATGCCGAAGCCGGCGTCCTTGTAGGCCTCGGCGGCCGGCGCCAGCTCGGCCCGCACCAGTCGCCAGTCGGCATCCATCTCCTCGGCCACCAGCATGGGCAGCGCGGTGTGCACGCCCTGGCCGAAGTCCAGGCGGTTGACCATCACGGTCACCGCGCCGTCTGCGGCCACGCGCACGAAGGCGCCGGGCTGCTGGCTGGGCTTGAGTTCGCCGGCCATCGCGGCGGCCACCGCGGCACCTTGCGGCGTGGCGGGCGGCG
>OFDN01002224.1_pt1 | contig 11023 bp, 8 predicted proteins | sample 1520971 | NCBI WGS metagenome assembly OFDN01 (sample SAMEA94257418, study PRJEB24077) | hot springs metagenome | biome: Aquatic biome; feature: Geographical feature; material: Water | place: India | collected 2012-06-12 | depth 5 m | reverse complement strand
CACGCCCGTCTGCGGCGGCGCCCAGCGCGGCGTTGACCGCGTTCATGCGTTGCGCCAGATGCCGCGCGGTCATCCATGCCGCCAGTGCGACAGCGCCGACGATGGCCGCGCCAACGGCCAGGAACACGCCCGAAAGAACCATGAACGATGCCCGGTCGCGGTCGTATTCGCGCGCGACGAGCAGTTGCAGGTCGGGCGCCAGCTTGGCCCCTTGGGCATAGACCGCAGTGCCATCGCTCAGCGTGACGAAGCCTTCTTCGGAAAGCGCGGCGTTGAGCGGTGGCCATCGCCGCATGTCGCCCGCCAGCGGCCGCCCGTGACCATCGGCCACCATGTAGTGCGAACGCCGCCCTTCGAGGCTGACCACGTCCTGCCGGTCGCCCACCCGGCGCAGCAGTTCGTCGCGCCCGGCGGTGGCATAGATATCGATCAGCCCGGCAAGGTCGGTGGATACGGTGGCCGACAGCGAAAGCCGCGTCTGGCGCTGGATCGTTATGGTCGTGGCGGTGAACAGCACGGCCACCGCGATCACGGCAATCAGGATGGACGCCGCGGTCAACTGGCCGAAGACGGATCGGCCGTGCTTGCGGACCGGGGCTGGGGTCATTCGCCTCTCGTCAGGCGGTATCCCGCGCCCCAGATCGTTTCCAGCGCGGGTGCATCGAAACCGTCTTCCAGCTTGCGTCGCAGCCGCCCGATGTTGACATCGACGACATTGGTCTGCGGATCGAAGTTCATGTTCCACACATCGCGCAGCAGCATTTCGCGCGTCACGGTTTCGCCGGCGTTTTCCATGAAATAGCGGAACAGGGCGAATTCGCGCGGGGACAGCGGTATGTGCCGACCGCCGCGAAAGGCGGTGCGTGCCTTCACATGGCATTCGAACGCGCCGAAGATGATGACCGCGCCATGCACCTTGCCCGCAGAACGGCGGTGCAGCGCGCGCAGGCGGGCGACCAGCTCCTGCGGTTCGTAAGGCTTGGCCAGGTAATCGTCGACGCCCGCTTCCAGCCCTTCGATGCGGTTTTCGCTGCGCCCCAGGGCAGACAGCATCAGCACCGGAGTGCCCACGCCTGCCGCGCGCAGCCGCGATACGATGGTCAGCCCGTCGAGATCGGGCAGCATGCGGTCGAGGATGATGATGTCGAACGGTTCGGCGCCAGCGCGCTGCAGCCCGCCGGTGCCGGTCTTTTCCCAGGCCATGCGATCGCCATCGGCGGTAACCAGCGCCTGCACCGCTTCGGCGGCGCGCGGGTCGTCCTCGACATAGAGGATGCTGATGTTGCTCACTGCCCTGTCACCCCCGTCAGGCCCCGCTCCATAGCAGGGCACCGCCCGGTGCGATCATTCCACGCCGGGCGGTTGCCATGCAAGACCTCGCTTTGTCAGCGCATGTCCTCGACAGAGACCCACCCCTTGGTGCCGAAGCTGTCCTGCACTTCGATAAACAGGCCCTGGCGCTGGCCGGTGGGCGAAAGCGCGGTTCCGGCCCGCACGGTACGCAGCGCCTGTGCGGTCTTGTCCGGGCTGGCGAACATGCGGGTTTCCACTGCGGCGGTTGCCTGCGCCGGAGCAGGCGCAGCGGCAGCGGGCACCATCGACGCCAGCGCCGGGCCTTGCGCCGATACGGCATTGAACGCCACGATGAACGCTTCGATCAGCATCTGCCCGTCCTTGCTGCCGGCATAGGCCGCGCCGGTTGCGCCATTGGCCACTGCGCCGATTGCGCCGCCGCCATTGCCGAACGAGATCGAGGTCTTCTTCACTTCGCCCGATCCCAGCGCCACGGTCTGGCCGCTGGCGGGGCTGATCAGCCGGATCCCGGCGGCAACGGTCTTCTTCTTGCCGCCAAAGCCGCCGAACATGCCGAGCATCGAGCCTGCGCCGGGTACAGAGCGCAGCATGCCGCTGGCCGCGCCGGACCGGACCAGCCCTTCCATGGCCACGCCCTTGGCGGTTTCGATGGACTTGTCGACCTCTTCCTTGTCCCCGGCGATCACGTTCATCAGGAACGATGCAGGCTTGCCGCTGGCGGTATCGTGCGGGGTGAAGCAGCCCGATTCCACGGCCAGTGCGGCAATCAGATCGCGCGGCGAACCCAGGCCATACTTGGTCCAGCCCTGCGTATCGCCGTCGACAAGCGCGACCGTGCCATAGCTCTGGTCGCACTTGTTGAGCGTCACTGGCGGAGCCTTTTCCGCGGCCAGCGCCGGTGCCGATGCTGCAAGCGCGGTCGCAGCAATTGCAGTGGAGAACGAAACGGTCTTGAGCGTCATGATCGGCACCTCTTCTTCATTTTTCCGCAAAATGGCTTCTTGCAGCCACTGCGCGATCATGGGCCGGACAGGGCGGCGATCCCAGACAACAGTCCTGTCACGCCTGTGACAAATCCCGTCATCTTGGTTAATTGTTGCGCAGCAAAAGTTGGCGCGGCGGCCGGGAGCGCCCGGAAACCGCCGCGCCACCTGCCGGAATCCTGAGGGCGGCTTTCCGGCAGGGTGTCATGCGTTCTTTGGGGTCATTGTCCGATCAGGGCACAACCCTGCCGAACACGGCCCCGCCGTTGATCGTGCCGATGGCCGTCGCTGCCACGTCGCTGATCTGATAACCCAGCCCGACATGGCTTGCGCCAGTGCCATAGAGCGACCCGACGACGGTCGCCGAACACGATACGGAACAACTGCTGGCGTTGGCGCCGGTGACGGATAGCGCGTTGGACGCAAAGCGCATGTCGGACCCGACCGCGAGGCCGCGCGAAGGATCGGCAGAGCCGCCGTCAGTCTGTATGTTCCATCCGCGTGCGCCGATGACGGGATTCAGGTTGAACCCGACCCTGGGCTGCGCACCGAACTGGACCGCCAGTGTGCCGGTGAACGTGCCCGATTCGCCATCGGGGGCCTGGAAGTTTGTCGGCGCGGTCGATCCGGTGAGGGTGTAGTCCACTTTGCCTGAAGCCGGCAGGGCGGTTGCGGGTGTGCCGGTGACAAGGTGCACGTTGGGGTTGAGATTGGCGTTAGACGATGCGCCATCCCAGCGGCTCCACGCGGCGGCATCGCCTGCCCTTCCATGTTCGCGCAAGATGCCTGGCGCGCCATAGATCCGGGTTGTCGAAGCGTTGACCATTACCCGCGTGATTGCGCCGTCCGGGGAGACGTCCACTTCCGGCGAGCTGAAGGAACTTGTCCCGCCATCGGCCATCGTCAGCGTCGTTGCGCCGCGCAGTGTCGCCGCCGCTGTCGTTGCCGCGGAGTTCGTTCCCGTTCCAGCGGCCTTGAACGCTGCTGCACCGATGATGTTCTTGAGCGATCCGACCGGCGTCGCGGCGACATAGGTCACGCCGATCTTTTCCGCGCTGCCAGCGAAACTGCCGTTGACGGCAAGCACGCAACCGCCGTTGGCGCATGTGCCCGAATGATCGTCGCCAACGGCGGTGAACGAAAGCGATCCGTTGGTGAACAGGTTCAGCGTGCTGGCGGACTGGCTGATGTCGGCAAGGCCGCCCGCGGTGCGGATATCGAAAGTATAGGCTCCGTTGTTTGGACCGCCGGTTGGCATGACGATCTGCGCTTCCATCCCGACCTTGCGCGCCACGGCGGTGAAATCGATCTTGAAGCTGCCGGTAAAGGTGCCCGGCGCGCCCGATCCGTCCACCCAGGTTGGCTTCGTTGCCGCAAGGAGATCATACTGGACCGTGCCGCTGGTAGGCGCGGCAAAATCCGTCGGCAGCGCGCGGGCCAGCATGTACTGGAAGCCCTGGTTGGCGTTCAGGGCAAAGACGTTTGCGCCGGTGTTGGTGCCATCGCTCCAGCGGCCCACCAGCACGTCGGCATCGCCCGCCACATCGCTGACGGTCATCGTGCCGGGAGTGCGGGTGACGTTTCCGGCGCGGGTATAGCTCAGCAGACCGCCGTCGCTGCGCAGGGTATAGGCCAGCGCATCGAACCCGATCTCGCTGCCCGGAAGCACGTTGCCATTGGACAGGCGCAACGTGGTAACGAAGTTGATCCGGGCCGCTGCCGCGTTGAAACCGCCGGTATAGCTCGTCAGCACGCCGCTGCCGGTGGACCCGCCGCCCATGCTTCCGCCGCCCGAACCGCCGGGCAGGGTGCCGACCTTGCCGAAGATCGCCGCGCCCTGGATGCGCCCGGCGCTGAAGCTGCCGCCATAGGTCTGGTAGCTCAGGCCAAGGCGGTTTTCCGGCGTCTGCCCGGCGAAATCGCCGTAGAGCGAGATACTGCACCCCATGCCGACGCAGCCCGCCCCGTTTCCGGTCACGCCTGCGCCGAAGAAGTAGTTGTTCAGGCTGTCGTGGATGACTTCCTGCATCTGCCCGTTCGCATAGTTGGGCGTCTGGAAGGTATAGGTCACGTTTCCGCCGCTTTCGGGCATCACGATCGTGCCCAGCGTGCGGAAGGTCAGGTTGCCGGTGCCGCTGAAGCCGATGGTCAGCGCCGCATCGAACGTGCCCGGTGCGGTGCGGCCATCGCTGTAGACCGGCTGCGTTGCGGCCAGCACCTGATAATCAATCGTGCCCGACGTGGGCAGGGTGCCGCCCTTGGGCGCCAGCACCACATAGGGCAGGCCGTTGTTCGCGCCGAAGTTGAAGACCGAGTTCTTGAACCGTGCGGTGCCGTTGGCCAGCCGTCCGACGACTGCACTGGCATCGCCTGCGATATCGGTAGCGGTGGCGGTATCAGGGCCGATGTCGCCCGATCCCAGCAGGCCGCCATTGCTGCCCAGCGTGGGCGTGAAGTTGGCTGGCTGGATATTGCCGTTGTGGCCGCCAATTGTCTTGGCGCCGGTCGCCCCGGATACGAAGCCTCCGGTATAGCTGGTCAGCCGGGTGATCGTGCCGCCGCCGGTTCCGCCACTGCCGCTTCCGGGCAGGCCGGAGAACAGGTCGGGGCTGCCGCCGCTGGCAAGATAGGTATAGAACGACTGGACAAAGGCGAGCGTATCGCCGCTGAACAGTTGCGCCAGCACGCCGGCATCGGTCAGCGCGCGCAGATAGGCCAGAATCTGATCCTGCGTCAGCGCGGTATAGGCCGAGGGCACGCCGCCGCCCGCCAGATAGGCGTAGTAGGCTTCCAGTGCGGAAACGTAGCTGGCGTAGACGGGCAGTCCGGTAAAGCCATCGGCGCTGCCGCCGCCGGTCAGGAAGGCATAGTAGCGGTTGAGGAAATCCGCTTGTCCACCCAGCAGCGTGGCAAGTTGGCCGCTGTCGATCAGCGCCTTGATGTATTGCTGCAGCAGGGCAAGATCCGCGCCCGTATAGGCGCTGGGCACGCCGCCGCCTTGCAGATAGGCGACATAGGCCGAAACCGCATCGGCCAGTGCCGCAAAGTCGGGCGGGGTGGGCAGTCCGGCAAACAGGTCGGGGTTGCCGCCGCCGGTCAGGAAGGCGAAGTAGCCGGAATAGAACGAGGCAAGCTGGCCCAGAAAGGCGCCGTTGGCCCCGGCAGCCTGCAAGGCCGCAAGGTAGGCGTTGATCTGGTCCTGCGACAGCGCGGTATAGGCTGAAGGCACGCCGCCATTGGCAAGGTAATCGTAATAGGCCTGCAGCGCCTGTGCATAGCCGGTGAAGATGTTGACCGGCAGACCTTGCCACCCGTCGATGGTCCCGCCGCCCTGCAGATAGGCAAGGTACTGGGCATAGAACCCGGCATTGCCGCCAAGGAAGCGGTCGAACGCACCGGCCTGTGCCAGCGTATCAAGATACTGGCGCAGCACCGCGGGGTCGAGCGCGGTATAGGCCGAAGGCACGCCGCCCGCGGCAAGATAGGCCTGGTAGGCGGACAGCGCCTGTGCATAGCCGGTAAAGACATTGACCGGCAGGCCCGCAAACCCGTCAAGTGTCCCCCCGGTGCGCAGGTAGGCCAGGTAGCTGGCATAGAACTGTGCCTGCGCACCAAGCACCTGTTCGAACAGGCCCGATGCCTGCAGTGTTTCCAGATACTGGCGCAGCACGGCCGGGTCGATGGCGGTGTAGTCGCTTGGCTTGCCGCCCGCCGAAAGGTGCGTGAAATAGGCGGTGAGCGCCGTGCGGTACTGGCCGATGAAGCCCGCGCCGCCGTTGGCGAGATAGGCGTTCAGCAGCGCGCGGTCGGCATCGGCCAGTTGCGCCAGCAGCCCCGCATCGTTGAGGAACGCGATATAGGCGTTGATCGTCGCCTGGCTTGCTCCCTGGAAGGCCACCGGATCGCCGCCGCCGCGCAGGAACGCGAAGTAGGCGCTGGTCAGGCTGGTATAGCTGGCAAGGAACTGGTCGGCGTTGCCGCCGGTGCGCAGGAACGCGAGATAGGCATCGACCAGCGCCTGGTTCTGGCTGGACAGGGTGGCAAAGCCGGTGGTGCGGCTGCGATAGGAAAGGAACGCGTTGACATCGGCCAGCGTCGTCCCGGAAAACGACGAAGGCGCCGCGCCTGACCGCACCAGATCGAGGAACTGCACCATCAGCCCGGCATAGACCGTGAGGAACTGGGCCTGCGTGCCGCCACTGGCCAGATAGCCAAGGTAGGTGCGGATGATATCGGCCTGCGCCTGGCTGAACGGCTGGCCGCCGTAAAGCCGTTCAAGCTGCGCGGCATAGGCCACCAGTTGCGCCAGATCGCCCGACGGGAAGGTTTCCAGCACGGGATTGGCAGCAGCGGCCTGAATGCGCCGCCCGGCCGATACGATATCGCCCGATGCCCCGGCGGCGGCCAGCGCCTCGCCCAGCACCACCGGCACGCCGTTTTCGGCCGCGGCGGCCGGGCCGCCTTCGTTGACCGAGGCCACCTGCGGCGCCGGTTCGGGCACGCTGGCGGCCTGCAGCTCCTTGCGCTCGCGCGCCTCGGCAGCTTTTTCAGGAGTCATGCGCGGAGTGGCTGCGGGCGGTGTTGCCGTGGCAAGGCGCGGGTGCCCGTTGGCGATTTCCCACGCCTGCCCGGCGGCAAAGCGGTTGGTGCGCCGTTCGTTGCCGATGCTCGCCACCCCGGTCAGCACGCGCCCGTTGGCGTTGATCTTGCCCCGCGCGTCGGTGGAAACCGAAAAGCTGCCCGATGATCCCGCGCCGCCGATCCGGCCCACAGCGCCATCGCCGGCCGTGCCGCCCATGTGGACGACGGTTTCTGCCTTGCCCGCGCCAGTCACGGTCAGGTTCCCGGCCAGCAGATCGACTGACCCATCCGGGCGCAACTGGAACTGTGCGCCTTCCACGAACGAAAGCACCGCGCCGCTGGCCAGCCGCAACTGGGTAACGCCGGAACCCTGGGTCACGCGCTCGCCCCGCAAGGCGGCGGCGGCAAGATCGGGGTTGTCCGCAAAGACCACTTCCTGCCCCCATGCCGGGGCGGACAGCGCAAGCGTGGACGTGCCCAGCAGCAGCGCGGCAAACGGGGCCTTGTGGAAAATCGGGCGCAAATCGGAACTGCGGGTCATCTTGGAAACTCCCAATGCCTTCAAGCCTTTGGCTCTTGATCGGCAGGATCAGAATTCGAAGCGGGCGCCGGCCTGCACGGTCCAGCGTTCGTGGTCGTACAAGGCAATGTTCGACCAGTTGCGCGACCAGGTGGCCTTGGGCTGCAGGAACAGGCCCGGCAGCACCGCCAGCTTGGCCGCAAAAGTCAGGTCGACTCGTTCATCCTGCCGTTTGCGGATGAACAGCGGATCGGCCCGGTCATAGCGGCGCAGGTCGAAGGCCACGCCTGCCACCAGCGCCACTTCGCGGGCCACCTGGATTTCGGCCCCGGCGCTGGCCCCGGCAAAGGTGTTGGATTCGGCATCGCCCGCCTGGCGGCGCGTTTCCTCGTGCCCGCCGATCAGGTTGATCGAATAGTTGCGCGCAGCATAGCCGATACCGATGGCGAAGCGATCCGCATCGCGCAGCGGGTCGCGGTCATAGTCGAAGCGGTTGTATTGCAGTGACGCCGACAGCGCCTTTCCGCCCGGCAGCAGGTGGGTATACTGCGCGATCGCGCCGTATGCGGTGCGGAAGCCGCGCTGGCCCAGCCAGTACTTCTGCACCTGCCCGGACAGCGAGGCGACATCACGGTTGGCAAAGGTGTGGGCATACCCCGCCGTGCCGGTCAGGCTGGCCTGATCGAAGGCGGCGCTGTCGAAATTGTCGCGCAGGTTTCCCAGCAGCGATCCGAACACGCGATCCTGCCGGCCGACCGCCGTGACCGCGCTGACCCCTGCCGACAGATCGTAGTACTGGTCCTTCTGCGCCCGCGCGCCTGCCCCCAGCGTACCAGGGCCAAGCGCGGCGAACAGCGGAATGGTGATCGTGGTCAGCTCGGTCGCCGAATTGATGTTGCTGTCATGCCCCATTGCGGCTTCGGCAAAGCCGGACAGGTCCGATCCGCCGCCCTTTATCTGCTTGTCGAACTGGCGCACAAAGCCGGTAAACCGCTGGCGCACCGGATCGGGGATCGTCGGATCGTCGACCACGGTGGCGAACTGGTCGCGCGCGGTGTCGATATCGCCCGCCAGCGCATAGGCGCGGGCAAGTTCGGCACGGGCGAGCGCGTTGTCCGGCTGGCGCGCCAGCACGCGCTGGAACGCCACGATCGCTTCGCCGTACAGGCCCGCATCGGATGCTGCGATGCCCAGCGCATAGTCGAAGGCCGGATCGCCCGCGCGGGTCCGTTCTTCGGCGCTCAATGCCATGTAGCGCGCCTGTGCGGCTTGCGGATCTTGCGCCTGCGCTTGCCCGAAGGCGGGCATCGGCAGCATTACTGCGGCCGTAACGGCGCAGGCGGCTGCGTGCAGGAACTGGTGCTTGGTCGCCATCATACCCCTCATGCGACTGAAAATACGCAGCCACAGCTATCGTGCGGGGCCGGGGAAGTCCGATGACAAACCCTGTTACCGGGATGACAAGTCCTGTGCCGGGCGCATTTGCGGCAGCGTCGGTCAGTGTCGTTCAGCGTGGTGCAGGGCTGGCGCGGCAGGGCGCGGTCGGGCATAGGCTGCACCCATGACCTCACCGGCAATTCTGGTGCTGACCACGGGCGGCACGATCGACAAGGCCTATTTCGACGCGCTGAGCGAATACCAGATCGTTGACAGCGGCATTCCCGCGCTGATCACGCAGGCGCGCGTGGCGCTGCCGTTCCGCGTGGTCGAACTGATGCGCAAGGACAGCCTTGAACTGACCGATGCCGACCGTGCGCTGATCGCCGCCGCCGTGCGCGAGGCGCCCGAAACCCGCGTTGTCATCACCCACGGCACCGATACGATGACCGAAACCGCCAAGGCCCTTGCCGCAATTCCCGGCAAGACCATGGTGCTGACCGGCGCACTAAGCCCCGCGCGCTTTGCCGATACCGACGCCCCCTTCAACCTCGGCATGGCCTTTGCCACCGCGCAAGTTGCCACGCCGGGCGTGTGGATCGCCATGAGCGGGCAGGTTTTCGATGGCCTGAATGTCCGCAAGGACCGCGCGGTGGGGAAGTTTGTGGCGATCTAGGGCCAGTGTCTTACGCTCTAGATGAATGGCACCGGATAACGCCGGATGCTTTCATCGGCGGTGACGACCGTCATGCCGCTGCAAAGCGCATGCGCGATCATCAACCGGTCGAGCGGATCGCAGTGGATATCCGGCAGCGCCGCGATATGGCTCCACACGCCGGACGGCAGGTCCGCGAGTTCGAAGCCGACAAGTTCCTGCAACTTTGCGATCGATTCTTCGATCGGAATGCGTCGTAGCTGTTGCAGATGCGCCAGTTCGTAAGCGTTCACCGCACTGAGCACGATGTCGTTTGCCGGATCGCCCAGCGCCGTGCGTTGGGGCGGGGTATTGGCGAAAGCGCCTTTCTCGCGGAGGGATGCTCGAATGCGATCGGCATCATAAGCTTTGTCGGCCAGCACGATTGTTCCGGCGCCGACATGGTCGAGCAACTCATCGGCAGCTTGACCATCATGGCTTTGCCCAGCGGTCAGGCTCAGCCGGATCGGGAGACCTTGCCCATCGACGACCGCGTGGATCTTGGTGGTGAGCCCGCCTCGGGAACGACCGAGACAATGATCTCGATCCCCCTTTTTGCCGTCGCGGCCTGCTGGTGGGCGCGAACGGACGTGCTGTCGATCATCTGGATGTCGCCGTCGTGGGCAGCGGTGATCGCGTCCATCATCCGGTCCCAGACCCCGGCTTTTCGCCATCGTGCGAACCGATTGTAGCACGTCGTGCGCGGGCCATAGCGTTCTGGAAGGTCGCGCCACGGCGCACCGGAACGCAAAACCCAGAAGATTCCGTTCAACACCCGCCGGTCATCGACGCGCGGCACGCCTCGCGGCTAATTTGGCAACAGAGGTTCGATCACGCGCCACTCAAAATCGGTCAGGTCGTATCGGCTCATGCCCAGCCTGAATCACAGGCTGGCGTACAGTGAAAGATCAATCGAACTCGCAGTTATTGATTTTGGCGATCCAGTCTGTGTCCAAGTTCAGAAGAGCTTCGGCAACGTCGATATGCCCCTTGCCAACAGCTTGGGCGGCCGCCGCTGACAGGAGCATCGACTGGTCCCAAGCTTCGTTTCGGTGAAGGCTTACGTTTTCCACGAGTTGCTTGATCGCACGATGATAATCGTCGGCATAAGCCTCGGGGATATCAGGCCCGCGCCCAGCCTGACGAGCCACCTCTATAGCGGTCGGCAGTTGGAAGAATCCAAAATCCACTGGCTCCCTCACTTGGCTTGCTATCTCCACAATGTGGGGAACGGCAACATAGGAAGCGGTGTAAACATCCCCCTGATGGCACAGGCTCGACCAGAGGCTGAACCACGGCTCGTCCTGATAGCTCGTCTTCGGGCCGGTTGATGAGCCCAGCGCCCGCAGGAGTTTCGGCACATCAACAGCGCTGCCGTAGGCGTGCTGCAGGTCGCTCCAACAAGGATCATCAAGAGAAAGCATCGCACTACCTTAACGACCTTCCTTGCGGCATCAACCTGCCGTTGCCAGCCCGCGATTTATGGGTTCACGGCCTAACACTACTTTGGCAGATTTCTGCGGATCATTTGTCGCCATCGTTTACGGCAGTGCG
>OFDN01002223.1_pt1 | contig 11024 bp, 10 predicted proteins | sample 1520971 | NCBI WGS metagenome assembly OFDN01 (sample SAMEA94257418, study PRJEB24077) | hot springs metagenome | biome: Aquatic biome; feature: Geographical feature; material: Water | place: India | collected 2012-06-12 | depth 5 m | reverse complement strand
CCTGGTGGACGACTTCAAGGTCCCACCAGAGGCCATGTCGATCTACGCCACAGGCGGCAAGGGTTTCCACCTGGAAATCCCGATGGACGTGTTTGCCACCGGCAACGCAGCCAAGACAGGGGTCACGCTGCTGCCCTACGTCTACCGCCACATGGTGCTCGAGCTGGTCACCCCCACACTGGACATGCGGGTCTACTCGGCGCGCCGAGGCCGCCACTGGCGGGTGCCCAACATCCGGCGCGACAACGGCCACTACAAGGTGCAGATCAGCTACACCGAGGCGATGACGATTGATGAGGCGCAGTACCAACTTCTCACATCGGAACCCCGGCCGCTGACCCCTCCAGCAACCAACGTGCAGTCTGCGGAACTTGTCGCCCTCTTCCTTGAGGCGCGGGCCAAGGTCGAAGGCGAGACCAAGCGAGCGCTGAAGGCCAAGGACGAGACCAAGGAATTGAGCCGCTTCGGAGGTGAGATCCCCACCTCGGCCAAGCTGCTCATGGCAGGCATGCACATCAAGGAAGGCGCAGGCTTCAACAACATCGCGCTGCAGTTCGCCATCCTCTGCCACGCCCTGGGCAAGTCCGAGGAAGAGATGTTGCAGGCGTGTGAAGGCATCATCCAGGACTACCACTCCGACGGTCGCTACAACTCGCCGCGCAAGCGCAAAGAAGCCCTGCAGGAGCGCTTCTACTACACGAAGGACAACCCCTGCTACATCTTCTCGTTCGGCGGCCTGAAGTCGATTGCGGAAGAGGGATTCGAGCCTGACGAGTTGCGCCCGGGGCGCGAGCTGGCCTTGGTCCCCGCCGAGGCCCCCGTCGACGACGAGGCCCTCAAAAAGGCCTTGAACCCTGACGGGACCATCAAGGATGTGCGCGAGTGGATGGAGATCGTGGACGCCAACCTCCCCGAGGAGGCCCGCGTTGCAATGCGCCAGGCCGACCGACGGGATGTGCACGGCGTCATCGTGAACCACCACGGCGTCTACGCCCAAACCAAGGAAGAGACCCTGATCCGGCTCAGCCCCACAGGGTTCACCCTCCCCTGGACCCTGCTCGACGTGACCACCAAACGGGAGGTCGGCCTGCAGGTCAACCTCTTTCTGGAGAAAGGCACAAAGATCGTCAACTATGGCCGGCACGAGATACCAATCGACGTGTTCTCGTCCCGCGCCGCTTTGGACAGGTACTTGTCAGGCTACGGCTCCGGCTTCACCGGCACCGACATCCAGGCAACCTGCGTTCGTATGGCACTCAAAGACCAAGCATCCCGCGAAGACAACACAGCCTACGTCCTGACCCGTGAGGGTGTGGATGTGATCACCGACCCCGATGTACCCGAGGACGCATCCCGCATCCTCGTGTTCGTCTCCCGCAAGGGTGTGGTGCTGGGGCGCGATGTGCCGGAAGACCCGTACTCGCCGCTGAACCGCAACGAACGTTTCATGTTCAGGCCGCGCGCCACGAACACAGCGGTCTACGACCCCGACAACATCGACCTCAACCCACTCGACCCACGCGAAGGGGCGCACGTCCGCAAGATGTTGCGCACCATGCTGGAGTTCAACGGGGACGACTATGTCGTGGCCAACACTGTGGGCTGGTTTGTGTCCTCGTTCCACCGCCAGGTGCATCACCGCCTGCACGGCCAGTTCCCCATCTTGCAGATCTACGGCCCTGCAGGGAGCGGCAAGACATCGACACCAACCTACCTGGCCCGCCTGTTCTGGGCGAAGGACGAGCCCAAGGTGCACAGCGCCACCCGCAACGGCCTGACCCCGCACGCCCGTCGTTCGCTGTTCTCTGGCTCTGCCAGCATCCCTATGCTGCTGGACGAGTTCAAGCGCAGTGAGATGGGCGACGCCGAGTACAGCAAACTTGTTGGGGAGCTGCGCACCGCCTACAACAGCGGCGCAATGATGTTGGGCGGGATCAAGGACGGCTCTGCCATGTCCGACTTCCGCACCATCACAGAGCTGGAGCGCAGCGCCCCGGTGTGCACCATGTCGGAGACGCTGATCGACGAGACCGCGTTCATGGAGCGCTGCGTCATCGTGCCCATCCAACCCTCCAACCAGAGGGTCAAGGAGTGGGAGTTCCTCAACACCCAGGAGAACCGCATCCTGCTGAGCCGCCTGGGCACGCTGCTGCTGTGGAACACCCTGCGGTGGACGATGGACGACTACGCCAACCTCTACAAGGAGGCCAAGGAGCACGTCAAGGCTTTTGCGGCCACCCGCCCCGATCTGCGCATCAATGAACGCCCCTTGGCCAACATGGCTGTGGTGGTTTGCGGACTCAAATTCCTCAAATCAACACTCAACAAGGTAGGTGTTCGAGAATTGGACCAACGACTCGATGCACTGTGCAATTCGATCCTCAATGAGGAAGCGATCCGCAGAGTTGGCGCGCCGAAAGCGGAGATCTACAAAGCCCTGTCGGACGTTGCGTGGATCACCCACAACGAACCGGAGGACTCAGCGTATGCACTGCGAGAAGGAGCCGAGTATTGCTACTACCTGGACGCGAAAGGGTCCGCGTACCTCGATATTGATGTCAGGTCTGTGTACGTGAAGTACCAGTCCTGGTGCAAGGCGAGGCACCAGCAGTCTCATTACTCCAACGTCGAAGGATTTGCGAGCGCCCTGCTCCAGATCCCGGCACTGGAGTCCCGCTCATCCCCCAACAGCCCACTGCGGCGCGGGGCGGCGGGAGTCATCTTCAGGTTCAGGTTTGAAGAAATCTGGGCCGAAGACGTCGAGCACTTCAAAGGGAAGTTGCTCGACGGAAATGGAAGGATCGGCCAGCCCGGCTGATCTGGATGAACGTTAATTTTTGAACTTTAGGAGTGAAACATGGCCCTGCGTAAACCAAACCCAACTTTCGAAGACACAGCTAACCTCGACCAAGAACAAGTACAAGAACAAGGAACCGAGACCGTGATGAACACCGACACCCAAGCGGCGAACGACACCGCCACCGAAGCGCGCACCGAAGCTGCCGCCCCCGCCCCCGCCGCTCAACTGCCAGCCGTGCAGGCCAGCACAGCCGTCAGCACCATGAGCCGCGATGAGATTGCCCGCCAAGCCAAGGCATTCCAAGCCGAGCTGAACGAGATGAAGGGCGCAGCCGACTTCACCTTCGGCAACTACGCCGTGTTCAAGGGCAACAACGGCGAGATCGCTCAGACGGGCAAGGATGACGTGAGCTTGGGTCGCTGGGCCAAGGTCCGCCTGCTGGCCTGGGACGATCATCACGAGATCAGCCCCGGCTCCCAGGACAAGAACTCGAAGGACTTCGTGGCCTACTCCAAGGAAGGCCGCATCGTCGATCACGTCATCGGTGAAGAGCTCAAGTCGTGGGTCGGCAAGTCTGTGGACGAGTACGTCGAGTACCTCCGCACCACTGAAGGCTTCGACAAGGCCAGCAGCAAGCGCTTTGTCGACCTCTCGGCAGCCCTGCTGGGCACCGACAGCGGCGACGGCCCAGTCGGCACGGTGATCCAGATCACCCTGTCGCCCTCGTCGATCCCTTCGTTCACGAAGTACCAGCAAGCCCTGAAGGATCAGGCTCGCTGTGCTGCGATGGGCCTGCCAGGCTTCTCGGTGCCTGAAGACCCCTTCAGCTTCTTCGTGATCCGCGAGGTGGTGTCGGCGAACAACAACCGCTGGACCAAGCTGAACTTCGCAGCCCAGCTGCCCGCCAAGATCTGACCCTCAGGTCAGCCCCCAAGCCAGACGGTTCGCCGTCTGGCTTTTCTCCTTCAGCTCACACAAGAAAAACAACATGAGCAACCTTCTTCCCTACCAAGAGCGTGTGGTCTCCGAGCTTGAACAGCGCCAAGCCGAACTGACCAAGCTGCGCGCTTTCATCGCCAGCGACGGCTTCCGCGCAGTGGAGCGCGCCGAGCGCCAGCGCCTCATGCGCCAAGAGGCGGCAATGACCGAGTTGGTCACCGTGCTCGACGAGCGTGTCGCAACTTTCAAGGCGGAGGCGCCGCAGGACGATGACTTCCAGCTGGGCAAAGCCTGCGACCTCAGTGGTGACGGCACTTGCGAGGCGTGCCAATGAGCGCGCCGCAAGTCACGCCGGCCGCCGTTGAGGCCACCATCGCCAGCGAGCACTATTTCACGGCAACTGGGGCACTGGTGGGTCAGGCACGCGCCCCTGAATGGCTGGCCACCCCGAAGGAGCTTGACTTGCTGACCTACTGCGTCCTGGTGCTCAAGAACGGCCACACAGTGAGCGGTGAAGCCTACTGCGCCGACCCCGCCAAGTTCAACGCCGAGACCGGCCGCATCGAGGCGCGCAAGGTGGCGATCAACAAGCTGTGGCCCATGGTCATCTACGCCGAGCGCGAGCGCCTCCCGAAGGAATCACAGTAACCCTCCCCGACGCGGCCCATGGGCCGCTTTCCTTTAGCTCAAAACAACAAGAACAAAATGAGCACATTCAAGCCTCTTCTCTCCGCCAAGGCTGATCGCGCCGACCTCGGCCGCCTCAGTTACCCACTCCTGGCCAGCCCCAAACTCGACGGCATCCGCGCCGTGGTGCTGGACGGCCAGCTCGTCAGCCGCACACTCAAACCGATCCCCAACGACTTCATCCGCAACGCCCTGAGCCGCCCCTGCCTGGACGGCTTGGACGGCGAGCTGATCGTTGGCTCCCCCACCGACCCCGACATCTACCTCAAGACCAACAGCGCGGTCATGACCAAGGGAGGTGAACCTGACTTCACCTACTACGTCTTCGACATCCATAACATGCCCGCCAAGTTTTCTGACCGGCTGGCCGAGCTGGCGGAGCAGGTGGGTGTGGACGCTCGCATCGTGGTTCTCGAACACAAGTTGATCAGCAGCGAGGCTGAGTTGATCGCCTACCAAGAGTGGTGCCTGGAGCAAAACTACGAAGGCGTGATGATCCGCCGCCCCAGCGCCTCCTACAAATACGGCCGCAGCACCCTGAAAGAGCAGACCCTGGTCAAGCTCAAGGTGTTCGAGGACGGTGAAGCCACGGTTCTGGGCATGACCGAGGAAATGCACAACGCCAACGAAGCCACCACCAATGCCCTGGGCCACACCGAGCGATCGTCCCACAAGGCAAACAAGGTGGGCAAAGGTCGCATGGGCACCCTGGTGGTGCGCGACCTGGACACCAACGTGGAGTTCGAAATCGGCGGCGGATTCACCGCCGCGCACCGCCAAGAGTTCTGGGATCAGGCAGGCGCTGTGGTGGGTCGCATCGTGAAGTACAAGCACTTCCCCCACGGCGCAAAAGACAGGCCCCGCCACCCCGTTTTTCTCGGCTTCCGAGACCCCATCGACATGGGAGAGCCAGCATGATCTACCTCGTAGCCGACACCGAAACCAGCAGCGCCAAGGACGACCGCGGCGTCTGCGAGATCGGGTGGATCCAGATCGACGAAAGCTGGAACATCATCCAACAGGTGGAGAGCCTGATCGACCCCCAGCAGGCCATCTCCCCCTCCGCATCAGGTATTCACGGCCTGACCAACGAGGACGTGGCCGACTCGCCCACCTTGGAGGAGTTCTTCACGCGGACGGATGTGCCCGGGTGCTACGGCAAGCGCCTGCAAGGGCCTGTCGTTCTGATCGGGCACCGCATCGGGTTCGACCGGCCCGCCTTTGAGCCTTACGTTGACGGGGAGCTGTTCGAGCTGGACACGCTGCGCTACGTCAGGCGCCTGTACCTCGACATGGACGACCACAAGCTGGCCACCTGCGTCTACGCCCTGGGCCTGCCACGCAACTTCGGGGAGGCTCACCGGGTACTGAACGACGTAATGTGGGCCTACCACTTGGCCCGGCACGTCGCGGAGCGCATGGGGTTGAGCCTGCCCCAGTTGGTAGCCCACGCCCAGCAGCCCATGCGCGTGGTCTCCCTGCCCTTCGGCAAGCACCGAGGAGAGCCCATCGAATCCGTACCCCGCTCTTACTTGGCCTGGGCCCGCGCAAACATGCAGCTCGACCAGGACACAACCTTCACGATCAACTCCATCATTGGTGAGCCACGATGAACCACACAAACATCAACACAGTGGGCGACTTGCTCCAAAACATCGACGCCTGCGACACAGGCCTGCCAGGCGTGACCTACAGCGCCTTTGTTCGCCGCCTCTTCCGCCCCATGGACAAGGCCAGCATGTTTACCCACGCTGTGCTTGGCCTGTGCACCGAGCACCAGGAGGCGCTGCTCGCACCCAACAAGGAGAACTACCTCGAAGAGTTGGGCGACTACCAATTCTTCTTCGTGGCCATGACCCAGCAGCTTGATGCTGACGTTGTCGGGTCTCTGGAATTGGGGTTTGTCGACCAACTGGCCGACAAGCTCGAGCAAGAGGCACAGCAATGCCACAGGGACTTTGACGGCTACATCAACGGGGAACCAGGTCCCGCTGACTTCGCCTCGGCGGCCAAGACGATCCTGCTCGACACGGCCAAGCGCTGGTTGGCTTACGGAAAGGAGCCAAACGCAGAGGCCGCCCAGCAAGTTGTGGCGGCGGCCTTGGCCTTGCAGTGCTCCCTGGGCATGGATTGCATGGAAGAAGGTGACGGCCCCTTCATGCCTCTATTGATCCGCACCAACGTGGCCAAGCTGGAGGCCCGCTACAAGGGCACCTTCAGCACTGAGCAGGCGCTCAACCGGGACACACAAGGGGAGATGAATGCCCTTTCCGCTGCGATTCCCAACGCTTGACCCCACCAAGGTCGCAGCCGCCCTCACCAGGCAGCTGCGCCACCATGACGCCCTAGAGGCATTCATCGAGGTCTGCGAAGCAGGGCTCGAGGCGTTCGGCCTGGACGCCTCGCGTATGGAGTACATACCTCCGAGGTCTCCGTTCTGGGGCTTGAATGGCTCTCCCCCGCTGATCCAGTTGGTGCCCGACAGCCACCCCATACGCAGGGCGTGGACCGAGGGCCGTCTCAGGGGCGCCCTGGGTCGCTTCCTCAAGGCAGGGGACAGATTGGTGCTCACCTTTCTGCGCTCCCGCCGGTACGGAGGCCCGTACATCAGGGCTGTGCCTGTAGGGCAGAGCCCAACGGCTTTGATTGCTGCCTGCGCTGCGATGCTCCACGGGTCAGCCCAAAGTGTCGCGGTCTACGAGGACTCAGTCATGACGCTGAGCCTCCGAGGAAGCCTGCGCAGCGTAGAGGTGGGGCCCGACGTGGTGCGCTACGGCCTGCTGGAGTTGACGGGCACAGGCCAAATCCAGTGGGACATGCTGCTGCTGGGCAGGCCAGACCACAAGGTGCCCTCAGCCCTCCTGCAGGTGACCTCAGAGGTACTGTTCGTGCAGGACGAGATGATCGACACCCTGCTGGGCCTGTACTTCCTGGCTGTGTGCGAGCAGCGCGAGCTGCCCCGCCGCCCCGCCTCCTTGCCGCAGGTGCTCACGTTGTTGGGGGAAACCTTGAAGGCGTGCTCTGCGGCGTGCAGCCCTTGGGACGTCCCCGCGGAAGGTGTGACACCCCAGCCGTACCACCCCAGCAGACCGCTGAGGAAGGTATTCAACACACGCTTGATGGCCGGAAGCAGATCGCTGCTCGACATCCTCTCCGTCGACCGATTCAAGAGCCGCGCCCCGGGCATCCTGATACAGGTGAACATCCTGGAGTTGTTCAACTTCTATGTGGTCGAACACGGCATGCTGGACCCCAAGGGGTTCTGGGCCATGACCCGCCGCCTGCCCATCGTGGACGAGAAGCCTCGCGTGGAGCAGGTTCGGCTGACCACCCTCCGAAGGTGGCATTCCTTCCTTCATGACTGTTGAGGGATCTGCTGCTAGTATCCCCAAGCTGCTGCAAAGGCAGCGACTCAAAAACAATAACAAGAAAGAGTCTCATGTACCTCCTCGGCATCGCCGGGAAGGCCAGGTCCGGTAAGGACCTGGCTGCCCGCTATTTCAGAGATCAGCACAAGTTCAATCACATCGCCTTCGCTGACCCACTCAAGCGAATGGCGTCCACGCTCACCCAGGAACCCGAGCACACTTTCCACCACGACGACCTGAAGGAGCAGGAAGTACCGTGGCTGGGCATGACACGCCGCCGCGTGCTGCAGCTACTCGGCAACGACGCCATCAAGCCGCACTTCGGCCCGGACATCTGGGCTCGGGTAATGGAGCAACGCCTGCTCGGCCCACTGAAGTCCTACAGCGCTGTCGTCATCTCTGATGTGCGCTTCAACGAGGAAGCCGAGATGATCCACCGCCTCGGTGGTCACGTGCTCCAGCTGCAGCGCGACGCCGCAGGCTTGAGTGGGGAGGCAGCCGCCCACTCATCGGAGGCTGGTGTCTCCGAAGACCTGATCGACTTCCACATCGACAACAACGGCACCGTGGGCGAACTCTGCCACGAGTTGGACAAGATTGCTGCTTACATCCGAGGTGGCAAATGAGAGAGGTGGGAGACGAGGTCGATCAGGCCAACGAGCTGGCCGAGATGGAGACAGCCAACCACCTGTACCTGGCGCGCAAGAAAGCCGCTCCAGAGCAGTTGCCGCGCGCAGACGGAACCTACGCCATCCTGGCGTGTGTGGACTGCGGTGAGGACATTGAACCTGGCCGGGTTCAGTTGGGCAAGGTGCGCTGCTTCCACTGCCAGTCAGATCGGGAGAAGCGAGCCAAGCGATGAAGAAAGCATCCGTCACCAAGAAGATGCAGCAGAGAGCCGACGCCCGGCTCACGGCTCTACTGCGCAGCCCCAAGGCTGTCGCAGGTCTCGTCATGGCGGTGGCCGACATCGGCGTGAGCAAGAACTTTGTGTACGGATGGCTGAGCAACAAGCTCAACACCGGTGAGGTGATCCCCGTTCAGGTCGCTGAGGGGGAGACCAAGCTGTACATCCTCGGCCACGCCAACCACAACGCAACCACCGCGCCCAGCCTGTACCCCAGCTGGCTGGACCCGAGGCAACTACCCAACCAATGCGTCCGCAGGTACGTGTCGAACCTGCACTCACAAAAAGAACAAGAAGAAAGTGAGAACAACAATGGTATCCCAGGCAAAAAAGGTGGCCGCCCCGCCAAGAGTTTTAGTTGACCTGAACTCGATGCTGAACGCATCGCTGCTAGGTGGCAAAGACCCAGACGGGCTGACCGTCACCGACGAGAGCGGCAAGGCCAAGCACGTCAACACAGCGCTCTACGGTGTAGAGCGCTTTTTTGATCAGCTGCACGCCACAATGCAAGACCTGAACGCCACCCCCAAGGACTGCATCGGCGTATGGGACGGGCTCGGCGCGAAGATGTTCCGCCAGGTGATCCTCCCCCAATACAAGCAGGGGCGTGACAAGGCGCCTGCGGTGCACGAGCAGCTCTCCAAGGCGCGCGAGATGCTGGCCCCTATGCTGCGCAGCATCGGCTTCACCACCTGCCAAGTCAAGGCACGCGAGGCCGACGACGTGCTGGCGTACTTGGTGCAGAACCTGCGCGACCGCCCCAACATCATCGTCTCCGGTGACGGGGACTTGGCCGCGCTGGTTGACGAGAACACGCACATCTACAAGGGTGGCATCCAGGACAAGAACCCCTTCGGCGCGTTCCCGCACAAGTTCATCACACTGTACAAGGCGTTGGTGGGGGATCCCTCCGACAACATCCCCGGCGCGCGGGGCTTCGGTGACGCAACTTTTGTGGACCTGGTGCGTGTATTCGACATCGAGGGCCTGGAGCTGCTGCAGGGGCTGATCGTGAACGGGCGCGTCAAGGACCTGCGTGAGGACGTGAAGGAGTTCCCGCGCCTACAAAAGATCATCGACGCCGAGGCGACGGTGACCGCCAGCTGGAACGTGGCCCGCCTGTACCCCGAGCAGGTGAACACCAAGACCCACCCCATCGAGTGGCAGGCTGGCATGGCCCAGCTGTGGGACAAGGTGGACCCTGACCACCGCATCCCCAGCATGCGTCATTGGTACGGCACCCAAACTCTGGTGACAGCAGGCAACTACGAGCAGGCCCGCCAGCGTATGGTCAAGGCGCTGGCGAAGTCGGAGATCGTAGCGCTCGACATCGAAACCTCCTCGTCGGAAGAGTCCGACGAGTGGTTGGAGTCCGTGCGCCGCAAGGGCTCTGGTGACCGCATTGACGCGCTTGGCCACGAGCTCACAGGTATGTCGCTCACCTTCGGCGACAACCTGCAACACACGATCTACATGAGCGTGGATCACGCCGACACCGACAACATCACTGTGGACCAGTGCCGCGAGATGGTGGAAGAGACGCGGGGGCGCCCATTGGTGGTGCAAAACCGCGCCTTCGAATTCCAGGTTCTATACCGCACCTGGGGCGACAAGTGGAAGGACAACGGCTGGCACGGCTTCCTTCCCAACTGCCTGGACACCGTGATCGAGGCTTCCTACGTGGACGAGAACTCGCCGCGCGGCCTGAAGCAGCGCTCCAAGGCCATCCTGAACTACGACCAGGAGACCTACGAGCATGTGACCACGCTGGAGGGCCCACTCGACACGCTCCCCGCCGGCGGCATTGTGCTGGCCGGGCCATTCACCAAGACCATTGAGGAGGCGGTCTACGAACCGGTCGAGGTGCCCGCCGAAGATCCGGACACCGGCGAGTGGACCCATATCGAAAAGCGAGAAGTGGAGGTCAAACCCGCCGTCGTCGAGGAAGGTTGGTACCGCAAGCAGTACAAGATGCGCGAGCTGACAGGGTGCAGGGTGCTGAGCTATGGCTGCGATGACACGTTGTGCACCGCATGGCTGCACATGTACAACCGCACCATCATGCTGCTGGAGCACACCTGGGACGTGTACCTGGACGTGGAGATCATCCCGCAGTACCTGACCTCGCTGGCCTACGTGCAAGGCATCCCCTTGGACCTCGAGCGCCTGATGGAGCTGGAGCGCGAGGACAAGGCCACCTACCAGGCAAACTGGGAGATCCTGCGGGACTACCTGTTCACCAAAGGCTGGGCAGGCACCACCAAGCCTGTGTTCTGCGAAGTCGACGCGGCTGCGGTGAAACAGGTGTGCGAGATCGTGCTGG
>OFDN01002221.1_pt1 | contig 11027 bp, 11 predicted proteins | sample 1520971 | NCBI WGS metagenome assembly OFDN01 (sample SAMEA94257418, study PRJEB24077) | hot springs metagenome | biome: Aquatic biome; feature: Geographical feature; material: Water | place: India | collected 2012-06-12 | depth 5 m | reverse complement strand
CTCATAAATATTAGAATCATGTTTGAATTTCTACTAAAAACAACAATTCCAGTTGCTGCTGGATGGGTAACATTAGCTCTTTTATATGATAAGTTTTATAAAAAATTATACACTGATGAATCAGTCTATAATCCTACATCAACTGGGGTGAAAAAACTTGATAAAAAGGAGTTAAACAAGGACACTTTGAAAGGTATTACTGCTGCTAAGAAAAATTCACAAAAACTTCTTGATGAAAGTGTTGAAAATGAGGCAGAAAATAAAATTACTACTAAAAATACTGCCATAAGTAGTAACGATGAAAAAAGTGCTGAAGAAATCAGCATAGATACTCCCCTACTTACTACACCCACTATAGATAAAAAAGAATATAAAAAGGAAGTAAGTGAAGATAGATTTAAACTATCTCTATACTCAACTTCTGACGAATTAACAGAAGATGAACTCAATCGTGAAATTTTAACATTCAAAGACGATACACAAGATGATATTTACTTTGATTCACCTATTACTTCTCACGATATAACAATCTAATTATCAATTATTTATTCATATAAATTTTATATTTTTTTAACTTTTTAATTTTAACAAAATGAAAAACAAATTATCAGTAATTTCTCTTAGCTTCTCTGCTATTTTCTTTTCTACAATGGGAAAATTACAGGCACAAGTAGGACGTGTAAAAGATGCACAAGCAGGTGTTTCTAAAGCCCTTGATGAATCGAACAATGTTGTAGGCTCTGTTGTAACATCAGCCCTTAATTTGCTTATGGGTATTGGTGCAATATTGGCAATTGTTGGTGCAGGAATGGTATATTCTAAGCTAAATTCAGGTGATAGAGAAGGTGCAAAAGCCCTTGTAAACTGGATTTTAGCTGGGTTGTTTTTAGTGGCTGTTCCGTTCCTAATCAAAACAATGTTCTTGTAAGATGGCACAATATAAGATACTAAAGGGGGTTGAACAGCCCCCTATGTTTAAAGGCATAAACATTAGATATTTCATAATCTGCTTCGTTTGGTTTTTGGTATCTTTAATTGGCATTGTTTTCACATATTTCGTGCTTGATGGCTCACTTGTTCCTGTAATTGCAATCGTAATTTTATTTATTGCTGTACTTATAGTAATCCTTCAGCTAAATAAGAAATGGGGTAAATGGGGACACATTTATTTTGCTATAAACTTCTGGTCTCCAGTGAAAACTATCAAATGTTATCAAAGACCTTTTATTAGAAAAAAACCTAAAAAATAATTTATCATGGTCAAAGATGTATTAGATATATTTCCAGTTCTCGATGTTGAAGATGATATTGTAATAACAAAAAATGGAGACATTTCTCTTGGTTTTGAAGTTGTATTGCCAACGATATATACTATTTCAACCTCTGAATACAACCATTTTTTGCAACTTTTCAAGAGGGGCTTTGATTCTCTTGATGTTAATACGATGATACACAAGCAGGACTGGTTTTACCCTGAATACCTTTCGCTAAAGGATTCGGCAAAATATGGCTCTTCATGGCTTGATGATGAACACGCTAAAATGTTCGTTGAGAAGCCTGCATATAAATCAACTTGCTATTTATTCATCACGAAATGTAATTTATCCGTATTTGCAAAAACCTCTTTTGCATCTTCTTTATTCTCAGGCTCGCTATTTGGAAATAGTAAAATTGATGATGAAGCAAGAGAATCTTTTAAGGTTTCTGTCGAACGATTTATCTCTATAATTACCGAAAATGGCGATGGAAGAATAAAAGTTAGACAACTAACTTATGAAGAGCTTGCACCAGGAATATCTTCAGAATTATCTGTACCTGAAAAGAGTTTTTTCCTATCCCCTGCTGGCGATGGGTCATTAGGAGAAATCAATTTTGAAAAAGATTATTTTACAATCGGCTCAAAAAAGGCAAAAATATTTAATATAACAAATATTGAAAATTTGCCCAATGACCTACAAAACATAACTGTTGATAAGAAATTTTCAAGTGAAACATCAAACTTTACAGTCGGATTTACCAACCCACTTGGTTTACCGCTTACTGTTCCACACATTTACAATCAGTTCTTTTTCAAGCCCGACATTTTCAAAGTTAGAAATGAAATTGAATCAGATATAAGATTCAAAAATAGTTTGCTCTTATATGCTCGTGAAAACCAACTATCAATTGAAGATGGGGAAATGTTTTTAGAGGATATAATCTCCGAAGGCTTTAATCCTCTATATTTTTCAGGTAATGTAATTTACTGGGCAGATGAACATGAGGAATTGAAAAAAAACACGACTTACGTGCATAACAAAATTAGTGAGTTAGGTATCAGACCATATGAAGTTACAAGTGAGTTACCAGTAGTATTTTATAATTCGATTCCTGCAAACGGAGGTGATATAGGCAGAGACCAGTGCATACTTCTAATTGATGAAGTTGGTTTCTGTTTTATGAATTTAGAAGGTAGTTCAGACACTGTTAAATCTGCTTACGGCATTCAGCTTGTTAATCGTTTTGGAGATTTAATAACTGTTGATATGTTCAATGAGGCGATGCCTAAACCATTCATCGACAATTATAATTTCTTTCTTGTCGGACCATCAGGTAGCGGAAAATCATTCTTTATAAACTATATGGTTCGTACATACATTGAACGAAATCACCATATTGTCATGGTCGATGTTGGACACTCTTACGAACTATTGTGTAGTTACTTAGGGGGTACATACTTGACTTTTACTGAAGATAATCCTATTTCTTTTAATCCTTTTTTCATAGAGGTTGGTAGAAAACCTGATACCGACAAAATAGGCTTCTTAGTTTCATTAATTCTTCTTTGCTGGAAAGGTTCGCAAGCTGATAATGCAACTGAAACAGAAATTAATGAGGTTCTGTCTGCTGTGAATATGTTCTACGATTTTCGCAATCGAGAATTTGAAGTTAATAAACGTAACATATTACCTTGTTTCAATAGCTTTTACTTTTACATGAGTACAACATACTCTGAACAGTTAAAGGCTCGAAAGGTAAGGGAAGATATGTTTAGTATGAATAACTTTCTAAATACGACAAGAATCTACTACAAAGGGGGTATTTATGAGAAGTTATTGAATTCAAAGAAAACTGACTTAATTAAAGAAAAGTTTGTTGTTTTCGAACTTGATAGCATCAGAAATGACCAAAAGCTATTCAACATTGTAGCATTGGTTATTATGGACTTGTTCAGCTTCAAAATGTTTAATCAAGGTACTATTAGAAAGCATCTTATCATTGAGGAAGCGTGGAAAGCGATTTCTACCCCTCGATTTGCTTCATATACCAAATATCTATTTAAGACTGCTCGTAAGCATAATGCCACTGTGGGGGTAGTTACTCAGGAGCTTGACGACCTTCGTGGAAATGCTATTGTTCAGGACTCTATCATTTCTCAATCCGATATAAAAATTCTTCTCGACCAAAGAAGGTACGAAAAGAGATTTAATGAAGTTGAAGCTCTATTAGGTTTGAATGAAAAGGATAAAATGTTGATTAGTTCTATTAACCGAAATATTCCAAAAGGAGACCGTTTTAATGAAGTATGTATTTCATGGGCTGGAAAATATCTCAATGTGTATGGTGTAAAAGTTACGCCTTATGAATACTGGATTTTTACCACTCAGAAGGACGAAAAAAATATGGTCAAATTTATGGTATATGAATATCGAAAGAAGGGAATGGTTATGATGGATGCAATTAGGTATTTGGGCAGATTGTTAGACGAAAAGAAAAACCCCAAGGATGTCATGCATCATGTCAATTTGCATTATGATTATCTTAATAAGCTAAAACAAAATCCAGAAATTCTTCAAAATTTAATTTAGATATGAAAAGTTTACGTTCAGTTGAAACAACATTCAAAACTATGCGAACCTTGATGTTCGCTTCCTTTGGCTTAATAGCAATAACTATATTGGGTGGCTTTTTTATGTATAAAACAGCCCTCGATAAAATCAAAGATGAAATATTTCTTATAACAAATGATGGTAGCATCACCATTGCTCACAAAAGCAGTTCTATTCAGGCAGAAGATGTTGAGAGAAAAGACCACATTCTAATGTTTCACGAGAGGTTTTTTAACCTCGATAATAATGAACAACAGATAGAACATACGCTCGCTCGTGCAAGCTATTTGGGAGACGCAAAGCAGGTTCAACTCGCTTACAAAGAAAAAAACTATTACAACAACCTTATGGCTCGTAACATGATTCAACGTGTTTACAAAGATTCAATTATCGTTGATGAAATGGGTCATGGGCGTTTTATTGGCAGACTGGAACTACAAGGTTCTACTTCTAAAGGTGTAAAAAGGTTAGTAACAGAATTTAACGTAAGGACTGGTCTTGAACGGGTTGAAAATAATCCTCATGGAATGTTTATAGATAATTTCAAGATAATTGAAGAAACTCTTATTGAAACATTTAACAATTGATATGAATGAGAATAAACTGGAAAAAGTTCATTTTAATAATCATTGTTATTGCCCTACTTACAATGATTTATTGGCTTATTACTGACATGAATGTTGGAAAAAGTCTGAAAAATTTCAAAACAAATAATCATTTAAACAGATAAAAAATGGCAGCGATATTTGATAAGTTAAATACATCGACAAAGAATATTTTGAAATATGTAGTAGTACCTGTTGGCATTATTTTATGCGGAATCCCTTTGTATTCCGTTCAAACTTCACAAGCTAATGCAAAAGAAAATCAAGCTTCTGTAATCCCTGCGGATGCTGGAGAAATGCCTGATGCAGATGCGAATAAAACACAAATTGATACTAAGTCAAATCTTGATAGTAAAAAAAGAGAGGGAGAAGAATTAACTACTGAACAAAAAGGAGAGTTCGATTTGGCAGGAAATGGAAATTTTGAAAATACGAACAATAAAATAAATAATCAAAATAATGCCAATGCTCCTCGATATAACCCTTCTAACGATATTAGAATTAAACCACCTGTAAAGGACTATTATAACAGAGATGGTGTTGGGAATTCTAATACTCAAAGTACAAAGTCGAAGGTATATTATGATGCTCCGGAACGTGATGGAGTTACTTACCATGATAGTCCAAAAGGAAAAAAGGTACAGGAAGATGCAACCATTAAGGCATTAAGGAATAGAATAATAGAGCTTGAGCAAAAGAATAAACAAGATTCTGTAAAACCTAAAGAACAAGTTATAATGCCAAAATATATTTCGAGTGATAATGGACAAGTATTAGCAAGTGCAGCATCAGCACAAAGATTTTTTTCTGCAAATAATAGTAGGGGGGGGATAAAAGTAAACCCTAAGAAGTCCGCAAAAAATTCTGTTATTCTTGGTGAGATTATGGAATCTAAACAAGTAAAACAACAATCATCTATAAAGATAAAACTATTAGAGGATTTTGATAAGGATGGTCTTCACATTGAAGCTGGCACCTATTTAACTGGATTATGTGCATTTTCAGGAAGTGATAGAGTAGAAATCAAATTAAATAGTTTGGTTATTAATTCTACTCTTGTTGCTATTAAAGGAGATGTTTTAGACCTCGATGGCAATATTGGCATTCAGATTCCAAACTTGCAAGCAAATGCAGTTAGAAGCACTGCTCTTAGTAGAATTACTTCAGGAGCAAGCTCGTCTGCATCACCAATGTTTTTTATGAATGCTCAAGGCGGAATCGGACAACAGGTGGCGGGTCAAGTAATTGGTTCAACGGCTGGTAATGCAATTAATACTGGTCAAAACATTCTCATGAATAAGTTGGCAGAGTTTAAAGCTAATCTAAATACAGGTCATAGAGTTTACATAAATATCACTGAAATCAATTATTAATTATGAAAAATATTCTTTTGTTAATCGTAACGCTTGTTTCATTAAGTGTTTTTGGTCAAGCACCTAAGAGTAAAAATGGACTTGTTAAGTCATTGTCTCCAGATGCTGTTGGAAAACTTGGATATAGATTTGAAGTTGCTTATAATAAAACTTCACACATAATCTTTCCTGCAAAAATTGTCTATGTCGATGCTGGTAGCGATGATATTGTCTGCTCATATGCGGAAACACTTGAAAACGTTTTACGTGTAAAGGCAAATAAGATTGACTTTCCTCTTGAAACTAACCTTACAGTAGCTACTGACGATGGCAATTTTTGGGCGTTCTACATTACTTATAATGAGTTCCCAACAATGCTAAATATTGATGTTAGAACATTAAAATATAATAAACCATCAGGTGCAAACAGTTCAAGTTCAACATCTTCTACTAATAATAGTACCACTGGTGATATTGTAGCATATAATAATGGCACTACTAATGACAAATTATTTGTGGAAACAAAAACAGTCAATAAAGATTCTGTTTTGATAGAAACAAATGAAATGAATAATTCCTATGCCTCAGATGTATTTCAAAAAATTGCAGCATATGATGGCAGCACTACTCTCGGTGATGAATCAGGACGTGTAAAATTTGAGGTAAAAGGGATATACAATACAGACGACTACATTTTTGTTAAACTCAGAATATATAATAAATCAAAACTAAAATATAGAGTTGAAAAAGTACGATTTTGGAATGTAGATGCCGTAAAACAAAAAAACACTTCTTATCAAGAAATAGAACTGCTTCCTGTATATTCTAAGGTCGATAATGAATGGAGAAATGGTGGTCAAGAGGTGGATTCTAAAGAAGAAATGTTTGCATACTTCATGCTGCCTTTATTCTCGATTGCAAATAACAAACAAGTCAAAATACAGGTGAATGAGTTTATGGGTGGGCGAAACGGAGATATTATCATTGATTACTCGTCATTTTATTCAAACATGGTTCGGTTGTACTAAATCAACTCTAAATAATTTTTTATTATGAAAACAATAGTAAGAATATACCTAATTTTTTTCTCGGTACTGCCCTTACTTTCTTACTCTCAAGTAAGAACAAAAAACAATCGCTACATCGAATTTACAGGTGGTATTAGAGATTTAAACCTTGACTACAAGTCAAACTTTGGTGCTTCTATTTCGTTTGTAAGTGCATCAAGAATTAAAGCATACAAACGCTTTAATTTCGGATATGATACTTATTATTTCAACATTAATCAACTTGGAAAAAAAGTACCTGTTGAACGTATATTTGCTTCATATACGGTTGAACCAGTTGTTTTAAAAGGGAAAAAACAAAAATCATATATTGGTGTGGAGCTTGGTGGGGGCGTAGGTTATGAATCTATTAATAAGGGAGCAAATACCATTGATAATTTTACTATTACTAATGGAACATCTCAGGTTGTTGGTCTTTTATTTGGCGGTATAAACGCTGAAAAATATATAGGTAAAGGATTTGCTATTGGTTTGAAAGAAACATTGGCTTTTAGTCCATTGAGCAACGTTCAAAAACTTACCTTTCAAAGCTCTATCAGTTTTAAATTTAAACTCGCTAACAAACTTTAACAATGAAAAAAATATTAATTATATTCTTTTTACTAAGCATTTTGGGATGTGAAAGAGAACTATCAATCGAGTCTCAGAATCTAAGTGGCTTACCTTATAGTTTTTCATTTAGTATGAGTCCTGCCGACGGAACTGATTATGGAAAAAGTGGAACGGAAAAGGTTTATAAATTATTCTTAAAAGAAGCTGGAAACGTTTCACTTGATAATTATTACCAATTTTATTTTTCTGTTCCACCAGATAGGTCAGCTAAAGCCGAAGTTTGGGCAAATGGTAAAATGCTTAATGGAGGATTACCAGTATTGAATGATGAAAAATTATATTTTAAATACGGTGAAATATTTAACAAAGCAACTGACAATGAAATATATTTGAAACTTCGTTTAAATAAACCCGATATTGGCACATATAAAATTGGTTTCTCGATGGCTGCTGTCAAATATATTGATAAAGAGAATGCAATCGTAAGAACAATTACTATACTTCCATAAAACCCCAATAAGGGGTTTTATTATTTTGAAAGTAACCAAAAAGTAACCATTTAGTAACCATTTAGTAACCATTTAGTAACCAAAAAGTAACCAAAGTACAATAAACACTATGATTTAAGGGTTTTAATCGCACCATTAAGGAATTGAAATTCTTTGGGGAAGAATAAACAAAAGAAAAATAAGATTGTTTTAATCGCACCATTAAGGAATCGAAATTATTACATCAATTTTACTGATTTGAGCAGAAGCCACGTTTTAATCGCACCATTAAGGAGTTGAATGTATAGAGTTTTGAAATATCTTTATCTCCCTCTATTATTTTTTGTATCACGCTCCTTTCATAAAAAAAGCATATCCACACTTAGTGAATATGCTTTTTATTTCAGATTAGTATCAACTATTCTTCTCTAAATACAAATTTTCTAATTTCTTCATATTCGAGAATAGTAAAGTAACTATTTTTCTCATCATTCAATTTATTGTAAAATGTTTTCCTATTCATATTCAATTTATCACACATTTTTGAAATGTTTACATCATACTTGATAAGCCATTGCTTTATCTCAGATGTTTGTTCTTTTGATACTAACATAGATAGGACTTAAATTTTACAAATAAAATAATGCTCTCCAGTGTCTATAATCGGAAGAAGAAAGGTTTTCTCTCATGTACAAAAATAAGCTAAAATCTCTAACTTCTAAAGTGTGAATAACAACTGGTGTTTTTTTAAAGGAATTATGGTAACCATTTAATCTATACTGAATAGCTAAATCACGTTTACCAATAAATTGTAGAGAATCTATGTAACTTAAATAATCAAGATAAGACACTTCTTTTTTGTCTATACTTAAAAACCCAAAAAAAGCTTTTTGAATATTTGTTAGGAATGAAGGTGTTTGATAGTTTGTATCTTGTTCAACATCTTCAATAATCAAGTCAGCAAACATAATGTTATTTTTTTAAGCTATTAACAAATTCCAAAGAAATCTTGAAGTCTTCACTTAGCACCAATTTTGCTTCAAAATTGTTTCCTTTTGATGAAACTAAACCTTGTATTACCTCTGTTTTTCCTTTGATTAATAAATTCTCCAACTGTTTTTTTGGTATTTTCTTTTGAAACATTGTTTTGAATACACTAAAACTACAAGTTTGGTTTTTAAACTCAGAACATCCGTAAAAGGTATCTCGCTCAATCATATTGCCAACTTTACATTTTGGGCAAGGAATTTTTACAGCCGAATGGTCTGTACTGTCTATTTTTACTGAAGATGTTTTAATTGTTTCTACATTAGTTTTTAGAAAATCTGTAATCTCCGTTTTAAATACTGCTCTTTGGTATTCGCCTCTTGCCATTTGGTTAAGTTTAGCTTCCCACTGGGCAGTCAAATCTGCTTTTGAAAAATCATAATCTTTCACAAACTGATATACTGAAAGTCCAAAGTCCGTTGGAACAAGTTTCCTTCCCACTTTTTTTACATACTCTCTTTTTAGTAAGGTTTCAATAACTGTATGTCGAGTAGCAGGAGTACCAAGACCTAAATCTTTGATTCCTTTTAATAGCAATTTATCCTCGATAACTTTTGTAGGGTTCTCCATCACACCTAATAATGAAGATTCGGTATGTATTGGAGGGGCAGTTGTAAAAGATTCTTTGCAGACTTTTTCCAACACTTTGCAAATATCACCTTCAGATAAATTAGGGAGTTGTTGGCTATCTTCTATTTCATCGGTTTCATCTTTCTTATCTTCAAATATTTCAAATGCTCGCCACCCAATTTCTGTTATTTCAATTCCTGAAGCTGAATATATTCCATCATTAACTTTAAAATCATACTTTGTAACGTTTTTGTGGCAATCAATGTAGAAACATTGTAAAAACCGTTCAACAATTAATAAATATATATCATTGAGTTGTTTCTCATTCAGTTTATATATTTTTCCTGTTGGTATAATTGCGTGGTGGTCTGTTACCTTACTGTTATCAAAGACTTTGTTATTCTCAACGGATAATAACTTTATTTTTTCATGGTGTTGACCATTTGCTATTGGAAAAACATTTTGACTGGCCACTGTTTTAATCACATCGCTAACCATTGTTGTCATATCTTGAGATAAATATGAACTATCAGTACGTGGATAGGTTGTGAGCTTCATTTCGTACAATTTCTGTGCATATTCGAGTGTCTGTGCTGCGGAATATCCAAACTTTTTTTCTGCAACTCTTTGGAGTGTTGTTAAATCAAAAAGAGTAGGGGATTTATCTATCTTTTTTGACTTATTAACCTTACTACAACCAATTTGATTACCTACATAACCTAATATACTTTTAGCTTGCTCAGGCGTTTTAAAGCTGGTTTCATATTTTGCTAAAAACTCTATATTTGAATGACTTAATTTCAATACTGGTGTATAATAAGGCTCTTTTTTGAAATTCTTATTTTCTAAATATCTACTACAAATAATTGCTAAAGTTGGAGTCTGAACCCTACCTATTGATACCATTTTTTTTCTATCTCCTGCCGACAATGTAACCATTCTCGTGAGATTCATTCCTATCAACCAATCGCTCTCTTGTCTTGAAATAGCTGAGTAGTATAAGTTATCATAATGGCTGCCATCTTTCATACTTTTAAAGGCTTCATTTATGGCTTCGTTTGTTAATGATGACAACCATAACCTTTTAAATGGTTTTCTCACTCCAACGTAATTATAAATGTGTCGAAATATCAATTCTCCTTCTCGTCCTGCGTCCGTAGCAACAATTATCTCGGCACAATTTTTGATAAGATTAGCTACAATGTTGAACTGTGATTTGGCACTTTCATTAATGATAAGGCGAAATTTTTCAGGAATAAACGGTATGCTTTCGGTAGTCCATTCTTTAAATCCATAATCTTCGGGCGGAGCAAGACTGATTAAATGTCCATACCCCCAAGTAACTGCGTAACCATTTCCTTCAAAATAGCCTTTTTTATCTTCAGAACATTTTAGAAAAGCAGCTAAATCCCTTCCAACGCTTGGCTTTTCAGCAATAATAAGTTTCATAATTTTACAGTATTAAATGTTAATAAAT
>OFDN01002214.1_pt1 | contig 11041 bp, 10 predicted proteins | sample 1520971 | NCBI WGS metagenome assembly OFDN01 (sample SAMEA94257418, study PRJEB24077) | hot springs metagenome | biome: Aquatic biome; feature: Geographical feature; material: Water | place: India | collected 2012-06-12 | depth 5 m | reverse complement strand
GCGAATCCGGCAGGGCGGCGTTCCGGCCGAGGTCGGCGAGGCCGGCGACGACATGGACATGGGCGTCGATCAGACCCGGCATCAGCGTCTTGCCCTTGAGGTCTATGCTGCGCGCCTTGGCCGAGGCGACGGCCTTGCCGACTTCGCGGATGACGTCGCCCTCGACCAGGACATTGACGGGGGCGCTCGCCTCCGGCGCGGAGCCGTCGACGATGCGGGCGTTGGTGAAGAGGATGGAGGCCACGAGCGTTTCCTTCGGGCTGGGTTCAGAGGGCTTTGGCGGCGGCGCGGGCGGCGAGGAAGCCCGGCGCGAGCAGCGGCGCCAGCCGCTCGACGGGAGCGACATGCTCCTCGCGATAATGATGCTCGGGCGCCAGCAGGTTGATGGTGCCGATGACCTTGCCGTCATAGAGGCAGGGCACGTTGATGACGGAGCCGAGCCCCATGCTCTCGATCAGCTCGTGATCGAAGAAGGCCCAGCGGATCGCCGCCTTGTCCTTGCCGAGGAAGCATTGCTTGCCCTCCAGCACATGCTTGCCCCAGGGCGTCGGGCCCATAGGCTTGCGCCCAGAGACGGGATACTCGACCGGCCGGTTCGAGTGGATGCGCGCCACCTCCTGCCCGTCGACATAGAGCAGGGTGTAGAGCTGGTGGCCGACCAGCCGCTGCGTCATCTCGCCGAAGGCCTTGAAGACGGGGTCGGGCTGGCCGGGCTGCTCGAGCAGGGCGGCGAGTGTGGCGAGATCGTCGGTCATCTTGCGGCTCATCGGTTGGCGAGGGCGGACAGAAATCCGGGGGGCGGCGTTCAGGGCGCCGAGGGCGCGGGCGCCTTGGGAATGCGCTCGGGCATGATGCCCTGCGGCTTGAGATGCAGCACCAGGATCAGCGCCAGACCGATCATCATCTCGCGCATGGCGGCGATCTGGACCGGCTGCAGGCCGGGCGCCCATTCGGTGGCGAAGCGCGTGGCTTCGAGAAAGATCACCACCAGATAGGCGCCGAAGACAGCGCCGCTGGGGCGGCCGACGCCCCCGGCCGTGACCGCCAGAAAGATGTAGATGGTGATCAGCGGCTGGAAATGGTCCGGCGAGATATAGGATTGGAAATGGGCGTAGAGCGCGCCCGACAGCGCCGCGATCGCCGCCGAGAGCGCGAAGGCCTGGAGCTTGAAGCGCAGCACCGGCTTGCCGGCGAAGGCGGCCAGTTGCTGGTCCTCGCGGATCGCCTTCATGGCGCGGCCATAGGGCGAGTGATCGAGCCGCCGCAGCAGCGCCCAGACCACGAGCACGACCAGCGTCACCAGGCCGAGATAGAAGTAGCTGAAGCCCTGCAGGCCGAGCTCGGCTTTGAGCGGGGCCTTGATGCCCGACAGCCCGTCCGAGCCGTTGGTCAGCCAGCGCTCGTTCAGCGCCACGAGCCGGATCACTTCGGCAAATCCGAGCGTAACGATGGCGAGGTAATCGTCGCGCAGCCGCAAGGTGGCGAAGGTGACGATGAGCCCGACCGCGGCGCCGACGACGAGCGCAGCGCCCCAGCCGATGACGACCGGCGCGCCTGCGCCCGTGGTGATGGCCGACGCATAGGCGCCGACGGCGAAGAAGCCGGCGAGGCCGAGATTGACCAGGCCGACGCCGCCCCAGATCAGGTTGAGGCTCAGCGCCAGCAGCGCATAGATGCCGCACAGCGTCAGGGTGAAGATCAGATAGGACAGCATCAGGCCGCTCTTTCGCCGAGAATGCCGCGCGGGCGGAAGGTCAGCATGATCAGGATGGCGACGAAGCCGACGGCGGTGCGGTAGGTCGCGGGCACGACGATCAGCGCCAGCTCCTCGGCGATGCCGAGCGTCAGAGCGCCGACAACGGCGCCGGGAATGGAGCCGAGCCCGCCGAGCACGGCGGCGGCGAAGACCGAGAGCAGCACGCGGTAGCCCGTCAGCGGGTCGATCGAGGTGTCGAGCCCGATCAGCACGCCGCCGACGCCCGTCAGCCCCGCGCCGAGGAACACCGTGACGATGGCGATGCGGGCGGGGTCGATGCCCTTCAGCCGGGCGAGATCGGGATTGTCGGCAACCGCGCGCATTGCCTTGCCGAAGCGGGTGTAGCGCAGGAACAGGAACATCGCGGCCATGATGACGACGGCCAGCGCCAGGCTCTGCAGTTGCTGCGGGCCGATGCGCAGCTCGCCGAAGCGGATGTCGCGCAGCAGCGGCAGGTCATAGCCCTTCATGTCGTTGCCGAAGATGAAGCGGACGATGTTCTCGAGCACGAGGTTGAGCGCGATCGAGGCGATGGCGACGATCAGCGCGCCATTGCTGCGCAGGCGCTTCAGCGCCGTCTCCTCGGCGCCGACGCCGATGCAGCCGGTGATCAGGAAGGCGATGGCGATGGCGGGAATGACCGGCAGGCCGAGAATGGCGTTGGCCCACCAGGCGGCGAAGGCGCCGATCGTCGCATAGGAGGCGATGGCGAAGTTGGGATAGCGCAGCACCGCGAAGATGGCGGAGAAGCCGATGGCTGGAACCGCGATCAGCGTCCCGGTCATCAGCCCGTTGATCAGCGCCTGGAGGAAAAGGGTCATTGTCTATCCTGATCCTGCATGCGGTCGGCGAGCCCGTCGGCTCGCAGCGCCGGACGGGCTTTCGCCGCCACCGCGGGGGCGGGGGCGAAAGCTGCGCGCGAGGTTTGAAAGCCTGACGGGGACACCTTCGACTCAGCCGATCTTGACCAGGACGATCTTGCCGCCCTGGACCTGCTCGTAGCGGAACTTGGAATCGCTGATGTCGCCGATATCGGTGAAGTCGCAGGGGCCGCTGGCGCCGTCGTAATCCACAGCCTGCTTGGCCGCGATGGCCTTGAGCCCGTCGATGGCGTTGTCGATGCGGGCGCCGCCCTGGGCCTGCGAGACCTTGCGGATATTGTCCTTGATCGCGACGCCCGAGGCATCGCCCGCCATGGCGATCGCCATCAGCACGAGGTTGATGTGGTCGTAGATCTGGGTGGTGTAGGGGTCGGGCGCGGAGACGCCGATCATCTTCACCAGCCGGTCATAGGCCTTGGAGCCCTCGGCCGGGGAGGGCGAGATCATGAAGGTCTTTTCGACCACCTCGGCCGGCACGCTCTCGACCAGCTTCTGGTTGACCGAATAGCCGAAGGCGATCTTGGTGCCCTTGAAATCGGCGCGGTAGAGATCCTTCAGCATCACCGAGGTGTCGGGGGTGTAGCCGCCGAAGACGATGGCGTCGGGCTTGAAACGCAGCACCTCGTCGATCTCGGTGCGGTAGGCCGGCTTCTTGTCGTCATAGATCAGCGACGCGGTCTCGCCGCCCGCCGCCTTCACCGCCGCGGTGATGTTGTCGAACTGGCTCTTGGCGAAGGGCGTCTGCGGCGAGAGGAAGAAGACGCGCTTGGCGCCCTGGGCGATGGCGAACTCGCCGAACTTCTTGCCCTGCAGCGTCGTCGTCGGCTGGGTGCGGATGAGAAAGCCCTGATGCGGCAGGGCGGTGATCGAATCGGCGCCCGACACGGTGGCGAGGAAGGTCTTCGACTCCCAGCACAGCGGCGCGACGGCGGTGGTGACCGAGGAGGCCCAGGTGCCGAGAATGGCGGAGACCTTGTCCACGTCGATGAGCTTGCGGGCGGCGCGCACGCCGGCCTCCGGATTGGTCTGGTCGTCTTCGGAGATCAGCTCGACCTTGCGTCCGAGCACGCCGCCCGCGGCGTTGACCTCGTCGATCACGGCCTTCACCGCCTTGACCATGACCGGGCCATAGGGGCCGCCCGAGCCGGTGAGCGGCGTCAGCGTGCCGATCTTGATCGGGGCGCCCTGGGCGAAGGCGAGGCGCGGGAAGCTGGCTGAGCCGGCGAGCGCGGCGGCTCCGGCGAGCAGGCTGCGGCGGGTGGTGGCGAAGTCGGTCATGGTCATTCCCTCTTTTTGTTGGTCGTTGGTCGTCGCTGTCGGCATCAGCCGCCGAGGAAGAGCCGGCGGATCTCGGGGTCGGTCGCGAGCGCGGGGCCTTGCCCCTCGCGGCTGTTGCGGCCGGAGACCAGCACATAGCCGCGGGTCGAGATCTCCAGCGCCTCGAGCGCATGCTGCTCGACCATCAGGATCGGCAGCCCGCTCGCGTTCAGGGCGACGATGGCGTCGAACAGCTCCTCGGCCGCCTTGGGCGAAAGCCCGGCCGTCGGCTCGTCGAGCAGCAGCAGGGCCGGCGCATTCATCAGCCCCATCGCCATGGCGAGGATCTGGCGCTGGCCGCCCGACAGGGTGCGGGCGAGCGCCCCGCGCTTCTGCGCTAGCATCGGGTAGCGGGCGTAGAGCTCGTCGGAACGCCGCTTGATCTGCGAGGGATCCTGGAAGCCGCTGATCTCGAGATTGTCGGCGACGGTCATGGCGCCGAAGACGTTGCGTTCCTGCGGCACGAATCCGATGCCGTGGCGGGCGCGGCCGAGCGCGCCTTCAGCGGTGACATCCTTGCCGCCGATGACGATGCTGCCCTTGCGGGCCTGGACCAGCCCGGCGATCGTCTTCAGCAGCGTCGATTTGCCGGCGCCGTTGGGGCCGATGATCGAGACGATTTCGCCCGGCCCCACGCGCAGCGACGTGCCCTTCAGGATTTCCTCGGACGCGCCGTAACCGGCGGTGACGCCGTCCACCGTCAGCAGATCGGCTGTCGCAGCGCTCAATGACGCCTCCCGAGATAGGCTTCCTGCACGCGCAGATCGGAGGCGACCTCGTCGAACGAGCCCTGCGTCAGGGTCTTGCCCTCGGCCATCACGATCACAGGGTGGCAGAGGCGCTTGATCAGCGCCATGTCGTGCTCGATCAGGCAGATGGTCAGCCCGTCGCGGTTGAGCGCGGTCAGATGCTCGGCGATCTGGTCGGCAAGCGTCGGGTTGACGCCGGCCATGGGCTCGTCGAGCAGCAGGACCTTCGGATCGGCCATCAACGCCCGGCCGATCTCGACCAGCTTCTTCTGGCCGCCCGACAGCGCGGTCACGGGGTTGTCCAGCACGTGGTCGAGGCGCAGGCGCCGCGCAATGCCATGGGCGCGCTCGGCCAGGGCGGCTTCGCGCCGCTTCGCCGCCTGCGAGCCGAACAGCCCTGCGAGCAGCCCTTCGCCCGGCTGGTCGGCGCCGTAGAGCATCAGGTGCTGGAAGACGCTGAGCTTGGGGAAGCCGCGCGCCAGCTGGAAGCTGCGCACCAGCCCGGCCGCGACGAGCGTCTCCGGCGGCTGGCCGGTGGTGTCGTGCGTCCCGAGATGGACGCTGCCGCCCTTGGGGCGGTAGAGCCCCGATATGGCGTTGAACAGCGTCGACTTGCCGGCGCCGTTGGGGCCGATCAGCCCGGTGAAGGAGCCGGCCGGCACGTCCAGATCGACGCCGCGCAGGACATGGACGCCGTAGAAGTCGAGCTTGAGCCCGGCGATGCGAAGCGCGGCCGTCATCGGGCGCTGGCCGCGAGCCGAGGAGGCGCGCTCTGCATCGGAAATTGCTGTCGCACCTGCTGCTTCCAGAAAGCGAGCATCTGCTCGTAATAGGGCGGGTCTTTACGCAGCACGGTCTGGGCGATCATGCCGCGCATCAGGCACATTGTGGCGTTCATCACGGTGCGGACATGGTCGGGTTCGGCGCCGGTCCGTGACGCCAAGGCGGTCCAGATCGCGTCGAGCCCGGCATGGAATTCGCGGACGGTCGGGATGAGATCGGCCTTGAAATCGGGATTGTGCCTGGCTTCCGGCAGGTACTCCATCGTCACGTAGAACAGCCGGTCCGACATCATCCGCCAGATGTAGTCGACGATCTCGTCGCTGGAGCCGCCCTGGGTCACGAATTCCTGAGCGAAGCGGTGCAGACCCTCCGTCGACTGGTCGAGCATATGCGCCACGGCTGCGCTGATGATCGCTTCTCGGCCGGCGAAATGATGGGTCAAGGCGCCGCGCGAAACCCCGGCTTTGCGGGCAATTTCGGGCGTCGATGTGCGGGCGAGGCCGCGGTCATGCAGCAGATCGATGGTCGCTTCCAACAATTTGGCCGAGGTCTCCGCGCTGCGTTCCCTCTGGGATCGTCTCTTGCCGGTCGAGTTCACGCGCCGTCCTGCCCGTGGAAGAAGATGCGGCAAAGCTGCGGCCGCAGATGCAAACAGTCAAGCTTGTTTCTTGCGTTTCGCGGCTGGTTTTTCCCTGCCGCTGCGCAAGATTTAGGCGTCGCGGCGCCGGCGCCGCGGGCGACGCCCATGCGCATCCGTCAAGCGGTCAGGTGACGGGCAGGACCGAGCAGCTCTGGCCGCCATCGATGGGCAGGCAGACGCCGGTGATGAACTGAGCTTCGTCGGAGGCCAGGAAGACGGCGGCGTTGGCGATGTCCCAGGCGCTGCCCATCCGGCCGAGAGGGACAGAGTTGCTGCGGGCCGCCACCATCTCCTCGACGGAGCCGTACTGGCCGGAAATCTGCTTGTAGATCAGGGGCGTGTCCATCAGGCCGGGCATGATGCAATTGGCCCTTATGCCCTGTCGCGCATATTGCATGGCGAGCGCGACGGTCGCGTGGTTCACAGCCGCCTTGGTCGCGTAATAGGCGAAATAGGGATAGCCGACCCAGCGTATCGCCGCCAGCGAGGAGATGTTGACGATGGCGCCGCCGCCGCTTTTCAGCATTTGCGGGATCACCGCCTTGCAGCAGCGGAAGACCGAGCCGAGGTTGAGGTCGATTGCCGCCTGGAAATCCTCCTCGCTCAGCTCAACCGGCCCGCCCATATGGGTCATGCCGACATTGTTGTGCAGGATGTCGATGCGCCCGAAGCGCTGCATCACATCCGAGACGCCGGCCTCGATCGAGGGCTGGGCGGTGACGTCCGCGGCGATGGCGAGGGCTGTGCCGCCCTCGCCGGCGATGATGTCGGCCGTCTCCTGCGCAGCGGCGAGCACGCGGTCGACGCAGGCCACCTGCGCGCCCTCGCGGGCGAAGGCGACAGCGACCGCCTTGCCATTGCCCCAGCCGGGGCCGGACGAACCGGCCCCGAACACGATCGCAGTCTTGCCTTTGAGGCGGTCGGCCATGATGTCAGGCTTTCGCTGCGCCGGTGCGATCAGCTCAGCGAGCTGCCGACCGCCTTTTCCAGGATGGCCCAGGCCTCGTCGCCATATTTCTTCTTCCACTCGGCGTAGAAGCCGCCCTTGCGCAGCGCCTCGCGGAAGGGCGCGGCCTGGGTGTCGTTGAAGACCATGCCCTTGCTGGTGAGATCGGCGCGCAGGCCGGAGTTCAGCTGCTCGACATCGGCGCGCTGCAGCAGCGCCGCCTCGTTGAGGTTCTTGGCGACGATGGCGCGCAGATCCTCCGGCAGGCGCTCCCAGGCGCGGCGGTTGCCGAGGAACCAGAAGCCGTCCCACATATGGTTGGTCATGGAGCAGAACTTCTGCACCTCGTAGAGCTTCGCGGTCGAGATGATCGCCAGCGGGTTCTCCTGGCCGTCGACGATTTTGGTCTGCAGCGCGGTGTAGACCTCGGCGAAGTTGATGCTGGCGGGGGCCGACTGGAAGGCGGTGAACATCGAGGTCCAGAGCGGGCTGACCGGCACGCGGATCTTGAAGCCCTTGAGGTCGTCGGGGGTGTTGATCGGCCCCTTGGAGCTGGTCATCTGGCGGAAGCCATTGTCCCAGATCTTGTCCATGACGACGAGATTGGCCTTGCCGATCTGGCCGCGCACATAGGCGCCGAGCTCGCCGTCCATCGCCTTCCAGACCGAGGCGTAGTCGGGGAAGGCGAAGCCGATGCCGTTGACCGAGGCGTTGGGCACCAGCGTCGACAGGATCAGCGGCGAGAGGGTGAAGAACTCGATGCCGCCGGAGCGGACCTGGCTCAGCATGTCGGTGTCGGAGCCGAGCTGGCTGGAGGGGAAGATCTGGATGACGAGGCGGCCCTTCGACTCCTCCTTGATCTTCTCCATCGCCGCGGCGGCGCGGATGTGCAGCGGATGGGTGACCTGCAGGTTATGCGCGAACTTGTAGGTGAAATCGGCGGTCTGCGCCTCGCTCCGGCCGATGGAGAAGGAGCCGATGGCGGCGGCGGCGGCCGAGCCCTGGATCAAAGTGCGGCGTGAGATGGTCATGCGATGGATCTCCCTTGAGGCGTTTCTTGGTTTGGTGGTCGGTGATGGGGAGCGCCCTGCCGCTCGTGACGGGGCGCCCGGTTTTCGTCAGAGCGCGATGGTCGAGATGATCGGGAATGCGGCGATCAGGATCAACCCCGCGAGCAGGGCGACGAGATAGGGCCAGATCGCCGACATCGCCTCGTCGGGCGAGACATTGCCGATCTTGCAGGCGATGTAGAAGCCGATGCCGATGGGCGGCGTCATCAGGCCGATATTCATCGAGGTCACGACGACCATCGAATAATGCACGTCGTTGATGCCGAGCTTCTTGGCGATCGGGAACATCAGCGGGGCCATCAGCACCAGCGCCGGCAACCCTTCCAGCACGCAGCCGAGAATGATGAAGACGAGGATGGTGATGCCCATGAAAGCCATCCAGCCGCCGGGCAGGTTGGCCATCCAGATCGCCAATTGATTGGCGAAGCCGGTCTGCGTCAGGGCCCAGGCCATGGCGGAGGCGGCGCCGAGGATCATCAGGATGGCGCCCGACAGCGCCGCCGTCTCGACCAGCATCTCGTAGAATTTGCGCGGGCTGATGCCGCCATACATGACGATGCCGACGATCATGGCGTAGACGACGGCGATGGTCGACACCTCCGTTGCGGTGGCGACGCCGCCGCCGACGGCGCTGCGGATGAGGAAGGGCAGGACGAGGGCGGGAGCCGCGATCAGCGCCGCCTTCCAGATGACGCCGAGCGGCGCGCGCTTGACGCCGCCGAGGCTCTCGATCCCCGCCTTCCAGCGGGCGAGGACGGCGAGCACCAGCAGCAGCACCATCGCCACCAGGAAGCCGCTGGTGAACAGGCCGGCGATCGAGACGCCGGCCACCGAGCCGAGCACGATCAGCACGATCGAGGGCGGCACCGTCTCGGCCATGGCCGCGCCGGTGGCGAGCAGGGCGATCAGCTCCTTGGGCTTGTAGCCGCGCCGCTTCATCTCCGGGAACAGGGCCGGGGCGACGGTGGCCATGTCCGAGACCTTCGAGCCAGAAATGCCCGAGACCAGAAACAGCGAGCCGAGCAGCACATAGGACATGCCGGCGCGGACATGGCCGAGCATCGACGCCAGGAAGTCGACGATCGCCTTGCCCATGCCGGTGGCGTCGAGAACGCAGCCGAGCAGCACGAAGATCGGCACCGAGAGCAGGATCAGGCTCGACATGCCTTCATCCATGCGGCCGATCATGACCAGCGTCGGCACGGAGGTGGTGAAGGTCAGGAAGCAGAGCGTCCCCATGCCGAAGCAGAAGGCGATCGGCACGCCCGCGACCAGGCAGGCCGCGACGACGATGACCAGGAAGATGACGATGTTGCCATAGCCCAACCCCTTGAAGAACGGGGCCATGAACCAGCAGAAGGCGCCGACCGCGACGATGATCGCGAGGCCGACCAGAAAATCGGCCGGACGGGCGCTGCGGATCGCGTGGCGCAGCGCGAGCAGGAACATGGCGGCGATGCCGAAGGCGATGGCCGAGACGCGCCAGCTCAAGGACAGGCCGAGCGCCGGCGAGGTCACGAAGGATTCCTCCATCGCATAATCGACGGCCGGGTAGATCATCGCCAGCAGGAAGGTCGCGACCACGAGCAGGGCGAAGGTGTTGACGAACTCGCGCATCCGCGGCGGCATCATGCCGACGAACAGGGTCAGCCGGAGATGCTCGTTGCGGTCGATGGCGATGGCGGAGCCGAGCATCGCCAGCCAGAGGAAGGAGATCGAGGTGACCTCGTCGACCCAGATCACCGGCAGCGAGAAGACGTAGCGCGAGACCACGCCGAGCAGCAGCACGCCGATGATCAGGATGAGCAGCAGAGAGGCGATGATCTCGACCGGCCGCATGAAGGCCGAGCCGGGCCGCAGCCCGGTTTCGAGCGCGACGTCGGGCAAGGCGATCTTGTCGGCGATGTCGACCATCTCAGCGCGCCCCGGCGCCGGGGACCGGCTTGACGGGCGCGGCGCGGCCGTCAGCCTGGCGGATGACATCCAGCAACATCGATCGAACCTCCCACTAGCGCCGATCTTGTCTGCCGACCGGTCTGGCCGCGTTCCACATTATGCGTGATGGCGCGGTCTCTTGCGGCGGAGACTACACGGGATCATCGGGATTGCAATCCGATACTCGGCAAACTACCATCGAAATCATAAGAATAAGGTCCATGATGCGGACCGTCAGGGAAGCCAAGGTGGGTCAGCCAAGTCCGACACGCAGCGATATTTCGGGGGCGCAGAGCGTCGACCGTGCGCTGCGGCTGCTGGCGCTGATCGGCCGCGAGCCGGCGGGCGGCCTGCCGCTCAGCGAAATCGTCAGCGAGTCCGGGCTGAACAAGCCGACTGCGCGACGTTTGCTGATGGCGCTGATCCGCAGTGGGCTCGTCGAGCAGGAGGCCGCGACCCGGCATTATTGTCTCGGCGAGGAAGCCTTCGTGCTCGGCGTGCTGGCGGCGCGGCGGCACAGCCTGCTCGAGCTGGCGCAGGCGAGCCTGCGCCGCCTGTCCGAAGTCACGATGGACACCAGCTTCCTGTCGGTGCGGCGCGAGAACTATTCGGTCTGCCTGCACCGGGAAGAGGGCACCTATCCCGTGCGCACCCATGCGCTGCAGGTCGGGTTCCAGCATCCGCTCGGCGTCGGCGCCGGTTCGCTCGCCATGCTGGCGGCGCTGCCGGATGCGGAGGTTGCGCTGGTGATGGAGGCCAACCAGCGGGTGCTGCTGACGCAATATCCCGGCTTTCCGCCCGACGAGATCCTGCAGGATCTGAGGACGACGCGGGCGCGCGGCTTTTCGCTGAATCCGGGACGGCTGGTCGCCAGTTCCTGGGGGGTCGGCGCGGCTTTTCGCTATCCCGATGGGCGCGTCGCCGGCGCATTCAGCCTCGCCGCCATCGACAGCCGCATGCAGCC
>OFDN01002211.1_pt1 | contig 11054 bp, 6 predicted proteins | sample 1520971 | NCBI WGS metagenome assembly OFDN01 (sample SAMEA94257418, study PRJEB24077) | hot springs metagenome | biome: Aquatic biome; feature: Geographical feature; material: Water | place: India | collected 2012-06-12 | depth 5 m | reverse complement strand
GCCGATGTTCGTACAAATGACTTTTTTAAAAGTACAGGCCGTACAAATGCTGCAGCATCCTGTCCATACCGGAAGTCTTCAAAAGTGATCCCTTCTTTAAAACCTCCGATTCGATGATGTAATTTTTGGGTAACAAAAATGGAGCAACCATGAATGACCGGGTTGAACATACGCACCAGTGGCAGATACGTATGGGAATACACAGCATAGGCCACACGATATCCACGATGCGTTTCGGCTGCGTATATACGGGTACCCGCTACCTGAATACTTTGTGCAACAATCTCAGCCATTGCATTTTGTAAAAAATCAACAGGTAACACAACATCTGCATCCAGAAAAAGCAGATGGTCAAATTGGGCCAATACGGCGCCATGATTTCGCTGTCGGGCAACTCCCCGGTGATTAAAATCTTCAAAATGAAGCGGATATGGCGTGGATTCTGCGTACTTCAATGCAACTTTGGCTGTTTCATCTTCTGACCCGGCGTCCACTACAATAACTTCAAAATCTGGTGCATCCTGTTGAACGGATAAACTATCCAGCAATTTTGGCAGATAGTATTGTTCGTTGAGTGTGCAAATGATAATTGACAACATGGTTATAGTATCTCAGGATGAAGTTTAATTTTCAGAAAATTGGAAAAATATAAATTGCTGTTCTGGAGATACAGTGCTGCTTTTTTGCTTCTGCTGCCCCACACTTCGCAAATGCCGCAGGTGTGAGCGACAACCCTGCCAGAAAGAAAATGATTTGTACCACTGGTCGCATCCGTTTTCAAGCAGCGTTTCCCGGATGATACGGGTAAGCGCCGGATAGTGGACGTGTGATACTTCAGGGAAAAGATGGTGTGCCACATGCAGGTTAAACCCTCCAAAAATAAAATTTGCAAAGCGGCTGTTTTCATTAAAGTCAATTGTAGTAGTAATTTGGTGATGCACCCAGTTATCATCTATAAGATTTACAGATGAGGGAACGACATAAGGAACCTCTTCGACGTGGTGAGAAATGACAAATGTGAACATCATAAACAATGAAAGCGAAAAGTGCATGAGGATAAAAGCCCCTGCTATTTCCCAGTTTCCTGCACTCCCAAAGTAAACCGGTAGAAAAAGATACAAACCAAGGTGGATCGTTTTAGCCATGGCAAAGCGAAACCACTCATGTGGAGGAATTTGACCAATACGCAGATTCCCGTGCTTACGGCGTTCCAGCATTTCATAATCCTGATAAAAAAACAAAACCAGTGTAGCGAACATATACAATACAGGAGCATACAAATGTTGATAGCGGTGTATTGGTTTTACTTTGTCGTACCGGTCCAGTATGATGAAACCGCCGAGCTCCAGATCGCTATCCTGTTCATGTATATTTGGAAATATGTGATGAGAGTGGTTATGTCTTATTTGCCATAAATACCCGCTAAGCCCTTGTAAAGCGAATACGAAACGAAACAACCGGTCATCAATCTGTACATTTCCGGTAACGGCATGGTGTGCTGCATCGTGGCCTGCATTCATACTTAATAGCAATAGTGCAAAACCGAAAATGAGATACCCGGCCATTATCCCTCCAAATCCTGTAGCAGTAAGCATCAGGCTATATCCTGAGACACTTATAACGGTAAGCACCACTAACTTGATCCAAAAAAAACTGTTGGCATGACGGTTTTTACCTTTAATCAGAAAATAAGAAGTAGCCTTTTCCCGAATTTGACGGTAAATCCGCTGCCCGTTGTCGGCACTTTGGTATTTGATCGGAGTACTTGAAAACCCTTGATTAGACATGATAATTGTTATTTTTTATGACTTTTATGAGAAATAAGCAATGAGAATGACCTTTCGGCAGATGACCGGGGTCTCACCGAGCGAAATGAATAATTCTCCTGCAGCATGATGAAGTATAGCTGGAGAAGGCGTTTGGGAAATCAAAAAGAAACTTTCATTCCGACAAAAATTCCGGACCCGTTGTAAGGGCCTTTATAATTGATACGCCTGATATAGTCTATTGAAAACAGGTGGAAAATATTTTCTATACCGGCACCAGCCTCCATGAATGGTTGACCGTTGGCGATAGTAATTCCTGAGTGTGCATTGAACGCCTGGTTATTTGCTGACATATCACCCCAAAAAGAATTGAATGTCAGGCGTTCACGCCAACCGAGTTGCTGAAGAAAAGGGACATGATCAAAAAGAAGTCCCCCCATGGCAAGGCGTGTTTGGAGCACTGCATACCGGTCAGCAGCAAATTCGTAGGGCACCACTGTATTGAACAAATACCGTGAGGTTACGTAAGTGTCATTGCCGCGAGGCGAATACAGTAATAAAGCTGGTAATGTTCCTGTTATTTTCCCGACTTCTGCATTCCATAAAAGTGAAGTTTTAGGTGTTATCCGGGTTGTATGTGCTAATCCTACACTGATTTTTTGGTAACCAAATCCATTATTGCCCAACTTAAATCCTTTTGTATAGGATACATTTACCATCGGAAACTGACTGCCAAGGCTGTGTCTTTGGTAATCGTACATCCTTGATCGCTCATGCCACGCAAAGCGCAGTGAAACGGTGGCTTCTGTCACCGAGATATCACTGAGGTAAGGAGCAGTTCCTGGTGTTTGTTCGGCTCCGCGATATGCCGGATTTACATACGAAAAATCGAAAGACGGTGAGATTTTCCGTTGTCCAAAACTGCCTTTCATAAACCAGCTCGCACCCAGTTGCTGTTCATGGGAAAATGTCAATTGCTGTTGCAGGGTGCGCCTGTAGGGCACTTTTTTGCGAAGTATGGAGTTGAATATATTATCGGCATCCAATGCATCGTACCATTCAGTAACTGCTACATAATCACTTCCGGCGAACAATTCTGTTTTAGAATAGGGCTGTACTGACCAAAGATGTTTTACTCCGAAACCACCTTTCCATTGTTGATCAAGGGTGCCATAAGCCAAATGGCCATAGAAACCCGTTTTAGGAATGAGCGCCTCATCTGTACGGAACCCGACTCTCATGCGGACACCCTCATTCTGATTGGTACTTATCATGGAACCAAAGGGGCCTATCCACGCTACATCTTTCCAGGTATAGGCACCTTCCACGCAGGTTTTGAAAAATTTATCCTTTAAGCGTTGGCGAGGGTCACTATTGATCACATCTGCCATAGCATAAATAGCATTTTCGTGGGCAGAAAGTGTGTCCGGACGCTGAGATTTCCAGTAGTCATCTGATTGACCAGTATCCCGGGTGCGGACAATGGAAACAGCTCCTGTTTTGACTTTTTGGCCAGGAATGGGATTGTTTACCTGCAAGGAGTCATAGCGGGTCGTCATTCTGGCAGTAAGGTGCTTGTTCGCTGCATTTGCAGGGAGCGGAATTCCGATCATTTCCAGGCCCGCTTCATAACTTAAATCAACTGCACTTTCTTTTAGTACCCACACTGGCTGACCTGCCTGATGATCGACCACCGGAATAAAATTTTCACGAAGTGACAATGTTTCAATGTAATTCAGATTAGCATCTTTACTCAACCGTAATTCAGCACCCACTAAAGCATACGCACTATCGTTGACAGTGATCATGCCTGTAAACACATTACCGTACCATGACTTCGGAATCGCCTGCATTGTTATATTCCAATGCCCGTTTCCTGCAGCAACACTATCCTGAATAAAATAATCATAAAAATTGAGCGCAGCGGGACCAACCGGACTTACAAATGTTTTACCGAATAACAGAACCCGCTCATCGTACAAGTTGATATTAGCGTCCCATCGGGCAAGTCTTTCAAGCATCTTATCGCTTTCAAGGTTTGTTTTTTTAATGGCCAAAACATTTTCAGTTTCACCAAACGGACGGTTGGTACGAATGTAAGTTGACAATTTTTCACTAAGAAACAGGGGTGTAACCCCTTTTAGCGTATCACTTTGTGGTTTGACGCTTTCAAAAGCGCGGGTACGGGAAGCAAACATACCTCCTTTGCGGACCTGGTTGCCCGTGGCCGCAGCAGGGTCAACAGCACTCACCTCATTACGGGTCCAGCGTTGTGCATCGAGGCGATCGATCCGGTCAGTGTTATTATCATTATTGTGTGATAAAACTTTTTTCATCAGTGTTTTGCCTGGATTAGGGTCGTCAGTGATGACTACTTCTTCAAGTATTCCAACAGAAGGAGAAATTTTCACTTGAAATACCTGGTCTGGCTGATCTGTTAATGCAATTGACTGTCTTTTGTATCCTACATAAGTGATGATAAGTGAGTCACTTTCACCTGGTACTGCCCGAAAAGAAAAGCGGCCAATAGAATCTGTCCATGCACCGCCATTGCGGCTGCTTAATGCAACAGTTGCAAATGCAACCTTCTCATTTGTCTCCTCATCTGTTACAACTCCATGCAGAAGAACCGACTTTTGGGCTAATACGTCTATCGTAGTGAAAATCAGCAAAATAAAAAACAGCGGGAAACTCTTCATGGCGGTCGTGTTTTAGCAATTAAATTTATATCAGGTAAGACGGAAGCTAAATGCGTAGTGCAGCTTTCTAAAGCAAAAAGGTTAACTTCTTTTGAAAGACATCCATTGGCGAACTGCAAATGGTTTGGTGACAAAGGCTGGCAACGCGAACACCAGGACCAACCAAAATTCGTAAAACCGAAATAATACTGCTACTGCAACAGCCTCGACAGAAGTGAGGCCAAAATGCATCAGTACCATTGCCAATACGGCTTCGACAGCACCGGCACCTCTTAAAAACGGCGCCGTAAGCAACACTATCAGAATGGCTATATATCCGGCAAAACACATTGGAAGCGTGGCCGTTGCGCCAAGGGTACGTGCTGCTATGAAAATATGGATTATTCCCACAGCCATTACCAAACAAGAGATCAAAGTTGCAGTGACGAGATAACGCATCCGGAACTGAGACCACTCCAGGTGTTCAAAACGATTGGTAAGTGCAGGGAGTCTTCTCTTACTCCAGCGATATGCTGCTCCCTGCTTTAAAAAACTGAAAACACCATAAATCAGCACGAAAAAGAACAGGCTGACAACAAAAAAAGCTTCTGCCGCACCACCAGGTAAAATATTTTCTGTCACAATCCAGCCCAAAGCAGGCAGTACTGTAATAACATTAGAAATTAAAAGCGCGACAGAAAATATCCCGGAAGCACACCACACGTCCTCTTCCTTGACATTTTCCATCCGGGATACTTCTTTACTGAAAAAGGTTTGGCTGGCGATAAAACCTGCCGGTAATAATACGCTCATGGCATTTCTTTTGACATAAAGCCGCATCATTGACTGAAAAGTCACCTCCAATCCTATTGTCTTAAAACTTTGCCGGTACATTTCAGCGTGTAACCAGACGTACAGAAATGACAGACCAATGCCCAACCAGAGCCAATTATGATCTGCTTGAACCAATGTATCTTTTATCTGGAAAAATTGCACCCCTTTGTCTCTGATGAAACGATAGCCAATTGCAATCATCAATAATCCGAGAGCGACTGAAAAGCGGGTTTTAAAAGAATTCGTTGAAAAAAAAGTGCGTACCGCACTTAAATCTTTGAAGAAATAACGCATAAACCATCAGACGGGAATTTGATGGTAATCGCAGCTGCACCCCAGTTAAATGATGGTTTGGGTTTAAAGGACAGCAACAGGAGCTCCAGATTTGCTACATAATCTCCATCTACTTTTGTCCCTCAAAACAGGCAATTCAATGCGGTATTTCATTTTATTCCTATTAACAAGTACTGTCAGACTGCAGGCGCAGGAGCGAAATTTAGATTTTTACGTGACGGCTGCTTTACAAAACGCTCCGGTTTTTCGCGACCTGCGCAATCAGGCAAGTCTCAATCATCAGGACAGTTTGTTGGTCAGGGCCTCATTGCGCCCGCAAGTAACAGCAGGCAGCGCTGCAATGATTGCTCCTTATTCCAGAGGCTTCGGTTATGACCTTGCACAGAGCAATGGCGGTTTTTTTAATGCATTGGTTAGTGCCAGTAAGCCGGTTTTTGTGCCTAAGCAAAATCTGGAGGCACAATTCCAAACGCTGGCTGTTCAAAATGAGAGTCTCCGGAATAATGCTTATTTATCCGAAAAAGAACTCAGAAGGAGTATTGGTACCCAATATATCAACACCTATGGTGTAGAACTGCAACTCGCATTTAACCAGGAAACACTCGAATTGCTACACAGGGAAGATGTAGTTTTTAAAAAACTTACGGAACAAAATATCTACCGCCAATCAGATTATCTGACTTTTCTGACCTCTCTCCGCCAGCAGGAAACGACTGTGCTCCAACTTGAAATGCAATACCAAAATGAACTGGCTACGCTTAATTATTCTTGCGGACTGGTTGATACTTCCAACGTTATTTTACCAGAACCAGCACTGGTTATGCCAGTGTTGCCTGCCGTTGAAAATACAGCATTTTATCAGCAATTTACAATCGACAGTCTCCAGATCAGTGCTAATGACCAGCTCATTGATATTCCATATCGCCCTGTAGTCAGTGTGTTTGGGGATGCAGGTTTCAATTCCACCTTTCTGAGTCAGGGATGGAAAAACTTTGGATTCAGTGCTGGAGTAAGTGCCAGCATACTGCTGTATAACGGTGATCAGAAGCGCCTGCAGCACGAAAAAACTGTCCTGCTCGAAAATACCCGGAAGGGTTACCGTGATTATTTCTTACAACAATACCATCAGGAAATTGAACAGGCCCGACAACAACTTGACCGGCTACAGAAGATTGATGCCTCAGTGCAGGAACAGCTTCCTGCTGCACGCCTTCTGGTGGAAGCCAATGGCCGTCTGTTGCGTACGGGCGATGCACGTGTTATTGATTACCTTGTTGCAATCAATAACCTGTTGAATATTCAGAATCAAATGATACAAAATCAAATCAACCGCTTACAAATCCTCAATCAACTTCATTTCAGACTATGAATTTATTCAGATCAATAAGTTGTTTATTCGTTGTGCTTCTGGCAGGTTGTCAGCGTAGTACACCTGCTCCACAGGAGCCGAATCCAACCATTCCGGGAACGCCTGTAACAGTTACACAGGTCGACGTAAGTGACTTACGCGAGGTAGTTGTGTTAAATGCCACAGCCGCCTTTCTGCAAAAAAGTGTCATAAAAGCCAATACAAATGGCTATTTGAAGGGAGGAAATATTCGCCTCGGTCAGTTCGTGGAGGCTGGCCAGGTATTATATACGCTTCAAAACAAAGAGACCAATGCATTGGGTAATCTGGTGGAAAAACTGGATACCAGTTTCCATCTGCAATCGCTGATCGATATCCATGCCAATCAAACCGGGTTTATCACACAACTTGACCGGCAGCCGGGTGATTATGTACAGGATGGAGAACAACTGGCCGTCATAAGTGATGCGAGGAGTTTTGCGTTTGTGCTGGATTTACCTTTTGAAATGCGCCGTTACCTGCCGCTCAACCGTACGGTAGAATTGTTGCTGCCAGATAGTACCCGGATGCGCGCTACCGTTGAATCGGCTATGCCGACAGTTGATCCCGTTTCGCAAACACAACGTTTTGTGCTTAAAGTGCCGACAACTGATGGAGGGCGTAGTATTCCTGAAAATCTCATCGTCAGTGTATTATGGATTAAATCAGTAAAACCGCATGCTGTTTCCCTGCCTAAATCTGCTGTGCTCACAGATGAAATGCAGCAAGATTGGTGGATAATTCAATTAACTGACGACAGTACTGCGGTGAAAGTTCCTGTCCGGAAGGGAATGGAAACGAATGATCGGGTAGAAATTATCTCGCCGGTTTTGAGCAAAAATGCGAGGATATTATCGAGTGGCAACTTTGGGTTACCTGATACTGCCAGAGTGATGATCATTAGCCAAAAAGAATAACGGCAAAATATTGTGTCAATCTGAAAGCCCTCAGATTTGAAAATTAAAATCATTTAAACTTACTATTATTAAATATCAGCCCATGAAATATTCAATTTCAATAATTATTGCCTGCTTCACCCTCAATGCTTGTAATCAGCCACACAACAACGGTACAACCACTCCCGAATACAAAATCACTAACCGTATTCACCTCGACGGCGACGGCTTTTGGGACTACCTGACAGTGGATAAGTCAGCAAACAGGCTTTTTGTCTCTCATGGCACGCAGGTTCAGGTGATCGATTTAAAAACTGGCCAACTTGCCGGTACCATCCCAGATACCAAAGGTGTGCATGGTATTGCTGTAGCCCCCGAACTGGGCAAAGGATTCATTAGTTGTGGCCGGGATACTTCAGTGGTATTTTTTGATCTCGCCACACTGAAAGTAACCGGGAAAATTCAGGTAACAGGAGAAAACCCTGATGCAATTTTATACGATCCGGTTACCCAAAGGGTTTTTTCGTTCAATCACAATGGTAAAAATGCTACTGCAATTGATGCAACGACAGGCAATATATTGGGAACCATAGCACTGGAAGGGGAGGTTGAATTTGCAGTGACCGATGGCAGGGGAACTATTTTTGTCAATCTGGAAGATGTGAGCAAAATTGCAGTAATTGATGCTAAAACCCTGAAAGTTATGCAAAATTGGCCTGTTGCACCTGGTGAAGAACCAACTGGTTTAGCATTCGATATAAAAAACAATCGTTTGTTTACTGTTTGCGGTAATCAAAAAATGATTGTTTTAAACAGCCAGACAGGGGAGGTGATTCAAAGCCTGGCTATTGGTAACGGAGCTGACGGGGTTGCATTCGACCCGGAATTACAACGGATTTATAGCTCGAATGGGGAAGGCACCATGACGGTTATCACAGAAGAAACCCCCGACAAATTCAGTGTATTAACCACCGTATCTACTCAAAAAGGGGCACGCACAATTACAGTAGACCCAAACACACACCGGCTTTATTTGTCTGTTGCTGACCGGGAGGCGCAAGTCGGAAATGAAAGGCCTCCTGTGAAGCCCGGTTCATTCGTAGTACTGGAAATTACAGCAGCCTCAAATTAATCAAATTATGACGACCGGTTCCTTCTTTTTCAATTATCGCAGCCCTGTTGCGGTAACAACTGTATTGTTGATCTGCGGTGGGTTTTTCGCTTATAATCACCTGCAGACTGCTCTTTTCCCCGAAATTACTTTCCCTAAAATCAAAATTATCATCGATGCGGGGCAACAGCCGGTGGAAAAGATGATGATTGCTGTGACTAAACCTGTCGAAGATGCTGTTAAGCAGGTGCCGGATCTGAAACTTCTGCGCAGTACAACCAGCAGGGGCAGCTGCGAACTTTCAGTATTCATGGACTGGAATACCGATATCGACCTTGCAAAACAAAGGATAGAAAGCAAACTCAACCAGGTGCGTTCCAATTTGCCGCCAGACCTGCAAGTCACCGTAGAAAAGATGAATCCATCTATCCTGCCTGTCATGGGTTATACCCTTGCTGGTAAGCATCGCAGTCCTGTAGAACTCAAACAACTTGCACTTAGTACCATCAAGCCCTTTCTCTCGCAGGTGGAAGGTGTGAGCGAGGTTCGCGTAATAGGAGGAAAGACAAAAGAGTACTGCCTTTTGCTGAATGTCCCAAAAATGAGCGCTCTGAGTATCACACCTGACCAAATCAGTACAGCATTAACCCAAACTAATTTTATTCAGAGTAACGGTTACCTGAATGATTACCGGTACCTGTATCTGACGCTCACTGATGCAGTGGTGGACAAATTGGACGAACTCGAAAACCTGATTGTCAGTAATGATGGCAAGCGTATTACACGTTTGAAGGATATAGCAACTGTGCAAATTCAGGAAGCCAAGGATTATGTAAAAATCAATGCAAATGGTGAGGATGGTATCCTGCTCGCCATTGTAAAACAGCCCAATGCTAATCTCGTGGCACTCTCTGATAGTATGATGAGTAAAGTGAACGAACTAAGCAATATCCTGCCGTCGGATGTAGAAATAAAGCCATACTACGTGCAGGCAGATTTTGTAAAAGAAGCCGTCAAAAGTGTTACAGACAGTCTCTGGACCGGTCTTGTACTGGCTATTTTGGTGGCTGTTTTATTCCTGCGTTCAGTAAAAGCCAGTGTTACCTTACTGGTGGTGGTACCAGTCACCCTGGCTTGTACACTGCTTGCCATGTATGCACTTGGCGAAACGCTGAATATAATGACCCTCGGTGCAATAGCCGCAGCCATTGGCCTCATTATCGACGATGCGATAGTCGTTGTAGAGCAGATTCACAGGACCCTGGAAGATCACCCGGGCGACTCAGTGTCAGTTTTAGTACAAAAGGCAGTTCGGTATCTGTTACCAGCCATGATTGGTTCCTCTATCAGCACCATGGTGATTTTCCTGCCTTTTGAACTGATGAGTGGTGTGGCCGGCGCCTACTTTAAGGTGATGACCAATACGATGATGGTTGCTCTGGCTTGCTCGTTTTTAGTGAGCTGGCTCATTTTACCTGTGGTTTATCTGTTATTGTCAAGAAATCGCAGTACCCATAAGCCACCTGTCCCGACCACTGCAATCAGTCGAAACTGGGTAAAGTTCTGTATTAGACGGCCCTGGATCAGTGCATTGCTCGTGGTAATTTTTTGCTGGCTGATTGCCTGGATATTTCCGAAACTGGAAACGGGTTTTTTACCCGATATGGACGAAGGCAGTATTGTTTTAGACTATAATTCACCTCCGGGTACATCCCTGGATGAGACTGACCGCATGTTGCGCGAGGTGGAAAAGATTATTGTCAGTATTCCTGAGGTATCTGCGTACAGCCGCCGAACCGGCACACAAATGGGTTTTTTTATCACCGAACCTAACCGTGGTGATTACCTGATTCAACTTAAAAAAGACCGTTCCCGCTCTACAGAGGATGTAATTGCCGACATCCGCCAGCGGGTAGAATCCACACAACCTGCTTTAACGATTGATTTCGGTCAGGTGATTGGTGATATGCTGGGCGACTTGATGGCATCTGTTCAGCCTGTTGAAGTCAAAATATTTGGTTCGGACAGAGCACAACTGCAAGCCCTGTCTCAAAAAACTGCAGCCCTGGTTGCTGCTGTTCCGGGCAC
>OFDN01002207.1_pt1 | contig 11068 bp, 6 predicted proteins | sample 1520971 | NCBI WGS metagenome assembly OFDN01 (sample SAMEA94257418, study PRJEB24077) | hot springs metagenome | biome: Aquatic biome; feature: Geographical feature; material: Water | place: India | collected 2012-06-12 | depth 5 m | reverse complement strand
AGGCCCACCTGTTCGCTCTGGAGCGCGAGCGCGACGCGATCGGTCCGGTGAACCTGCGCGCCGAGGAGGAGGCCCAGGAATACGCCGGCCGCCTGGAAACCATGCGCAGTGAGCGCGCCGACCTCTCGGGCGCGGTGACCAAGCTGCGGGCCGGCATCGAGGAGCTGAACGCCGAGGGCCGCGAGCGCCTGCTGGCCGCCTTCGATGTGATCAACGCCAACTTCCAGACCCTCTTCCAGGCGCTGTTCGGCGGCGGTCAGGCCGAGCTGAAGCTGATCGAGAGCGACGATCCGCTCGAGGCGGGCCTCGAGATCTTCGCCTGCCCGCCCGGCAAGCGCATGGCCAGCATGAGCCTGATGAGCGGCGGCGAGCAGGCCCTGACGGCCAGCGCCCTGATCTTCGGCGTGTTCCTGGCCAACCCGGCCCCGATCTGCGTGCTGGACGAAGTCGACGCCCCGCTCGATGACGCCAATGTCGACCGCTACTGCAACATGCTGGACGAGATGCGCCGCCGCACCCAGACGCGCTTCATCGCCATCACCCACAACCCGGTGACCATGAGCCGCATGGACCGGCTGTTCGGCGTGACCATGGCCGAGCGCGGCGTGAGCCAGCTGGTCAGCGTGGACCTGAGCACGGCGGAAAAGCTGGTGGCGGCTTAAGGCGGCCACTTGCCCCCTCCGCGCTTCGCGCTCCTCCCCCGGAGGGGGAAGACGGTGTTGGCCAGCCCGCTCATCCGTACACCTTCGCCGCCGCATCCACCCCCGCGCCGGCCGGGGCGCTGAAGCCCTCCCAGCGCAGCACCGACTCGAAGGCCGTCAGGGTCTGGAGCACGGCGTGCTTGCGGGCGTTGACGCCCATGGTCCCGATCCGCCAGATCTTGCCGGTCAGGGGGCCGAAAGCCGAGCCGATCTCGATCTCGAAGTCGGTGCGCATCCGCGCCTTGACGCGGTCGTAGTCGACGCCTTCGGGGACCCAGATGCCAGTGACGTTGGTCATCTTGTGAGCCCTGTCGCCATAGATCGACAGACCCATGGCCTCGAGGCCGGCGGTCATGGCCGCGCCCGCTTGGCGGTGGCGCTCGAAGCGCGCCGGCAGCCCTTCCTCCAGCACCAGCCGCGCGCATTCCCGGGCGGCGAAGAGCATCGGCGCGCACTCGGTGTGGTGGTTCAGGCGCTTCTCGGACCAGTAGTCCATGATCATCGCCAGATCGAAATAGTTCGAGGCGATGCGCCTGCCGTTCCCCGCCGCGCCGCCGGTTCCGACGAGGCCCTTCTCGACGTGACGGCGCGAGAAGATTTGCTCGGCGGCCTGGTCGCTGATCGTGATGGGCGCCGAGCCCGACGGCCCGCCCAGGCACTTTTGCAGGCCGGCGGTGACTATGTCCGCGCCCCAGGCGTCGACCGGGACGTCCATGCCCGACAGGGTGGCGGTGGCGTCGACATACATCAGCGCCCCGTGCGCGCGGCAGATCGCGCCGATCTCGGCCAAGGGCTGGGCCATGGTGGTCGAGGTGTCGCCGTGGACGCAGGCCACCAGGCGCGGCTTCACGCGCTTCACCGCGTCTTCCACCGCCTGCGGGTCGACCACGGTTCCCCACGGGGCCTCGACGAAGGTGACCCGGGCGTCGCAGCGCTCGGCGATCTCGGCCAGCAGCAGGCCAAAGCGCCCGGCGTTGACCACCACGACGTCGTCGCCGGGCTGCAGCGTCGAGACCAGCGCCGCCTCGATGCCGGCGCGCGAGGTGCCGTCGATCGTGAATGTCCAGCGGTTCTGGGTCTGGAAGACGCCGCGATACAGCGCCATGACCTCGTTCATGTAGCCGGTGAACTCGGGGTCGAACTGGCCGAGCAGCTGAACCGACATAGCCCGCAGCACGCGCGGGTGCACGTTGATCGGGCCAGGGCCCATCAGCAGGCGGGCGGGGTGGTCGAGCTCCCCAATGGGGTTTGAATAGGTGTCGGTCATGATCTCAAGCGCCTGTCATCCCGGACGTCCCGAAGGGACGATCCGGGACCGCCGGATGCGCCGGCGATTGTTGCGGTCCCGGCTCTTTGCTGCGCTGCGGCCGGGATGACACGGTAAGGGAAAGCTTCTCCACAAGCCCCAGCATCGCCCGAGCCGCCAGGGCGCAGTCAGCCTCGGTGACGGCCTCGGCCGGGTTGTGACTGATCCCGCCTTCGCAGCGGATGAACAGCATGGCGGTGGGGCAGAGGTCGGCCATCACCATGGCGTCGTGACCCGCGCCCGAGGGCAGGCGGCGGGCGGGCAGGCCAAGGTCGCTCAGCGCCTCTTCCAGAAGGCCCATCAGCGGCGGATCGCAGGGGCTCTCGGCCAGGGCCTGCATCAGGGTGACGGTCGCCGAAAGGCCTCGCGCGGCGGCGATGGCGTGGATCTCGGCGGTGACGGTTTCGACGGCGGCGTCGCGCGTGGCCGAGGTCTCGGCGCGGATGTCCATCGAAAACTCGACCGCGCCCGGGATGACGTTGAAGGCACCGGGGAGGGCGGTCATGCGGCCGACCGTGCCGACCAGGCCGTCGGTTCCGGCGCGGCAGATCCGCTCCAGCGCCAGCATGGCCTCGGCGGCGGCGGGGCCGGGGTCCTTGCGCAGACCCATGGGCGTGGTGCCGGCATGTCCGGCCATGCCCGCGATCCGAACCATCAGGCGCTTCTGAGCGGCGATGGCGGTGACGACGCCCAGGGCCAGGCCCTCCGCCTCCAACACCGGACCTTGCTCGATATGGGCTTCCAGGAAGGCCAGCACATTCTCGGGGCGGCGGGCCGCTGAGGCGACGCCTTCCGGATCGCCGCCGAAGGCCGCCAGGGCCTGAGCCACCGAAACCCCCTCGGCGTCGCGCATCTCCAGAGCGCTGGCGTCCAGGGTTCCGGCGATGGCGCGGCTGCAGCTCATCGAGGCGGGAAAGCGCGAGCCCTCCTCGTCGCCGAAGGCCACGACCTCGATCGCGAAGGGCAGTCTGCGGCCGGCGCGATGCAGGGCCTCGACCACGTCGATCCCCAGCATGATCCCCAGCGGTCCGTCATAGCGGCCGCCGTTGCGGACGCTGTCGATGTGCGAACCGATGATCAGAGCCTTGGCGCCCGGCGTTTCGCCCTCGTAGCGGCCGATCAGGTTTGCGGCGGCGTCGCGGCGGACGCTCATCCCGGCTTCGGACATCCAGTCGCCGAGCGCGTTCAGGGCGGCGGCATGGGCCGACGTCAGAAAGCGCCGCGTCAGTTGGCCTTCGACCTCGCTGTACGGCGCCGCGCCCAGCGCGTCGCACCGCGCCTTGGCTCTCGCTCCGATATCGAAACCGTCTGGCACGTGCCCCTGCGCCCTCGCTGTGTCGCCAACCTTAGCAGGCTGCGCCTGCGGGTCCCGTGTCACAAGCCTTTGTCGGGCGAGTTCGCGGACGGCGCCCGTACGGGCGTCACGCCACGATCACGGGCGCCTCTTCATAAGTCATAATTTGCTTACTTAGGAAGAGCGTTCCGCCTCAAGGAATCTGTCGGGATCGTCCGCTAGCGCGAGTCGGCTCTTTGGGAAGGCTTCGGGGACCTCGTCGCGAAGGAAGGCCATCATCCCCTCCCGCACATCGCAGCGCAGATCGAAGGTGGTCGGCGCGTTGCGCGCGCTGATCAGGCAGCGAATTTCCATCACATCGGGGCGGATGTCGGTGACGGCCAGGTTGACCACCTTGCCGTCCCAGAGCGGCGAGGCTCGGGCGATCTCCTCCAGCTTGGTCCGAAGGCGATCGACAGGCGCGGCGGGGTCGACATACAGCATCGCCGTTCCAATCAATGCGGCGTTCTCCCGGGTCCAGTTCTGGAAGGGCGTCTGGATGAAATAGGTCAGCGGGAGAACGAGGCGTCGCCAGTCCCACAGACGGACGACGACGTAGGTGGCGGTGATCTCCTCGATGTTTCCCCACTCCTTTTCGACGATCACCGCGTCGTCGATACGGATCGGCTGCGTCACTGCGATCTGGATGCCCGCGATAAGGTTGGTCAGCAGCGGTTGGAGGGCTAAGCCGACGATCAGGCTCGCCGCGCCGCCGGCGGCCAGAAGGCTAACCCCCCATTGCTTGACGCCCGGCACGGTCATCAGCGCCAGGGCCAGGGTGAATAGTCCGACCAGGATCGCCATCGCCCGCCGCAGGATCCGCACCTGGGTCACGTGCTTGCGCGCCAGCAGATTGTCTTCGACATCCACCTTGAAGCCACGCAGGTAGAGCGCCGCGCCGATGTCGAGCGCCGTCATCGCCATCCAGCCTAGCAGCAGAATGAACAACACCAGCAGTCCATGCTCGGCGGCGTCGGCTTGGCCCGGCGTGAGGGGCGCAACATTGACGACGGGGCCGAGGGCCACGACGATCACGGCCCACCGGGTCGGGCGCCGGGTGCGGGCGATCAGGGGCTGCCAGAAGGCGTTATCGCGCGATACGCCACGCCGCACGACTTGAACGGCGATGGCGTGGATCGCCAGAGCGAAGGCCACGGCAAGGGTGATCAATGTGAGGCTGATGAGCCACGGCGGCGCCCAGCCGAGCAACCGAGCGGCGTCGGTGAGCCAAGTCTCGATACGTGTCATGAACGCCGAACGCGTTCCCGATCGGAGGGCTCCAAAAAAGGACCGCGCCGGTGTTCCGGCGCGGTCCAAAGTCAAGCGTTGGGAGGAGATAACGCTTTCAGGAAATCAGTAGACGAACCGGACGCCCGCGAAGATCGAACGGCCGACGGCGGCGTAGCGCGTGACGACCGGATCGTTCTCATAGGCCCAGCGGTTCTCAGTCTGGTTCGTCAGGTTCAGGGCTTCCAGCGAGAAGGTGATGTACTTGTTGACCTTGTACGTCATCGAGCCGTCCAGGTTGAACGTGCTGCTGTTGCCCAGGAAGTCGTTCACGAGCGGGGAGTCGCAGAAGCCGGGATCGCAGGTGCCCGTCGCGATCGGGTACTGGGTCCGATACTTGGTGCGATAGGCCGACGACAGGCGGGCGCTGAACTTGTCGACTTCATAGTAGACCGTGAAGTTGAACGCGTCCGGAGAGGCGCCCGTGAACGGGCCCTTGGCGGTCACCGCCGCCTGGCCCAGGCGGGCGTTGGCGGGCGTGACGATGTACTGGAGTTCGGACTCCAGGTGCGTGGCGTTGAACTGCACGCCCAGATTCTTGAAGTACCATGGCAGGAAGGTCAGGTTCTGCTGGTAGTTGAACTCGATGCCTCGGATATAGCCGCCCGGGGCGTTGCCGAACTGGCGCACGTCGAACGGGTTGTTGTTGTCGATATAGGCGATGGCCAGCGGGTTAGTCTGGGCAGCGCGGAGCGCTGCGATGGCGTCGGCGTCCAGGAACGAGCTCAGCGAGGCCGACGTCACCAGGGTCTGCGGGAAGCTGGAAATGTCCTTGTTGAACACCGCGACCGAGACCAGGGCGCCTTGCGTGAAATACCATTCCAGCGAGAGGTCGAGGTTGGTGGCGCGGAACGGATCCAGCTTGGGGTTGCCGACCGTCAGAGAGCCGCCGACCGTCGCGCCGTTCGAGGGCACGCTGATGGCGGTCACGTTCGGCGCCAGGTTGCCAAGCAGGGGACGCGCCATCACCTTCGCCGCTCCGAAGCGCAGCAGCATGTTGTCGTAGACCTCATAGGCTACGTTCAACGACGGCAGTATGTCGTGGTATTTGTTCGAGCCGGAGATCGGACGCGAGGTGTTCGTCAGACCGTCAGACTCGACTTCGGTGAGCGCATAGCGCGTGCCGACATTGCCACGCAATTCGCGACCGAATAGCTGGGTGTCGAAGTCGAATTGGACGTAGGCGCCGGTGTCCTTCTCATCGACCGAATAGCGGTTGGCTGCGCTGGCTAGGTACGACAGACGCCAGTCGCCGTACTTGTTGATGCAGTTGCAGTCGAAGCCGATCAAGCTGACCATCTTTTGCAGGTCGGGCGCCAGGAAGGCGGTGGTCGTGCCGGCCGGGACGTTCAGGCCCGTACCCCAGTTGATGACCTTGCTGACCGAGGCGACGTCCGATCCGGCTTCCTTCAGGCTGGGGTTCAGCGTTTCGCCAGTCAGACGGCGATACTCGGAGGTCTCGAAGCCGTACTTGCGTTGGCTTAGGCCGAACCGGACGGCCGTGCTGTTGTCGAGCTCGTACTTGAAATCGACGCGAGCGGTTTCGTAGTCGTTGCGGGTGAAGCGCTGGAAATGGCGCAGGGCCGAGTAGCCCTTCACAAAGTCCCAGGCGCCGGCCTGGCTGGCGTCGAAGCCCAGGTTCAGCAGCGGCATGTCGCCGTCGCCGCGCTCGTCGTAGACGAGATAATCATTACCGGCCACGCCTTGGCCGGAGTCGAGCCGGATGAAGTCCGCCAGCAAGCCTTGCGTCTTGTTGTTCGACGAGGACTTCCCGTAGATCGCGGTCATCGACAGGTTGTCGTTGAACTCGTGGTCCAGGCGCAGCGACGTCTGGCGGAAGTAGGTGGTGAAGAACGCCGCGTCGGCCGCCGAGCGCAGGTCGACATTGCCAAGCTTCAGATAGTCGGCGTTGGCGCCGGTCGAGCTCAGCTTCGCGTCAATGAGCTTGACCGAGGGACGGCCGATGAATTGGGTCAGCATGGCCGTACCGGTAGGATTGGCCACATAGCCGACGGACGCCGGGTTGTTGTAGTAGTCGTACGGGTCGAGGTTGTTGGGGTTGAAGCTGAACGCCATGCCCGGGACCAAAACGCCGCCGTTCAGGGCTTGGCCGCAGTCGATGGCGTCCTGGATTGCAGTCGCCGCGCGCGCCGTGCAGTTGGCGTAGAGCCCGCGTTTGGTCGCCGTGGAAGAGTTGGCGGCGATCGTGTTGAGATTGGCGTTGGTGTTGTTGCGGTTCAGGCCGACCGTCTGCACCTGGTAGTTGGTCGAGGCCTGTTCCAGCTCCGAATAGACCCAGTCCAGCGACACGGACGTGCGCGAGGTCGGGCGCCATTGCAGGGCGCCGGTCAAGCCGGTGCGCTTTTGGGTGAGGTCCTGCTGGTTCAAGGTGGCCAGCGCCGGGATGCGGGTCAGCGGGCCCGGCGCGGTGATGCCGGAGCCGACGACAGTGGCGCTGGTGGGGTTATTCACCAACGCGTAGGCGGTCGGATCAGAGCCCGTCAGGGCCGAACAGACCGCAGCGTTCGTGATGTTGACGCCCGGGATCACGCCGTTGTTGCACGACGTGCCGGTCGGTGCGGCGAAGCCCTGGCGGCGCGGCGTCGCGGTGGTCGAACCCGTACCCAGGAAGGTCGCCTGACGGTAGGTGTAGTCGGACTGACCCGCCTGGCGCTGATAGCTGTCGATGATCTGGTCACGCTTGTTGTGCGCAATCGAGAACAGGGCGCCGAAGTCACCCCACTTGGTCTCCCAGCGGTCCGAAACCAGGGCGGCGGCCCGCGGCGAGTGGGTGCCGCCGTTCTTGTAGTAGGCGTCCTGGAGGGACAGGGCCAGGCGGCGGCCCTTGAAGTTCAGCGGGCGGCCGGTTTCCAGATCCACCGTGGCGCCTAGCGAGCCTTCGTCAGTCTCGGCCGAGGCTGTCTTCTGGACCTTCAGCGCGCTGAACAGTTCCGAGGCGAAGGTGTTGAAGTCGAAGCCGCGCGAGCGGTTGGCGCTGTCGCCGGCGTTCGACGGGCCGGCGGTGGAGAGGGCTTCCAGACCGTTCAGGCGCACGCGGGTGAAGTCCGAGCCCAGGCCGCGGACAGTGATGGTGCGGCCTTCGCCATTTTCCCGGTCGATGGACACGCCAGGCAGGCGCTGCAGCGATTCCGCGAGGTTGGCGTCGGGGAAGTCGGCGATGTCGTCAGCGTTGATCGCATCGACCATCGTGTTCGAATTGCGCTTGAGGTTCAGCGCGCTTTGCAGCGCTGCGCGGTAGCCCGTGACGACGATGGCTTCAACTTCTTCAGCCTCCGACGTGGCGGCGGGCGTTGCGGTCTGCTCTTGCGCCGAGGCGGCGCCGGCGCTGAAGGCCAGCGCGGCGGCCACGCTCATGGCGCCCAACGAAGCTTGGCCCAGCAACGCACGAATGCGATTGGAGTTGGTACGTTCTTCCACAGTTCCCTCCCGGAGTTACAGGTGGACCTGGCTCTTCTTACGGTGCGGCCGGCCCCAGACGACCATAGGGCTAATAGATACCGGTGTCATAGACAAGGGAAAGCGGTGTCATTATCGGTGATAAGGCGTTTTCACCGTGCTGCGAACCAGCGCGCCGCCGCGTAGCCGGCCGAGGCCGAGACCGTCGTGATGAACGTCCCCCACGCCATGTCGACCAGGGTGATCGTCGTCGACCAGGTCTTGAGCGTGGCTTGATTGGTCAGGTCATAGGTGGCGTAGGCGACCAATCCGAAGACGGCGGCGTGAACCAGCAGGCGCTTCCAGCCTCCCTCGCGCAGCGCCGGCATCACCGCCAGGATGACGATGCCCGCCACATAGAGCAGGTAGAAGATCACGGCCGGCGGCATGGACGGCTTCTCGGCCAACAGTTCGCCGATGCGCGGTTGGTAAAGTCGGTTGACCATCTGGGTCAGCCAGATGATGTCGAGGACCAGCATCGCCAGGGCGGTCCCGACATAGGCGACGGCGAACTGGATCATTGGGCCGACTCCGCCGGAACCGGGCGCATCCGATAGTGGCTGACGCCCCACTCCTCGCCGCCGCGATGGCCGAAGAGGCCGGCGGTCGCGAGGAAGAACAGACGCCAGCGACGGCGCCAGACGGTGGCGTGCTTGCCGTAGACCTCGGCCAGGATCGGATCGATCGTCGCGCGTCGAGCGTCGAAGTTCTCAAGCCACTGGCGGGCGGTGCGAGCGTAGTGCTCGCCGCTCCAGCGCCAGTCGCGCTCGACGGTGAAGAGATCGGGGAACTGGCGCGGCAGGTCGTGACTGGGCATCACGCCGCCGCTGAAGAAGTACTGCGCGATCCAGTCGGCCGGATCATCGACCTCGAAGCGGTAGGGCGTGTTCCTGTGCGTGAAGACATGCAGGAACAGCAGGCCGTCCGGCTTGAGCCAGTCGCGCACGCGGGTCAGCAGGGCCCGCCAGTTGGACATGTGCTCGAACATCTCCACCGAGACCACGCGGTCGAAGCGCTGGTCGGTCTGGAAATCGTTCATGTCGGCCGTGATCACCGTCAGGTTGGTCAGGCCCATCTGCGCCGCGCGGGCCTCGATGAAAGCGCGTTGCGAGGCCGAGTTCGACACCGAGGTGATGCTGGAGTTGGGGCACCGGGAGGCCATCCACAGCGACAGCGAGCCCCAGCCGCAGCCCAGCTCCAGGACCGATTGCCCGTCCAGGAGATCGGCGTGCTCGGCGGTCTCGCGCAGGGCGGCGGCTTCGCCTTCGGCCAGGGTGGTCGCGCCCGGCGGATAGAGGCCGCTGGAATACTTCAGGTTCGGACCCAGAACCGCCTCGAAGAACGGCGCGGGCAACTCATAGTGCTGCTCGTTGGCGTTGACCGTATGGGTCGCGATCGGACGCGCCTCCATTTCGCGGGCGAAAGCCAGGGTCGCGTCAGCCGGGGCCTGCTCCAGGCGACGGCGGGCGTCGCCCACCAGAAAGTCGATGGCGGCGCGCGACACCACATCGGGCATGGGTGCGTCTTCGAAAGCGTGGATCGCGGTCTTCACCAGGCTCATCGGGTCGTCCTCCGGGATGATCATGGAGGGTTACGCGCCTGCCAGCGGTTCGGATGCGTCCGTTGGTGATGATCAAGCGTAACAGGATCCAGGCGTCACGTCGGCGCCCTGGGGAGATCGTCTTGGCCGCTGTTGTTCCTCGCCAATCCATCGCCGTCGTCGGCTCTGGCGTTTCTGGTCTTTCCGCCGCTTGGCTGTTGTCGCACCGGCACGATGTGACGCTCTATGAGGCCGATGGCCGCCTTGGGGGACACGCCAACACCATCGTCGCCGACGGCGTAGCGGTGGACACCGGCTTCATCGTCTACAACGAGCCGAACTATCCCAACCTGACGGCGCTGTTCCGGCACATCGGCGTTGAGACGACCGAGACCGACATGTCGTTCGGCGTCTCGCTGGACGGCGGCGCGCTGGAGTATTCCAGCACCAAGTTGCTGGCGCAGAAGCGAAACGCCGTGAACCCGCGCTTCATCAAGATGCTGCTGGACGTCGTGCGCTTCTACCGCGAAGGCCGAAACATCCCTGCGGATCTGGAGCAGGGCGGGCTATGCCGGCTCGACGACTATTTGCGCCGACAGGGTTTTGGCCGCGCCTTCCAGGAGGATCACCTATTGCCGCAGGCCGCCGCCATCTGGTCGGCGTCGTTGCGGGACATCCGCGAGTTCCCGGCCGCCGCGCTGCTGCGGTTTTTCGACAACCACGGCCTGATGCTGCCCATCGACAAGCGGCCGATCTGGCGCACGGTGGTCGGCGGCTCGGCGCGCTACGTCGAAAAGTTGGCCGCCGGCGTTTCGGGACCGATCCTCACCGGGCGTCCGGTCAAGGCGATTCATCGCGGTCCGGACGGGGTGAGGATCGAGGATGCGACCGGCGAGACCCGGGCCTTCGACCACGTGGTCATCGGCGCGCACGCCGATCAGGCGCTGGCGATGCTGGCCTCGCCGACCGGCGAGGAACGCGAGCTGCTGGGCGCGTTCCGCTACAGCCGTAACCGCGCGGTCCTGCACAGCGATCCGGCCCTGATGCCCCGCCGCCGCCGCGCCTGGGCCAGCTGGAACCACGTCGGCCGTCGCGGCGAGGACGGCGAGGGCGGCGTCACCTACTGGATGAACATCCTGCAGCCCTTGGGGACCGAGCGTCCGTACTTCCTGTCGCTGAACCCGATGCAGGATCCCGCCGGCCTGATGCACGACCAGGTCTATGAGCATCCACTGTTCGACGGCCCGGCCATGCTGGCCCAGCGCCGCCTGTGGTCGCTGCAGGGGCGTCGGCGTACATGGTTCTGCGGCGCCTATTTCGGCTCCGGCTTCCACGAGGATGGCCTGCAGGCCGGTCTCGCCGTCGCCGAGCAGCTGGGCGGCGTGCGCCGCCCGTGGCTCGTGCCCAACCCGTCGGGACGTATCGTTCTAGAGACGCCCGAGCCC
>OFDN01002205.1_pt1 | contig 11080 bp, 8 predicted proteins | sample 1520971 | NCBI WGS metagenome assembly OFDN01 (sample SAMEA94257418, study PRJEB24077) | hot springs metagenome | biome: Aquatic biome; feature: Geographical feature; material: Water | place: India | collected 2012-06-12 | depth 5 m | reverse complement strand
GGCATAGGTTGAAGGATTGGATAAGTAATTGATTTTGTACGAATTTCCTGACTAAGGCCATTGGCCTGTGCCAAAAACCAGATGATGATACTGAACAGCAACACATAAAAACCGCCGACAAGAATGCCACCGGCCATCTGATTGAACATTCCGAGATATGCCCGGTGCAGCCCCTGCTCGATATTTCTTGTGGCTAAATTTACAATCAGGTAAACAACGAGTATATTGGCAACAAAACCTCCCACGAACAATAATGGATGCTGCGAATCCAGTACTTTTTCTAGAATAACGCTGGTAACCGGCGCCATTTTAAATGCCATTACAATACCGAATGCGTATATGGAAAGGTTGAGCAGGGTACCGATTATCCCCTGATTCCAACCCTGCCAGAATCCGTATAAAAGGACAATTAAAAAAACGACATCGATCCACATAATGGTCACAGTTCAGACATAATATACTGAGCGCAGCCGGGTCGGAGTATGCATATTAAAACCTGACGAGTCGAAGTATAACCGTCTGATAATGTTATAATTCGGCAACAAAATTAGGGGATAGCCCTCAGACGTGCAAATTTATATGGGTATGGTCACCTCTAACGCACGGCCCCGTCAAACATTAACCAAACTTTATCAATCAAAATAAAATTATCCACAGGGTAAATTAGTTTAATATAAACACAGTTCATATCATTCAACTTAGAAAAGAATACAACAAAACATGAAAAATTGGATGCTTTTTCTGGCTTTTGCCAGTATAGCCATGATGACGGCCCCTTCCTGTGACACGCTTAAAGGCATCGCTAATGATGTACTGGCAGAGCCGACACTCGATGAAATTTCCCGGGGACTGAAAGAAGCCCTCACCAAGGGAATAACCAAAGGTGTGGACGTGCTTTCTGCAAAAGACGGCTTTTACAAATCGGCTTATAAAATTTTACTGCCTGCCGAAGCTCGAAAAGTTACTGACAGACTTAAAGTCGTACCCGGCTTTGAAAAACTGGAAGAAAACCTGCTGGAAAAAATTAACCGGGGTGCAGAAGATGCTGCAAAAGAAGCCACTCCGATTTTTGTCAGCGCCATAAAAAGTATGACATTTAAGGATGCCACCAATATCCTGATGGGAACAGACAATGCCGCGACAGATTACCTCAACCGTACCACCAACCAGTTGCTATATGACAAGTTCAACCCCAAAATTGTCAGCTCCTTAGACAAAGTGGGTGCCAATGACCTCTGGAAAAAAGCGGCCGATGCCTATAACCGTATTCCATTGGTTACAAAAGTGAATAACGACCTCGACGATTATGTAACTAAGGAAGCACTGAAAGGCCTGTTTGCAAAAGTGGCTGAAGAAGAAAAAAACATCAGGAACAATAAACTTTCACGCACATCTGACCTGCTGAAAAAGGTTTTTGCCAAGCAGGACACTAAGTAGTAGCGATCATAAATCAGGGTCCGACAATTACCGTCAAAAAATCCTGAGGCTGAAGATACATTTGCGCCAGCTCGTGCACACGGGCTGGCGTCATATTTTGCAGCACAGACATTTGTTTTTCAAACCCTTCCTTTCCCAGGCCTTCAAATATCATTGCCCTCAGTACACCTGATAAATTCAAAGGTCCGTCAAAACCGTTCAACAGGGCTCCGGTCATATAATTTTTAACCATCGACAATTCGTCGTCACTCACGGGTTGTTCCCGCAGTTTTTTCATTTCATGCCGTATGGCCCGGACGGTGGATTGCACATTGTCATTATTGACTTCCGTCGCGATGTACATATAACCCGAATCATAATAAGTATCAATCCCGGAATAAATATTGTAGGTAAAACCTTTGTCCTCGCGGATATTCGTCATGAGCCGTGAACCGAAATAGCCGCCAAGAACAGTGTTCAAAACCTGCACTTCATAATAATGCGGGTGGAACCTGTTAAACAACATACGGCCCATTTTTACTGCAGTTTGCAAAGCGCCGGGGTGAGTAATCCGCATTACTTTGGGCAATTTGCCCGGTAATTTTACAGGATTCGGCAGATACAGCTGCCGGGGTAAACGATTGGGTCCGGCGTCTGATTTCCCAAAGGCAACATTCAGTAAATCAATTACTTCCTGTGTGATATTACCGGTGACAAGTATATATGATTTTCGGGTATTCAATTGCTCCCGGTAAAATGTTTGCAAGTCTTCCACCGAAACCTGCTGATAATCGGTTGTAGTGGAATTGTACCCCAGCGGGTGCTCCGGCCCGTATAGTTTTTCGGTAAGGAGTCGGTAAGAAATCACCTCTACCTTTTCCAGTTCAACTTTCAGTTCACCGATATAAACCTGTTTGAGATTTTCCAGTTCGGCCGGGGAAAATTGTGGTCGGAGCAGCACGTCGGCAAACAGCGGAATAGTATGCCCGGCATATTTGGAAAGGCCGGTAAGAATAAACCCGGTGGCATCGAGCCAGCTCCAGGTGGACATCGAAGTGCCGTAAAAATCAAACTTTTCAGCAATTACAGCGCCCGAATATTCGCCGGCACCCTCCTGCATCAGACGGGGAGTCATATAAGCGGCCAGCCGCTTTTTTTCTTCAGGCCTGCCCGCCTGGAAAGCCACCTCGATCTTCAAAATTTCTGAATCCGGGAAATGTAAAACAAACAGTTCCAGACCATTGTCCAGGATAACGGTGGAATATTCCGGAAGAACCGGATGTGCAATCGGACTGATTGCAGGGGCTACGCTTCTGTCGAATTTCATTGGGCGGCGAAGATACATCAACCACTGATTGGCAGACCCACTTTTCAACATTATGTTAGCTATTTAGGCACAAATAGCCATAAGTTGATATTACTTTTGCGGAGCAAAAGACCCTCATTATCAACACTTCACTTCATTTAAGTTCTTCACTCGTATAATGAAATTCAGCGTTTCTTCTTCTGAATTATTAAAGCATCTTCAGGTTGCTTCCGGCGCATTAGGATCGAATCCGGTGCTGCCGATCCTCGAAGATTTTCTTTTTCACGTAGAAAACAAAAAACTCACCATATCGGCCAGCGACCTGGAAACCAGCATATCCACCAGCATTGAAGTAATGGCTGATGACGATTTTTCAGTAGCCATTCCTGCTAAAATTTTGCTGGAAACCCTGAAAGCACTGCCCCAGCAACCAGTGACTTTCAATATTTCGCCCGACAATTTTGCTATCGAAATCACATCGTCGTATGGTAAATATAAACTTGCCGGCGAAAACGGCGCTGATTTCCCATCGCTCCCGGAAGCAGACGGCGTGGATACGGTTAAACTCAATAGTCAATATCTGCTGGAAGGCATTGCAAAAACCATTTTTGCCACCTCCAACGATGACCTTCGCCCGGCAATGACCGGCGTATATTTCCAGGTAGATTTTAACAAATTGACGCTGGTAGCCACCGATGCGCATAAGCTGGTGAAATTCTCCACACATCACCTGGCCGGTGAGGTTGCCACCTCTTTCATTATTCCGAAAAAGGCGCTTAACCTCCTCAAAAATGCATTGCCGTCCAATGATGCGGTAACGATTGCATTCAATAAAGCAAATGCCTTTTTCTCATTCGGGAATACCAACCTTGTTTGCCGCTTAATCGATGCCAGGTACCCTGATTATCATGCAGTTATCCCGGTTGACAATCCAAATAAATTAAGCGCCAGCCGCTCTGATCTGCAAAACTCGCTGAAACGTATAGCCATTTATGCCAATAAAACCACCAATCAGGTGGTGCTGGATATGAATGATAAAAGCCTCACTATCTCGGCCCAGGATCTGGATTTTTCTAATGAAGCCACTGAACAAATGAGCTGCAACTTCAGCGGAGCGCCCACCAAAATCGCTTTCAATGCAAAGTTTCTGGTGGAAATGCTCGGTGTGCTCGACAGTGAAGAAATTCAAATTGAATTATCAACACCCAGCAGAGCCGGTATATTGACACCGGTGGAAGAAAATAATGACCGCGAGATTCTGATGCTGGTGATGCCCGTAATGCTCAACAACTAACAGATTACCTCAACTTTTGTCTAAATTTATAAACAGGCTGCTCCCAAATAAAGGAGCAGCCTGTTTTTTTGACATTTTTAGCCAATTAAGAATATAAAAAGAAGTAGCAGACCACTTTTGACACATTTTGCTGTTTCTCCCATTTGATACGGTGTAATTTTGCGCCAACATAACTATGGTAAAGCACGGAATGAACAGACTGCACTTTCTTCTTATTTGCGGGTGGATGGCTTGGGGGCCCCTTTTATTATCAGGGCAGGTGCGATTTGTACCCGGTGAAATACTCATCGGTTTAAAAGAGGGAGTTAACCCGGCACAATTGCGGCCATCTGCAATAAACCAACCTATTCACTGGATCAGTGAGGAGAGCGTTACACGCCTTGGTAATATATGGCGAATCCGGTTTGATACGACTTTAACGGACTCCGACCGTTTGTTACAATATTTCAGGAAAAATGAAAAGGTACGCTCAGCACAATACAATCACTACGTGGAAGAGCGGTCCGCCCCCAAACCGATATACCCTGATTATTTGCCTGACGCGGTATCCTTTAATATTCCTGATGATCCAAATTTTCAATACCAATGGTACCTGAATAATAATGGTCAGTCGGGAGGCGCCCCCGGTACTGATATCGGCGCACTTGATGCCTGGGATATTACCACCGGTGGAGTTACACCTGCCGGCGATACCGTTGTGGTAGCGGTCATTGATGGCGGAATTTGTCCGTATTGCAATGAGTTGGGCACCAATCTGTGGGTCAACAAAGATGAAATACCCAATGACGGCATTGACAATGATCAAAACGGGTATTTCGATGATTATAAGGGATGGAATGTTAATGCCCAGAATGACAATATTTTAGGGTACTCACCAGGACACGGAACCTCTGTTTCGGGCATTATCGGGGCAAGAGGTAACAATGGTATCGGTATTGCCGGTGTAATGTGGTCCACTAAAATTATGTTCGTGGCCGGTACCAGCGGCTCACAAACCAGTGAATCGGAAATTCTGGCTGCTTATGAATATGTGTGGAGTGCAAGAAAATTATACAATGAAACCAATGGACAAAAAGGCGCTTATGTCGTTGCGGTCAACTGTTCATTCGGTATCAATTTTAATACACCTAATCAATCGCCACTTTGGTGTGAAATTCTGGATCAATTAGGAGAACAAGGCATTCTCACCATCGGAGCATCGGCCAACGGCCCCTGGAATGTGGATGAAGTGGGAGATATCCCAACTACATGCCCCAGTGATTACCTGATTACCACCACGTCGCTTGATTTTGAAGACCATCTCTCCACTGGTGCTTCCTGGGGTCCGGTTTCTGTGGATCTTGGCGCTTACGGATCCAATATTTATACGCTTACCGTTGGAACGTCAAATTATGGGATTGTTTCAGGCACTTCATTTGCAGCGCCGCAGGTTAGCGGAGCAATTGGTTTGCTTTTTACAGCTCCATGCCACAACCTCATCTCACTATCCAAAACAAACGCCGGCGTAGGTGCTCTCACCGCAAAAAACATTTTGCTGTCATCAGTAAGGCCAAACGCCTCAATTAGCGGCCTTACCACTTCCAACGGCAAACTGCACTTGTTCGATATGCTGCAAAACTATCAGAACAAATGTGAATTGTGCCCCCAGCCCTACTGGCTAAAGGAAACGCATATTGATTCAAATACCATTAAGATACACTGGGTCGCCACACAGGAAACGGATCTGATTGATCTGCGCTGGAGAGCGTCGGGTACCGGAACATGGAATGAAATCGCAGGAATTCAGTCGCCCTACCAGATTCAAAACCTGAAGGGCTGCACGGCTTATGAATATTCATTACATGCTGTTTGTGATTCCACCACATCCAGTTCATGGACACCTGTCAGGCAGTTTATCACCGAAGAGGGATGTTGCAAAATGCCATCAATAATTTCATCCAGTCCGACCAGCCATAACGCCATCATCCGATGGAAGCCCATTACGGCAGCTCAGTATTATAATGTTAAGTACAAAATTCAACCTGGAAATACGTGGGAAACAGTGAACTACATTACTACCGATTCGCTGTTAATCGAAAATCTGGAACCTTGCTCTATGATTGAGGTGAAAATTCAGTCCTACTGTGCATCGGGGTTAACCACATTTTCAGAAGGTTTTGATTTTCAAACGATTGGATGTGGAGCATGCTACGATAAAGTTTATTGTTCAAGCACCGCCAACCATGCAAGCGAAGAATGGATTCAACGGGTGGAGATTGGAGCAGACTGGGCATTTGATTCGTATGGATTTCAGGGCTATCAGGATTTTACCGGGGCAACGGACGTTCCGGAACTTACCATTTATCCGGAGCAAACACTACAGGCGACCATTTATCCGGAATTTTTGGGCCTCACTTTTAAAGAAATGTTCCGGATTTTCATCGATTTCAACCTCGATGGCGACTTCTCTGACCCCGGCGAACTGGTTTTCGATCCGGGATGGGCGCACGATGGACCAATGACCGGCGATTTTATTACACCGTATTTCACCTCTGAAGGCATTTCTAAAATGCGGGTCATCATGAAATTCAAAGCAAGTGGATCACTCAATTTACCGCAACCCTGCGAAACGTTTGAGTACGGGCAGGTGGAAGACTATTGTGTACACCTTAAAACACAACTTTCCACAACGATCACCTCTCCTGATGAAAATGAAAATATCGGGTTGACTATTTTTCCAAACCCTGCCACCCGTGAATTTTGGGTAAAAATGCCGGAACTACCGGACAATGATGCGGTCAACATTACAATTCATGATGTGAACGGCAATTTAGTAAGATCGGTATGGAGGAATACTACGAATGGAGACATTGTTGCAGAAGATTGCGGCACACTACCCTCCGGGATTTATTTTGTAAAACTACTTGGCTCGGGGCAAAAGATATACAGGGGGAAACTGGTAAAACTGGAAGATTAATTTTTTTTGCTGCCGCTCGGAGTTGTGTAAAAAAGGTTAAAAAGGTTGAAATAGTTGAATTTGTTGTTTTGTAAAAATGTTATTTCAAAATGATTTACACATTTACGGCTTCAACTATTTCGACAAATTCAACCCTTTTTACACAACCCCGAGCGGCAGCAAAAAAACTACATATCACCCGGGAACAAAAAGATTCTGTCGAGATTAATCCCGTTAAGAATCGAGCCGTTTTTGGTGCTGAACCAAACTAAAACGGGCTTTCCAACTATATGATCTTCAGGGACATATCCCCAAATCCTTGAATCTTCAGAGTTGTGGCGGTTGTCGCCCATCATCCAGTAATAATTCTGCTTGAAGGTATATGAAGTGGCTTCCTGGCCATTAATAAAATACTTGCCGTCTTTTATTTTCAGGTCGTTATGTTCATAATCTTTGATCAGCCTTTCATAAAAAACCATACTCCGGCTGTCCAGTGCAACTGTTGCTCCGGCCTTAGGTATGTAAATCGGACCATAATCATCCACTGTCCAGCCGCCGCTTACAGCCGCATTATTCGGGTAAACGTAAGTTGGGTCCTCATTAAGCAAGGTGTAGGGGCCAATACGATCCACTTTGACATCTGGTCCCAATCCTCTGATTTTTTCAACCTGCTGTGCATCGAGACTGTAAAACTTACGGTTTAAGCGTAGTGAATAGATTCTGAGTTCGTCCACACTTACACCCCACTCTTCCAGTTTTTTCTCATTGATCGGCGTGCCGTTTGTTTTCACCTCATACATATATTGCATATGTGTGGGGTTCATAGCCGGTTGGCCATTAACATACAGCTGGCTCCCAAGTATAAATAGACTATCACCGGCTACAGCCACACAACGTTTAATGTAGTGGTCTTTTTTGTCCAATGGACGGGTTACCACAGGTGGTGTCTTTCTTGCGTTCGGATTGTTTCTCCGCCATTGATAAACATCCCAGATCCGGTCGGGTGTGATAATCACACTGTCTCCGGCGGGGAAATTGAATACAACGGGTTTATTTCTTTCCACCTGTTCCCAACCCGGAAGGCGTTTGTAGGGCAGCGAGGGACTTTCCAGATAAGATTCGCGCCCCAGGAGCCCGGGGTTATTGCTGAACCTGTTATGAATCAATGGAAACTGGATAACTGTCAGTGGCAAACGAAGACCGTAAGAAGGTTTACTTACAAACAGGAAGTCTCCCACTTTCAATGTCCCTTCCATCGAAGGAGTTGGAATTACATAAGCTTCAAAAATAAACATCCGGATGAACGCTGCCGCAAACACTGCGAAAATGATCGCTTCCGACCACTCCCTGATCACAGATTTCTGGAATGGATTATTGGTTTCCAGTTTTTTAAGGGCCACATTATCCTTTTTTTCCAATGCTTCTGCATACAACCGGTGGTATTCGCGCTCCTGATCGAGTACGGGGCCCTGGTATTTATCATTTGGGTTCCTTCCGATCTGGAAGAAAGGCAGTGGCGCAAAAACAACAGCCACCACTGATTGCCAGAATCCATGTTTCCCGAAAGAGCGAATCATATCGATGCATAATCCGGCATAGATGAAAAAATTAACTACCGGAAAAAGCAGCCAAAGCGCATACACGGGCTTCCTTCCCACAATTTTACACCATTCGGCAGCCGCAACACCCGGAATCAACGCCTTGTTTGCCGGAACACCTGCTTTTTCAAACAGTTTCATCATGGTGAAACTATTGAGCAAATAAAGCAGAATAAGGAAAATAAGTATAGACATAATTAAATATTTATTCCGCAGTTTTGCGGCGTTTACGGCGCGTTTTGAATAATTCGACTACTTCTTTATCTTTCAAAAATCCGAAATCGACAAAATTGCTGGATACGAATTTTTTGATATCCTGATAATCGCGGCTCCGTTTGTCAGTATATCTTTTCATCAGCTTTGCTACATAAACCATCGATATTTTTTCCATATCCTGGTTAAATTGCTGATTATCAAAAATCCGCATGTAGGTACCGAATATCTTATTCAGTTCAAAATAGTCCTGATAATCCCGTTCGGTCAAACCTGAAATCAGTTTGGTGAAGTAGTTCAGAATTAACTGACGCAGGCATTCACTTTCCACTGACAACCCTTCGTGTGAGGCATAAAAATCACGAACTGCCTCAATAGCATCCTGATGAACATATCCGAGGCTATGTATTTTATCGGCAATACGATAGTAATCGCTGATTTTATCCTGCACTTTTTTATCTACAATGGCACTCATCCGCTCATCATGCGCGCTACTAATACCTACGCCTGAATGATACAGTGACAGCAGGAAATGGAGATATTTTTCTGCAAATTCAGGAAAGGATTTGCGCTCACGTTCAAAATGCTTCTCCACCTTAGCACGGGTATCTGCATCCAGGTCCATAAAATTGCCATAAATCGCCAGCATTTCGAGGTATTCGCCCGAGTTCTGAAATTTATCGTTGTCCAAAAATGCCATTATTTGTGAATGGAGGCTGGAGTTGTCGCCACCGGCTTCAAATCGTTTCAGCAAAAATTGCCGAAGTGCTGAAAAGTTAGCCTTCATTTCACCCACGCTGGTCGGGAAATCGGCGGAGTAGTACATTTCATTGCGCAACTGTTTGGAATACCGGACGTACAAATCCTGACGATCAGCAAGGTCGCGGTACTTATCAGATTTTTGCTGTTGTAAAAAATGACGTACACGTTTGTTCTCTACAAGGCTCAGCAGGTTAGTGATCCAGATATCGCTTGAAAGTGCAAAGCCAACCTGAATGGTTTGGCCGATACGTTTTTTCAATTGTTCGAAATGCGGGCTGTTACAAATTGCCAGCAGTACATCTTTAAAGTGATCATTCGGGCGGACATACTTGTATTGGTCATTTATTTCACCCCGCAATGCTGCATACCCGAGCACCCTCGGAAGGTATAATCCTTCAAAAAGTTCATTCAAAAGGTATTTTTCAAAGGTTACCATTTGGAGCGGCACTTCTGCTGCTACTAGGTGGTGCAGTTCGGAAATATGTGTTTCGAACTGTTGACGCAATTCACTATAAAATTCGTCCTCTTCCTCCTCCAGGTATTGTGCCAGGGCAGGAGATTCCTGAATAGCTCCGGCTATTTCCTGAAGCCGGATGTAGTATTTCTCATCTAAATCTTGCATGACAGTGGTATTGATTACTTAATGTTTATTGAAAAAAGACCTGGTAAAACCAACAAGGGCTTTACCAGGTCTTTTATATTCCTGAAATCGGGGACAAATATATGCCCTAACTTTTAATTTAAGCTTCTTCGCCAGATGTTTCTTCAGCAGCCGGAGCCTCTTCTGCAGCTGGTGCCTCTGCAACCACCTCTTCCACAGCAGCAACTGCTGTTTCTTCAGCAACTGCGATGGTTTCTTCAGCGGCGGCTTCTTCAGCAGCAACGTCTTCAACAACTGGTGCTTCTTCCACTACCGGCTTGGCTTTCACTTTAGCTACACCGTCAATTTTAATACGTTTTTCTTCTTTTTTCTTAGCAACATCAGATTTACGTGCTTCGATACGGGCATCTTTGGTTTCGATCCAGGCTGCTACTTTAGCGTCAGCATCTTCCTGTGTGAGTGCTCCTTTATTTACCCCCAGTTGAAGGTGTTTGCGGTAAAGCACACCTTTGAAACGGAGAATTGCGTTTACAGTGTCAGTAGGTTGTGCACCAACCATGAGCCAATGAAATGCGCGATCGCGGTCGAGGCTGATAGTAGCCGGAACAGTAAGCGGATTGTAAGTGCCTACTTTTTCAATAAAACGGCCGTCACGTGGTGAACGGGCGTCAGCGATAACGATGTGATAAAACGGCGCTTTTTTGCGGCCTTTGCGTTGCAGGCGGATCTTAACTGCCATGTTTAATTACGAAAATTTTAAAGTGAGATAATATCTCGCCCGGTTTCTTACAAACGAAGTAACTCCGGGCTTTTCAATCGGGGCGCAAAGGTAAGACCCATTGTCCGATATTCCGAACAAATTTTAGAAATTTTAAGCAAAAATCTGCAAATAATCTTCAGTTTTCTTTTTCAAACCCAAAAATCCTGTCCATTATTTTCCATTTTTCACCCGGCG
>OFDN01002204.1_pt1 | contig 11088 bp, 6 predicted proteins | sample 1520971 | NCBI WGS metagenome assembly OFDN01 (sample SAMEA94257418, study PRJEB24077) | hot springs metagenome | biome: Aquatic biome; feature: Geographical feature; material: Water | place: India | collected 2012-06-12 | depth 5 m | reverse complement strand
GATAAGAGAAACTATTTATTCAGACATTATGCAGAATTTCTTAAACGGTATAAACCAAAATACTTCGTCTTTGAAAATGTACTAGGATTACTTACTGCAGGTAATAAAAAGTACTTGAATGAAATGCTTTCTTTATTTGAGGAAATCGGATATTCAGCAGATTATAAAGTATTAAATGCTGAAGACTACGGTGTGTTACAAAGAAGAAGACGGGTAATAATTATTGGCCGTAAAGGGAAAGCTAAATTCAAGTTTCCTGAACTTGAAATAATTGAAAATAAATGGCAAGTAAAGAAAGATTTATTCACAGACTTACCAGACTTAATTCCTGGCCAAGAGATGAACATCGTTAAGTATACTAAAAAAATTAATGCTTACCAGCAGACAATGGAAACAAGAAATGGAATAGACTTTACGACACAACATATCACAAGGCAACATAACGAGAGAGATTTGGAAATATATTCAATAGCGATTGATAAGTGGCTCAATAAAAAGGAGCGACTTAAATATACCGATTTACCTAAACGACTACAAAGCCATAACAATACAGAAGCATTTCTGGACAGGTATAAAGTTGTAGATCCATTTGGGCACTCCCACACTGTTGTTGCACATATCGCCAAGGATGGTCATTACTATATCTACCCTGATTCAAAGCAGATACGTTCAATATCTGTTCGAGAAGCTGCAAGAATACAATCTTTCCCTGATGATTACTTCTTTGAAGGCGGAAGAACAGCAGCTTTTAAACAAATTGGAAACGCAGTTCCACCGCTGATGGCTGCTGCATTAGCTAAAACGATTTATACGCTTTTAAATGGAAAATAATCACAAACTTGGACTTTATGTTTCTTATTATCTTTCAAGATTTGACGAACAAGCATATAAAAATCTTGGTTTGGGCAATCAGTTGCACACACATAAGAAAATAGGTGAAATTCTTTCTGTAAAGAAACAAACAGTTCAAAATTGGAGAGACGAATTCGACCCTTTATTTGGTCATCGTGCAGGTTGGCATCAAAGACCAATGAATCCAAGCAGAATTAGAGTTGCTCAAGCACTTGAAAATCTTGATGAGTTCCAAGTCAGAAGTATTGTAAAGGATATTCTCTCGGGAAAAATCAAAGAGGAACCTGGCGAAGAAGAGCTACTTCTTTCAATAGTATCGGAAGAAACAAAAGAAAAATCAATACAAAAATTTATTCTGAGGGTACCGACTGGAAAAGCAGCCGAAGAGTATTTTCAAAATCATTTTTCTAAAAATAAACAACCAATTAACGGAAAACTAGTTGACTGCCGTGATTTGGGAGTTGGCTATGATTTCAGAATTGAAACAGCAACAGATAAATATTTTGTAGAAATCAAAGGACTTTCAGAATTCACAGGTGGGGTTTTATTCACGAACAAAGAATGGGCGACAGCGAAAAAGCACAGAGATAAATATTTTCTTTGTGTTGTTTCCAACCTAAATGAAAAAGCAGAAATTGTTTTTATTCAGAATCCTGCCGACAAACTCAATCCGAAAAGAAATATCCACACTTCAATTCAGATAAGTTGGAGTGTTACTCAAACCCAACTTGCTGAACACAATGATTGATTATTCCCAATATAAGAAAACACAAGCCGAACCTGAAGCAAGTTCAATGATTGAAACTTTCCGTGCAATCGGATATTCAGTTGAAGCGGCCATTGCAGATATCATTGATAATTCAATTTCTGCAGGTGCACAAAATATTTGGGTTGATTACGAATGGAACGGTGAAGCAACAATCATTTCTATGATAGATGATGGAAGAGGAATGAGCAATGATGAATTAATTAACGCCATGCGTCCGGGAAGCAAGAACCCACTTGACGTTCGCGAGATAAAAGATTTGGGAAGATTTGGATTAGGGCTAAAAACAGCTTCATTTTCCCAATGCAAAAAATTTTCAGTCATTTCAAAAAATAAAAGTGGTGAAACTTCTTGGTGGTGTTGGGATTTGGAATATGTAAATGAAGTCAAATCGTGGTCGCTTGTAAATTATTATCCGAATGAATCCTTCCTTCACAAAATAAAACAGTCATCAAAAGGAACTGCTGTTATCTGGTGGGACATTGACCGACTGACAAAAGGAACTCAGGCAGACAACACAGAATCAATAGACAAGTTCATGCGGACAATGGACACAGTAAAAAAACATTTATCAATGGTGTTTCATCGCTACATGAGTGAAGGATTGAAAATACATTTTCGTGGTAGAGAGATTGAACCTTGGGATCCTTTTATGATTGGTACCGATGGATTGCAGGCAAAAGGCGATGTATATCTTGACAAAAGAAAAATCATGATAAAAGGTTTTGTTCTCCCCCATCGTTCGAAACTCACAGCAGAAGAATATAATTATGGGAAGGGACCAAAAGATAGCTGGACTGCCCATCAAGGATTCTATGTTTACCGGAATAAACGATTACTTGTTGCGGGTGACTGGTTGGGAATCGGAAATTTCAAACGAGAAGTGCATTATGATTTATGTCGAATAATGATTGACCTTCCCAATGATTGTGATGATGACTGGCAGATTGATATAAAGAAATCACTTGCTCGGCCACCGTTGAAATTCAGAGATGAAATTCTTTCTGTCGCAAAAGATGTGCGGGCACAAGCTGTGGAAGTATATAGACACAAAGGGAAAATAATCAAGCGAATCCATTCTCAAACCGAAGATCAGTTTCTTTGGGAAGATTATAAACGACATGACAAGAGATTTTACAAACTAAACCGTAAGCATCCTGTATTGAAACAACTATTAGAAAGTGCCAATAGTTATAAGGGTGAAATAGAAAAAGCATTACGTTTTATTGAAGAAACAATTCCGATTCCATTAATCACACTGAAAGAAAATCAAAATGAAGTTCCACACGGGCAACCATTTGAAGGAGTTAGCCATGATTTAGTTCAGGTAACTATGCAAGCAATGTATCAGAATTTAATCAAGCAGGGTAAAAATGATGAACAAGCAAAAGCAATTATTCTGAGCATTGAACCATTTAATTTTTATCCTCAATACATAGAATACTTAAAAGAAAAAGATGATGATTAGTAATGCCATACTTACGATACGAACATTACTTCCGGATTCCGGTTCTGTAACCAAAGAGCAAATTGAAACTCAGGTTGATTTTATTCTGACCAATCCGGCTTTCAAAGATCTTGAAAGAAATCTTATCATTCGGGAAGTAGAGTCTCTTTACAGAGTTCGTGTAGAAGAATTCAGAATGATTGAAGCAGGTGAGAGAAGAAAGCACTGGATTAATGATAACAAAACTTCTATTACTTGGAATTTTTGGGACAGGTATAAAATCTATTTGCAATTCAGAAAAAATTTTGCCCCTGAAACAATCGGACACCTCGATAGACTGACCAATAAAATACTTGATGGCTTATATAATCCGAAAGTCGATGTTGGATTTGATAAGAAAGGTTTAGTTGTGGGGCAGGTCCAGTCTGGAAAAACATCCAACTATACAGGACTGATTTGTAAAGCCGCTGATGCCGGCTACAACATGATAATAATTCTTGCAGGCATGCACAACAACTTGCGAACACAAACACAATTGAGACTGGATGAAGGCTTCCTTGGATTTGACACAAAATATCAGCGTGCGTTCAATACAGGCAACAGTATCATTGGCGCAGGTGTAGGACAAAAAATTTATCCTGCACATTCATTCACTTCAAGTGATGAAGGCGGAGATTTCAGCAAGCGGGGAACTTATTCCTTTCACACCAACGAACCAATCATTGCAGTTGTAAAGAAGAATAAAACACGACTGGAAAATCTTTATCGTTGGTTGTACAGCCATGGAACAGATGACGATAGAGGCAACAGAAAAATAAAAGATAAAACTCTTTTATTGATTGATGATGAAGCAGATAACGCTTCAATTAACATTTCCAACGACCCATTGAAAAGAAGTGGCATCAATAAGGCAATTACAGACATACTTGGATTATTTGCAAAAAGTGGTTATGTTGGATATACAGCAACTCCATTTGCAAATATTTTTATACCCTTCAACGAGAATGATATTTTCCCACGCGATTTTATCATCAATCTTCCTGCGCCATCTAACTATATTGGACCAGAAAAAGTTTTTGGGTTCAGAGCAGTCGCAGAAGATGAAACCTCTGATACTGTTTTGCCGATTATAAATCGTATCAACGACTATCAAAACTATATTCCCAATAAACATAAAATGCGTGACCAGTTGCCTTCTAGCTTACCTGATAGTTTAAAAATGGCAATTAGATGTTTCATACTTACATGTGCAATTAGGAGATTGAGAGGTCAGGAAAAAGAGCACAACTCAATGCTTGTGCATGTAACACGATTTGTAAATTGGCAAAATCACATTCGCGGTTTAGTTGTTAAAGCTTTTGAGCATTATAAACTAGGAATTGACCAAAATAATGTAGTTATTTTTGAAGAGTTGAGAAAGACCTTTGAAGAAGATGTTAGAATAGAAGGTTATCATTACAAAAGCTATAGAACCGTTTCTCAAGAAATCCTCAATTCAGATTTATCTGATATTGACTCTCAAATTAAGGTCCATGAATGGAATGAAGTTTTACCTCATATACATGACGCTGTGACAAAAATTGAGGTGAGAGCAATCAATGGAGGTTCAGGCGACATTCTTGACTATGTTGATCACCCAAATGGTTTATCTGTCATTGCAATTGGAGGCGACAAACTTTCACGGGGACTTACACTTGAAGGTTTGTGTGTGAGTTATTATCTGAGAGCATCAACCATGTATGATACACTCATGCAAATGGGAAGATGGTTTGGATACAGGCCAGGATATGTTGACTTGTGCAGATTATTTACAAGTCGTGAACTAAATGAGTGGTTCTGCCATATAACACATGCTTCAGAAGAATTGAGAGAGGAATTTGATTACATGGCTGATGTTACAGGTTCAACACCAGAGCAATACGCTTTAAAAGTGCGAACACATCCAGGAGTGTTGCAGATTACCTCTTCAAACAAAATGAAAGACACAACCGAGATTCAAATCACATGGTCAGGAAGATTAGTAGAATCTTATGAATTGAAACGAAGTAAGGAAGCAATTGATAATAACTTTGAAGCTACAAATAATTTCATTGCATCTTTACCAAGCGAATTTGAAAAAAAGAACAGCAACTTCATTTGGAAAAATATTTCAGCAAAGCATGTTAAAGATTATTTGAAAAATATTCAACTACTTGAAAACCTAAAAGCATACGAACCAAACAATCTTATTCGATTCATTGATTTGCAATTGCCAAATGGCGAATTAACAAGCTGGACAGTTGCTTTAATGTCGAAAGGAAATGCAGATGCTATAAGCCCTGTTTCATTCAGGGGTGGAAATAAAAACATAGGTTGTTGGATTAGAACTTTAGATACAAACAGTTCAAGTGATGAGATTTATTACTTAAAAAAATCACACATATTAAGTCCCAAAGATGAGTTTATTGACTTATCAGCTTCAGAATACGACAGAGCGATGGAACTTACTAGAGAGCATTGGAAGAAAAAGGAAAAAAAAGGAGACCCATCTTACCCAAATGGACAAATAGTAAGAAATGCTATCCGAAATCCAAATAATCCATTACTTCTAATTTATCTACTTGACCCAAAAGGTGCAGAAGATCCATTATTTAAACCACTTATAAAGCCTTCTAAACCCATAGTTGGATATGCTATAAGTTTCCCAAAAAGTAACTTCAATTCTTTTGTTGCTTTTGCAGTGAAAGATGAGTTACTAGACCGTTTTGACTTCGATTACGAAATAGAAAACTATGATGACGAAGATTGAATCCATTTGGACAGAGCTTGAAAATGATAATTCATTTCATTCTGGTATTTTATTCAAAAGATATGCTGCATCTGTTTTACCAGATGTATATGTAGCGCTTCGTGCACCTGAAAAATTAAGATGTGTTGCCATTCATATTGTAAGAGAAAATGCACCAGATATAACAAACTGGAACAAACTGAAAGATATCAAAGTTGAAATTCTGAATGACGACAGGAATCCTGCTAAATCCTATTTACTCATTCTTATTTTAAATCAGCAGCACAAAGATATTTTTTCAGTTCTTTGCGAAGATTTGATAAACAAAGTTGCTTCAATTCTTGATGAAAAAGTTTTGATAAGAGAACTGCTGAACCGCCTTGCAAAATGGCAGACATTGTTTGAAAGACTAAGGCAGCAAGGTCTCACTGCAGAAGCTCAAAGAGGACTGTTCGGGGAACTTTATTTCCTACGGAAATATCTAAGCAATACTTCTGATAAAAATTACTGTGTCAACTCATGGCAAGTTCCTTCAAATACAGTTCAGGATTTCCACCATGGCAACTGGGCTGTTGAAGTAAAAACAACGCATGGGAATAATCACCAGAAAATTCAAATCAGCAGTGAAAGGCAATTAGATGATTCGATCATTCCAAATATTTTTCTTTTTCACCTATCTATTGACATCAGAAACGATTACGGAGAAAGCTTAAATGACCTTGTTGAATGGGTTGAAAATCATTTAGTTAATGATGTGATTGAATTGCATTCATTCCAATTGAAACTTTTCGAAGTCGGATATTTTGATATCCACAAACATATTTACAAAGAAACAGGTTACAAAATTCGCGAAGAAACTATTTACAAAATCGAAGGAAAATTTCCAAGGATTACAGAAAATGAAATTAAGAATGGAGTTGGTGATGTGAAATACTCAATCGTTATTGCTGATTGCTTAGCATTCATCAAAACAGAAGATGAACTTTTTCAAACCATTATAAAATCGTAATGCCAACAATTGAAAATATAGAACTACAAAAATTCCTTAAATCAATACAGGAAGAAGTAAAGGCTATTTTTAAAAATGCCGAAGAAGGAACAACACCGGAAGAAGTATTTACAGATATAGCTTTATCAATGCTCGCCGACTCTGGTGAAACAGAAAATTACCGCTTGTGCTATGACGAGAAAGTAAGCAAACGTGGAATTGAGCACAAACTCAATGCTTATGCTCTTTCTGAAAATTATGAAACACTTGATTTGTTCATTACAATTTACAGCGAAGCAGATAAAGTCCAGTTAGTTCCAAAGCCAGATGCAGACAAGGCAATTGAACGGTTAATGAAGTTTTTCAAAAATGCAGCATACAAAGATTATGTTTCAGAACTTGATGAGTCTTCAGAGGTATATGACCTTGCACATACAATCGCAAATTCACCAGAGATAAAAGAATTCCTAACACGGGTTAATATTTTTCTGGTTACTGACGGAGAAGTCAAAGCAGAATACAAAACTTCTGAAAAGATTGCCGGTTACAATATTTTCTACAGAATAATTGACATTAACTACTTGTTTAATCTCTCAGAGAAAGAACGAATTCCCATAGAAATAAATTTTGAAGCAAATGATGTTGCACTTCCCTGCATAATTGTAAATAATCCAAACGAAGAATATCAATCTTATCTGACTGTGATTCCAGGAGAAGTATTAGCAAATATCTATGAACAATTTGGCTCACGATTACTTGAACAAAATGTTCGTTCTTTTTTGCAATCAACGGGAAAGACGAATAAAGGTATCAGGAAAACAATCATGGAAGAACCACACATGTTTCTTGCATACAATAATGGCATTGCAGCAACAGCAGATGATGTAAAATTGGTTGACCAGCCAAATGGAAAAGGTAAAGCAATTGCACTAGTGAAAGACTTTCAAATTGTAAATGGGGGGCAAACAACAGCTTCCATCTATCACACTTGGAAAAAAGACAAAGTGAGCATTGCTGAAATTTTTGTACCTGTCAAACTTTCCGTAGTAAAAAAGAAAGATAAATTCAGTGAAATAGTTAGTAGAATTTCGGAGTACGCCAACACCCAAAATAAAGTTTCAGTTGTTGATTTAAGTTCAAACAAACCTGCTCACATTGAACTTGAAAAAGTTTCAAGAAGTGTTTGGGCTCCTCCAAAACAAGGTGGATCGCAACAGACAACTTGGTTTTATGAAAGAGCAAGAGGGCAATACAAGAATGCCATAATGAAATATGGCTTTAGCCCTTCAAAAAGAAGGGCATTTGAAACGAAGAATCCAAAGCAGCAGATTTTTACAAAAGAAGACCTTGCCAAATATGTAAACAGTTGGCAGGAAGTATATGATGGAAAAAAACTTGTGATAGGCCCTCACTTTGTTGTGAGAGGAAATCAAAAGAACTATGTGCAGTTTATGAATTTCAATTTTCAAAAGAAGCCAGACAACATATTTTTTGAAGATACGATTGCAAAAGCTATATTATTCAGGGCAGCAGAAAAAACTTATGGAGTAAAACCAAATTCAATTGGTGACATGCGATACATCACCGTACCATACTCCATTGCTTGGCTAGGATTTCAGCTAAAATACAAACTTGACCTTTATAAAATCTGGAAAAATCAATCTGTGTCGGACAAGTTGAAAGATTTGCTTTATGAAATCATGAAAGAAATTGAAACATTTATAAAGAAAAAAGCACCGGGTTCCCTCTATGGAGAATACGCCAAAAAGGAAGATTGTTGGAATGCAGTAAAGGGAAATAATTTCAAAATTGATTTATCTGTCTTGAAAGATGATTTGGAATCAAGTTCTTCTGCAACAAAGCGGCAAAGAATTTCAGATGATGAAATTGCAAAGGCGGAATTTGAAGTATCGCTTGAAAGAATAAATTCTGTTCATCATCAAATCTGGAAGAGCATTGAACAATGGGGTCAATCAGAAGGCAAGTTGAGTAAATATCTTTCTGACATGGCAAGCACAATTTCAAATCGCTTGCGACTCAATAGACATCTAACACCAATAGAAATTGATAATGCTCATAAAATTCTTGACACCGTTACTAATGAAGCACCAGAACTCTTTTACAATCTTGATGAATTAAATAGAAAAGAAAGCAAAGCAGGAAAACAGAAGGTAGAAATCACACTTGACATAATTAAAGAAATTGTAAAGTGGGACAGGAAAAATAAACGACTGAAAGATTACGAATATAAATTTATGACTGACTTAGCTGAAGGAAAGAAAGAACTCACTGACAGAAATATTTTGATTGCTGAATTTAACTTGAAAAAAGTTAAAAAATATGGATATAAATAGTCAACCACAAAAAAATACACTTCAAAAAAAAGCTACTTAAAAATTTTTGGAACTTTCCAAAAGCCACCTCACTATCTTGAACCCTTCTCCTCCATCCACTTCCCTCTCCCCCAACCCTTAATCACATGTTTCTCACTATGGTAAGAAGAGCGTACCAATGGACCACTTTCTACATAGTCGAAACCGAGGTCGTAGCCGATTTCGCGGAGTTCGGCGAATTCGTCGGGGTGAACGAAACGTTGGACCGGTAAGTGTTTTTTGGTGGGTTGGAGGTATTGTCCAAGGGTGAGTACATCGCAACCTACGTTTACGAGGTCTTTCATGCTTTGTACCACTTCTTCTTTGGTTTCACCTAGACCAAGCATCATGCCTGTTTTGGTGCGCATGCCGCCTTCTTTGAGCATGCGTAATACGTCCAGACTTCTATGGTATTTCGCCTGAACCCTTACCTGTCGGGTAAGACGTTCCACCGTTTCCATGTTATGGCTTACTACCTCGGGGGCTGCATCAATGATACGTTGTACCTGATCAGCATTGCCCTTGAAGTCGGGAATTAATGTTTCGAGGGTGGTATCGGGATTGAGATTTTTTACGGCTTTGATGGTATTGTACCAGACGATAGAGCCACCATCTTTCAGTTCATCACGATCCACACTGGTGAGTACGGCGTGTTTTACTTTCATGAGGTGTATGGCTTCTGCTACACGCTGGGGTTCATCCCAATCAACGGGTGCGGGTCTGCCGGTAGCTACGGCACAGAAACCACAGCTGCGGGTACACACATTGCCGAGGATCATGAAGGTGGCCGTGCCTTCACCCCAACATTCGCCCATATTCGGACAATTGCCACTCTCACAAATGGTATGCAGTTTATGGGTATCTACTAAACCACGAACGTGTTTATAGCTTTCACCAATGGGTAATTTCACACGAAGCCAGGATGGCTTTTGTATCTTGGAACTGGTAGGATCTACTTTCGCAACTACTGGTAACTCTTGCATGTACGCCTCTTTTTAAAGGCAGTTTCCGAACCCGGACTGCCACTCACTATGAAACAACAAAAATAGGTCACTTTCGTTTACCAAAAGTGAGGGCTACATAGGCGTTGAAAAAGAATGATTTTTCGGGGTTTAGCAGTAAAATGGGCATTTTTTGGGAATAGTATTCGGCATTCAATCCCACTTCAAGGGCTGAGAGCACTTCATTGTAGCGACCATAATCAAAACGCAGCGCTGTTCTCACGTGAGCACCGGGCACAAATTTCATTTCGCCAAAGCCCTTGGTGAGTCCGCCCCTGCCTAAGATAATGTTGGGATCGAGGAATAGATTATCGTTATTATCGTATTTGATCTGCTCCTGACGGTTAGTAGTAGGGTCCTGGATCTCGATATAATAGGGTTTCAGCATGCCTGCTGTTAATCCACCCCCGTAGATGGCAGAAACAGCTACCCCATTTTTATTGCCTTTACCACCGATCAAACGCTGTTCTCCAAAACCCAGTTTCAGGTTATAGAAATTATTGCGTTTTCCATAGATATAACTGGATACGATGAGGAATCCACCCGAGGCGCTGATGGTGGGTACTTTTTCTTCTTTGGGATGTTTGTGTTCACCCAATTCGATCCACCATAAACTGGTTTTATTGATGGTTTTATATTTCCCTCTTTCATAGAACATACCCCATCCATCGGTATTGAATTTAAAACCGAATGCACCTTGTTTGTTATAGATGAGGGCACCTTCTTCTTCTTGTTTGATCAGTTGATTGATCTTCTCCTTTCTCTCTGCCTTTTTCCGGGCTTTCTCCAATTGAGCGGGCGATTGCTGTGCAACAACAGCCATTGAACTCAGGAGACCCACAACGATGAATAGCTTCTTCACTTCCATTTGATTTGTTACTTGTAAATTTATGGC
>OFDN01002203.1_pt1 | contig 11088 bp, 4 predicted proteins | sample 1520971 | NCBI WGS metagenome assembly OFDN01 (sample SAMEA94257418, study PRJEB24077) | hot springs metagenome | biome: Aquatic biome; feature: Geographical feature; material: Water | place: India | collected 2012-06-12 | depth 5 m | reverse complement strand
GGGTGATAGTGCCATCACTATCAGCCGCATTGGCCGATACCGTAATCGCATTGCCCTGCACAAAACTTGCGCCTGCTGCAGGTGAAGTCACCGACACGGTAGGGGCTGTGCTTCCTGAACTGGTATTGTACAACTGGGTAACTGGCACGATATTGAATGCGCTGGCACCAGGTGTTTTCCAGAACAACTGAATCACAGCACCTCCACCCAATTCCTGATACTCGACAGTAATTGGTAGTCGCTGACCTTCGGTCATGTTAAAAGTCGTGCTGGTGTCTAATGTAGGTCCGTGAGGTGTCCAGTTATTAATCACCAATTGATTATTGACATAGACACGAACCCCATCATCTGAGTTGGTTTGTAACTGATAAGCACCCGCCACTGTTGCCTCGATAAACCCTGTCCAACGTACAGAGAAATTATCGGCAGGTAGTGTTGCTGCTGGTGTGTCAGTACCCCAATTAAAGTTCACACTTTCAACTCGTTGCAGTATCACGTTTCCTGTTAAGTTGTTTGTGCCATAGTACGCACCATCCAGACCGCTGCCAGATGACGGCTTCGGTGCTTCGCCGGCTTCTTCAGAGCCGATTTGCTGTATGTAGCTTACGACGTTTGAAATATCTGTTGCCGATAGCGCAATATTATTATGGGCGACAATTGCTGCGTTCAATGTGGCTGCACTACCGTCATGCAGGTATGGGGCAGTTCCCCAAACATCTCGTAAAGTAGGAATGTCAATGCCGCTTAATGTTGTGTTTAGACGTTTCCCACTTGATGGTTTTATAGTCCCGATATTCCTTAGGCCAGTGGCTCCTATGCTTAATGTAAAATCAAATGATCCATGACAGCTAATACAATTATTTTGGAACACTGACTTGCCTAAGGATGCAGCCGGAGTCAGACCACCAGCATTATCTCGATAAGGTGTTTTCTCAAACTTGTTCAATGATTCAACATAAGCTGATAACTCATCTAATGCGTTGCTAAAACCGGATTTTTTGTCACCTAATGGTTGATTGCGGGTTCCGGCTGCATAGTCTTGGTCAGACATCATCCCTGTGCCACCAGAAAGCTCACGAATTTGACGCTCAAAATCTTGAACTTCATCAAAGTTAGCGCTCCAGTGCAGGAATCCGTGAGACATACCCCCACGACCATTAAGAGCAATCGTATTGCGTAGCCCTTCACCAAAACCGGTTAAGTCCCAAACACGTCCGTCTTGACCACCGTCGTTATGGCAAGTGGCACAGCTCATATAACTATCGCGTGCAAGACGTGTGTCACGTGCATCGTAGAACAATTGCTTACCTAGCACTACATTAGCCGCTAGTTTTTCTGAGTCAATTGTATATGTAATGGCACTACGACTGGCTTCAAGCCTGCCTTGGTTGAGTAATGGTGATAAGTCAAAAACAGAGATACTCCTGTCCATAAACTCGTGCACATACAGAGTATTGCCATCAGCAGAAAGGGCAAGGCCCTGAGGGGCTCGGCCAACCTCTAACCTAAATAATTCTCTACCTCCAATGGTATCTATCACCGCTACTTGTCGGCTTGTCTCCAGCGCGATAAAACCATATACCCCGCTTGGGTGATAGGCAGCGGCTGATGCTAGGCTCGCGTTGTCATGGTCAATACGACGTACATAGTCTTCGCTGAGTGTGGTCATGTTAATACGTGAGCTAATTGCTCGAACAGTATTTTGGAAGTCCAGTTGTAGACCGTTGCGTAGTAAACCACGTTTGATATTGTCTTGTTTAGATGGCACCCATGCCATTGTTCCATCTGGTGAAATGACTGGCGCTGCAAGGTAATTTGGTAAACCACTGCCTTGAGTAGGCGTATCGCCTTTATCACTATGCGCCAATTTCACCGTGGTCGTCACTTGCATAGTGTTGGCATTCACTGCTATCACCTCGCCACCAGCATTAGATGTATCTATTGTGGCTGTACCTTCTCCCAAGGCTGATGGGGTAATAAAGCGAGACACTAATACTATCGAAGCATCAGCATTAATTGCGACGTGTCTTATATTGGGTGCAACTTCCACTATGCCTTGTTGTGCACCCGTGCTTGCATTCAGCTTAAGCAGTTGACCGGTGGCTTCAAGCGCAACAAATGCACTGGTGCCATTGGGATCAAACGCCAAACCATGCGGTTGTGATGCGCGTGGCAATGTTAGTGTTTGAACAACGGATAATGTCGTCGGGCTAATAATAGAAATAGTCGTGCTTTTCTTGTTGGTCACCCAAATACGTCCATCGGGTGCTACTGCAATAGTTCTTGGCGAGGTGCCCACATCAATAGAAGCGACAAGCTCATTCGTTGCTTCGTCAAGCACACTAACGGAGTCGTTATCTGGATTGACAACCCAAATTCTCGACGGATTACCATTGCGATTCTCTACCGTGATTGGAGTGGAGTTGCTAGGATTTTTTGCTGTTTTGATAGTTGCTACAGCTTGTAAAAAAGTACGTCTTGAAACAAGTCCAGCTGAGTCGCGTGCGCTGAGTGTAACAACGTAGGCACCAGGTTGCGGGAATGTGTGACTTACTGCCGGATTTGAATTGTAAGGCGTATCAGGACTGCCGTCGCCGAAATTCCAGCTATACGTGGTATTTGCAAATGCTGTTACGTTATAGTTCGCGGTACCTCCAGAACTGATAATAGGCGCGTCTATTTGACCGTTAATTACAGGTGGGTCGTATGGCGTTGTTGGTACGTTTGGAGGAGCCACATTTTGACCAATAGCCACGATAGTCCCTAGTGAAGGCACTCCATTTGAATTGATAGCAACCACTTGATAATAGCCTGGAGGTGTGAGGTTGGCATTTGGTGTGGTTGCTGTTAGGCGATTACTTTCTTGTGTAAAAGTGAGCGGTATACGGCGTTGACCAGTGTTAAACGCATGTGTGGCTTTGCTTATTCCAATCAACACTAATTGAGAGATGCTATCAGCATTTGACATGTCCATCTGAATAGGCGCTTCGTGATCATATGCCAGTCCGCTAATTGCTTGAATAACTGGACGAGCAGCCAACTGTGGACCATTGGAAGTGTTGGTAAATAAGTAAGGAGGATAATAGACCTCAGCATTCGTGTTAGTGACTGGACCAGGGGCACCACCAGCGAGCGATAGAATAGTACCGTTAGTCATCAATGCGGTCGTTGAGTGATACCCTCTAAAAATAGCTGCGTTTGCACCCAGCGTCCATGCGCCGGTGGAAGGATCCCAAATTTCTGCTGAAAATACACTGTTTGCGCCGTTACTGTTCCCGAATCTAGAACCGCCAGTGACAACCACCTGACCGTTTGCCAAAACAATTGAATTTGGGAAGCGGCGAGGAAATGTCATGCGTGGTTGCTCGGTAAGCACCGGAGCAACACCGTTAATATCAACCGAGGTAGCCATATTGCTTGCTGGTAGATCTTGCCCCACCCATCCACCGTTGCCACCAACCACAAGTATCTTGCCTGGGGCATACATGACTGCTGTATTGGTTGCACCTACGTTATTTGGAGATTGTGCACTGTAGGGAGTTTTAAAATTACCTACAACATTAATACTCCCATTTCCATTGGCGTCCAAATACCACATTTTTTCAGCTGAAATCCCAAATATTTGACCATTTGGGGCTACGAAAGCGCGAGGAAACGACGTGCGCAGGTAATCAGGGCCAAAGGCATCTCGACTATAAGCACCAAACAGTGAGCGCCAGCCGGTTGTCTCTAAAACTTCTGGGGTCATAGAGGCAAGGCCTTGAGTAATTGCTAAATCAGGATTGTCTACCATACCCTCGCTATATGGCACCATGCCACCAAGCATAATTGGTCTGCCGTCTGGTAAATTAATTAAGGTGGAATACCAACGATCAAGGGCAAGGTTATAAGAGGCTGTTTGTACACTGTTGGTGGATGGAGTATAAATGGTTGTTGTTTTACCACCATTCCCACCAGATATAATCATCCTGCCGTCACTTAAATAGGTAGCGTTGGAGCAAAAACTGTCTTGTTGCTGTGCACGGTAAGTGGTTTGATGGCTATTAGTATTAAACCCTAGCTCTGGATCCCATAGGTCAAAATAACGACCATTTTGTACATCACCGTTTAAGTCTGAGCCATAACTGAGCACTTTTCCATCAGGTAAGATGGATACATGTAACCCATTCAATGGCCACGACTTTACTGATGACCACATGCCTTTGGTGGGAGCATCTGCCGGAATGGTGAGTCCTTGCATGATGGGGTCAGCTTTGACAGGCACCGTGACCCAACGTGCAGGATCGACATCGGCTGCTTCTATCTGATGCATCATCGGCACATCCAGCGTGAGCATGGAGAAAATCAACATGCTGGCTATCACTTTACGATTACCTACTATGCGAAGGGTGTTTTTGACCAGCTTGCGCGTATTGTCCTGATTCATCGGTATTTTTGAGGTGATAGCGTGCATGGTTTAACTCACATTCTTTGGATAATCTATTTTCTTATCAAGCTTAAACTTCAACCATCCCCAATTTGGGAGTGTTGTTTTAAATGTTACTTAGTTGTTCCATTTCCTTGGCAAGGCGAGCCTTATCAATGGGGTTCCCTAGATAGCGCATTATCAGGCGTCCCTGATTGTCCACTAACCATAAATGCGTGATGTGATCGTTCGGTCGTACCGCGGCATCACTGGTTTTCTTATCAGCACCAAACAGTTTTAAGCGGTCAGATAACGTTTTGACATCATCCGGTTTACTGGTGATGAAATACCAATTGTTGAAATCTGCATGGTTTTGTTTTGCAAACGCAGATAGTTTGGCGGGGGTGTCGTTCAGCGGATCGAGTGACACAGATACCAAAGCCACTTTGGGGCGAATATCCTTGGGTAGCGCATTTACAACATCCACCAATGCTTTGGTTTGCACTGAACAGACGGTTGCACACTGCGTGTAAATGAAATTAAACAGCACCACTTTGTGGGTTAACTTGGCTGTATCGAACGCTTGATTATGCTGATTTTTAAATGTTAGATTTGCAAAATTTGAGTAAAAACTAGTGGCATCGTTAGCGGCTTGAGCACAAATGCAATTCACGCTGATTATTAAACCCAACATCAGATTGATGAGCACATTCAACTTCGCTGCGTTTAAACAGCCTTTGATAGTGTAATGGGTAGACGCCGTGCTGTTATGTTTCATACAGTCCACTTAGTTAACTCGACGATGAATGGTTAAAGACAGAAGCTTTGAGGACTTAGTAGCGCACAACAATAAGCACTCAATTCAATGTGAGCATATTATGGGCGAGTGACCATCTGCTCAATAGCCCAGTAGAGCTATCAGGAGGATTTGTATGGTTTGGATTAGATTTACTAGTTGATGAGCTAACGAATGATTAATCGTAATTCAACAGTAATTTGAGTGTTTTGAAAACAACCCACTGGACTGACTAATCCTTTAATAGCTGCAAGTCATCAATAATTTCTTGTGAATGTTTTGAGGCTTCGACGTTGAAGTACGTTTTGGCAATGTTGCTGTTTGGGTCAATTAAAAATGTATAACGTTTTGCAATTTTAACGGGGCCAATGCTGGTCAGTGCGCCATACGCATCGGCGACCTTGCCGTCTGCATCGGCTAGCAGTGGGAAGGGTAGATTGTATTTTTTGGTGAAGGCATCATGTGATTGTTTGTCATCGACACTGACGCCCACCACCTTAGCTCCCAGTTTTTCCAGTTTGTGCATGTCATCACGAAAGTTGCAGGCCTCTTTGGTGCAGCCTGGGGTATCGTCCTTGGGGTAAAAGTAGAGCACTAGCCATTGGTTTTTAAATTGATTTAAATTAATGCGTTCGCCCTTGGCGTCCTCTAAATCAAAATAGGGTGCTGCATTACCCACTGCTAGTTGATGACTGGGTGCGCTGAAATGACGATAGCCCCAATAAGCCAATACAAGCACTGCGCTGTAAAAAACAATTTTGATGAACATGATTTTCCTTACTTTTAATTCGTTTCGTTGGGTATGATTTTGATACGAACCGCAACATTTGTCCAATTGGAAAAGACCGATTCTGTGAGAAAATAGCTAGGCAATCGAAAGCAGCGTTTGCGTATTACTTTTAATTACTGCCCCCGTAGCTCAGTGGATAGAGCTCTCCCCTCCTAAGGGAGAGGTCACACGTTCGATTCGTGTCGGGGGCGCCAAGTTTCATTTTTTTCGGGCCAATATGTCGAAACATTGTTTATCTTGCGGGGCTTGCTGCGCATCGTTTCGCGTTTCTTTCTATTGGGCGGAAAGCGATGCACACCCCATGGGAACAGTGCCACAATCAATGACACAATCGGTGAATCCACATTATGTATGCATGAAGGGGACCGAGAAAAACCCGGTACATTGTGTGGCGCTTGAGGGTAAAGTGGGGGAGCAAGTCAGTTGTAATATTTATGCTTTGCGCTCTAGCACTTGCCGTGAGTTTGAAGCAGGCACTGCGGACTGTAATCGCGCCAGAGCGATGCACGATTTGCCGGCTATTCCGCAAGAGCTTTAACTTGCTCTACTGTCCAACGATTCCCAGCGTGCCATTTTCGCTTCTATTTCTGTTTCAATTTGTGTAAGCCGGAGTTGCAGCGGTTTGATGTCTTCTAGATGGTCGTGGTAGAAATTAGGGTCGGCCAATGTTTGATTGATGGTTGCTTGTTCTGCTTCTAATTGCTCAATTTGTGCTGGCAGTGCTTCTAACTCTTTTTGTTCTTTAAAACTGAGTTTTTGTGCGGTATTGGTTTTGCTAGCGCCGGCGGGGGCAACAGGCGTAGCTAAAGCAGTTTTAGCTGCGCTGGTTTTTTCGGCCAGACGTTGCGCAGTAAAGCGTTGCCAGTCATCATAGCCTCCGCCAAATTCAGTGAGCACTCCATTGCCTTCAAACGCAATCACTTGGGTGACTGTATTTTCCAGAAAAGCTCGATCATGGCTGACTAAGAAGAGGGTGCCGTTATACTCCTGCAATAGACTTTCCAGCAGTTCTAGCGTATCAATATCCAAGTCATTGGTTGGCTCATCCAACACCAGTACATTGGCAGGGCGCGCAAAGAGTCGCGCAAGTAATAAGCGGTTGCGCTCACCACCGGATAAAGATTTGACGGGTGAGCGTGAGCGTTGCGGCGGGAATAAAAAATCTTCCAAATAGCTAATCACGTGTTTACGCTCATTGCCAATTTCTACAAAGTCCGAGCCAGGGCTGATGGTGTCCGCCAGCGTCGCTTCCTCATCTAACTGTTCCCGCATTTGATCAAAATAAGCGACGTTAATTTTGGTCCCACGTTGAATCTCACCGCTATCGGGTTCAATGTCACCCAAAATCAGCTTGAGCAAAGTCGACTTGCCTATGCCATTGGGCCCGAGCAAGCCAATTTTATCGCCACGCAAAATGCGTGTGCTAAAGTTTTTAATCAAAGCTTTATCGCCATACGATTTATTCACTTGATTAAGCTCGGCTACCAGCTTACCGCTGCGTTCACCAGCATCCAGATTTAACTTTACATTGCCTTGGCGCTCGCGTCTGGCCGCACGGTCAAGGCGTAGCGACTCCAATCGTCTAACACGTCCCTCGTTACGGGTGCGGCGCGCCTTAATACCTTGGCGTATCCACACTTCTTCTTGAGCTAAAAACTTATCAAATTTAGCCGCATGGGTTTCTTCCACCGCCAGCAACTCTTCCTTTTTGATTTGATATTGGCTGAAGTTTCCAACGAAGTCAGTTAGTTTTCCACGGTCCAACTCTGTGATGCGTGTCGCCAACTTATCTAAAAAACGGCGGTCATGCGTAATAAACAGCACGCTACCATTAAAGCTTAGCAACAAATCTTCTAGCCATTCAATGGCTTCTAAATCCAAATGGTTTGTAGGCTCGTCAAGGAGCAACACCTCTGGTTCTGCCACCAACGCACGTCCAAGCGCCACACGTTTACGCCAGCCACCGGAGAGGGTGGAAATTAATACATCTGCATCTAGCTTAAGTTTGCTTAATACTGTCTCCACGCGCGATTGCGCGGCCCAGCCATTTTGCGCATCCATCTCATGCTGCAACGCTTGCATATGTGCCATCAGCGCATCAATATCTGCATCTGGCATGCCCATGTCATGCGTCGTTTGGTGATAATCAATTATGGTTTGCTGCAAACTGCCCAAGCCTTCGGCCACGGCTTCGAAGACGGTATGGGTGTTGTCCAGCTCAGGTTCCTGCGGCACATAGACTACGCGTACATTGGGTGCGCGCCACACTATGCCATCATCCAGCTTAATCGTGCCTGCGATAGCCTTCAGTAAGCTGGATTTGCCAGCACCGTTGCGACCAATTAAGCCTACCCGTTCACCTGGGTCTAACTGGAACGAAGCTTGCGCAAGGAGTGCATGATGACCAAAGGCTAAACTTGCGTTGTCGAGTGTAATATGAGGCATTGAATTGATAATGGCCAAAAAACGTAAGGCGCTATTGTAATCGACATCCAACGCTTGAGGCCTAATGTCGATTGATAAAAGTGAAATGGTGAATTAGTGGATGGTTTGCGAGGTTTCTATAGCAATCAGCTTGGGTTCACCCACAATTAATTCATTAGGTTGATATTCCTCCACCCAATCTCTTAATTGCACTTTGACTTGATGTTCGGTCAGATGTTGTACCTTTTCTAACCAACTTAGCAAATCTTCAAGCCATGCGGGGCTAGCACTGCGCGCTTGAGCAATACGTAGCTTTTCGTGTGTGGTGGGTAAGGTGTTTTCATCATCTGCTAACAATTCTTCATATAGCTTTTCACCGGGTCTTAGTCCGGTAAACTCAATCCGAATTTCTTCCTCCGCCATCCCTGATAGCTTAATCATGTCACGTGCGAGATCGACAATTTTGACTGGTTCGCCCATATCCAATACAAAAATCTCGCCACCCTTGCCCATGGTGCCAGCTTGTAACACTAACTGCGCCGCTTCTGGAATTGACATGAAGTAGCGCGTGATTTCAGGGTGGGTAATTGTCAATGGACCACCATTGGCAATCTGCTCACGGAACTTGGGAATGACGCTGCCGCTGCTCCCCAGCACGTTGCCAAAACGCACGGTAATAAACTGTGTTTTAGGTGAAGTTTTGGTTTGTTTTTTGGGCTGTAAACTTTGGCAAACCAACTCGGCTAAGCGCTTGCTAGCCCCCATGACGTTGGTAGGGTTCACTGCTTTGTCGGTAGAAATCAGCACAAACTTTTCAACTTGTGCTGTTTGGCAGGCGCTGGCAAATTGGTAGGTGCCAAATGCATTATTTAACAAGGCCTCGGTCACATTAAAGTCTTCCATCAAAGGCACGTGTTTATAGGCTGCGGCATGCAACACCAACTTTGGCTGATGGGTAAGCAAAACATGGTTCATGCGTGTTTTGTTTTTCACATCGGCAACGATATAGAGTATTTTTGTATTGAGATGGCGTTGAGTGAACTCTTGTTGCAAGGTATAGAGCGCATATTCCGAAATATCAATGCATACCAGTTTTTTGGGTTGGTAAGCCAACACCTGACGACACAATTCGGAACCAATCGACCCTGCTGCACCGCTGACCAGCACTGTGTTGCCAGTAATCATGTCGCTCAGGCCTGCGTTGTCCAAATTCACCACATCGCGACCTAGTAAATCCTCTACATCCACCTTACGCACCTGTGAAATACTGACTTTGCCGCTCATCAAGTCGCTCATGGCAGGCAGTGTCAGCACTTCCATCTGAATGCTATTTGCAATATTCACTGCGTGCTTTCTAGCTAGGTGATTGGCTGATGGCATAGCGATGATGCAGTGCTCACAATCATATTTTTGGGCAATTTCAGGCAACGCTTCAATTGCACCTTCAACGCGCATATGCATAAATTCACGTCCATGCATGGCTTTATTGTCATCCAGTAATGCTACTACACGCCACTCTCGGCTTTTAGCCAACTCTTTAATCAAACTGATAGATGCTTCTTCCACCCCCAAAATAATCACAGGTTTACCTTGGTGTGCCACCGGGTTAAACAAACGGCGTTCTTTCCATGCGCGGTATGCAAAACGGCTACCACCCATAATTAGGACAAGCAACAGAGGATTGAGAATCAGCACCGAGCGGGGGATGATGATTTGTGGTTGGACAAGTAAACTTGCAAAACTAATGATGAGGGCAGAGAGTGCCACAGCACGAATAATACGTTTGAGGTCTGGCAGGCTGGCAAAGCGCCACATGCCTCTGTACAACCCAAAAAATACAAAACACGCAAACTCAACCAGCAGCACCAACGGCAATGTCTTCCATATCACTGCCACAAAATTTGCAGGGATATTAAAGTTAAAACGTAGCAAAAATGCCACATACCAAACGATAGCTGCCACTGCAACATCGTGCATCATTGCAACATACGAAAGCCATTTCGCAATATATTGACGGTAAAAGTTCATGGATTTTATTTTGTTAGTGCGATACGCCATCGCGTTTAATTACTTTGAATATGGTGAGTAGAATAATATAGCAATCTAACCACAATGACTGATGTTTTAGGTAGTAAACATCCAGCTCTACTTTTTGGGGAATCGGCAATTCATCACGACCGTTTATCTGCGCCCAGCCGGTAATGCCAGGTTTAAGTTGATGAACGCCATGCTGGCTGCGCAAACTAATCAAATCATCTTGATTAAACAAAGCAGGGCGAGGGCCTACAATCGACATATCGCCTTTAAGCACACTCCATAATTGCGGCAATTCATCCAGGCTAGATTTGCGAATAAAGCTACCCACAGGGGTTAAATACTTATTGGGGTCTGCTTCTTGATTCATAATGTGTGTGGCAAGTGCAGGGGTGTCGACTTTCATTGAGCGGAATTTAGGCATTTCAAACAAATGGTTTTCGGCGCCTACTCGCTTGCTCCAATAAAGAGCAGGACCATGGGAGGTTGTTTTAACCAGCAAATAGGTAAGTGCCATCAAAGGCAATAAAATAATCGCGGATACTACCACTAAGGTTAGGTCAAAAAATCTTTTAAACATAATACGGCTTTTATTTTTCTTGAATTGTATTTTTAATGCCTTGTTCAAAGGTAAAAGGT
>OFDN01002199.1_pt1 | contig 11090 bp, 13 predicted proteins | sample 1520971 | NCBI WGS metagenome assembly OFDN01 (sample SAMEA94257418, study PRJEB24077) | hot springs metagenome | biome: Aquatic biome; feature: Geographical feature; material: Water | place: India | collected 2012-06-12 | depth 5 m | reverse complement strand
GGCCGCCGAGGTCGTCGCCGAGGCGCCCGCCGAGGTCGTCGCCGAGGCGCCCGCCGAGGTCGTCGCCGAGGAGGCGCCCGCCGAGAAGCCGGCCAAGAAGGCCCCCGCGAAGAAGAAGCCCGCCGCCGAGGCTGACGCCCCGGCCGCTGAGACCGAGTAAGGACCCCACGTATGGCGAACGTCAGCCTGGAAGACATCAAGATCCTCCGCGAGCGCCTCGGCACCGGGATGGTCGACACCAAGAACGCCCTGGTCGAGGCCGAGGGCGACATGGAGAAGGCCACCGAGATCCTGCGCCTCAAGGGCGCGAAGGGCAACGCGAAGCGTGCCGACCGCTCGACGAGCGAGGGTCTCATCGCCGCCCACGAGGGCGCCGGTGCCACCACCATGATCGAGCTCGCGTGCGAGACCGACTTCGTCGCGAAGGGCGAGAAGTTCGTCGCCCTCGGTGAGCGCGTGCTCGCGGCGGTCGCCGCCGCCGGTGCCGCCACGGTCGAGGCGGCCCTGGCCGCGCCGGTCGACGGCTCGACCGTCGCCGCGATCATCGACGAGGAGGCCGCGATCATCGGCGAGAAGTTCGAGCTGCGCCGCGTGGCGCGCCTCGAGGGCTCGCAGTTCGCGATCTACCTGCACCGCACCAACAAAGACCTGCCCCCGCAGGTCGGCGTGGTCGTGGCCTACGAAGGTGCCGACGCCGATACCGCTCGCTCGGTGGCGCAGCACATCTCGTTCGCCGACCCGCAGTACCTCACGCGCGACGAGGTTCCGGCCGAGGCGGTCGAGAACGAGCGGCGCATCGTGGAGGAGATCTCGCGCAACGAGGGCAAGCCCGAGGCCGCCCTGCCGAAGATCGTCGAGGGTCGCCTCGGTGCGTTCTTCAAGCAGGTCGCCCTGCTCGAGCAGGAGTACGCCCGCGACAACAAGCTGTCGATCAAGCAGGTGCTCGACCAGGCCGGCCTGACCGTGACGGGCTTCGCCCGCTTCAAGGTCGGCGCCTAGTCCGCACCACGCGCTGAAGGGGTTCGGGATGCTCGCATCTCGAACCCCTTCTGCATGGCGCCCGCCCACTACGCTGAACACGCACCCCACGAGGAAGATCGAGGCCCATGACCGCTGACCGCCGCCGCCGTGTTCTGCTCAAGCTCTCGGGAGAGGCGTTCGGGGGTGGATCGCTCGGCGTCAACCCCGATGTCGTGAGCGCGATCGCCCGCGAGATCGCCGAGGCGGCGACCGACGTCGAGGTGGCCATCGTGGTCGGCGGCGGCAACTTCTTCCGCGGGGCCGAGCTGAGCCAGCGCGGCATGGACCGCGGGCGCGCCGACTACATGGGCATGCTCGGCACCGTCATGAACGCCCTCGCCCTGCAGGACTTCCTCGAGCAGGCCGGCGCCCAGGTGCGCGTGCAGTCGGCGATCCAGATGACGCAGGTCGCCGAGCCGTACATCCCGCTGCGGGCCGAGCGGCACCTCGAGAAGGGGCGCGTCGTCATCTTCGGCGCCGGGGCGGGCCTGCCCTACTTCTCGACCGACACGGTCGCGGCGCAGCGCGCTCTCGAGATCGGGGCGCAGGAGGTTCTGGTGGCCAAGAACGGCGTCGACGGCGTCTACAGCGACGACCCGCGCCGCAACCCCGATGCGCGCAAGCTCGACGCGGTCACGTACCAGGAGGCCCTCGTCTCGGGGCTGAAGGTGGTCGACTCCACTGCGTTCTCGCTCTGCATGGACAACGGCATGCCCATGGTGGTGTTCGGCATGGAGCCCGGGGGCAACATCGCGAAGGCGATCCGCGGCGAGGCGATCGGCACGCGCGTCTCGAACTGACGCGGGGAGGTGGCCCGCATCCCTTAGGTATGATCTAAAGCGGCGCGCTCGCGCCGGCCGATGATGACCGAGGGAGCCCTGCATGACCGACCCCCGCACACCCGACAGCACGACGATCGCGACCGGGGTCGCCGGCATCAGCGTGCGGCTGACCCCGACCGAGCGGTTCACGTTCGGCAGCTTCGTCGACTGCAACATGGCGACGGCCTGGGTCGGCGACCGGTTCCGCATCTTCCCCGGCAAGTACGGGGAGGACCCAGTCTGGGGGCAGGCGAACGAGCTCAAGCACGCCGACGGCGCGACCGTCGCCGAGGCCTTCTCGCGCCGCCCGGAGGAGTTCGTCGAGCCGACGATGCCGCCCAACACCCCGCCGGGCGAGCCCGGCCTGCACGGCGCGGTGTGGTTCGAGACGGTCTACCAGGAGCCCTCCGATGCGACCGGCCGCACCCTCTACGCGCTGTACCACAACGAGAACTACCCCGAGACGCTTCCCTACGACCCGGCCACGGGGGAGGGGCTGCGGGCCGATGACTGGCCCCCCGGGCTGACCGGGCCCGAGTCGGTGCAGGCCGTTCCGCGCATCGGCATCATGAAGTCGGTCGACGGCGGGATGAGCTGGGAGAACCGCGGCATCCTGCTGGAGGACCGCGACGAGCGGATGATCCGCCTGCCCGTCAACCGCAACAACTGCTTCCCGGGCGGGGTCGGCGACCCGAGTGCCGTCGCCTCGGGCGAGCACCTCTACGTGTTCTACGGCGAGTACGCCTACCCGACCGCCTGGAGTGCCGAGACCTGGGATCGCGAGACCGAGGCCGCCGCGCAGTGCGTGAGCGTCGCGCGGGTGCCGCTGTCGGCCCTCGACGATCCGAACGGCGCCGCGCGGCGCTGGAGCGGCACCGCGTTCGATGCGCCGTGGGACGGCGTGGGGCAGCCGATCGCGAGCCTGCGCATCCCGACCGCGGAGGGCGGCGGCGCCGTCTCGCAGGGCGACGAGCTGTACTACTGGGGCCCTTCGGTCAGCTGGAACGAGCACCTCGAGTGCTGGGTGATGCTGCTCGGCCGCGTCGACGGCAGCTTCTGGGTGGGCGACAGCCTCTTCCTGTCGATCAACCCGCACCGCGATCTCGGCGAGGGCGACAACGCCCAGCAGTGGTCGACGCCCGTGCGCATCGTGCACCGCCCCGGCCACACGCTCTGGTACCCCTCGCTGCAGCCCACCGACTCGCCGGAGGACCTGGCGGCGAAGCGCACCTGCCTGCGCCTCGGCCGCGAGGCGCGCCTGTTCTTCAAGGACATGAAGGACGACGAACACGTCTACATCAGCGACTTCCGGCTCGAGTTCGTGCGCGAGACGGATGCGGCGCCCGCGACCTCGTAGAGTGAGAGCGATTCGTCCCTCTTGCTCTGGAGTCGCCGTGCGCACCCGTCGCCCCTCTCTCATCGCGCTGCTGATCGGCGCGATGATCCCCCTGGCCGCGAGCGCGGCCGTCGTCCCGGCCGCCGCCGCGCCCGCCGACACGGTCGTCTCCGACGGCTGGCAGTGGGAGGTGCTCACGGGCGAGTCGGACCTGTTCGGCGAGGTGATCCCGCCCGGGTTCTCGTCCGCGGGTGACCTCAGCCTCGAGACCACGGCTCCGGCTCTGCGCGCGCCCTCCTTCCCCCAGCTGTTCGCCTTCATCCTGCAGTCGCGGTGGACGGCGTCGAACGTCGTCGTCAGCCAGCCCGTCGCCGGAGGCATCGCCACCGTGACGGCCGACTACGCGGGCGCGGGCGGCACCGCGGAGGTCACGGCCGTCATCGACGGCGGAACCGTGGAGTACACGATCGTGTTGCCGCCGACCCTTTCGTCGCTCATCGGCCTCGACTACAACCCCGCCGGAGACGGCTACACCGCCGCGGACTTTCAGTTGGGCGGCACGGGCCCGTCGTTCGTCGAGATCGGCGGCTGGTTCTCGGGCTCGGCCAGCCATCACAGTGCGGCGTGGGCGCTCGACCAGCTCGATGCCGATCCGAATCGGGGCTGGGTTGTGTTCCTCGAGCAGACGAGCGCCGCGGAGCCCGTGGATCTCGATCGCCCTCTGACCTCGGCGGCGACGACCTCGGGCCTGGTGCGCGGGTTCCTCATCGGCGACGGCGCGGTCGGATTCTCGACTCCGGCCGACACCTGGATCGCCCGCGTCTCGCTCGTCGGCGGGGCTGGATGCGCGGTGGAGGAGAGCGACCTCGCCGCCCTCGCGGCGTCGCTCACCTCCGGCTCGGCCGCGGCGCTCGCGGCCGACGGCACGGGATGCCTGACGGTCGACTCCGCCTCCGGCGCGGTCGGCGTACCGCTCGACGTGCTGCTGCCGATCGCCCTCGACCCGGCCCTGGCGGGCACCTCCTGGTGGGCGGATCGAGCCGAGCTCGAGCTGCTGACCGGCTCCCTGCCGGCGGGCGTCACCGCGAGCCTCGAGCTCGTCGACGACGAGCCGTTCCTGCGTCTGCGCGGCACCCCCGAATCCGCAGGCTCGACAACTGTTCCCCTCGCGCTCGGCGGAGCCTCCACGGCCGGCGACATCGACCTCGTCGACGCGGTCGGGGGCCAGGTGGTCATCACGATCGCGCCCGCTCTCGCGGCGACCGGCGCGGCCGAGGGAACGCCGGCCGCGCTGGGACTCGGCGCCCTCCTGCTGCTCGCCCTCGGCGCGCTCGCGGTCACCGTCGCGGCGCAGCGGCGACCGCACCGGGTCGGGTGACCGCCGGCCTGCTGCTCGCCGCGGCAGCGCTCGCCCACGCCGCCTGGAACATCGCGCTCAAGGCGGCGGGGGCGCGGGGCGCGGGTTTCCTCGCCGCGACCCTGCTCGTCGGCGTTCTCGCCTTCGCGCCCGTCGGGGTGCCCGCCCTGCTCGCCGGGCTGCCGACCGACAGCGCCGCACTCGGCATCGCGGCCCTGCTCGTGGTCGGCAGCGCGGCGCTGCAGGTCGCGTACTTCCTGCTGCTGCAGCGGGCCTACCGCGGTGCTGACGTCGGCGTCGTCTACCCGGTGGCTCGCGGCACCGGACCGCTGCTGAGCATCGTCGGAGCCGTGCTGCTGCTCGGCGAGCGTCCGGGGCCCGTGGTACTGCTCGGCGGCCTGCTCGTGGTCGCCGGGGTCGTCGTCATCGGGCTGGCGAGCGCTCGGGTCGCGCCCGAGGGCGGCGGTGCGGAGGCGGCCTCCGCGCGGCGCTGGCGGGGCATCCGATACGGTGCGGCCGTCGGGGTGGTGATCGCCGCCTATTCCCTCTGGGATGCGGCAGCCGTCACCCGCGCCGACCTCGACCCCGTCGGGTACTACTGGGCGAGCATGGTCGTGCAGCTGCTCGTCTTCGCCGGGCTCGTCGCTCGCCGACCGGCCGCCCTCGCGGATGCTCGGGCGCACCCCGTGGCGGTGCTCGTGGTGGGCATCCTGTCGCCGCTCGCCTATGTCGCGGTGCTCGCCGCCTACCAGCTGGCACCGGTCGCCGTCGTGGCGCCCGCGCGCGAGGCGAGCGTGGTGCTCATCGCCCTGGCCGGCTGGCTGGTGTTCCGCGAGCCGCACCCGGCCCGGCGCCTGCTCGGCAGCGTCGTGGTGCTCGGCGGCATCGCACTGCTCGCCCTCGGGTGAGCCCTCGACCACTAGACTCGGCATCGACCCACCGAAGGAGCAGTGATGATCGCGGACGTTCTCGCCGAAGCCACCGAGAAGATGACGAAGGCCGTTGACGTGGCCAAGGAGGACTTCGCGACGGTGCGCACCGGGCGGGCGAACCCGCAGCTGTTCCAGAAGATCCTCGTCGAGTACTACGGAACGCCGACGCCGCTCGCGCAGCTCGCGAGCCTGCAGAACCCCGAGGCGCGCACGATCATCATCACGCCCTACGACAAGAGCGCCCTCAAAGAGATCGAGAAGGCGATCGTGAACTTCCCGAACCTCGGCGCGAGCCCGAGCAACGACGGCGAGATCATCCGCGTGACGATGCCCGAGCTGACGGAGGACCGTCGCAAGGAGTACGTCAAGATCGTCAAGCAGAAGGCGGAGGACTGCAAGGTCGCCATCCGCAACGTGCGCCGCAAGGCCAAGGACGACCTCGACGCCCTGAAGAGCGAGGTCGGCGACGACGAGGTTGCCCGGGCCGAGAAAGAGCTCGAGGCGATCACGAAGCGCGCCACCGACGCCGCCGACGAGGCGTTCAAGAAGAAGGAAGCCGAGCTGCTCGAGGTCTAGATGGCCGACTCCGAGACTTCCGCCGACCGCCCGCGTCGCGGGCGTGCTGCGAGCGCGCGCGACGAGGTCGAGGCGGCCATCCACGACATCGAGAGCAAGGTGCACGATCTCGAGGCGAAGGCCCGCGAGATCGACGCCCGCATCGAGGCGCGCGCCGGCCGCAACCTGACGAAGGCGATCTTCTTCGGCCTGGTGCTGGGCCTCTCGCTGCTGTTCAGCCTCATCGTCGTCAAAGAGCTGTTCATGGTGTTCGCGGGCGCCCTCGTGGCGTTCACCGTCTACGAGCTGGCGAGCGCCCTGCGGTTCGCCGGGCGCGACATCCCCCGGGTGCCGCTCGTCGCCGTGTCGCTCGGCATGATCCCGGCGGCCTTCTACGGTGGCGCGGCCGGACTGTGGTGGGCGTATCTCGCCGCCGTCGGTGTGGTCAGCCTGTGGCGCCTCATCGAGACCGTGCGGCCGGCCATGCGCCAGCCGGGGGTCTCGCTGCGCACCGACCTCGCGGCCGGCATTTTCGTGCTCAGCTATGTGCCGCTGCTCGCCGGCTTCGCCGTCGTCATGACCGCGCAGCCCGGCGGCGAGTGGTGGGTGCTCGCCTACCTCATCGTCGTGATCGCGATCGACACCGGGGCGTACGCCTCGGGCGTGCTGTTCGGCAAGCACCCGATGGCACCGCGCATCAGCCCGAAGAAGACCTGGGAGGGGTTCGCGGGCTCGGTGGCGGCCGCGACGCTCGCGGGCATCCTGCTCGCCCTGTTCATGATCGGCACCGAGTGGTGGGTGGGTCTTGTGCTCGGCCTCACCCTGGTGGGCGTCGCGACGCTCGGCGACCTCACCGAGTCGCTCATCAAGCGCGACCTCGGCATCAAGGACATCTCGACCTGGCTTCCCGGCCACGGCGGATTCCTCGACCGGCTCGACTCGATGCTGCCGTCGACGATCGCGGCGTACGTCATCTTCTCGGTGCTCGGCTAAGCGGGCGTCTGGGGCCTCCGTCCTGCGGCAGAATAGGGCGGTGACCTCGACGTTTCCCCTCGCCCGATCCGGCAAGCCCGGCTACGACCCGGCCGAGGTCGATGCCTTTCTCGATCGTGCGCGTGAGGCGTTCGCCGTCGCCCACGGAGACCCGGGCCTGACCAGCGACGAGATCCGCCACACCGCCTTCCGCGTCGTGCGCCGCAAGGGCTACTCGGCACGGCACGTGGATGCGGCGCTCGAGCGCCTCGAAGAGGCCTTCGCCGCGCGCGAGCGCGAGCGCGAGCTCGCCGAGAAGGGCTCGGACACGTACTACGCCGAGACCCGCGCGCTCGCGCAGGAGATTCTCGACCGGCTCGCCCGCCCTGAGGGCAAGAAGTTCCGCCGCGTGAGCCTGCTCACCCGGGGCTATCACCCGGCCGATGTCGACGCGTTCGCCACCCGTATTTCGGCGTTCATCCAAGAAGGCCGGGCCCTCCCGGTCGAGACGGTGCGCACCATCGCCTTCCGTGCGCGCTACCGCGGATACTCCGAGACCCAGGTCGATCTGCTGCTCGACGCGGTCGTGCGGGTCATTCTCGCGGTGCGCTGAGCGGACCCGCTCAGCCCGTTGCCGGGGCCCTCGGGTAAGATTGGCTCACTGTGGGCAGGCATGCAGCGGCAACGACGCGCCCCTCAGCACATGACGAGCGTGCACACGATGCACGTGCACACGATGCACGTGCACAGCAGACGCGACGCGGGGGCGCTCTTCGTCGACCCCTTCCGCCCCACAGCGAGCGGCATGTGCGGCGCCCCTGGTCGCTTCCGCTCTTCGCCTCGGTGGCCTCGGTGGCCCTCGTTCTCGCGGCGATGACCGATCACTCCCCGGCGATGGCGCTCGAGGTGACCGCTCCGGCCCCGTCCGCTCCGGCGCAGGAGGTGCTCGCGACCGACGACTACGTCAGCGGCATCGAGCGCACCGAGTGGAAGACCATCGAGGTCGTCACCTACGGCATCGCCCCGGCCGCCGGCACCCCCGACCCCGGCACCGCCATGGCGATCGCTCTCGAGATGGTCACCGCCCGCGGGTGGAGCACGGCCCAGTACGACTGCCTCGTTGCGCTCTGGAACAAGGAGTCGCGGTGGAACGTGTACGCGCACAACCAGAGCTCGGGCGCCTACGGAATCCCTCAGGCCCTGCCGGGCAGCAAGATGGCGTCCGCCGGGGCCGACTGGGCGACGAACCCGGCCACCCAGATCACGTGGGGCCTCGGCTACATCGAGGCGCGGTACGGCGACCCCTGCGGTGCGTGGGCGCACAGCCAGCGCGTCGGCTGGTACTAGGGCCGAGCATCCGTGCCCCGCAGCAATCGACCCCGCGGCCACCGGCCTCGCGGGCGCCAGCCGGACGAGCAGCCCGATGAGCCGCTCGACCTCGACCGCATCACGGCGGGCCTGCGCCGCGTCGAGTCGAAGCGCTCGGGCTCGTGGAACGTGCAGCGCGTCAGCGCCACGGCGGCCCAGAAGGTCTACCGCTGCCCCGGCTGCGGCCTCGACGTGCCGGTCGGCCAGGCGCACATCGTCGCCTGGCGGGCTGACGGTCTGATGGGGGAGGCCGCCGACCTGGCCGACCGGCGCCACTGGCACGCCCACTGCTGGAGGATGGAGCCGTGACCGAAGAGATCCGCAGCGCGACCGTGCTGCCTGCCGTGCGCTCCGACATCGAGCTGCGAACCCCCGATGGCCTGACCCTCGTGGGCGAGCTCTCGCTGCCCGAGAGCCACGACCCGGTCGCGACCCTCGTGTGCCTGCATCCGCTGCCGACGGCCGGCGGGTACATGGACTCGCACATCATCCGCAAAGCGGCGGCCCGTCTGCCGGCGCTCGCCGACATCGCCGTGCTGCGCTTCAACTTCCGCGGCGTGAGCTCGCCGCGGGGCACCAGCCAGGGCTCGTTCGGCGAGGGCGAGCTCGAGGGGCTCGATCTCTCGGCCGCGATGGCCTTCGTGGCCGAGCGCGGGCTGCCCGATCCGTGGCTGCTCGGGTGGTCGTTCGGCACCGAGGTGGCCCTCAAGCACGGGCTCGAGCACCCCGTTGTCGGCGCGATCCTGCTGTCGCCGCCTCTGCACCGCACGACCACCGACGAGCTCGCGGCATGGGCGGGCAGCGGCAAGCGGCTCGTCGTGGTGGTGCCCGAGCTCGACGACTATCTGCGGCCGCCCGAGGCGCTCGAGCGCTTCGCGGTCGTGCCCGAGCGCGAGTTCGTCGCGGTCGAGGGCGGCAAGCACCTGTGGGTCGGAGAGAATCAGACCGTGCGGGTGCTCACCGAGATCGTCGCGCGCCTCAACCCGGCTGTGCTGCCCCTGCCGACGACCTGGCCCTAGCGGCCCGGCCATCGCGCGTCAGCGCTCGTCGAGCTTCGGAACGATGACCTGGTCGATGATGATCAGGATCGACGCGGCGACCGGAATCGCGATGAGGGCGCCGAGGATGCCCAGCAGCGTGCCGCCGATGAGTGCGGCCAGCACGACCACGACGCCGGGCACCTTGACGGCGCGGTTCATGATGTTCGGGCTCAGCACGTAGGCTTCGACCTGCATGTAGACGAGGTACCACACGGCGGCGGCGATCACGGTGGCGATCGACTCGGGGTTGACGAGCAGCTGCGTCAGCACGATGAGGATCGAGCCCGAGAGCGTGCCGACGAGCGGCACGAGCGAGAACAGGAAGGCGATGAAGGCGAACAGCGCCGGATAGGCCGCGCCGATGATCGTCAGGAAGATGAAGCTCGCGACACCGTTGATGAGCGCCAGGCCGACCTGCCCGACGACGTACCGACCGACCGCGTGCGAGACCTGCTCGGCGATGTCGATGAAGGTCTCGCGGCGCGAGCGCGGCACGAGGCGGTACAGCGCCCGCTTGATGCTGCCGAGCGACGACGTGAAGTACAGGGTCAGGATGAGGATGATGAGCGCGCCGAATACGCCGGTGGCGATCGACACGCTCACCGAGAGCACGCCGCCGCCGATCTGGGCGAGATTGTCGGGGTCGGTCAGGTAGGCCAGGGCCTGCGCGGCCGCCTCCCGGATATCGAGCACCTCGACCGGGATGATCGACTGCACCTGGGCGAGCAGCTCGTCGAGCAGCCGCGGCGTCGTGACGTACCGCGTGACCTCGGCGATGAGGCGGCTCGACTGCTCGATGACCACGGGGATCAGCGCGAAGACGAGCCCCGCGAAGAGCCCGAGCACGCCCACGAGCACGGTGAGCAGCGCGGCCCACCGCGGCCACTTCTTCGATTCGAGCCACGAGATCAGCGGGTCGAGGCCGAGCGCGATGAAGATCGCGGCGCCGATGTAGGTGAGGATCGTTGCGAGCGACGCGAACGCACCGCCGATGAGCAGCGCGATCAGCACTCCGAGACCGCCGAAGATGCCGAGGCGGAATGCGTTCTGGATCTTCACGGATGCCCTCCCTGCGGCCGCGGAGCCCGCAGCCTACTCGTCGCGGCCCGAGAGGGCCTCTGCCTGCGACAGTACCCCGCGCAGGCCCGCGAAGTAGCCCGCCACCGCGTCGCGCTCGACCCGGATGCGGGCCAGGCGCTCCTCGGCGTCGGCGATCATCGCGTTCGACCGCTGCTCGGCGTCGCGCAGCAGCTCGGCCGCGCGGCGCTCGGCGTTCTCGAGCACCTCGCGCGCGGTGGCGTCGGCGCTCGCACGCTGCGCCTCGGTGGCGTCTTTCGTCGTGCGCTCGAGAGCCTCGGCCTCGGCGCGCACCGCGGCGGCGCGCTCCTGCGCGGCCGTGAGCTGCGCCGTGGCCTCATCGAGGTAGCGCTGCGTCTGGGCGACCGCCTCCTGCTGGCGCGAGAGGTAGTCGCGCTCGGCCTCGTCACGACGGGCGGTGAGCTCGACGTCGAGGTCGATGCGGGCCTGCTCGGCCTCGCGCGCGAGTCGGGCGCGGTGCTCGTCCTGCTCGTGCTGGCGCTGGGCGCGGGCCTGCTCCGCCTCATCGGCGAGCTGGCGGCGCTGGCGCTCGGCCTCCCAAGCGATTTACTACATCACTGCGGATACTTTTGCCGCAGCGAAGAACTCGCC
>OFDN01002198.1_pt1 | contig 11107 bp, 11 predicted proteins | sample 1520971 | NCBI WGS metagenome assembly OFDN01 (sample SAMEA94257418, study PRJEB24077) | hot springs metagenome | biome: Aquatic biome; feature: Geographical feature; material: Water | place: India | collected 2012-06-12 | depth 5 m | reverse complement strand
GTCCAGCTGACTCTACAGAAACAACCGTTGCATGGGTTGCTGCAGTAGAGCGCACTGAAGGCCCAACCAGCTTGGTATTAAGCCGTCAAGCAGTGCCAGGCATCAAGCACGACAGCAAAGACTTCGAGCTGATCCGCAAGGGTGGCTATGTATTCTCTGACGTCGCTGGCAAGGCTGATGTGATCATCATCGCTAACGGTTCTGAGTTAGATTTGGCGATTCAAGCGGCTGCAGAATTGAACGCTGCTGGTACTAAAGTGCGCGTGGTTTCTATGCCATCCACCAACGTATTCGACCGTCAAGACCAAGCTTACAAAGACAGCGTGTTGACACCAGGCGTTAAACGCGTGGCTGTTGAAGCTGCTCACCCAGACTTCTGGCGTAAGTATGTTGGTCTGGAAGGTGCAGTGGTTGGTATTGATACCTTCGGCGAATCCGCACCAGGCGGCGTACTGTTGAAACACTTCGGTTTCACAGTTGAGAACGTAGTCGCTACTGTTAAATCTGTTCTGTAATTTAAACAGATTCGCAGTATAAAAAACCGCCTCCTTGTGGGGCGGTTTTTTTATGCCCATATATAGGCAAATGCGCAGCGAAAGCGTTTTTAAATCTGTGCAAAGTAATAGGCGTGATCGTTTCACTATTGCGCAATTTTGGCCTGCCTGCTTTGGCCAATCAACAGATCACTGCAACTAAGCAGTGAGCAAGTTAACCTGAACATTTACATGCAGTGCGGGCGTGATATTGGGGCCAATAAAACTGCCAGCCACCGGCGGTACTGATTCCGGGTCCCGCGCGACAGCAACGGCAATATGTTGTGTGCCGGTCACTTGGCCTGAGGTCGGGTCAAAGCCTTTCCAGCCGGTACCTGGCAGATAGACTTCTGCCCAGGCATGCGTGGTGGCGTTGCCAGCCTCGGTGGCGGGGGCATGTAAATAACCGCTGACAAAGCGGCTGGCGAGTCCGAGGTTGCGACAGGCCTCAATAAACAGTGTGGCATAGTCGCGGCAGGAGCCGCTGCCATTGTTTAAGGTGGTAGCAGGCGCTTGCACCCCCGGCGCCTCACGTGCCTGATATCTAAATTGTGTATAAATTGCCTGGTTCAAATTGTTCAGCAACTCCACCGTATTCCGCTGGCCATTGAGCAAGCCCAGTTGTTGCAACCACTGGTTCACACGAAATCCGTCTGGTTCGAAAATCAACCGCTGATAAGCGGCTAAATCAGCCCATTCGGCTTGCGCATAAGCAAACGGATAGTTAGTTGCATAAGCCTCCATCCAGAAATCAAACGGCGCCTCTTCATAATGTTGTATCACAACCTCGCTGGCAATGGTCAGCTTGTCACTGGGTTGTAAAAAGGTGACAGTTGCCAGAGAGTTATCAAAGACATCGCGCGACCAGTGGATATGATAAGACGGTGAAATGGTCAGCAGAGAGGACTCAATACGTAAGTCGTGCCCTTCACGCGGACGTATCAGCAAACAATGTTGTTGCAGGGTCACTGGGGATGAGAACACATACTCGGTCAGATGTTTGATTTTAAGACGTTTCATCAGATGCGCATCCGGTAAATTTAGCCTGGTGGTGCTGTGAGTTGCGTCACGCTGACATGCATCTGTTCAGGATGCAAGGCTGGGCCAAACTGGTTAAAAATGGCAACATCGGCAGCATCGTGGCCATAAGCCACAGTCACACGTCCGCCGCGCGGAAAAGGCTGGGTAGGGTCAAAGGTATACCATCTGCCATTCACATACGCTTCAAACCAGGCATGAAAATCCATGGGATTCAGCTCATGTAAAAATCCCACGACCATCCGAGCGGGAATACACAAGCCACGACACAAGGCGATGCCCAAATGCGCCAGTTCGCGGCAGACGCCCTCACGCTGCTGATTCACTTCGACAGCAGAGAGTTGGAAGTGCGTAGAGTTGGTGTTGTAGCGAACGTTGTGACGTATCCATTGCTCAATCGCCATCACCTGGTCGTAGCCAGGCCGCACATCAGCCACAATCTGCTGACCCAAATTGATCAGCTTGTCAGACTCACAGTAGCGCGAAGGCAGTAAATACGTCAGCACATGATCAGGCAGATGTTGCACATCCTCAAAGGGGGCGCCAGGGGCAGTATCAATCCCATCTGCCGTTAAAATATCTGCCGAGGTGCTGATGCAAAACTGCCCTACAGGGGCCATCAGGCGCTGACAAAGGTTGCCATAGGTATCGGTATATTCCACCACCGGCACACTCGGCGTCAACGTATAGGACTGACGCGCCACCCACTGTTGCTCACCACTGCGCGGTCGCAACATTAAAATAAAGGGAGTAGGGATACTGACATTAAAAAGGATGTTACATTCAGTACGTAGCCACATGCTTGATCCTTATGTGGGATATTCCTCCCCATTCTAGCCTGCTTTGGCCAAGGCGGGACACAAGTTTTTCTCGCTATGCACGCAGGCATCTATTCAGATGGCTGTATTAAAGGCCCTATGCACTAGCGAGGGGCGGTTCCACGCAGTGCATTCAAACAATGATTAACATGCCGGTTTTAACCTCTGAAGAGGAGATTTTGCAAGACTTGCCTGATTTTTTAAATTTGATGGTAGTCTGACGGCCATTACTACTCGCGCATGATATGAAAACTCCTAAAAGATTAGAGCCGTTGCTTGAAGACGGCATTATTGATGATGTCATCCGCCAGTTAATGAGTGGCAAAGAAGCCACCGTTTATGTTGTACGCTGTGGCGACGAAACGCGCTGTGCCAAGGTCTACAAAGAAGCCAATAACCGTAGCTTTCGCCAAAGCGTCGATTACACCGAAGGTCGAAAAGTTAAAAGTAGCCGTCAGGCACGGGCCATGGCCAAAGGCTCAAAATACGGCAAACAAGCACAAGAAGAAGCCTGGCAGAGCGCAGAAGTTGATGCCTTATATCGGCTGGCCGCTGCGGGTGTCAGCGTGCCAACACCCTATCAGTTTTATGAAGGTGTCTTATTGATGGATTTAGTCACCGACGCCGAAGGAAATGCCGCGCCCAGACTCAACGATGTGGTATTCACCGCAGAAGAAGCCCGCCATCATCACCAATCCTTGCTCAAAGAAGTGGTCCGCATGCTATGCGCTGGCATCGTTCATGGAGATCTGTCCGAGTTTAACATCCTGCTCGGCGCCCATGGCCCGGTGATTATCGACTTACCCCAAGCGGTAGATGCGGCAGGCAACAACCACGCAATGAGCATGCTAGAACGCGATGTTGGCAACTTGGCTGATTTTTTTGGTCAATTTGCGCCTGAGTTACTCAATACCGAGTATGGCAAAGAGATTTGGGCGCTTTACGCCCGTGGCGAGCTGACCCTTGAAACCGTGCTCACCGGCAAGTTCAAACAAGATAACAAACCGGTCGATTTAAAAGGCGTGGTACGCGTCATTGACGCCGTGCGCGATGACGAAGCCAAGCGCCAAATGCGATTGGCAGAAGCAAAAGCAGCGCTGCCCAAGCCCAAACGACCTTAAACATATGCCGCTAAAATGCGTGCGGATGGCGCATAGAAAGCGCTTTCTTGTGAGGCGGTTTTTTGCACCTGCTATGACACAATTGCTTAGCGCGAAAAGTGAACTAGGGTAATCAATAATAACCCTGTAAAATATATGGTTTTATTGTTTAGCCCCTAGAAAGTCCGCATGTCCACATTACCCGCCTGCCCACAATGCCAATCCGAATACACCTATGAGGATGGTGACAATTACGTCTGCCCTGAATGCGCCCACGAATGGAGCAAGGTTGCCGCAGCGGATACAGACGAAGTAAAAGTGGTGCGCGATGCCAACGGCAACGTGCTGCAAGATGGCGATACGATTACTGTGATCAAAGACCTGAAAGTAAAAGGCTCTTCGTCAGTGGTTAAGGTGGGTACTAAAGTGAAAAACATCCGCCTGGTCGATGGCGACCATGATATCGACTGCAAAATTGATGGTTTTGGCGCGATGAAGTTGAAGTCGGAGTTTGTGAAGAAGGCTTGATTCACCAAGCTGAATTTAATTAAAAGCCGCTCAAACAGAGCGGCTTTTTTCAAACTTGATTCTGTTGTTTGAAAGCAGCATATACTTGCACAATTAATTGAACAAGTTGGAGGTTTTATGCACGTCATCAGTTATTCCGAAGCGCGCAATTCTCTAAAAACTGTCCTGGATAAAGTGGTCAACGATGTCGATGTCACCATTATTAACCGCCGTGATGCCGCCAATGCAGTGGTGATGTCGCTGGATCACTACAACAGCCTGATGGAAACTTTGCACCTGTTGCAAAGCCCCGCCAATGCTGCACATCTGGCAGAGTCTATTGCGCAGCTTAAAGTTGGTAAAGCCAAGCTAAAAATGCTCGCAGGATAAAAGGCACCTAAGCAGATCAATATCTTAATTGAAGCATCTGCTCGCGAGCCATTCAAAGCCAGAGCCACTCAAGGGCGATTTAACGGGCTTTTTGTTATGCCGGATTGATGATATGAACCGTTAGGTTTATCAGGTAACTGACTCAGAGTTAAAGATTGTAGGGTGTCGGAGTCACTATGCTTGAGTTGTGGTTTTCTAAACTTGCCCCAAGTTGTGCCGAGTTATTTTTTAATAACTAACTGATTTTTTAAGTTCTGTAAGGCACATTTGACCTCTTTACTTCAACATCATCCATTTTCTTTTCCGCCAAGAACTCTTTTACTCCTCTTTCTAGTAGCTGAGACGTTCCTGGCCCGAGAATAATTTCGCTAATTCGAAAACTATTTTCATTTCTCATGTGCATACCTAGCTCCGTTGATGTTACATAAGGGATTATGTGTCCGCGCGATAACCTAAATCTTTTTGTGGCGCAATTAACACCCAAGGACTGCATAACTTTAGAGTCCTCAATATAAGCCAGTCTGAACTCTTGTTCTGAGGAAAAGGATGCATCCTTAAAATAAGCGCTTAAACGAACAAAATGATCTATCTGATGATAGGCATCACTAATCCGTTCAAGTCGATTATTAGATATGTCTGCTAAGTAAGCTTCACGCATGTGATTAGCGTATAGCTGAGCTAGGCTGCGTTGATTAGATTTCCGATATTCAACAGGTTCTAGTTGAGCTCCATATGCATGAATACCTAAGTCTCTGGGTTTGAATCCGATAGCAATCTGGCCGTATGCTCGCCACTGGCTTAAGCTATCACTTTCGCTAGAAAAAGAGGCGATACAAACTCTATGAATGGGGGTGGTGAGTTTTGAGAGCCAATGTTCAAATAAATTGATAACAGATTCTCGATCTTCATTTTGAAGTAGCTCACGTATTACTTCTGCTACTAAATCAGTTCCGTGTGATAGTTCTCGAGTGTCGTTAAGGTAGGAGTAGTCTGAGAGCCAAAGCTGCTCACTTTCTAATATTCCGAAGAATCCCTCAACAGTTGTATAGTGGTAGATGGAGTCGACTCTTCCTTGATAGCTTATTTTCAGGCGTCTTGCTTCGTTTGACACAACTTTGGCCACATTAAACCAGTTTGGAAGTCGAGTGCCATTCCAACTGTAATATTCTTCACCAGAAACTGATTTCCAATGTTGTCTTGTATAAGTTTCTGGATCAACTCCTTCTACAATACTTTCAATCTGAAACTGTGCTTTAGGGATACCATTCTTACAATTAGGCCAAGGGCAGGGCATTACATCATATATGCCATGTTCCTTACACTTAAGGTCTGGAAAGATCATTTGTTTTTGGGAAAGTATCATTGGTTATATTTAAATCAATGGGGTCAGAGTAAAATTCAAATTGGATTTACTTTTTCTTTAATCAAAATGGCCAGTCTCCTTTAACGCCTAAACCCTCATAATCATGTCGCCATACCCGAACAACTGGCCGTCATGTGTGATTAAGTGCATAGGTTCATGCAAGGCTTGTGCGACTAGAAGACGGTCAAATGGATCTTGGTGTAAGGCTGGCAGTGTTTCGGTGAGGGTGGCGTGTTCGGGTTGAATTGACAGGATTTTATAGCCAGATTCTTTAAAGTATCTGAGGGCTTCTTCGCTACTCACTGGCATGTCGCCACGTGCGAGGCGGTGTTTGATTGCGATTTCCCAAATGCTAACAGTGCTGATCCAGATGTGGTTATTGGGGTCTGCAATAAGCGCCTGTGCCGTAGTTGAGAGACGAGGATCATCTACAATGGCCCATAGCGCAATATGGGTGTCTAAGAGTAACTGCATGCGTTATTCGCCAATAAACAGGCGGGCCACTTCTGCGTTATGAGTATCTATACTCTCTGGCACAACAAACTTGCCTTTGGCTACGCCTAGTCGCCTGTGTTCTGTAGCGGCATCTACAGCTACCAATTTGGCAGCAGGCCGACCGTTTCTGGCAATAATCACTGCCTCAGTTTCTCCGCTTTCTACTGATTCTACCAACCGTGATAGTGTTGTTTTTGCTTCGAGCATGTTGACGGTTTGCATCATCTTTCTCCAGTTTTTCTCTAAAGATTAGTCTAGTCTAGCTAACTCTGGTTTTCAATCAATTTTTAGCAGATTTGGAAAAGTGTAGGTGTGCGCATGAGAGCATCGGAGGCAAGTCTTGCAAAGTAGCATTGCAGTTTCGACTATTTTATTAACGAACTACTCAATGGCATCACAAGAACATTCACTTTTTCTCTCGCCTGCCAGAGGTCATAGGCAGTTTGTTCCGCCAACCAAATATCAGCTCGCCCACCATTCTCAACGCCCAACCATTTTTCAATACGAATAGCCATTTCTGGCGATATTGCGGCACGGCCATTCAATACTTTGGATAACGTTGGACGAGCAACACCCAACTGTTGAGCCGCTTCAGTGACCGATAAGCCTAGTGATGGCAATATATCGTCACGCAGTGTTTCGCCAGGATGTGGTGGGTTATGCATGAGGCTCATAATACTTTTAAATCCGTATTTTCTTTTGATTGACTTAGGTGTTATGTTTAATTGTTTTTCGTATGTATGAACACGTTAAAACAATTAATTTAACATGTGATAAGGGGTTGTGGTGAAACAATTATTAAACCAATCCTACAACGGCTACTCTCAAATATAATCCTTACTTAACTCTAAAAAATCTCAGGTAAATCCATGCGAACCGAAAACGCTGTTGCACCAAAAACCATTTATCTCAAAGACTACACGCCCGCGCCTTATCTGGCTGAGCAGGTGAATTTGAGTTTTAACCTGTTGCCGGGCAAAACGATTGTTACGTCTGAAGTGAAATATGTGAAAAACCCGGCGGGGGTGTCGAGTGATCTGGTGCTGGATGGTGAAGATCAAATAATCGTTTCTGTTGCAATGAATGGTCAGCCGTTTGATGGCTTCAGCGAGGCTGATGGGCAAATGACTATTGCTAATCCAGGCGATGCATTCACGCTCACCATTGTCAGCGAAATCAACCCCGAAGCGAATACGGCGCTGGAAGGCTTGTATCAATCACAAGGCACGTATTGCACGCAGTGCGAGGCGGAAGGTTTTAGACGCATTACGTATTATCAGGATAGGCCGGATGTATTGAGCGTGTTTACCGTGCGCATTGAGGCGGATGCCAAGGCGACTCCGGTATTGCTTTCAAATGGTAATTTGCATGACTCTGGTAAGTTGGCGGATGGCCGTCATTACACCGTCTGGCACGATCCTTTCCCTAAACCCTGTTATTTGTTTGCACTGGTGGCGGGCGATTTGCAGCGCGTGGCGGATACGTTTACCACCATGACGGGCCGCAAAGTGGATTTGCATATTTATGTGCGTGCTGGCGACGAAAGCCAATGCAGCCATGCCATGGAGTCGCTGAAAAAATCCATGAAGTGGGATGAAGAAGTCTATGGCCGCGAGTATCAGTTGGAGCTGTTCAATATTGTCGCGGTGAGCGACTTTAATATGGGCGCGATGGAAAACACCTCGCTCAATGTGTTTAACACTGCGCTGGTGCTGGCGCATCAGGAGACGGCGACCGATAGCGATTTTATGAGTGTGGAAGGCGTGATCGGCCACGAGTATTTCCATAACTGGACCGGTAATCGCGTGACTTGTCGTGACTGGTTTCAGCTCTCACTCAAAGAGGGGTTTACGGTGTTCCGCGATCAGGAATTCAGCGCCGATTTGAACTCACGTGCGGTATTGCGCATTGATGATGTGAATGGTCTGCGCCGTTTGCAGTTTCCCGAAGATGGTAGCCCGCTGGCGCACTCGGTGCAACCTGACCAGTTTATCGAGATCAGCAACTTTTACACCAAGACCATTTACGACAAAGGGGCCGAGCTGATCCGCATGCAGCATACCTTGCTGGGCGCGGAGACTTTCCGTAAAGCCACCGATTTGTATTTTGACCGCTATGACGGTCACGCCGTGACCTGCGATGATTTTGTGCAATGTATGGCCGATGCATCTGGCCGCGATCTGACGCAGTTCTTCCGTTGGTATAAGCAAGCCGGTACGCCGACGCTGCAAGTCAGTAGCCAGTATGACGCTGCGCAGCAAAGCTATACTTTGACATTCAAGCAGTCACAACCCGATACCCCAGGGCAAACCGACAAGCAGCCGCTGCATATTCCAGTGGCGCTGGGCTTGCTGGATGCTAATGGTAAAGAGATTCTGCCAACCCGCGTGCTGGAAGTGACAGCCCGTGAGCAAACATTCACTTTCAATGGCATCAGCGCCAAGCCTGTGCCTTCGATTTTGCGTGGCTTCTCTGCACCCGTTAAGCTCGAAACCGATTTAAGCGATGACGATTTACGCTTGCTGCAAGTGCATGACACCGATGGCTTTAATAAGTGGGAAGCGGGCCAGACCTTGGCTCTGCGTACTATCCAGCGTGTGATGGCTGATCCGGCTGCAGATATTGCACAGTTTGTGGCTGATGTCGGCACTTTGATTGAACAAGGCCTAACTGGCAAGGGCGATAAAGCCTTGCTGGCGCGTGCATTGAGTTTGCCGATGATAGGCGTGATTGGTCAGCATTTGCCGGTGATTGATCCTGCCGCGATTGATGCCGCGCGCACGGCTGTGCTTAAGCAAATCAAAAGCACGCATAAAGAAGCGCTGGCGGCTTTGTATGATGCCAACACGAACATCGGTGCTTTCTCTATTACGCCAGAAGCCATGGGGCGCAGAGCTTTGCAGCATGCCGTGCTGGAGATTCTCACAGTGACCAATGGCACTGGTTGCGCCTCGCGCTCGAAAGCGCATTACGATGCCGCGGATAATATGACTGACCGCGTCACTGCTTTGGCTTGCTTGTCCGATAGCAGCCAGCCACAGCGTGCCGAGGTGTTTGCTGACTTTTATGCACGCTTCAAGAATTATCCACTGGTGGTGGATAAATGGTTCTCGCTGCAAGCGATTGCTAACCGTGACCAAATTTTTGACGACCTCGCCATGTTGCGCAATCATCCAGACTTCAATATCAAGAACCCTAACCGCGTGCGTTCGTTGTACTCAGCGTTTGCGATTAATAACCCGGTGAAGTTCCATGATGCGAGCGGCAAAGGCTATGCTTTCTTGCGCGATGTGATTATTGAGCTGAATACCATCAACCCACAAATTGCCGCGCGCATGGTGACACCGTTGCGTGAGTGGAAGCGCTACACCCCTCAATTGCAAGCGCACATGAAAGCCGCGCTGGAAGCGGTATTAGCCACGCCGAATTTGTCTGGGGATGTGTTTGAGATTGTGAGCAAGAGTCTCAATGCTTAATAAAAAAGCGGAGCCAAGTGGGCTCCGCTTTTTTGTATCTCTAATCAGGCGGAAGTTATTTCCCCATCGCTTCACCCAGACGAATGGGTTTGCCTGCATGCCAGCTATCATTAAAGGCGAGTACATTTTTTTCAAATAGCATCACCACGGTAGAACCCAACAAGAAGCGGCCCATTTCTTCGCCTTGTTTTAAGGTGATATTGCGGTCGCTGTAATTCCAATGCACGACTTTGCCTGGGCGCGGTGGGTTGATGATGCGGTCTTTTGCATCGTGCCAAACGGTGGCCATGCTGCCGACGATGGTCGCACCAACCAGCACCAATACAAATTTGCCATGTTGGGCGGATTCAAACGTACACACTACACGCTCATTACGCGCAAACAGGCCGGGCACATTGGCGGCGGTGAGTGGGTTCACTGAGAATAAGTCGCCTGGCACATAAGTCATGCTCACTAGCTTACCTTCGCAAGGCATATGAATGCGGTGGTAGTCTTTGGGGCTTAAATACAGGCAAGCAAAGCTACCGCTATCGAAGTTTGCAGCCAGTGTCGCATCGCCGCCGACCAGTGTCTGAGCGGTGTAATGATGACCTTTGGCCTGGAAAATCTGGCCGTTTTCAATGTTGCCAAACTGGCTGATGGCGCCATCCACTGGACACACAAAGGCGTTGTTTGCCAGCGGCCTGGCATCGGGTTTAAGTGGGCGGGTGAAGAACAGGTTGAAAGTCGCGTAGCTGCTAATATCGCCGTTAAGGGCTTCTTCCATATTGACGTGGTATTTACGCACGAACCAGCCGATAAACGCGGTGGTCAGGCGACCCGCTCGCCAGTGCGCCAGCTTGCCGGCGGTGGCCGTCAGTAATTGTTTGGGGGCGATGTATTGCAGCAGAATGGCGAGTTTCACTTCTATCCCTTTTTAAGCAGTTCCAGTGGGTTGCAGGAACTTGTTTTTATCATGTATTCATTCGTGATTTTACAAATAAAAAAGCACAGGCGATACAACAGCCTGTGCTTTTTGCCTACCGTTGTTTAATTAAACAGCGGTCAGCTTGGTTAAATTCCAAAAATTAGTTTTTGGACTGATCAACCAGTTTGTTTTTCGCAATCCAAGGCATCATGGCGCGCAGTTTGTTACCGACTTGCTCGATGGGGTGCGCAGCGTTCAAACGACGACGTGCAGTCATTTCTGGATAGTTAGTGCGGCCTTCCAGGATGAACTGTTTCGCGTAGTTACCGTTCTGGATGTTAGCCAGGCACTGACGCATTGCCTCTTTAGATTGACTGTTGATCACTTGTGGGCCAGTCACGTACTCACCGTACTCCGCGTTGTTGGAGATGGAGTAGTTCATGTTGGCGATACCACCTTCGTACATCAGGTCAACGATCA
>OFDN01002190.1_pt1 | contig 11138 bp, 12 predicted proteins | sample 1520971 | NCBI WGS metagenome assembly OFDN01 (sample SAMEA94257418, study PRJEB24077) | hot springs metagenome | biome: Aquatic biome; feature: Geographical feature; material: Water | place: India | collected 2012-06-12 | depth 5 m | reverse complement strand
GGCAAGACATGCCGTTGCCAGCACGATCCAGGTCCACCGACCGGACCTGTCAGTCAACATCTTCGACATCGACCTTCTCGCCGGTCACCTTCTGCGACAGCGCCGCCGCCATGAACGGATCGATCGCGCCGTCGAGCACGTCGCCCGGCGATGTCGAGGTGACGCCGGTGCGCAGATCCTTCACCAGCTGATAGGGCTGCAGCACGTACGAGCGGATCTGGTGCCCCCAGCCGATCTCGGTCTTGGCGGCATATTCGCCCGAAGCCTCGGCCTCGCGCTTCTGCATCTCGGCCTCGTACATCCTCGCCTTCAGCATGTTCATCGCGGTCGCGCGGTTCTTGTGCTGCGACCGGTCGTTCTGGCTGGCGACGATAATGCCCGAAGGAATGTGCGTGATGCGCACCGCGGAATCGGTGGTGTTAACGTGCTGGCCGCCCGCGCCCGAGGCGCGATAGGTATCGATCTTGAGATCGCTTTCCTTGATGTCGATCTCGAAGCTGTCATCGATCACCGGATAGACCCAGACGCTCGAGAAGCTGGTGTGCCGCCGCGCCGAGCTGTCATAGGGCGAGATGCGCACCAAGCGGTGCACGCCGCTTTCGGTCTTGGCCCAGCCATAGGCGTTCTCGCCCTTGATCAACAGCGTCGCGGACTTGATGCCCGCCTGTTCGCCCGCGTGATAATCGACCAGTTCGACCTTGTAGCCGCGGCGCTCGGCCCAGCGCGAATACATGCGCTGCAGCATCTCGGCCCAGTCCTGGCTCTCGGTGCCGCCGGCCCCTGCATGGACTTCGAGATAGGTGTCGTAGCTGTCGGCCTCGCCCGCGAGCAGGGCCTGCACCTTGTCGCGCTCGGCGCGCTCGGAAAGCGCCTTCAGCGTGGCCAGCCCCTCGGCCACGGTCTCGTCATCGCCTTCGGCCTCGCCCAGTTCGACAAACTCGATCGCATCGGCCATCTCCTGGCTGATCTCGTTGACCGTACCGATCGCCTGTTCCAGCCGACGCCGCTCGCGCATCACCTCTTCGGCCGATTTGGGATCGTTCCACAGCGTCGGATCCTCGACGCGCGCATTCAGCTCGTCGAGGCGGCGCAGCGCGCGGTCCCAGTCCAGAAACTTGCGGACCAGCGCCAGCGCGGCGTTGATGCTATCGATATGGGCCTGCCCTTCGGCACGCATGGGGGTCACTCCTGAATAAATTGAGCCGCGCTCTAGCTTATTGCCCGGCAATCGCAAAGCCCTGCCCGCAATGCCGATTGATCTTGGCCCCCAAGCGCCTAGATTGATGGCATGCACGGCACCCCCGGTCCGGTCACCATCGATCTCAACATGCTGATGCGGGCTTATGCCATCGGCATCTTCCCCATGGCCGATGCGCGCGACGATGTCGATGTCTTCTGGGTAGAGCCGGAAATGCGCGCGATCCTGCCGCTGGATGGCTTCCGCTTCTCCACTTCGCTGCGCAAGGCCGTGCGCCAGGACCGGTTCACGGTCACCTGCAACCGCGCCTTTGCCAGGGTCATCGCCCTGTGTGCGGAATCGGCCCAGGGCCGCGAGCAGACCTGGATCAACCGCACGATCGAGGCGAGCTTCATCGCGCTGCACAGCCAGGGCCGAGCCCACAGCGTGGAATGCTGGCGCGAGGGCGAGCTGGTCGGCGGGCTTTACGGGGTCGAGATCGGCCGCGCGTTCTGCGGCGAAAGCATGTTCAGCCGCGCGACCGATGCCAGCAAGGTCGCGCTCGCATGGCTGGTTGCGGCCATGCGCAAGGGCGGACTCACCCTGCTCGACTGCCAGTTCATCACGCCGCATCTCGCGTCGATGGGTGCAATCGAGATGCCGCAGGGCGAGTATCTCAAGCTGCTGAACGAGGCGATCTGCGATTCGCCCTTCGCGCCGCCACGCGTGCAGCGGCCGCATCCGGTGATGCCGGGGCTTTATTCGGTGTCGGTAGAAGGCGTTGCAGGACCGGGCGCCGAATCAGGGCTGGTTGCCGGATTTGCGGCATTGGCCGGAGCCGATGCCGTGGGTGCAGCAGACGAACCGCCCTTGCCCTCTGCCTCGACCGGTGCGTCCTCGCCCGGATATTCCATCGCGCAATTCTTGACCCAGACGTCGTAGATTGGGTGCTCGACAACGTTGAGCGACGGCGATTCCTTGAACACCCAGCCTGAAAAGACGCGCTTCCACACAGGGTCGGACGAGCGCGTGGCGCGCTCCTGCACCAGCAGCTGAACGAACGCGCCGGTCTCGGGAACCTGTTCCCAAGGCGCGGTGCGTTCGCACGCGGAGAGACGGACGATCGCATTGCCGATGCGGCGCGATTCGCCAGGCTTCATTTCCAGGTCGCGGGTCTCGCCGTTGCGCTTGTTGAGCAGCGCGATGGTCGCGACGCGCTGGGCCATGGGCGTGGCCTCGCCAGGTGCCGCGGCCTGAACCGGCGGCGGCGTGGAAGGACGAAGCGGCACCTTGCCGGTGGCAGCGCGTTGTTCCGGCTTGAACAGCTGGTCGCCAAACTGCATCCAGCCATAGACGCCCGCCCCTGCGAGCGCGGCGACAATAATGAGGATGGCGAGGATTCGCCCGCGCGTCACGCTTCGGGCGTCCACGCTTCATAATCGCCGGTGGCGGCGGCGCGCACGCCGCCGCGTTCCAGCGCGCCAGCGGGGCGATAGGCGGAAGGCGTGCCGGTCAGGTTCGGCACATAGTCCTTTTCCCAGATCCGCGGCGGCGGCAGATGGCTCTCGGGAATGGCGTCATAGCTGTGGTGCAGCCAGCCGTGCCATTCCGATGGAACACGGCTCGCGTCATTGGCACCCTTGTACAGCACCCAGCGGCGCTCCTTCTGGCCCTTTTTGGGCTTGGAGCGGAAATAGGTGTTGCCCTGATGGTCTTCGCCGACCTTCTCGCCATTCAGCGCGCTGAACAGATGCGTTCCGACGGTTGCACCGTCCCACCAGGTGAAGATTTTTGCCAATAGTCCCATGAGCGCCCGCTTAATGCGTAGCGACCGAAAGGGGAAGATGGTTTTGCACCGAAATGGCCGAGCGACACGCCTTTACAGCTGCCAGCAAAGGCGAAGCGGGACAGCAGAGCCATCCCGCTTCTATCCGTTGGGTGCGACCCGTCAGGATAGGGTGGCCGGGCCATCAGGCTCCGGCAATCCCGTTCAGCCCGCCAGCGCCATCTGTTTGTCGGAGACGAGACGGTGCATGGCCTTTTGCAGCTTCTCGAAAGCGCGAACCTCGATCTGGCGGACGCGCTCGCGGCTGACGTTATAGACCTGGCTCAACTCCTCGAGCGTCTTGGGCTCATCGACCAGACGGCGCTCGTTCAGAATATGGCGCTCGCGCTCGTTGAGCGATTCCATCGCCTCGCCGAGCAGTTCGTGACGAATCTGCGCTTCCTGCGCATCAGCGACCGCAACGTCCTGAAGCGGAGCATCGTCGGTCAACCAGTCCATCCACTGGCCGTCGCCATCCTCGCGCATCGAGACATTGAGCGACGCATCGCCGCCCATCGCCATGCGACGGTTCATGTTGACGACTTCGGTTTCCGACACGCCCAGCTTGGTGGCGATGGCGGTCACGTCATCGGGGTGCAGATCGCCGTCCTCGAACGCGCGCAGGTTGTTCTTCATCCGGCGCAGGTTGAAGAACAGCTTCTTCTGCGCAGCGGTGGTGCCCATTTTCACGAGGCTCCAGCTGCGCAGGATATATTCCTGGATCGACGCCTTGATCCACCACATCGCATAGGTGGCAAGACGGAAGCCACGATCGGGCTCGAATTTCTTCACACCCTGCATCAAGCCGATATTGCCTTCGGAAATCAGCTCGCTCACCGGCAGGCCATAACCGCGATAGCCCATCGCGATCTTCGCAACGAGGCGCAGATGCGAGGTGACCAGCTGCGCGGCGGCTTCAGGGTCCTGATGTTCCTGATAGCGCTTGGCCAGCATATATTCCTGCTCGGGCTTGAGCAGCGGATATTTGCGGATTTCGGTGAGGTAACGGTTCAGGCTGGCCTCTCCGCCAAGGGCGGGGATGGTAGCCGGGACACTACGGGTCTCGCTCATTTTTTCCCTTTCTGCCAATCCGTTATGCGGGCCTCGATGGAGCACCCGTCATGGGGATCGCATTTCGACTTGCAACCTAAACACGCAATTTATCCAAAAGTTCCGCCATGTCGGCCGGAATCGGACTAAAAAAGTCGCATTCAGATCCAGTCACCGGATGTATAAAGCCCAGCCGCTGTGCATGCAATGCCTGACGCTGGAAACCCGCCGCCTTGAGAAGCTCGCGCATGGGTTTGGGCGGGCGCGAATAAAGCGGATCGCCGAGCAGCTCATGGCCGATGCTGGCCATATGCACGCGGACCTGGTGCGTCCGCCCGGTCTCCAGCCTGCACTCGATCCGGGTCGCATCCCCGAGCCGTTCTTCGGTGGTGAAATGGGTGACGGCGTGCTTGCCGCGCCCCTCGCCCACCAGCGCCATCTTCTTGCGATCATGGTCGCTGCGGCCGATATTCCCGCGCACGGTACCGCTGGCAGGGTTCGGCCGCCCCTGCACGATCGCGACATAGCGCCGGTTGATCGCGTGTTCGGCAAATTGCGCGGCAAGGCCCAGATGCGCAGCATCGGTCTTGGCGACGACGAGCAGACCGGACGTGTCCTTGTCGATCCGATGGACGATGCCCGGCCGCGCCACCCCGCCAATGCCCGAAAGCTGCCCCGCGCAATGGTGGAGCAGCGCATTGACCAAGGTTCCGTCGGCATGGCCGGCCGCAGGATGCACCACCAAACCGGCGGGCTTGTCGACCACCAGCAGATGCTCATCCTCATAGGCGATATCGAGCGCGATCGCCTGCGCCTCGGCATCGAGCGGCTGCGCCCTGGGCATCGCAATGGCATAGGCCATGCCGGCGACCAGCTTGACCGACGGGCGGTTGGCGATCTTGCCGTCCAGCCTTACCGCGCCTTCAAGGATCAGCGCCTTTATCCGCTCGCGCGACAGGTCGGGTTCGGCCTGGGCCAGCCCCGCATCGATGCGCAGACCCGCCGCGATCTCGGGAATCGTGCCGGTCCTGACCTCGCCTGCCGAACTCGTACTGGATTGCCCGTCATTCATCGCTATCCTCTGGCCGATGCCGGTCCTGCTTTCAAGCGCGCTCCACCACCAGTTGCTGGCCGAGGCCGCAGCGGCCCATCCCCAGGAATGCTGCGGACTGCTGTTCGGCGCGCCCGAGCGGATCGACAGCGCGCAGCCCTGCGCCAATATTGCCAGCGCCCCACTCAGGACGTTCGAGATCGACCCGGCGGCCCTGATCGCTGCCGAGCGAGCGGCGCGCAGCGGCGGCCCCGTGCTGGTGGGTCATTATCATTCGCACCCCAATGGCCGCGCCGAACCTTCTGCCCGCGATGCCATCGATGCCGCGCGCGACGGTCGGCTGTGGCTGATCATCGCCAGCGGGCAGGTCACGGGGTGGCGCGCTGTGGCCGGTGGCGCTTGGCACGATGCTTTCGACCCTGTCGACATCCTTGTTCTTCCTGCCCCATGATCGGCTCCATCGGCCGCCTGCGTTACAAGATGGTGCATTAAGGCTTGAACCCATGCGGCATTTTCGCCACATCGGCGGCAGGCGGCATTGATCCGTTATTTGCCCTTTTCTTTCTGATTATCGCCACAAGGCCAGCACCCCACCATGCCCAGCACCGCAGACATGAACGAAACCGAACTCGCCAGCCTGTTATGCTCGCGGTTGTGTCACGATCTGCTGAGCCCGATCGGCGCGATGAACAACGGGCTCGAGCTGCTTGCCGACGAGACCGATCCGGAGATGCGCGCCCGCTGTATCGAGCTGCTGACCGACAGCGCGCGCGCGTCGGCCAACAAGCTCAAATTCTTCCGCCTGGCGTTCGGCGCAGCGGGCGGGTTTGGCGACAAGGTGGACGTCAGCGAACCGCGCCAGCTGATCGAGGGTCTGGTTGCCGACAAGCCCCGCGTCGAGCTGCAATGGCATGTGCCCAGCGCCATGCTCGCCAAGCCGGCGGTCAAGGTGCTGCTCAACCTGGCGTTGATCGGCCTCGACGGGCTGGTCCGCGGCGGGCAGCTGATCATCGCCGCCGAGGAGCAGGATGGCCAGTGCGAGATCGCGATCAATGCGACTGGCCCCAAGGTGGTGATCGATGAATCGCTCGCCGCCGCGCTGCAGGGCGACATGGCGAGCGCGATGCTGAGCCCGCGCACCGCCCCTGCCTTCATGGTCGAGCGGATCGCGCGCGCGCACGGCGGCACCATCCAGCTTGCAGTCGCGCCGGAATCTCTGGTCATAGGCGCAATGCTGCGGGTCTGATCCGCCCGATGCCGCGCGGCAGCGCAACCTGATCTTAACCATATTCGGCGCAAACCGTCCGTCAGCGCTTGCGGACGGTGACGATGGACGACCTGATACAGGAATTTATTGCTGAGACCCGCGAAACGCTGGACGCACTTGCCAGCGAGCTGGTGCTCTGGGAGCAGAACCCGCGCGACAGCGAACGGCTCGACGCGATCTTTCGCTTCGTCCACACCGTCAAGGGCAGCTGCGGCTTCCTCAACCTGCCCCGTTTCGAGCGGCTGAGCCATGCAGCAGAAGACGTGCTGGCCCAGGTGCGCGATGGCACGCGCGAACCGTCCGCGCCGCTCGTCGACGCCGTGCTGGCGATCATCGACCGCATCGGCGAGCTTATCGTCGTGATGGAGACGGGCGAGGCCCTGCCGGACAGTACCGATGCCGATCTGATCGCGGCGCTGAGCCGCGACCTCGCGCCGCTGCCGAAGGACCAGGGTCCAGCAGCACAAACGTCTGGCGCGGAGATCGATCTTGTCCGCCGCCAGGCCGTTGTTCGCTCGATCCGTGTCCCGCTCGAGCTGATCGATCATCTGATGAACGGCGTGTCCGACATGGTGCTGGCACGCAACGAGGTCGCCCGCTGCCTGCGCGATGAACAGAATGGCGCGACGCTCGAAAACGCGTTCGAGCGGCTTTCGGCGTGCATCGCCGATATGCGCGACGCGATCGGCCAGACCCGCATGCAGCGGATCGATCGCATCTTCTCGCCCCTGCCCCGGCTGGTCCGCGATCTGAGCGCGGAACTGGGCAAGCTCGTCGATCTGCGCACATCGGGCAGCAATGTCGAACTGGACCGCGAGATGATCGAGATGATCCGCGATCCGCTGACCCATATCATTCGCAACTCCATCGACCACGGCATCGAGGCTCCCTCTGCGCGGCGGCTGGCGGGCAAGCCGGAAACCGGAAAGCTGAGCATCGCTGCACGTCAGTCCGGAAACCAGATCCTGATCGAGATCGCGGATGACGGTCGCGGCATCGACACCGAACGCCTGGTGGCGCGCGCGCTGTCCGCCAAGGTCCGCAGCTCGGCAGAGATCAACGCGCTGAGCGAACGTGCGCGGCTGGAACTGATCTTCGCACCGGGCCTGTCCACCGCCGATCACGTCACCGCGATTTCCGGGCGCGGGGTCGGCATGGACGTGGTACGATCGAATATCGAGCGGATCGGCGGATCGATCGATCTGGAGAACAGCCCGGGCAAGGGCCTGCGCGTCATCCTGCGCGTGCCGTTGACGCTGACCATCATCCCATGCCTGACGGTGCGCGCCGGGGGGCAGGAATTCGCGATGCCGCGATCGGCGATCCGCGAGATCCTGTTCGACAATAACGATCAGGTCCGCATCCAGCAGGTCGGTGGCAGCGACCTTGCCTATATTCGTGGCGAGTGCCTGCCCTATGTTGCGCTGGAAACGCTGCTGGGGCTTGATCCCGATGCATCGCAGCCCGTTCGCTATCGCACGATCATCACTGTCAATGCTGCATCCGATCTGCGCTATGCGCTGTCGGTGGAGGCAGTGATCGATCATGAAGAGCTGGTCGTCCGCCCGGGCGCGCCGGTGATCATGGCCGACGGGCTTTATGCCGGCACCACCCTGCCCGATAACGGTCGCCCGATGCTGCTGCTCGATCCGCTCGGTCTCGCGCACCGGGCAAGGCTCAACGAACTGCCGCGCGCCGAGCAGGACCTGGGCAGCGCGAACGACGCAGTATCCGATGGCGGTTCGGGCCTGCTGTTCCAGGAGCCCGGCGGCCACCTTCGCCTGATCCCGCTGGCTGCGGTCGAAAGGGTGGAGGATATCGATACCCGCAGGCTCGCCATGGTTGCAGGCCAGGTGCGCCTCAGCATCGATGGGGAAAGCCGCGCGGTCATCGGACTTGCCGCCCTTCCGCAAGAGCCTTTCACCAAGCTTCTGCACCTGACCGACGGGCGCCTGCAGGCGCTCTACGCGGTGGACGACGTGATCGACATCGTGCGGTTGCCATCGCATGTCGAGCCCGCGCCGCAGCCGGGGCTGATCGGCGGCATCGCGCTGATCGGCGACCTTCAGCTCGAGGTGCTCGACGTGCACTGGATTTTCAGCATGCTGCTCGGCGCACCGCCCGAGACCGATCGCCCTGCCTGCCGACTGATTGGGCAGGACGATCCCTGGACGCGGCACATTCTAGCCCCCTTGGTAGCCGCAGCGGGCTATCGCCCGGTGCTGGTCGGCATCGATGACGCGGCGGATGGCGAAGCTGCGATCAGCATCATCGTCGGCGATGCCGCCCCCGCCCCTGCCGCATTGCGTGGACAGGTGATCCGGCTCAGCGACAACCTGTCGGCGGCCGCCACCGATGCGGACACCATCTATCGCTACGACCGTGCGGGGTTGCTCGGCCGTCTTATGGCTGGCCAGAAAAGGCTGAGTGCATGAAGGACCTTTTTCTCATCGCGGTGATTGCGGGCGAAACGGTGGCGATTCCGACGCTGCGCATCGACAGTGTCGTCAAGGTCCGCGAATCGGTCCCGGTGCCGTCCGCCGCACCGTTCATCACCGGCCTGTTCGCTTTGCGCAGCCGGGTGCTGACGCTGATCGATTGCCAGTATTTCGTGACCGGCGAACCTGCCGAGCTGATGCCCGGCCAGCCCGCGATCGTCGTCAATATCGGCGGCTGCTGCTATGGTCTGCTGGTTGACGAGGTGCTCGACGTCGTTCCCATTCGCACGCCCACGCTGCAACTGCCCAGCCAGCTTCCCGCCGGATGGAGCGAGATCGGACGGGGCCTGCTCGAACTGGCCGGCGACACATTCCTGCTGATCGACCCCGATTACATGGTCAACCCCTCGGTTCGCCGCGCAGCCTGACCGACAAGACCCGAGGACTTTGCGCAAGCAATGCTCGCGGACGTTAAGCTGGTGATTACCAATCGGCCTTAAGCTCGGCATCCGGCGCACAAGCCGAAGGGAGACCGCTTTGATGAAAACGTGTCTGGTCGTCGATGACAGCAAGGTGATCCGCAAGGTCGCACGGCATATTCTGGAAACGCTCGATTTTGCCGTCACGGAAGCCGCCGACGGCAGCGAGGCGCTGGACCAGTGCGGCAGGGCGATGCCCGATGTCGTGCTGCTCGACTGGAACATGCCGGTCATGGGCGGAATGGAATTCCTGTGCGCGCTGCGCAAGGAACAGGGCGGCCAGCACCCCAAGGTGGTTTTCTGCACCACCGAAAACGGGCGAGGCCATATCCAGGCGGCGATCGAGGCGGGAGCCGACGAATATGTCATGAAGCCGTTCGACCGGGAAACCTTGCACAGCAAGCTGCAAATCGTCGGTTGCGCCTGATTGCGGCGCGTGGGGGAAAAGACATCATGACCGGGGCAGCCCAGGCATCCGCCGCGCGGCACCTGCCCGGCAAGCCGGACGACCAGGCGACATGCAGCCGCGTGCTCATCATCGACGACAGCCTGGTTACCCGATCGATACTGCAGCGCATTGTCGAAACACTGCCCGGGCTTGAACTGGCCGCATGCGTCGCATCGGCGGCGGCGGCGCTGGAATATCTCAAGGCCAATCCCGCAGACATCATCATTCTCGATATAGAGATGCCCGGCCGCAGCGGGCTCGACGCGCTGCCGGACATTCTCCAGGCGAGCAAGGCCCGCATTCTGGTGCTCTCGTCGCACTGTGGCGAGGGCGCGCCTGCATCGCTGAAGGCGCTCGCGCTGGGTGCCAGCGACACGCTCGCCAAGCCGCCGCGGCAATTCTATTCGCAGGACTTCATCCTGGCGTTGCACCAGCGGCTGCAGTTCCTGGCAGAAGACCGCCAGGCGCACCGCGAAGCCGTGCCGGTGGTGCTGGCAAGGCCGATCGCGCGACCCTGCCCGTTGCAATGCATCGCCATCGGATCGTCCACCGGCGGGATTCCGGCCATTCATCATTTTCTCACCGCGCTCGACCCGAAGGTGGATGCCCCCATCCTGATCACCCAGCATCTTCCGGCCGAGTTCATGCCGCATTTCGTCCGGCATATCGAGGAGCTGGGGCTGCGTCCGGTCAGCCTGGCCTGCCACGGCGCGCCGCTGGTGCGCGGGCATATCTATTGCGCACCGGGCGATGCGCATCTGGGGCTCGATCGCGCCGATGGGCAGGTGCGCATTGTCTTGCTGCGCGATTGGCCTGCCAGCGCCTACAAGCCATCGGTGGACCCGATGATGGAAGCGGTCGCCCGCTGTTTTGGCAGCAGCGCCGCGGGCGTGATGCTCAGCGGCATGGGCTCCGACGGCCTTGAAGGTGCCCGCGCGCTCGCCGAGGCCGGTGCCCCCGTCTATGTCCAGGACATCGAAACCAGCACCGTCTGGGGCATGCCGGGCAGCGTCGCGCGCGCTGGCCTGGCCAGCGTGATTCTGCCCCCAGCCGATATTGCGCGGTTCATGGCCGATTGCTGGCTGGAGGACGCATGATTCACGCCCAACCCTCCACCGACGCGACCCGCGTTCTCGCGGGCCTGCTCGAAACCCGCACCGGGCAGCAGATCGCGCCCAGCCGATACTGGCGCATCCAGTCCGCGCTGGCTCCCTTGCTGAAACAGAATGCCATTCCGGACCTCGAAGCGCTGGTCGCGGTGCTGCGCGATGGCGAGAACGAGGCGCTGCTGCAGGAATCGCTGGAGCTGATGCTGAACAACGAGAGCTTCTTCTTCCGCGATATCGCCCTGTTCGCCACGCTGCGGACCGAGGCCTTTCCCGCGCTGCGCGAGCGGCGCGAGG
>OFDN01002186.1_pt1 | contig 11151 bp, 9 predicted proteins | sample 1520971 | NCBI WGS metagenome assembly OFDN01 (sample SAMEA94257418, study PRJEB24077) | hot springs metagenome | biome: Aquatic biome; feature: Geographical feature; material: Water | place: India | collected 2012-06-12 | depth 5 m | reverse complement strand
GCTGCGGCCCCGGACGGCGCGGCCGGCGAATCCCGCCACCGTCAAGGAGACCAAGAACCTGAGGGCCGCGCTGAACCTGTGGTCGTTCAGCCCCCTGGACCCCCGCGCCCCCGAGGGGTTGAGCCAGGCCGACGCCCTGTTCGGCTGGCTGGGGGTGCAGCTGCTGGGGGCGTGGCCTCGGTTCCGTCCGACCGTGAACGTCAGCGGCGGGGCGGGGACCGGCAAGACGACCCTGTCGCGCCTGATGCAGGCGGCCGGGAGTGCGAACGCCGGGGATCTGCTGGACAGTTTCTCGGAAGCGGGGCTGAAAAACAGCCTCTCGGGCGAGGCGCGGGGCCTGTTCCTGGACGAGGCCGAGCCCAGCACGGACGGCCAGCCGGGGCCGGTGGAGAAGGCGCTGGAAGTCTTGCGCCGGATGGCGACGGGCGAGGGCAGTTCGGGGCGCAAGGGCTCGATCAACGGCGGGACGGTTTCGACCTCGGCCGTCGGGTGCGCCTATCTGGCCAGCATCTTCCCCGTGCCCCTGGGGGACGCCATGGCGACGCGGACGCTGGAGATCCGCATGGGGCGGCTGGACGGTCGGAAGGGGACGACGGACGACGACCTGGAGGCCGCCATCGAGGCGGCGCGGGCCGCGTCACCCGGCCTGCTGGCGCGGGCGTTGAGGGAGGCGAAGCGGTTCAGGGCCGACGTGGCCGCGATCAAGGCGGCCCTGGTCGAGACGCGGCAGGCGCCACGGGCGGCGGACCTGATCGCCAGTCTGGCGGCGGGGCGAAGGCTGCTGCTGCACGACACGGCCCTGACGGAAGAGGAGGCGCGGGAGGAGGCCCGGATCTGGATGGGCCTGGCCCAGGCGCGGGACGAACGGTCGTCGGCGCTGAACCCTGGGCAGGGGTGTCTGCAATACATCTGGGCGCTGAACTCGGGCCACCTGGGGCATGACAGGGCGCTGACCATAGGCGAGCTGATCCAGGAGGAGCTGGAGAGCCCCGGCGCACGGGCGGGAAAGGTGCTGAAAGCCTGGGGCCTGATCGTCGAGAACGGGCATGCGGGGACCGACAGGCCAGGGCCTTGGCTGTTGGTCGCCAATAATCACCCGGCCCTGGAGAAGGCTCTGCACGGGACGCAGTACGCCAACTGGCGCGGGGTGCTGGAGCATCTGGCGGACCTCGGCCCGTCGGTGGCGCCCAGGCCCGGCGACGGGCCGAAGCGGTTCGGCATGCACCAGAGCCGCGTGCTGTGCGTCCCCCTCACCCCCTGGTTGGACAGGCCCGTCGCGGTCGGGGCGGACCCCAGAGAGCCGCACCCCTTCGAGCCGCCGCGTTGGGGCAGGAGCGAGGCCGCGTCCCATGATTCGTCCCACCCTGCGTCCCACGGGGAAACCCATGACTGACGGGGCTTTGAGGGGGCGTTGGGACGCTGGGACGCTTGGGACGCTCAGTCCGCCTCATGTGTGCGTGCGTAGGCGTAGGCGCATGACGCCACAGGTGCGTCCCATGCGTCCCGCGCGTCCCATGAGTTATTTTTACGAGATTAAACAAAATAATAGATGGGACGCCCCGATGGTACGGCTTTGGGCGCCCCGCTCAGCAGAGAAGGGGCTCTCCCAGTGACCGCGTCCGCCGTTCAAACCTCCGGCCAGGGTCGGGCCTGGTACGTGGTGGTGACCCACGTCCACCAGGAAAAGCACGCCCGCTATCAGCTGGAGCAGCAGGGGTTCACCGTCTACCTGCCGATGGTCCCGCCGCCCGTTCGGGCGCGCGCCCGGAACGGCGTGGCGCCCGGTCCGCGCCCCATGATCCCGCGCTATCTGTTCATCGAGATGGATCTGGACCAGGACCGTTGGCGCGCCGTGTTCTCGACCATGGGCGTGACCGAGGTGATCATGCGCGGTTCGGGCGAGGCCGCTCGGCCCAGCCCCATTCCGAGCCGCTTCATCGAAGAGCTGAAAAAGCGCGAGATCAACGGCCTGGTCGTGTTGCAGCATGCCCGCAATGACAACGGAAAGGGCGGGCCGACGTCCGCTCGGTTCAAGCGTGGCGACAAGCTGCGGGTCGCGGGGCAGACCGCCGACTACGACGTCATCTTCGAAGAGATGGTTGACGGCGACAGGGCTGCGGTAATATTCACGCTCCTAGGCCGCGATTCGCGCCAGATCATTTCACTGCCGTCAGAAGACTGACGCGCAGTGCGGTAGCCATCCAGAGCCCCGCCATCCCAACCACCCGCCCAGGCATCGCGCCGGGCGGGTTTTTCGTTCCCGCTCAATGACTTAGGTCGGCCGCCCGCGATCGCGGGTCCTTCCCCCCGACCCCAACGCTATACGGTGCGGCAGAGCGTTTTCGTTCCCTAGTGAGCGATGTTGCGAGGGGTGCAACGGGTGTTGCTAGGCAACGCGGAGTGCAACGGCATGGAACAGCCCTTCCTCCTCGAACAATCGGGCCGCCGGTGGGTGAGCGTCAGCGAGGCGGCGGCGCTAGAGACCCAGGCGGGCCGGCCGATCAACAAATCTTCGATCTCGCGATTCATCGCGCGGAACGAGGATCTGCCCGTGAAGCGGGACGGGCAGGGGCGGGTGAAAGAGGTCGATTACGACGCCCTGATCAAGGCGCGCGGCGAGTCGCTATCGGTGCTGGACAGTCGCGAGGCTGCGCCGGCGGCGCCGAAGGCGGCGGCTGCGCCGGCGGGGTCCCGAAAGCGTCAGCTCGAGGAAGAGAAACTTGAGCTGGATCTTGCGGACCGAAAGCGCGAGCTGCTGTCGAAGGCGGCGGTGACGATGGCGGTGGAGGCCATGGGCGTGGCTTTCACTCAGGCGCTGGAGCGCCGGCGTCGAACGCTGGCGACGGAGATCGCCGGGTTAGGAGACGTCCGCCAGGCCGAGCTGGCGCTGAAGACGGCGGATCGGAAGCTGCTGAACAATCTGGTCGCCGAACTGACCAAGCTGGCCGGCGGCTTCGAAGAGCCGGAGCAGGCGGCGGCCTGAAATGAGCCTGTTCTCCGCGCAGGAGATCGCGCGCCAGGCGGCGACGCTGGTCTTGGCCATGGCGGCCGCCGTGACGCCGGCGCCGGATCAGACGATCAGCGCCTGGGCTGAAGGCCGGATCAATATTCCGGGCGAGACCGGCACGACCCGCGAGGGCGAGCTGTCCTGGGACGGGTTCGAATATCTGATCGAGCCTCTGGACCGGCTGCATCCAGACGATCCGGCCCGGACGGTCACCTTCGTCGGGTCGGCGCAGATCGCCAAGACGACGGTCGGCGTGATCGCGACCCTGTACTATTCGACGGTGATCGCCCGGCCTTGGGGCGTGGCGCTGCCGAGCGGCGACGAGGCCCTGAAGTACAACCGCACCAAGTGGCAGCCGCTGGTGGATGCGACGCCGGAGCTGCGGCGCAAGATCCGGGCGGTCACTTCGCGGGACGAGCAGGGCTCGACCAACACCTACAAGCGGTTCCCCGGCGGCTACGGCCAGTTTTTCGGAACGACCAGCGCCAAGCCGCTGCAGATGGTCACCTTCTGCCTGGTCGTGAAGGAGGAGACGCCGAACTGGAGCCTTTCGGTCGGCGACCGGGGCGACCCGCACAAACAGATCGAGGTGCGCCAGCTGCAGTGGGAGTTGGCGGGCGCGAAAACCTTCCACAATTCGACGCCGGGACTTGTCCGCCGATCCGAGGAAGGGACAGGCGAGGCGACCGGATGCCCGGTGACCGCCGACTTCCTGGCGGGAGATCAGCGCCGGCTCTATCTGCCCTGCCCGCATTGCGCCCACCTGCCCGGCGGGGTGCTGATCCGGCTGGATCGGGAGGCGATGCTGGGGGTGGAGAAGGGCGAGACGCCGCACTTCTGCTGCCCGTCCTGCGGCGGGGTGATCGAACACCGGCACAAGCGCGGCATGGTCGCCGCCTGCCGTCCGGACCGCCAGCCCGCGAACGGCGTGCGCGGCGGCTGGATCCCGTGCTTCCCCTCGGAAGACCCGACCAATCCAGCGCCGGGGAGCTTCATCCCGGCCGCAGAGTACGAGGCCTGGCGCGCGAGGCCCCTGGAAGGGCGTCAGCCCAGCTATCACGCCTGGCAGGTGGTCTCAGACGCGGTCGACTGGGCCTATATCGCCAAACAGATCCAGGACGCCGACGACGAAGAGGCCAAGATCGCGCTGCACCAGCAGATCTTCGGCGAGGCCTATGAGGTCACGGTCCAGCAGGCGGACGTCGATAAGCTGCTGGAGCGGCGGGACAACCGGCTGACCAAGGGCGTCGTGCCGTCGGGCTATGAGATCGTCACCGTGGCGGTCGACCTGAACGGCGACTGGGCGCAATGGACGGCCTACGCCTGGGGCCCCGAGGCGGAACACGTCATGGTGGACAAGGGCAGGATCGACGGCGGGCCGTCCGAACCGCAGATTTGGGCCGAACTGGCGGAGCTGGAGCGGCGGCGTTGGCCGCATGAGGATGGCGGGTTCGTCACGACCGAAGTCCAGGGCGTCGACTCCGGATACGGGACCTATCACGTCTACGCCTTCTGTTCGTCGCACGCGAAGTCGAAGGCCCTGGATGGGGCCAAGGGCTGGGGACTGACGCCGCTTCGCCGCAGCACCGGCAAGCCCCAGAAGCTGGAGGGGCCTGAAGGTCGGGTCGTGACCTGCCGCACTTGGCGGGTCGGGACGTGGGATCTGAAGCGGACCCTGATGAACGAGGCCATTCCCCTGAGTCTGGAAGGCGAGAAGGGGGCGCGGGCGCCGCGTCGTCCGCATTGGCCGGGCTGGATTGAGCGGGATTTCTTCGAGGAGCTGACGGGCGAAGCCCTGGTCTCTGTTCAGGACAGCAAGACGGGCGTCGTCAAGGACGAGGCCTGGGTGCGGGTCCGCCGGCGGAACGAGGAACTGGACCTCTGGGTCTACAACAAGGCCCTGGCGGCCTCTCTGGGCATCGGGGTTCCCGGCGCCGAACCCGATTGGCTGGAGCTGGCGCGTCGTCGCCAAGCGCAGCAGGCGGGCCTCGAGGCGCTGTGGGAGCGTCCGCCGTCTGCGGGCGCCCGCTCGGGGTCCGCGCCGCCCGCCACCGCCAACACGGCGCCTGCCTCGCCCGACGTCGAGGCCGCGAAGAGGAAGTGGAGCTTCTGACATGGCCCTGACGCCCCAACAGCAGACGTTGCTGAACGACTATCGCGCCGCCTACGGCCGATTGAGCACCGGCGGTCAGGTGACCGAGATCACCAGCAACGGCCGCACGGTCAAATACGCCAAGGGCGACATCGCCCGGCTGGAGCGCGACATCGCCGAACTGGAAGCCCTGGCCGCCCGACCCTCGGATCTGCCGATCCGCCGTCGCGGCGCGCTGAGCATCCGCCTGTAAGTCTTCTCCGCGCCGTTCCCCACGCCCTGCCCCGGGTTCGAGGGCGCCGGCGATCCTGCGATCCCTGATCGTCAACACCGGGCGCGGACGTCGGCATGCCGGCGGTTCTGAGCGGTGAAGGTCGTCACACCCGGACATCATTCACCAAGGAGGCCCTCATGAGCCGATCCCCCAAGACACCCGCCGCCGAACCGACCCCGCCGACTGAGGCTCCGACCGAGGGCCTGCCTGTGGCGACCCTCAACCTGGGCGAGGTTCCCGCCGTCGCCGCCCTGGTCGGCCTGATCGGCGCCGTCGCGGCCCTGGCCGGCTTTCCCAGCCGCCCTGTTCCGGACTCGCTGCTGCAGAACCTGTCCAAGGCCCGTGAAGCCTTCATGGACGCCCTGGCTGAACCACTGGCCTTTCCGGCCGTGGCGGTCGATGGCGCTTCTCCCGATGACGCCTCTCCCGCCGGGGCCGCTCCAGCCTATGACGACACCTGGATCAAGGCCGCGTTCGAGAGCCTGAACGAACAGCTGAAGGCCCGCTTCGAAGGCCTGGAAGCGTCGCTTCAGAAACTCGCTGACTTCGAAGCCTCGACCCGCGCGCCTCTGGCCGAACGGCTCTCTGCGCTTGAAGCGGCCCAGTCGGCGGCCCAGGCGGTGGAAACGGCCGTCGCCGATCCTCAGGCCGCCGCCGAAGCCTGATCATGCGCACGCCGTTCGCCCCTTCCGGTCTGGTCGCGCCCTCGGGCCGGTCGATCTCGCGTCTCGAGGTCGCCCGCGTCCGCGCCGGCGCGATGACGGCCGAGCCCGTTTCGGCGGGCTATCCCCTGGCCTATGAGGGGGCGAGCGGTTCGGGCACCTATTTTGCCGAATGGCCGGCGGCCCTGCGCTCAGCAGACAAGGACTGGCTGCCCAACCGCGCGCCGGTGACGGCGCGGGTGCGCGAGCGGGTCCGCAACGATCCGGTCGCCGCCTCGGCCCGGTCGCGAAAGGTCAACGCCGCCGTCGGACGGGGCTGGCGGGTCAAGTTCCGCCCCAACGCGCGGGCTCTGGGCATCGACATCGAGACCGCGCGCCAGCTGGGCGCCGATCTCAGCACCGAGTTTCAGCTGTACGCCTATGGCCACGCCTTCGCCTCGGACGCCGAACGGCGGCTGACCTGGGGCCAGCAGCTGCGCCTGGCGGTTTCGCACATCGTCGTGGACGGCGAGGCCCTGGGCCTGGCCGAATGGGCCGAAGACGAGGCCACCCGCTACAAGACCCGCCTGCGCCTGGTCGATCCTGACCGTCTGTGCAATCCGAACGGCCGCCCGGATCGTGACGATCTGAAGGGCGGGGTCGAGTTCGACAGCTGGGGCGCGCCGTCGGCCTACCACATCCGCGAGCGGCACCCGACCGACTACGGCGGTCCCGGCCAGTTCGCCTGGACGCGGTTCGAGCGCTGGACCGAATGGGGCCGGCCTCAGGTGTTCCACGCCTTCGAGCCTGAGCGGGCTGGTCAGACGCGGGGCATCAGCCGTTTCGCCGCCTCGCTGAAGAGTTTCCGCGCCCTGTCGCGCTTCACCGACGCCACCCTGCAGAGCGCCACGGTCAACGCCTTGATCGTGGCCTTCATGAAGTCGAACGCCGGGCCCGGTGCGGTCAGCGAGAACTTCGAAGCCAAGGACGTCCGCGAGTTCGAGACCTGGCGCCAGGACCATTACAAGGAACACCCGGTCAATCTGGCCAACGGCGCGCAGATCCCCGTCCTGCCCTATGGCGACGAACTGACGCTGCAGACGGCGTCCAAGGACGTCGGCAGTTTCGACGCCTTCGTCCGGTCCATCCTGCGGCTGATCGCAGCCTCGCTGGGCGTGACCTACGAAGAATTGTCAATGGACTATTCGCAGACGAACTATTCGTCCGCGCGGGCCGCGATGATCCATGCCTGGTCCGAAACCGTCGCCTTGATGGGTCTGTTGGAGGATCAGCTGGTCCGACCCTTCGTCGTGGCCTGGGCGGAAGAGGCCTTCGACCGGGGCTATGTGCAGATCCCGGACGGCGCGCCTGACTTCTACGACGCCGTCGACGCCTTCTGTCAGATCCACTGCATCGGTCCGGGGCGTGGGTTCATCGATCCGACCAAGGAAATCGACGCCGCCGCCGCTCGTGTAGAGGCCGACGTCAGCACCCTGGAAGACGAGTGCGACGACCAGGGCAAGGACTGGGAAGAGGTTCTGGAGCAGCGGGCCCGCGAACGGGCCAAGTACCAAGAGCTGGGCCTGCCCCTGCCCGAAGGCGCCCTGGCCCAAGCAGCCCGCACCAGCCGCGATCCTGCGCACCAGACGGCTCTGGACCAGCGCCCCGCCGCCTGACGCACGTCAGGCCTCATCCCCTGAGGTTCCATGCGAAATCCCGCCCAACTGGCGGCCGCCCTGTCCGGCCGTCCCCTTCTGATGCGCGAAGCCTCGGTTCCCGCCCTGGCGCGGGAGCTGGGCATCGCCGGCGGCGAGCGGGGTTCGCCCCTGACCGCCTTCTTCGGCCGGGCGCGGCGCGCCATCGCCGGCCGTGGCGAGGCCGAAATGCGGACCGAGCCCCTGGCCACGGCGCCGCGCTTCGTCGGCGAACCCGACGCGGTCGGCTACGGCTGGGTGCTGAAGGACGGGGTCGGGATTCTGGAGATCGACGGCCCGTTGATGGCCGAAGGCTTCGGCTGGGGCGACACCTGGTACCACGGCTACGATACCCTGCACGTCGCCTATGAGGAGATGATCGCCGACGCCCGCGTGGGCGCCATCTGGGAGGTGGTTCGGTCGCCCGGAGGCGTGGTCGATCAGGGTCTGCCCGAACTGGCGGCCCTGAAGCGCGACCATCGGGCCGCCGGCGGCGGCAAGCCGATCCACAGCTTCATCCGCGACGGCTACAGCGCCGCCTATTGGGCGGCCAGCGCGTCGGACCAGATCACGGCCGCCCGCGAAAGCGGCGTCGGCTCGATCGGGGCGGTGGTGACCCACTGCGATTTCTCGGGCGCCTTCGCCAAGGACGGGATCGTCATCACCCCGTTCAAGTTCGGCAAGCGCAAGACGGACGGCAGCTGGATGGAGCCCCTGTCGGAAACCGCCAGCGCCTCGCTGCAGGCCGAGATCGACCAGTGCGGCCGGTGGTTCGTGTCCGATGTCCTGGAAGGCCGAGCGAACCTGACGGAAGAGGCCGTGCTGGCGACCGAGGCCGGCTGTTACTTCGGCGATTCCGACGATCCGGAGCTGTCCGGCCTGGCCAAGGGCCTGATCGACACGGTGGCGACCGAGCGCACGGCGTTCGCAACCATCCGCGAGTTGGCGCGCGAGCGTCTGGCGTCTTCCGCAGCGGGCCCGGCGCCGTCCGCATCCAAACCCGCATCCACCCAGGAGAGTGAAATGAAGCGTTCCGCCGTACTTGCGGCCGCCAAGAAGGCCGGCCTGCCCGAAAACCACATCAAGGCCCTGTCCGAGGCCCTGCCCAAGGCCGAGGCGGCCGAGGACACGCCGTCCGACAAGGACGACGATGAAGAGGACATGCCCGAGGACGCGGCGGAAGGGGGCGGCGATCAGGTCGAAGACGCCTCCGACGGCGACAAGGGCGACGACGACAAGGCTGAGGGCGAAGCCTCGGCCATCGCCGCCTCGCCCGAGGCCAAGAAGCACCCGGCGCTGGCCCTGGCGGCCATTCAGTCGGGTCAGACCCTGGCCCAGTTCCGCGCCTCGGCGGCCGTCGCCGCGCCCGCCCGGACCAGCCGCCTGGATCAGGTCATGGCCGGCGCCAACAGGCTGAAGCCGGACGCCGCCAAGGGGACGAAGGGCCTGTCCGGCGCCGTCCAGGCGCGGATCGAGAAGAATCGGGGCGCCCAGGCCTAGGCCCGGATCCCGCCAGCCCGCCGGAGCTGGTCGCGATCCGGCCCCATCCACCTTTCTGAGCAGAGGAGGCCGTCATGAAGGCCTATACTTCCGAGACCGGCCTGCCCGGCCTCAGCGATCTGATCCATTCGGAGTATGATCCGACCTATACGACCGACAAGCGCGTCGGACGGGGCGGCGTCGGCACGGCGCGCACCTTCCCCGCCTTCGCCCTTACCGCCACGGTCCTGATCGGCGCGGCGACCGTCACGTCCGCTGCGGTCGTCGGCACGGGCAACGGCGCCATCGGCGCGGTGACGGCCGACGCCGGGGCGGCGGCCGGCGTCTATCAGGTCGTCATCATCGAACCGGCGGCGAACGGCGGGACCTTCCAGGTCATCCGTCCGGACGGCGTGCTGGACGGGACCGGCGTGATCGGGACCGCCTACAACGGTACGATCAACTTCACCCTGGCGGACGGTTCGACCGATTTCGTCGCCGGGGACCGGATCGGGGTCACCGTGGCCTATGGATCGGGCGTCGTCGCTAAGGACGTGCCCTGGGCGCCGGCGGGAACCGACGGTTCGCAGACGATCACCGGCATCAACCTGGTCGAGGCGGAAGCCCCGGTCGGGGTCGATATCGAACTGACCGTCCTGGCGCGCGGCCCGGTGATCATCCGCCGCGAAGCCATCGCCTGGCCTGCGGGCGTCACCGACGCCCAGAAGGCCGCCGCCTACGCTCGCCTCGCCGAACTGGGCATCCAGCCGCGCATCAGCGGCTGACGTCCAAACCCACGGGCCGCTCTCCGGGGGCCCTCTTCTGCAAAACCTGAATGAAAAGGAGGGCTCCCTATGGATCCCGAAGAACTGGCCTCCGGCGCCTCGCTGCTGCCGCTGACCGCCGCCGAACACACCGGCCTGATCAACTCCGTCCCCGATCAGTTCGGCCAGCTGAACGCCGACGGCATGTTTCCGACCGAAGGCCTCGACACCCCTTACGTTCGCATCGACATCGACGACGGCGTCATCACCGCCCTGCCGGTGACCGAGAATGGCCGTCCCTCGACCATCGCCCGGCACGGGAAGGGCAAGGGCGTCATTTTCGAGGTCCCGAACGTCAGCCATGAAGACTCGGTTCTCGCCGGCGACATCCGCAAATGGCTGGCCTACGCCAAGCGGACGCGCACGCCGGACGAAGCGCTGATCAACAAGATCGAGACGCGCCACAAGCGGAACCGGCTGAAATTCTCGATCACCCTCGAGATCATGAAGCTGTCATCGCTGAAGGGCCTGATCGTCGATGGCGCCAACACCCTGATCTATGACCTTTACGACGCGTTCGGGGTGACCAAGCGTACCGTCTATTTCGACTTGGACGATCCCGATTTCGACGTTCCCGAAGCGATCGAAGCCGTTCTGTCCGGCACCGAGGAAAATCTGGTCAACGACACCATGACCGGCCTCGAGGTCCGGATGGCACCGGAGTTCTATACCAAGCTCATCCGCCACCCGTCGGTCGAAAAGTACTTCGCCAATACCCCCGCCATGCTGCAGTTGCTGAACCAGCAGCGCGAGAAGACCGTCAACAGCTTCCGGCGGGTTATCGAGATCGCCGGCGTCACGATCCGCGAATATCGGGCGCGGGTGAAGCTGTGGGGGGAGGAGGGCACGACCAGACTGCTGTCGGCGACTGAAGGGGTATCCTATCCGACCGGCACCATCGAATCGCACGTGACCTATGCGGCGCCGCCGCTGGACATCCGCGAACTCGACGGTTCGGAGGCCTCGTCTTCAGACGAAGACCTGATTCACTTCTCGGAGGAGGTGATGAAGCATGGAGCCGGTTTGGAATGGAAGTACCAGATGAACGCCCTGCCGATCTGGCGGAAGCCCGCGCTGACGACCGAATGGGTCTACGGCGCAGCGCCGTAAGGGCAGGGAGGATGGGCTTCGACAAACATC
>OFDN01002184.1_pt1 | contig 11157 bp, 6 predicted proteins | sample 1520971 | NCBI WGS metagenome assembly OFDN01 (sample SAMEA94257418, study PRJEB24077) | hot springs metagenome | biome: Aquatic biome; feature: Geographical feature; material: Water | place: India | collected 2012-06-12 | depth 5 m | reverse complement strand
CTTGCGCCGGGCTGAATTGCCGCAAAACAGACATGACGCGGTTACTCATGTCGGCGTATAGTGGATAACTACAAGTTTCGTCAAAATGTACAAAACAGCGTCTAATCAAATCAATAACTTAGTGAATAACTGAGTGCACATTGAAACTAAGTAAAAATGTACAGAAGTGCTAGATATGTACATTTGAATATGGTAGCAAAAATAACTCAATCCAATTAGGCATACTCAGTGATGAAACCGCCACAAAAACAAAAATCGAAAAGATACCCGATAGACGTTTATACCTCAGTGTCGTTTGCAATTTAACTTGAGATTTTTGCAATTCAAGTCGAGAGTGTCATTTCAATAGAATCAGATAGTTAAAAAACTTCTTAACCTTTGGGGTTCAATAATGGGGAGTTCTTTCTAAGTTTTAGATTTAGGTTAACGCTCAAGCTGAGGGGCGCTTGAGGCACAGCCACACAGCGTCTATCAGGAGCGCATTGTTAGCAGTTCTTCTACTCCCATACTTTAAAATCACGCAGGACTTCATTACGCAACCGCTCGGATATTGGATTTACTTTTTTAGTAATTACATCTGAGTTGGTATCATTATCCATAACATTGTTCATTATGCATTCCATAACGTTCTCTAACTCGATAAGACTACCTCTCACTCTTTTTGAGTAATAGGGCAGATTTTCAATGACAGCATAAAGTTCAGCTGCGCAACCATTTAGAAATGCCAAATCTTTTGCTTGAGTCCTATCCTTTAATGACATTCTAAGAGTCGATGAAAATTTGTATGCCAACTTGTAAGCATTGATTCTTTGGTTGTCATGTAGCTTGATTCGTTCAAGTTTTTCAGCCCTACGAGAAGATAGCCAGTCTTTAAAAAGGGGAATCGAAGCGCCAACTAAGACTCCAATAATACTTTCCATGATTTGTGATTCCCCTCTAGAGTTGATATTGACTGCTAACGTTTGAATTTGGTGGCGACGATAGCCATAAAAAGGCCGCGATGTTTAAAGCCACGCCCGCTGTAACAACTAGTAGATCATAAGGTACTGGCAACAAATGCACACTTACAAAATATGGAAGGTTTGAAGCGGCTACAAGCAATGCTGTACTTACCCCAGCCGCCAGAGTTGAAAAGACTCTGCTTAGCTGGTAGTTTTTGATGAGTCGCCAGGTAACCCAAATGAGAGGTATTGAGCAAACAAGCATTGCAGGGGTATATGATAAGCCAAGAATAACTTGCCAGAATAAGGTGCCCAATGCGGTGCTATCTGTTTTTATAAAAAATGTGGAAACCATGCAGGAAAGACAAAGAACCGTTGAGGCTGTAAAGGCAGAGCCGAACCAATGCAGTGGGTCAATATTCTTGGTGCTCACATAGCCCCCTAAGAGTAATTATAGAGACCAATGGGTCTCTATAATTTGAATTGAATATTTGATGCATGGCAGGAATCCAGTGCTCCTTCTTGGTTTTGTTGTTCATGCGTCTCCTTATTGGATTATTAATATAGAGACAGAGCGCTAGTGTTTTACTGATTGTAGTCTATAGGATCAAACTTTCAACTTCGTGCTGGGTTAAATCTCAAGTTGATTTGCAAAAAGAACTGCTGAATCTCAACTTGTGTTGCAAATTGCTTGGAATAAGGCTTTGCAAGACTACTTTTAAGTCTTTGATTTATAAGTGGGGTGAATCCTGAGTTAAATTGCGAACGACACTCAGAACACATTCTCTCTGTATGCTGACGCCACTGTTTAAAAACCCTTTATTGGTTTTACAGCCACTTGAATAGGGGTACATCCTATTACTATTTTTACTTGTCTTATCTGATCGTGGATGAAAATCTGACTCTAGATGATCTGCAAAGAAAAATATCAGAGGAAATGAGTAAAATTAAGCACTCATAATATAGAAATAGCGTTAACGTTGTTTAGGCGACTCATAAAGCAATCTTATATTAATTTCAATTCAAATTAGCTTTCTTTGGCGTGCTTCTAGGCTTCTTGCGAGGCTTCTGACTCATTATTTAATATCCTTATTTGAGATCGCCTGGTGATTCGATTACGAAAGACTTGCTAACGAGCTTGTTGTAGTTGAACAATACCTGCATCTAGTGCAGTAGCAGCATCAACAATTGTTCTTACCGTCGCTCTATCAAACTCGTTATCTCGCTGAGCATCATGCGTCCCGCTGTTAAGATAGCCCCACTCGATTGATCCCCCGTTAACACCCAAAAGACTGTCAAGCGCAGCTAATATTGCAGCTATTGCTGCGGGTGGATTTTGGATACGTGCTAGAGCACCTCTTAATTTCATACACTTGTTATTAAGCTCCCATTTAGCTCTAGGTCCGCCGAGCTTGAGCTCAAGATTACCATTTCCGCGACGACCCAGCCAAGTCCATAGCCTATCTGTTAGACTTTCAATAGCTGGTCTAGAGTGACGCAAAGCATCCCGCTTATCATCAGTTGCAAGTGAAGCCTGAGCAAGTAGCACATAATTCTTCGTGGGCGGGTTAGTATCTACACGCAGGTGATGATCCCCTTCATGAGGTAGAAACTTATAAGTTTTAATAAGCTGGGCTCGCTGCACACCAAGTTCTTGTTGAATTCTGTGTAAGAACTCTTCTGCATGCGAGGTCAAGATTGCTTGCTTTCCGTTGAGCAGATTATCCTCAAAAAAAGTGCGCCAGATACCATTTCGATGTTCATCATCAATTGCATTCACCACATCATCAAAAATGACCACTGGGCAACCTTGCTCCATATTTTTAGCGAGCAATATAGCTAAACCGAGGCACTTGATATGGCCTTCACTAAGGATGACTAATGCGTCATAACGCACTCCAGGTTCGGCAGCAAATTCAATCTCAATTTTGCCATTCTCGGCAAGGGGTAACCAAAGAGCATGAAGCAGATCGGCCGGGGGGTCGTCACGATTAAAAGAGTTATATAAATCTTTAGCGCGCTGTCCAAGCCCCTGCAATAGTAATGATGGTAAGCCATCCATATATGTTCTCAGCGCAGCGAGAAAACCATCGTAACTATCTTTTATTACCCTGTGGCTTGCTATTACATCAGCCTCCTCTGCAACTTCTGCCACTAATTCTCGATTTGCCGCTTCAAATTGGACAACTTCATTCTGAGCTTGTTGAAATGTTTGCTGATAAGTCGCACGAATCGTTCTAATTCGTTCGATTTCAGAACGGTATCCGTCAAGGCGTTCACGCTCTTGGGCTAGCTCCTGACGTTGAGCCAGAGACTGCTGGTTTTCTATATCTATGCGTTCAACGTTGGCCACAAGAAAGAGCAAATTTTGCCATGCAAGGCGATTGTTATCTACCCATGGCTGAAGCCATTGACCATTAGCTACAGTTGGCAGGATAGGTAAGTTTGCGGCTCTGAACTCGTCTGGAGTAACTATGAAAACTGCATTAATAGCAGCAGTCATAGCCATGAGAAGATTATGAATCGCAGTGTTTAGCTGCTGAATATGTTGCTGTTCCTGCTGCTGAATCGCCGAAAGTTCAGCAAGCTGCTGCAGCCCTGTACGGGCACGGTCAAATGGATTTTCAGAAACTCGACCAAGATCAGTCCCGCATGCTGGGCAAGTGACAGCACCTTCACTCAGCTGCAACACGGCGTTATAAAGCTGGGTATATGAGACATCTCCAGCACGTGCAGCTAAGTGATTTCGGGTGGCTTGTAGTAAAGCATCAATACGATATGTTTCAGCAAGCAACCCTTCCAGGTCGGCTTGGGTAATTCCATGAATCCGAGGTGGTTCAGCATTGAGCAACGCCTGAACAAATGGGAGCCTACCCTGTTCCTGAGCAGTTCCAAAGAGCCAATCACACACTTCAGCAAATGATTTTCCTGGCCATATACCCTCAGCAAGCGCAGCCTCTGCACGATCCAGTTGAGCGAGTTTTTCAGGATTAGATCTTATAAGTTGCTCAGAGGCAGTCAACTGTGTACGGCGAGCTGCCAAGATCATGCTCTTAATACCTGTGAGGTTTAGATTCTCGTCGATATCTGGATTAAAACCTCTTACAAACTCGCTAAATTGATCCACACCAAATAATGTTGCAATTAGTTGACGTTGGTCACCAGGCGTTCTAGCGGCTATGCGTGCAAAATCATCTAATCGATTTTTCTCTATAAAACAAAACCGGTAAGCATCTTCATTAGGGGTAATAACGTTTGGGGGATTATCTTCTACCTGCGCCGTCAGAACAGGTACGGCATGGCGGCGAAGTCTTGCATTGTTACAGTATGTGCGGTGATCAACCCTTTTTACCTTGGCTTCACTAATTGAACCCAGCATCGCAGTTTCCAATGCCTCACAAAAGCTACTTTTGCCAGTGCCATTAGCACCATATACAAGAGTGATGTCACGACTAAGGTCAAATACTTCTTGTCTCATAAACCCTCGGAAGGGACCGACCATAAGTTCATTTAACCTCCCCGAATATTGTGCATTCACGTTTGGTAATGCCTGCAATTCAATTTGGGCAGGTGTGTTAAGTAATTGATTAATTGCAAGCGGGGCTAATCGCACTGAACGTGCGCGGCGCGCGGCCCCAACTTCCGCAAGTTGGTTCAAATTGGCAAGCACAAGGTTTGCCATTCTTCGTACATTGTCCGATGCATTTGAGCCTGCTAACGATGTAAGAAACCTCTGATACTCTGCCAGTACGGAAGCCATGTGAGATCCTGATAGATTTTTATATTTATCTATTATTGTATTCCCAACCATCACTAAATTTGTAGATGCTTCAATGCTAAAACTATAGCGAGGCCAAGATAAGTGATTGAAACCGGCTATACTTGATTTAAATTAAACATTTGTGCTCAACATAAGAGCTCCCTGAATTCAACAACACAAAATATCTAGCACTAAAATCAAAACTTTATTGCTAGGCACAATTTATATTGGGTGAAAAAATGAAATGGATCACTGCTACCGATTTAGAAAATTGGGCAAAAAGAATTGACGCTAGAGCAGAGTTTGTAGAGTTGGTTGGGGAGTTAATCAAAGCATCAGGCTTAGGTTATAAACATTTTCGATTTCCATCCGGAGATAAAGCCCAAGTGAGAGGATTTGATGGTGATTTGGATTCAGTAGGTACAAATGCTTACATTCCACTTGGCCAGTCAAAATGGGAATTTGGCGTCTCTAAAGGAGCTTCGAAGCCAGAGAGCGATTTCACTAAGCGAACAAAGAACACCAGTAGTGACTTGCAGAAGGGTAATGTGCTTGTTCTACTCAATCTGCATACTTGGGATAACGCTAAAGAACCTATAGGGGATTTTGTCGCTAGATTAAAAGGGCTTGGGGAATGGCAAGATGTCAAATTCATAGATGGAGTGCAGTTGGAAGCTTGGCTTGATGACTTTCCCGCCATTGCTGCTAGATATGCAAAAAAGTTTCTAAATGTCACACCACATACTGGCATAACTAGTACGGATGAATATTGGAATAATATAAGTGGGCGGTTTTCACCTCCATTAACAGAGGCTGTGGCAACTTGTGGACAGGCTGGTCTTACGGATCAACTAATCCAATTCTTCCAACAGCCCTCCGGGATGTTTGTTATTGGCACTGAGTCATCCGAAGATTTCGTTACTTATGTGGTTGGAGCTATCAGAGCATTATCGGCAGATGATAGACAGGCCCTAGAATCAAAAGCTCTGGTTGTTGAGAGTGCAGATGCTGCAAGAGAACTCGCTGGTAGAGTTGGAATGCTCCTTGTACTGACTGGGAATGCAACTTCAGAAGCTGGCTTATTATCTAGAAACTCATTAGTGATAATTCCAGAAACAGGGATGAAAGGGCGAACTGCTCAAAATAAAATAGTTCGTCCCGAAGCCAGAGCACTTGGAAAAGCATTGGAAACGATGGGCTTCAGTGAAGATGAAGCGTATCTTCTGGCCAAAGAATGCGGCCGAAGTTTGGTTATACTACAGAGGCTTAAAGCTAGATTCCCTGTGAAAAACCCTGTTTGGGTGGATCATGCAAAGACTGTACTTCCCGCTGTACTGGCTGGTGCATGGAGTATTAAATCCAAGTTGGATAAAGAGATTTTAACGGCACTTTCCCAAGAGAGCGAATATGAAATCTTTGAGAAAAAGATTCGAGAGACATTACTTTTACAAGAGCCGCCTTTGGATAAAACTGGCGATGTATGGAGTACAAGATCTCAAGTTGATGCCTTCAGTTATGTATACCCCATATTTAGTGCGCGTGATCAGAAACTATTAAAAGAGTCAGCAATAAAAGTGTTGGGTAAAGAGCTGAAGAAACCTGATCCTAATGCTCCTTATCAGAGAAACTTTGAACCTCAAGATGATTACAGCGATTGGTTAAGAGATGGGATAGCAAATATTTTGCTCATCATTGCATCTATCGCTCAGGATGGTGGCTTTGAGATTGAAGGCAGCAGCAACCAAGAGTATGTGAACTCTATCATTAAAGCTCTACCAGGCTGGGGAAGGAGTCATGCGATTATTGCTGCTATTGCTGATCAATTAATTACAGTCGCGGAGGCATCACCTAATTCTTTTCTTAACGCCCTCGAGTCGCTGCTCGAGGGCGACCACTTGGAAGTTAAAAAACTCTTCAGTGATGCAGAGCGTAGTATTTTTGCATCAACTAGTCCGCACACTTACGTATTATGGTCTTTAGAAATGCTGGCATGGGACCCGCAATTGTTGACGCGGTGCTGCTTATTATTGGCCAGGCTTGCTGAGATTGACCCTGGTGGCTCAACTACTAATAGACCGATAAATTCACTGAGAGAGATTCTAATTCCCTGGGCCCCAAATACTTACGCCTCTTTATCTGAACGAAAAATCTGTTTGGAATGTATTGTTGCAAACAGCCCTAAAGTGGGTTGGGATTTAGTAACTGCACTACTACCGAAGAGTCACGATACCTCCTCCCCAACGACCAAACCTAGAATGAGAGACGTTGCTCCAAGAGAGGAGGAAGTTCTAACGTACGCAATTGTATGGGACTTTCAGTCGTTTGTAGTGAAGAAGAGTTTGCAGCTTGCTGACATGGATGAAGATAAAATTGATTCATTAATCGCTCACATTTCTGACTTCTCACCTGATGATCGCTCTGAAGCCTTGAAAGCCGTTGAAAAATATCTTGATGGCAAACAGACTTATCAAGGAAGCAAGGTTTGGTTTACTTTGAGAGATGAAGTTTCCCGACACGAATATTTTGGCACTTCAGATTGGGCTTTAAAGACTGATGAATTGACGACCTTTAAAGACTTGCTTAATCGATTTACGCCAAAAGATCCACTTGTTCAATTTACGTGGTTATTTGATGATTGGTCCCCAACAGTTGGGTCCTTTGATAACTTCGATCTTGATTCGGTAAGAGTTGAACGAGGAAAAGCGGTAACCAAACTTTATTATTTGAATGGAATTCAAGGACTCTTTGAACTGATTGGTAGAGTAAAGATTCCTTCTACCGTTATTGAGGGTCTTGCAAGTACTGAGTTTGAGCAAGGTATTTACGAATCATTGCTCGAAATTCTTGTTAATGCCAACGAGTCTAACGTAGAAATCATTTCATTGATTTCAGGTTTAGGCGTGAACAAATTTGGGGATTGTTGGGCAGAGTACATTAAATCATTCAGTAAAAATTTCGACATAAAAATAAAAACAGCACTAGTTATAAATTGGCCAAACAATAAAAAAACCTGGGACGCCATTGCGGAATTTGGAAAGGAACTTGAGCTTTCATATTGGACTACGCTGAATCATCTTCCAAGGGAAGGTAGTGCTGAAGATTTAGAGTTTGCAATAGGTAAATTCCTTGCTATAGGAAAAGCAGTAAGTGTACTGAGTACACTGTTTAATAGAATATCTGAGGTTAAATCAGCAATTTTGCTTCAAGCTCTCGATTTAGCAATACCAGAGATAAACTCAGGTCAAAGAACAGCCAACCATTTATTTGGCCACTACCTTTCAAAAATATTTAGTGAGCTTAGGATTAGAACGGATGTGAGTCTGGAAAGTGTAGCTAGAGCAGAGTATGCCTACATAAAAGTATTGGATGCCAGAGAAGCAGATTTAGTGATTCATGATTTCATGGCGAAAGATCCTAATTTTTATATGGAGCTATTTTGTCATTTGTTTAGGGGGAATAACCAAGAAGAGAAGGAAGTAACCAAAGAAGACCGCAACAAAGCGAGTATCAGTTATGAGCTAATATCAACATTTAGTAAGTTACCTGGCCAGAAAGGGTCTGAAATAAATAGTGAAGAACTTGAAAGCTGGGTGACAAGTGTTTCGAAAATTGGATTAGAAAAAGATCGTTCAGAAATTACTGACCAGTACATTGGTCATATTCTTGCGCATTCTCCATTAGATCCCGAGGACAATTTTTGGCCTCATAAGTCCGTTAGGCAAGTAATAGAGAAACTTAATAACAAGCAAATCGAAATTGGCATAGGAATAGAAAGATTTAACATGCGAGGAGTCTATAGCAAAGGCTTACACGAAGGTGGACAACAAGAGCTCGCTATCTCGGAAAATTATAGAACGTGGTCCAACGGTATGCCGAACTTTCCTCGAACCTCTTCAATGTTACTTTCATTGGCTGAGGAATGGCTAAGGTACTCAAATGAAGCCGATATTGAAGCTGAAAAAAGCAAAAACAAATATTAATCGACTGGACTTCACCCGCTCTGCTAGACAAATCATAATGTCTAAAACAGAACCGGGTGAAGTCTACTGGTTTTTAAAGACAGTCATTATTACGTAATAATATAACTATTTTATTTGTAGCAACTTATGCCAGTCCCCAGTGTAATTCGGACTTAGATAATTACGCTGCATCTTCCACTCTTGAACCTTGCCTTCAGCAGCAGACTTAACAGGACTGTTTGGATATTTATGTTTGATCTTGTCCATAACCTCCATTAAAGCTTCGGATTTTGGATCGCCTTCAGTAAAGCCAAACATATCACTTTGCAGACCACCCTTTGATACGGTTTCCAATAGCATCACTCCACACTTTTGGTAATACACACCTGGTCGGTATAATTTCTTTAAGAGCCATAAAGCAGTTTTAGTGATCTTAGTCGTCGAATTCGTCGGTGCTGGGAAACCTACTGAAAGCTGACCGGTGTAATACTCAGCCTTGTCATGGGGACTGTTCTGAGCAAAGACAAAGACACCGTTGGCATATAAACCTTTACCACGCATTCGCTCCGCAGCGATACCGGCATGAAACGCAATCGCCTGGCTGAGATCTTCCATCGTAGAGGCTCGCACGCCAAATGAGCGAGAACTCATGACCTGTTTGGCTTCTGGCAACTCGTCTTCCATTTCAATCCAGATTTCACCATTAAGCTCTCGGACAGTTCTCTCAAGCAGAACACCAAATTCATCCCGGATACGTTTGGGATCAGCATGCTTTAACCGTAAAACGTTATGAACACCAAGTTTGTTCAGTCTGGCCTCTAGCCTGTGACCTACACCCCAGACTTTGCCCACGGGCAACTCTGCGAGGATGGCATCTATTTCCTCTTCCGACATAGATGTGAAGTCACATACGCCATTCCAGTGATCATGTTTCTTAGCGCAATGGTTGGCGAGTTTGGCTAATGTCTTGCTGTATCCAAAACCGACACAGATAGGAAGACCTGTGGAGTCTTTGACATCCTGTTTGATCATCTGGCCGTAATCAGTGTAATTAACATGAATGCCTGTCATCTCCAGGAACACCTCATCAATGGAGTACTTTTCCATGCGTGGTGAGTATTTGGACATTATTGCCGCAAACCGATTGCTCATGTTTGCGTACAATTCGTAGTTGGATGAGAATACGACTACACCAAGCTTCTCCGCTGCTTCTTTGATCTCGAACCACGGGCGGGCCATGTAGATGTCTAAATTGGATTTGGCGAGTTTGTTTTGTGCAATGACACATCCATCATTATTGGATAGCACTACAACTGGTTTCCCTTGGATATCAGGACGGAATACCTCCTCACAAGAAGCATACATTGAGTTTACGTCGCCAAGAGCGAATACCCGTCTAATTGAAGGAGTTGATGACATGCTGTACCACACCCCAAATCACAAGCTCTTGCCCTTCCGTAAACTCAATTGGTGGGTACATCTTAGCCTTGTTCTCGGACAAGAGACGAATGGTTTTGAATTTTTTGTATAACCGTTTAACGACGAACTCACCATCAATAATCGCAATCACAACATTCGATGACTTAGCTTTAGGTCCAAGTGCTCTATTCACCACAAGTTTAGAGCCAGGGAGAATGCCGGCATCCACCATGGAATCGCAGTCTTGAGCAACTTGTACAACGAAGGTTGCTGGCGGGTCAGTGACAAGAAGCTCATTAAAATCGAGCTCTTTCATTTCATAATCTTGCGCTGCTGAGGCAAAGCGGGACTGTCCAGCTCGAACTTTCCCCTCGTAAAATGGGATACGGATTGCCGAGGGACTCTGGCTAACAGGAGTAGGCTTATTCATCATTTTAATGAGCCTAACCCTTCATGAGACAGTACGGGACTGGCGTAGACTCTTCGTCCAGATCCTGGTCGTTTATCTAAATTTTCATAAGCATCGTGCGTCATGTAATTATTGTAACAACAATCAAGTTATTATTGTTACAGAAATAAAGTTATATTTTTTATAAGTGCGTATTACCGCCTAAAAGTGCCAGTGAATATCCCCCAAAGTAGCCACTTAAAACTGTTTCAAAAGAGCCACTCAATACCGCTCTAAAGTAGCCGCCTATTACTATACAAAAAACCACTTCCTAAACTAAGAAAGTGGCTTTCATTTTGCTACGCATAAGAACGCTTGGAACCGAGTAGGTTTATGCATCGCATTTCAGCTAGGTTTGTACCTTGGCGGAACGTAACTTGCGCATTGATTCGCCTTTCAGTTGTATGCGTAGTGTTCCGCTTACTAATCGATCAAGAATAGCATCCGCTACTATAAAAATCTCGACCTAGGTAGACAAATTTATGATTTGATTTGTTTATTTTGGAGTCGAACCCATGGAAAGAAAAGCAGAGCATGATATCGCTAGAAAGTTGAAGGTATTAAATCACGCCAAAGAGCATGGCAATATTTCTAAAACCTGCCGTTACTTTGGAATTTGCCGTGAGACGT
>OFDN01002183.1_pt1 | contig 11165 bp, 13 predicted proteins | sample 1520971 | NCBI WGS metagenome assembly OFDN01 (sample SAMEA94257418, study PRJEB24077) | hot springs metagenome | biome: Aquatic biome; feature: Geographical feature; material: Water | place: India | collected 2012-06-12 | depth 5 m | reverse complement strand
CGTAGCCTTCGCGGAGATCGACGAGGTCGAGCGGCGAAACCGTGGTGCCCGCGCGGGAGCGGCGGACCACCATGCCTTCCAGGGCCAGGCGACCGAGGGCGTCACGCACCCCGGCCAGGCCCGTATTGTAGCGGCGGGTGAGCGCCTGCTCGTCGAGGCGCGCCCCAGGCGCCAGTTCGCCCAGGATGATGTCCAGCAGGATCTGCTCGTAGGCGCGCGCCTTCTGCAGTTCCGGCGACCACTCTCCGGTGGCGGCGATGATTCCCTCGCCCTGGGTCTCTCTGCCTGCCGCAGCCGGGTTCACGCTGACACTCCGTCCCACTCTTCTTCCTTCCTCCGGACGCCGGGCTCTTCGGCCTGGTCACCCCAAGTGCTTAGTCTGAAATGTCAGGACCGGCCAGCGCCGCGGCGATTCCGCGGCCCGCCGTCAGAGGATCTGGCAGGCCTCCTCGAAGGCCAGCCTCGGATTTCGCGGATAGACGCCTTCGGGCTTGCCGCGGCCCAGGGCCACGAGGAAGTTGGACCGCCAGCTCGTGCCGGCGAAAAAGGCCTCGTCCACGCCGGCGTTGTCGAAGCCCGACATCGGGCCGCAGTCGAGGCCGAGCGCCCGGGCCGCCATGATCAGATAGGCGCCCTGGAGGCTCGAATTTCGCAGGGCGGTCTCGAAACGGACCTGAGGATCGGCGAACCAGTCCTTGGCCTTGGGGTCGTGAGGGAAGAGATAGGGCAGCTTCTCGGCGAAGTTCAGGTCGTAGGCGACGATCACGCACACCGGGGCGGCCATGGTCTTGGCCCGGTTGCCGCGCGACAGGTGCGGCGAGAGCTTCTCCTTGGCCTCGGCCGAACGCAGGAAGACGAAGCGGCCGGGGCCGCAGTTTCCGGAGGTGGGCCCCCACTTCAGAAGCTCGTAGAGCGCGTGGAGGGTCGCCTCGGAGATCGGCTCGTCGGACCACACATTGTGCGTGCGCGCCTGGCGGAAGAGCTGGTCGAGCGTACGGTCGGCGAGGTCCTGCACGTGAACTCCTGGGATCGAGGAACTGCGATGCCGCCCAGGGTGGCGGCTGCGGCGCCGGTTTGACCAGTCCTTTTGCACATTTTCAGTAAAATTTCAGAAGAGCGCCCAGAGCTTGTTCTTTGCGCGCTCAGGCAAGGTCCTCGGCGCGGACGGACAAGAAGCCGAGGCCCGCCCTCCCCTAGGTTCCGCGTGCGCCGCGCAGGCGGCCTGTGAGCCAAGAGGAGTTCCCGTGGGCTATCCCAACACCCTGATCTTCGTCGACCTCGCCGCCGACGACCCCGCCGCCGCCGGCCAGTTCTATGCCGAGGTCTTCGGCTGGCAGGACGATCCCCGGCCCAAGGGGCTCTATCACCGGCTGGTTCCGGGCGGCCAGTTCCGCAATCCGGACGGCAGCGACAGCGAGATCGGCAATCTGCACATCGGCATCCACAAGACGGCCAACGCCCGGCCGCATCCGAACCCCGAGGGCGTCGAACCCCGCACCGTCAGCGACGGCCGCAAGCCGCGGGTCTGGATCCTGATCAGCGACGACGACACGCCCGAACGCATCCTCTCGGCCGCCGAGGCCCGAGGCGCGACCATCCTGTGGAAGAACCACTACTGGGCCGAGTTCAACGGCTTCAACCACGCCTTCCGCGACCCCTGGGGCAACGAGATCGTCCTGTGGGGCAAGGCGGGCAAGGAGCCGAAGATCCCGGACCACTACACGCGGGAATAGCGGCCCGAAGGGGCTGGGGCGGCGTCAGTCGCCGCCCTTCTTCCCGAACATCTTGAGGCCGCCGGTGGCGACGAAGCCGATGAGGCAGGCCACGACGAGGAAGCCGGCGATAAAGCGCACCGCCTCCACCAGAAAGCCGACAATCGCCGCAGCGATCATCACCAGCAGGAAAATTCCGGCCCATTTCAGCATTCGACGCCTCCAAGCTTGAGCTTGGCAAACGCGTCCGGCGGCGGGCCGTTCCAGGCGATCAGTTGCGGGTCTGGCTCCAGGCGACGAATTCCGGCCCGTTGATCACGCCGTCGCCGTCCGTATCGGCCTTGTCGAACTCCGCGGCGGGAAGCTTGTAGGCCACCCATTCCTCCCGACTGATGCGGTCGTCGCGGTTCGTGTCGGCCGGGTGGATGAAGCGGCCCTCGGCGGCCGAAGCCGATCCGGCGGCGAACAGGCCGCAGAGGGACAGGGCGGTCACGACGAGGCGGCGAGGCATGGCGGAGATCTCCTGCGGTTCAACGGCCGGCCCCTGCTCCCACGGGCTCGTGGCGGAAATGGGTCGCCCCCCGCCTCAATGGAGCGTCGCCCCCGCCGGGCGGGCGGCGCCCGGCCGGATCTGCGGCTTCGGGTCGGAGAGCCTGACGGGCAGGTCCAGACCTTCGTGGGCCAGCACCATGTTCACGGCGCGGGCGAAGACCACCACCGGCTCGGGCTGGTGCACCAGGGGCGTCAGGAGGGCGCGCGCGGTCTGCATGTCGATGCGGCTGATCCCGCAGGCGACGACCAGGCGCTGCTCGTCGGGGGAATAGCCGGCGCAGCCGCCGCACCGGAAGTCGAGGGGCCGCCGCGTCTGCTTCTCAAGGCTCTCCATCATGGCCACGAACAGGGCCGCGGCGCGGTCGCTCGCCCGGGCCGCAACCAGACTGCGGACCGGCCCCTGCGGCTCCTGCCCCGCAAGGCGCAGGCTCGCCCAGTACCGGCAGCCGGCGAGCACGAGCTGCTCGCCGCAGGTCAGGCCCTGCGGCCCCTCGTGTTGGGGAAGTGCGGTCCACGCCTCGACGCCCGCCATGGCGACTCTCCATTTGCGAATGGTTCTCAATATCGATACTGGCGGAGAGATGGGTCGTCAATGCGGCGGCATGCGACCCATTCTGCGGCGACACGTTTCTGCGCTAACGTGAAGCTGATCGGAGGAGCCCGCCGCATGTCCCAGACCCGCCGCGCCATGACCCCTGCCCGCCGCCTGACCGCGCCAGCCCTGGCCATGGCGCTGGCCGCCTGTTCCTACAATTCGGATCTCGGTCGCCAGCAGGTGCTGCTGGTCGACCCGGCCGCGCTCTCGCAGCAGGGCGCCCAGGCCTGGGCGCAGATGAAGCAGACCGAACGGCTCTCCAACGACCCGGCGGCCAATGCGCGGGTGCGGCGCGTCGGCGGCCAGATCGTCCAGGCCGCGGGCCTCGGCGGACAGGCCTGGGAGTATGCCGTCTTCCAGGACGACGCGATCAACGCCTTCGTCCTGCCGGGCGGCAAGGTCGGCGTGACCACCGGCATGATGAAGTTCGTGGCCAATGACGACGAACTGGCCGCCGTGCTGGGCCACGAGGTGGCGCACGTGATCGCCAACCACGCCGCAGAGCGCTACTCGCAGACGGCCCTGGCCCAGGTCGGCGCCGGCCTCGTCGGCGCCGCCACGCAGAACGCCGAGAGCGGCCTGGCCCAGGCGCTCGGGCGCTACGCCGGCCCCGCCCTGCAGGTGGCGGTTCTGATGCCCTATTCGCGCCAGCATGAGCTGGAGGCGGACCGGCTGGGCCTGGACCTGATGGTCCGCGCGGGCTTCAGCGCCCGCCGCGGGGTGGACCTTTGGCGGCGCATGGCCGCCCGGGCGAGCGGGTCCAGCGGACCGGCGATCCTGTCGACCCACCCCTCGGACGCCGCGCGCGTCCAGCAGCTGGACGCCTACATCGCCGCGCGCGGCTATCCTTAAGCCGGATCAGACCTCGGCGGAGCCGCCGTCGCAGGGGATGGTGGCGCCGGTCGTGTAGGCCGAGGCGCGGCTGCCCAGGAAGATGGCGACGCCGGCGATGTCCTCCGGCTGGCCGATGCGGCCGCGGGGATTGTTCTTGGCGATGGCGTCGCCCGCCTGGGCGAGCGTCGCGGCCATCATCTTCGACGGGAAGGGCCCCGGCGCGATGGCGTTGACCAGTATGTGCTCCGGCGCCAGCCGCTTGGCCAGGTGGCGGGTCAGCATGATGCAGCCGGCCTTGGAGGTCGAATAGGCATAGGTCTCCAGGGCCGGCGGCTCGATGCCGTTCACCGAGGCGATGTTGATCACCCGCGCGGGCTCGTCGGCGCTGGCCGCGGCCCGCAGCAGGGGCAGCAGCTTCTGGGTCAGGAAGAAGATCGATTTGACGTTCAGGTCGACGGTCTTGTCCCAGCCGTCCTCGGGATACTCGTCGATGGGCGCGCCCCAGGTGGCGCCGGCGTTGTTCACCAGCACGTCCAGGCGGCTTTCCCGTTCCTTGACCGCATTGGCCAGGCCCTCGATGCCGTCCATGCCGCCCAGGTCGAAGGGCAGAGAGATGCAGGTCCCGTATTCCGACAGCTCCTCGGCCACCCGGTCGCAGACCTCGGCCTTGCGCGAGGAGATGTAGACCTTGGCGCCGTTCTCCACATAGCCGCGGGCGATCATCTCGCCGATGCCGCGGCTGCCGCCGGTGATGAGGACGACCTTGCCCTCGACGCTGAACAGGTTCTTCAAAGCAATCTCCCGAATGAAAATGGGTGTCAGCCGATGCGGCTGGACATGCCGCCGTCGACCGGCAGCAGCACGCCGGTGACGAAGCGGCTCTCGTCGCACGCCAGGAACAGGGCGGCATAGGCCGTATCCCAGGCCGTGCCCATCTTTCCGCCGAGCGGCACGCGGGCGCTGCGCGCCTCACGGACGGCCTGCGGCGTCTGGCCGGTGGCGCGGGCGATCCCGTCCACCGCCATGGGCGTGTCCATCAGCCCCGGCAGGACGGCGTTGCAGCGGACGCCGTACTTGGCGTTGGACTGGGCGACGCTGGTGGTCAGCCGGTTCATGGCCGCCTTCGACACTTCGTAGGCCACCTGGATCCCACCGGCGATGGAGGCCAGGGACGAGATGTTCACGATCGCTCCGCCGCCCTGTTCGCGCATCACCGGAATGGCCGCCTTCGACGTCAGCCAGGCGCCCTTCAGGTTCACCGACAGGATGCGGTCGAAGGCCTGCTCCTCCACCAGGTGCGCGGGCGCGTCGCCGCCGCCGATGCCGACATTGTTGACCAGGACGTCCAGCGCCCCGAGCTTCTCCCGCGCCGCAGCCACCACCGCCGCAGCGCCTTCGGCCTTGGAGATGTCGGCCTCGAGCCACTCGGCCGCCCCGCCTTCGTCGGCGATCATCCGGGCGGTTTCGGCGGCGCGCTCTCCCACCCGGTCGACGCAGAGGACCTTCGCCCCCTCGCGGGCGAACAGCAGCGCCATGGCCCGCCCGTTGCCGAGCGTCTCGCCCGGCGTCTGACCGGCGCCGCAGATGACCGCGGCCTTGCCGTCCAGCCGGCCCATCAGAAGGCCTTCAGGTCGGGATCGAGCGTCTGCCCCTCGTCCAGCTGCACGCCGAAGGTGTTCAGCATCATGGAGACCTGGGTGTACTGGCCGGCGGTGAAGACCACGTCCATCCGCTGCTTGTCGCTGAAATGCTCGCCCAGGGCCCGCCAGGTCGCCTCGGTGACGAACTGGTCCTGGTGAAGCTCGTCGGCGGCGCGGATCAGGGCGGCGTCGGCCGCGCTCCAGCCCGGCGCGTCGGGGCCGGCCTTGAGGCGCGCCACCTCCTCATCGGTCAGGCCGGCCTGCTTTCCGATCGGGACGTGTTGGGTCCACTCATAGCCCGAGCGGCAGAGATAGCCTGTCCGCAGGATGACGATCTCCCGCTCCCGCGCCGGCAGATCGTTGCGGCGGGACATGACGTAGTTGCCCCAGCTCATGAAGCCCTTCATCGCCTTCGGCGCGCGCGCCAGGGTGCGGAAGATGTTCAGGACCCGGCCGCGGTCGGCCATGGGCGCCAGGAGCTCCTTCTGGTCGGCGTCGAGCTCCCCGTCGGCGAGGGGGGCGATCCTTGGCTTGGCCAGGCGCATGGCTGGGGTCTCCGCTTCCGTTCAGGGCCCGCAGATCTCGCGTCCTCGCCGAATTCTAGGGTTCGGTGTGGGACAGGGAGCGCGGGCCGCAACTCCTCCGGCGGAGAGTCATGCGTCGGAGTGCGGCGTCGGGTCAATCTCCGCCGGTCAAGAACCGGGCGCCGGGGCCGCCGTCTCCGGCGCGCCGCCAGCCGCCCGCCCGGCCCCCACGGGCCGGCTGAGCGCAAAGCCGACGAGCGTCGGGACCAGGATGCCCGGCAGGCCTTCATAGACCTGCCCTTCCCAGCCCATCATCCGCCACCAGAGCGCGATGCCGACGCCGCCCAGCATGAGGCCGATGGCGATCGGCTGGTTCACCCGCCGCCCCAGAGCCTGGATGATCATCAGCGGACCGAAGGCGCAGGCGAGCGTCGACCAGGCCAGGATGACGAGGCTGAAGACGCTGCGCGATCCGCTCAGGGCGAAGCCGAGCGCCAGCAGCGTCACCGCGGCGGTGACCGACTTCATGATCCAGGGCCGCTGGATGCGGTTCTCGGCGAGGTCGCTGGTGATCGCCGCCGAGCACGCCAGGACGAGGGAGTCGGCCGTCGACATGGTGGCGGCGAAGATGCCGGCCAGGATGACCCCGACCAGCACCGGCGGCAGCAGTTCCACGGCCATGGTCGGCAGGGCGAGTTCGGGGTCGAGGGCGGCGAGATCGGGCAGATAGAGGCGCGACATCATGCCGACGCCGGTGGCCAGCAGGTAGAAGAGGGTGAAATAGCCGTAGTACCAGCCGCGCGCGGCGGCCATGTCGTCGGCTTCCTTCAGCGCCATGAAGCGCACCATGACGTGCGGCTGGCCGATGACGGAGAGGCCGGCGGCCATCCAGCCGAGCACGAACAGCGCCATGCCCAGGAATCCCGGGAACAGAAGGTCGTCGGGGAAGAGGTTCAGGAAGCCGGGTATGGCCGCCATTTCGGCGTGGGTGGCGTCCAGTCCGCCGCGGCCGGCGACGGCGACGAACAGAAGCAGGCTCATGGCGAAGACCATGACGATGGACTGCGCCGCATCGGTCCAGATCGAGGCGCGGATGCCCCCGAAGGCGCTGTAGGCCAGGATGAGGATGGCCGAGATGATGGCCCCCGACTGCGGGGTCCAGCCGAGCACTCCCTGCAGGGCCTTGCCGCCGGCGGCGATCTGGGCGGCGGCATAGGCGCCGAGGAAGATCACGGCGATGACCGCGGCGATCTTGCGCCAGAGGCCGAAGTCCTGCCCCGACCACTTGGCCACGACGGCGGCGAACGAGACCTGGCCGGAGACCTCCGTCACCTCGCGCAGGCGACGGTGGATGAAGAGCGAGGCCAGGAAGTCCCCGAGAATCCAGCCGATCATCAGCCAGATGGCCGCCAGTCCCGTGGCGTAGGTGAAGCCGATCACCCCGATGAACATGTAGCCGGAGTTGTTCGTGGCCACCGCCGAGAGCCCGGCGAAGGCCGGATGTACGCTGCTGCTGGCGAGGTAATAGTCCTTCTTCGAGGCCTTGGCCTTGCGGACCGAGGCCAGGCCGATGGCGACGAAGGCCGCCAGGCACAGCAGGAATACGAACATCGTCACGGGTCGCCCTCCTCCGGGTCTTGTTCTTGGCCGTCAGCAAGAAGCCCGCGGCGCCGGGGCCGCGGGCTTCCGCCGGGTCAGGCGGCGCTGCGCATCGGCCTCGCCAGGGAGGCCTCCTCCTCGACGAGCCGTCGGTGGAGCGCCGTCACGGCGGCGGCATAGTCGTCTTCGGCGACGGTGAACTGGATGTCCACGCGACGGGAGAGCTGCTGCATCCCTAGGACCTCCACGCCGGCCTCTCCGAGGGCGACGGTGGCGCGGCTGGTCAGGCCCGGCACGTTCAGGTCGCTGCCGATGGCCGCCACGATGGCCACCTTCTGGGTGGAGATGGCCGCATTGGGGAATCGCTCCTCCAGTTCGGCGATGACCCGCTTCACCTGCTTGGGATTGGCGTCCAGGTGGTGGGTGATGGTGTTGGCGTTCGACGCCTTTGAGACGATCCGCACCTTGTGGCGCGTCAGAACCTCCAGGATGCCGGCGTCGTAGCCCTTCACCCCCACCATGTCCTGCTCGAGCAGTTCGAGCGCCGTCACGCCCTTCATGCCGGCGATGATCTCCACCCGCGGCGTCTCGGAGACGAAGTCGCCGCAGATGGACGTGCCCCGGTCTTCCGGCTCGAAGGTGTTCTTCACGATGAGCGGAATGTTGGCGTGGCGCAGGCCGCGCGCCGCGCGGGGGTGGATGGCTTCCATGCCCAGGTTCGCCAGCTGGTCGGCCACGTCGTAGTTGGTGCGGCCGATCTTGCGGACGGCGTTCTCGCCCACGAGCTTGGGATCGGCGCTCGAAAGGTGGAACTCCTTGTGGATGATGGCTTCGCTGGCGCCGGTGATCACCCCGATGCGGCTGAAGACCACCTCGCTATAGCCCCGCCCGAATTCCTTCATCAGGCCGTCCTTGCGCTGGGCGAAGCCGGTGACGATGGGCAGCTCGCTGGTCACGTCGACCCCGGCGAAGGCGTCGGCGATGCGCTCGTCCAGGCTGAGCGCCCGCTTGTCCTCCCAGGCCGTCAGGTCGACGAAGCGGGCGTTCACGCCGCGGGCCTTGAGCTCCAGCGTCAGGTTGTGCGCGCTGTGGGCCTCGCCCATGGACGCCAGCATCTCGCGCACGACGCCCAGCTGGGTGTCGAGGCGGAAGTGGCCGTGAGCGCACAGGCGCTGCAGATCGGTCAGCGCCGAGCGGGCGTCTTCGATGCGGGCCAGGATGAACTCGTCGGCCGTCCTGCGATCCGGGCCGTCGCCGAACCGGTCGGCGTTGATGCGGAGCATCTCGGCCTGCAGCTTGGCCAGCGCGTCCAGCCAGGCCGAGGCTTCCAGCGCCGAGGCCGAGGCGAACAGGGCGTAGACGCCCGGCTCGCCGGTCTTCTTGTGCTCGAGCAGGTGGTTGGTGATGCCGGCATAGGCCGAGACCACGAAGATCCGGTTGTAGAGGTCATCGCCCTTGCGATCGGCGATGAGGATGTTGGCGAGCACCGCGTCCGTATTGGAGATCGAAGTGCCGCCGATCTTTTCGACCGTATGCCCCATCAGGCCGCCCTCACCTGCTCAGCCAGGCTGCCGCGGACGGGAACCAGGCGCTCTGTGTGTTCGCGCGCGCCGATGAATTCGGGGCGCGGCGTCTGGGCCGCGAACGGCGCCTGAAGGGCGTTGCTCTCGGCGTTGTAAACCATGAAGGCGTTGGCCCGGGGAAACGGCGTGATGTTGCCGTTCGAGCCGTGCATGGTGTTGCAGTCGAAGATCACGACCGAGCCCGCCGGGCCCGTCGGCGCGACGATGCCGTGCTGCTCGGCCAGCCTGGCCAGGCTCTCACGGTCCGGCACGCCGTACTCCTGCTTGCGCAGGGACTGCTTGTAGTGATCCTCCGGCGTCTCGCCGACGCAGGTGACATAGGTCTTGTGCGAGCCGGGCATCAGCATCAGCGGCCCGTTGAACTCGAAGTTGTCGACGAGCTGCACCGACATGGAGATGGCGCGCATGCGCGGCATACCGTCCTCGGTGTGCCAGGTCTCGAAGTCGGAGTGCCAGTAGAATTCCTTGCCGTCGAAACCGGGCTTATAGTTCAGGCGCGACTGGTGGATGTAGACCTCGTCGCCCAGGATGTGCTTGGCGATTGAGACGAGGCGCTCGTCCGAGGCCAGGCGGCCGATCAGGGCGCTCTGGCGATGGATCGCGAAGATCGAACGCAGGGCGCCCGAGGCGGGCTCGGCGACGATGGTCTCGGCGTCGAGCGTGGGCGGCATGCCGCGCAGGCGGTTCATCTCGGCCTGCAGGGCGGAGATCTCATCAGCCTCGAACACGTTCTGCAGAACAAGAAAGCCGTCGCGATCGAACGCGTCGTGCTGCTCGCGGCTCAGCGGGGATTCCGAGTGCCAGGTCGAATGGACGACGGGGTCCTTGCGCTCCAGCCACTGGGGCTGGGCTTCGACCCGCGAAGGGTAATGGTCGGTCATGAGGGCTCCTCCTGCCTCTTGAGGCGCCGCCGGCGGCCATCCGGCGCCGGCGGGTGATCTCGAAGTCAAAGGTGACGGCGGCGCGCGGCGGACGCGCGCGGCGGGCGCCTCTAGACGGTCTCAGCCTTGAGCGGGTAGGCGCCGGACTCGTCGTGCACCTCCAGCCCGTTGAGCGGCGGATTGAAGACGCAGGCCATCTTCATCTCGGTCTTGCCGCGCAGGATGTGCTTGTCGTGCTTGTCCAGCGCGTACATGACGCCCGGCTTGATCTCATGGACTTCGCCCGTGGCGGTGTCCTCGATCGAGCCCTCGCCGGAGATGCAGTAAACCGACTCCAGATGGTTCTGGTAATGCATCGGCAGTTCCGCGCCGGCGTAGATGGTCGTGATGTGGAACGAGAAGCCCATCTGGTCGTCCTTCAGAAGAAGGCGGGTGCTCTCCCACCCCTTCGAGACGACGCGGCGTCGGGTCTGGTTGGCTTCGTTCAGGTCGCGGACGATCATAAGCTTACTCCCTTAGGCCGCCGAACCGAGCGCCTGGCGCTCCGCGGCTTCGGCCACACAGTTGGAAAGGATCTCCAGGCCGGCATCGAGGTCGGCGTCGGAGATGTTGAGGGGCGCCAGGACCTTCAGGATCTGGTCGTGGGCGCCGCTGGTTTCGATGATCAGGCCCTTCTTGAAGGCCGCATCGACGACGGGATCGGAAATCTCGCTCGAGCCCACGTCCAGGCCGCGCATCATGCCGCGGCCCTTCAGGCCCTTGACCACGCCGCGGTTGGCCATGGCGATTTCCTGCAGGCCCTTGCGCAGGCGCTCGCCCTTGCGCTGAACCTCGGCGGCGAAATTGTCGTCCGACCAGAAGGTGTCGATCGCCGCCTTGGCGGTGACGAAGGCGTGGCAGTTGCCGCGGAAGGTGCCGTTGTGCTCGCCCGGCTTCCACTGGTCGAGCTCGGGCTTCACCAGCACCAGCGCCATCGGCAGGCCCATGCCCGACAGGGACTTGGCCATGGTGATGATGTCGGGCTTCAGGCCCATGCCTTCGAACGAGAAGAAGGTCCCGGTGCGGCCGCAGCCGGCCTGGATGTCGTCGACGATGAAGAGCGCGCCGTGCTTGCGGGCGATCTTCTCCACCTTCTGCAGCCACTCGGCCGAGGCGACGTTGAGGCCGCCCTCGCCCTGCACGACCTCGACGATGACGGCGGCCGGCTTGTCCACGCCGCCCGACGGGTCGCTGAGCATCTTGTCC
>OFDN01002182.1_pt1 | contig 11168 bp, 7 predicted proteins | sample 1520971 | NCBI WGS metagenome assembly OFDN01 (sample SAMEA94257418, study PRJEB24077) | hot springs metagenome | biome: Aquatic biome; feature: Geographical feature; material: Water | place: India | collected 2012-06-12 | depth 5 m | reverse complement strand
GCACCGGTCTTGAAAACCGGCAACGTCGCAAGGCGTTCGTGAGTTCGAATCTCACAGCTTCCGCCAGATCTTCCTAGCACCGCACTACTCCTAGCCGCGCTTTGCCCGACAAGCGCTCAGGAAAACTCTCGCGCTCACCCGACGCGCCCGTCGATTCCTCTGGTCTGTCCCCTCGTAGCTTGTCGCGCCGGAGAGAGGCGCAGCGTGAAATCTCTTCACAGGGTACCTGTGCGTGCCGTTTCTTAGCTTTGGCCGCGGACAGGGAAAGAGGTCTCGCCGCATCATCCAAAAGGCTGAGCGAGCGACGCTGCGCGCGATTCCGCGGAGTGCTCAGGGCATTATGCGGGCAACAAGGCTCGAGAACTGAGCTCACGCGAACGGGCATCAGCCCGCCAGGAACACGGAGACACGGCATGAGCGCCATGGAGCGCATCTACCGCATCGACCAGCTGCTCGCCGGCCGTAAGGCCGTGCCGCGCGCCGAGCTGCAGGAAAAGCTCGGCGTGTCGTGGGCGACGCTGAAGCGCGACCTCGCCTACATGAAGGACAGGCTGCACGCGCCCATCGTGTTTGATCGCGACCTCGGCGGCTACCGCTTCGAGAAGGAAGGTCAGCGCATCGGCCCGCAGTACGAACTGCCCGGGCTGTGGTTCTCGGCGGAAGAGATCCACGCGCTGCTCACGATGCAGCACCTGCTCGCCAACCTCGACACCTGCGGCCTGCTCGGCCCGCACATCCAGCCGCTGCTCGCCCGCCTCTCAGGCCTGCTCGGCAGCGCCGACAACCCGGCCGAGGAGGTGAAGAAGCGCATCCGCATCGAAACCGTCGGCGCTCGCCGCTTCCACCTCAGTCACTTCCAGGCGGTCGGCTCGGCCCTTCTGCGCCGCAAGCGCATGCTCATCCGCTATCACGCCCGCGGCACCGATCAGCAGACCGAACGCGAAATCTCGCCGCAGCGGCTCATCTACTACCGCGACAACTGGTACCTCGACGCCTGGTGCCACCTGCGCGAAGACCTGCGCGCCTTCTCGCTTGACGCCATTCGCGCGGCCGACATCCTGGAGAAGAAGGCCAAGGAGGTATCCGAGAAGCGCCTCGACCAGGTGCTCGGCTCCGGCTACGGCATCTTTTCAGGCGACAACGTTACTTGGGCCACGCTGCGCTTTACGCCCGAGCGGGCGAGGTGGGTGGCGGCCGAGAAATGGCATCCGGATCAGGTGGGGAGGGTGCTGGAGGATGGGGGGTATGAGCTGAAGGTGCCTTACACGGATGACCGGGAGCTGTTGATGGATATCTTGAAGTTCGGAAGTGATTGCACGGTATTCGCGCCAAGGGCCCTGCGAACACGGGTGCTCGATGAATGCTCGAAACTGCTTGCAGACGATAGCGCGTCGAGAGAGTCAGTGTGGCTCAACCAGTGAGCCTCCACCATGTTTTGATGTTGGCGCGGACGGTCTTGCTTCATGGCCTCAGCGATCCTCGGGAACTGAGTTGCCACACTCAGTTCGTCTTTAGTGCTCCGATTGAATACTAAGCGCATGGAAGCCAGCGGACTTGCATCAGCGATAGCAGATGAGCACATTTCTCAAGCAAGGATCCCGAGGCGGGCGGACGCCACTCCCCGTGCAGCCTCGCTGATCGAGGGTTTGCGGGATATCGGGTATTCCTTGGAGACCGCGCTGTCCGACATCATTGACAACTCGATCACTGCAGGAGCTCGGCAGATTCAAATCATCACTGAAGCATGTATCGACGACCCTCTGATCGCGCTATTGGATGATGGGTTCGGCATGACAGAAGACGAGCTCGTTGCGGCCATGCGCCCCGGAAGCCGGAACCCTCTTGCCACACGTGATGAACCTGACCTCGGACGGTTCGGACTCGGATTGAAGAGCGCCAGCTTCTCGCAGTGTCGGCGACTTACTGTAGTGTCTCGAAGAGACGGCCACACTTGTGCGGCCGTCTGGGATCTTGACGATGTTGCCGAGCGAAACGAATGGTCGGTCCAGCTCCCTGATCACTTCGATGATATTCCGATGGCTGACCGACTCGGGGCTTCGGGTACTTTGGTTCTCTGGCAGAAACTTGATCGCCTTACCGGCGGACTCTCCCATGACTTAGTCAAGCGCGCGGAGGTCGTCAACCGACGAATCGCCGAAACAGAACGACATCTTCGGCTCGTCTTCCACCGCTTCACGGAAGATGCGAAGTTGCTCCGCATTCTGCTGAATGGGCGCGTGCTTCAGCCCCTCGATCCATTCGCTCGAAAGAATCCTGCGACGATTTCCGATCCTGAGGAGAAGCTGGCTTTGATCCGCGGGGAAGTGGAGATCCAGAGTTTCACGCTTCCTCACCATAAGCAGATGGCCAAGGCCGATTGGGACGATATCGCCGGGCCAGAGGGTCATCTCAAGTCTCAGGGTTTCTATCTATATAGGGGCGGGCGCCTCATCATCTATGGAACGTGGTTCGGGCTCTGTCGCCAGTCGGAATTGACGAAGCTCTGCCGGGTCCGAATCGATATCCCCAACAGCATGGACTCCGACTGGAAGATTGACGTCAAGAAGTCCTCCGCCCAGTTGCCCCCAGTTGTCCGCGATCGTCTAAGGAAGGTTATTGAGCGAATTCAGGAAGGTTCCAAGCGCACCTACCTGAAACGTGGGCAGAAACTTGTCGATCACGAGCGATTGCCCATGTGGAACCGAGTCCAAGCCGAGGGACAGATCCGGTATCGACCGAATGTTGAGCATCCCGCATTCGCGGATTTTGCCGAGAGTCTGCCGCCGGAGTTCAGGCGCGGCTTTTTCAACTGCATCGCGCTCGTGGGGGCCTCGCTTCCAGTCGAAGCCCTGCACGCCGACATGGCTGGCGCCGCCGAACAGATCGTTCCTGACAGAGTTGATGAAGACACTTTGACTCAAGCCGTTCAAGCGACGTTGTCAGTGCTCTTGGGGGCTCGAAAGGAAATCAGGGAGATCATGTCCTTGATGAGGGATGTCGACCCCTTCCGTTCAGCTTGGGAGGATACGCAGCGCATCATCGCCTCGACAATAGAGAAGAAGGAAGATAAGTGACACCCATCCTGAGCAGCCTTGAGGGCATGACGTCGATGTTCATGGCATCGCAGCAAGGTCCCCGCACCGGCGACTCGATCCGGGGCATCATTCAGCAGCTGCGCAGCACGGAGATGTTCGCGGGAAAGGTCGGCGACGATGAAGCTGAGGAGCTTGCGCGCCGGATCGAGGAGAAATACGGCATCAGCATGGGGCTAGGTGCCGTCGTTGATGCCGAGGATTTCCGTCCTTGGCTGTCGGATGCGCGGATCAATGGGGATGTCGGTGACTTCTACTGGAGCCGCTATCGCAGTCTCCTCAACCTGAAAGGGCTCCCCAAGTCGGTGATCGACGCGACCGATGAAGTCACCGATCGGGTGCTCGACCGTCTCGGAAACCCGAGGAACATGAATTCATGGAGCCGCCGCGGCATGGTCGTCGGGCATGTACAGAGCGGAAAGACAGCCAACTATACCGGCTTGATATGCAAAGCCGCCGATGCTGGCTATCGCCTCATCGTAGTGATCGCCGGCATTCACAACAATCTGCGCAATCAGACGCAAGCGCGAATCGACGAGGGTTTCATCGGGCGAGATACCGGGCGACTGGCTCATGCAAACAAGGCACAGCGTCAGAAGATCATTGGGGTTGGGCAATTCGATCAAAGGGAATTCCCGGTTTCCCTCACGAATACTCTTCGGGACTTTAACAAGGCGACAGCTACTACAAACACCAGCCAGATCGGCCAATACAACGTACCAGTGGTCCTGGTTATAAAGAAGAACTCCAGTACCTTGAAGAATCTTTTGGAATGGCTACGGGAACATTCCGTCCACCAAGGTTCCCAGATGGTCAGCCAGCCGATGTTGCTCATCGATGATGAGGCTGATAACGCCTCGATCAATACCGCATATGCACGGGACGAGGTAACACGAATCAACGGGCAGATTCGGGAGCTGCTCTCGCTGTTTCATCGCAGTTGCTATGTTGGCTACACGGCGACCCCTTTTGCCAACATCTTCATTGATCCGGACACGGACGATGAAGCCTTGAGGCAGGATCTGTTTCCGCGTCATTTCATCATCGGCCTGGATGCACCGACAAATTACTTCGGAGCGCAAAAGGTGTTCCTCGATGCACGAGATCGGCACGTCCGCCTGATCGGCGACAACGAGGACGTCTTGCCGATGAAGCACACGATCAGCCAGCAGGTTGATGTGCTGCCAGAGAGTCTGATGAGTGCAGTACGCGCTTTCATCCTTGCCCGAGCCATTCGCAATGCGCGGGGCCAGCAGGCGTCACATGCCTCCATGCTCATCAATGCCTCGCGCTTCACTGAGGTCCAGGGACGGCTGAGGTCTCGGGTGGCAGATCTGGTCGGCCGCATCAGGGACGCAGTTGCTGTTGACGGCGGCAAGGGACACGCCGCGCTTCAGAATCCGGAGATCGCGGGCCTTCACGCGATATGGAAGGCGGAGTATGAGAAAGATGGAGGCGCGGATTGGAGTGAGGTGCAGTCACGACTTCACGAAGTCCTGATTGCCGCAAAGGTCATTGAGGTTAACGCGTCTCGAAGATCACAGCCGCTCGACTATGACCAAGGAGGGGTGCATGGGGTGACAGTCATTGCTGTCGGCGGTTTCTCCCTCTCCCGAGGACTTACGTTGGAGGGCCTGACCGTAAGCTATTTTCTGCGGAACTCCATGATGTATGACACTCTCATGCAAATGGGGCGATGGTTCGGATACCGGCCGGGCTACGAAGATCTCTGTCGCATCTGGATACCGGCTGATGGGGTGGGTTGGTACTCGCACATTCACGAGGCGATGGAGGATCTCCAAGCGCAGTTGAAACGCATGTCACAGGCAAGAGCCACACCGGAACAGTTTGGGCTTGCCGTTCGCAGCCACCCGGAGTCGCTTATCGTGACAGCCCGGAACAAGATGGGAACTGGTCGTGAGTTCCCCATGAAGGTCGGATTGGCGGGCAGGCTGATAGAGACGACACGGATTCGCATCGATCGAGCTCAGATCGACCGCAATTGGAAAGCGGGCAAAGATCTGGTGATGGCCATTGGGGAGCTCGGATTGAATGCGGATAACATCTCTCGGGGCACCCTTTTCAGATCAGTGCCCGTCTCTACGGTGCGTGATTTCCTGAGGGCGTTCCGTGCCGACAATGCGGATCCATTGACGGATCCGCGGCTGATGAGCGATTACATAGATGCGCGATCGGACTCCGAACTGAAGGAATGGGACGTTTTGTTCGCCAGCGCCCAGAAGACAGATGTAACTGCTAACGATGAAGTCGAATTGGCGGGGGTCCGGCTGCGATCGTTTGCTCGATCAGTGGGAGAGATCGATCTGCGTCAGGACGTCCTCGCGATCAGCGGCACCAGCAGACGGGTCGGATCTCCCGGCGACGAACGTGTTGGCCTGTCCGCAGAGCAGATCGAGAGAGCGACCGAAGCCTTCCATGCGGAACGTGCCCGTGACGGGAAGCCAGTGCCGGCGACACTCCCTCCGCGCATCTTCTGCGAGATTGCGGGGCGGCGACCCTTGATCATCCTTCGCAGCGTTGCCCCCAAAATTCCCGACGAACTGAAAGGGAAGGGACCTGGGTGCGTCCTTGCGTGGAGCATCTGTTTCCCGCCATCGGATGTTCAAGGTGGAACGGTGGAGTACGTCGTTAACACGATCCGGATGCGTGAGATGTTCGGCGAGGAGGACGTCGAGGAGGAGGCGCTTGGTGATGCCGAATGAAACCCCTTGGTTCGGCCTGCAAGCCGGAAAGATCGATACGCGGCGCGTTGATGCATCCGCGCGCTGGAACTGGTTCTGGGCAGTCATGCCACGCTCGGACGTTGCGTTGGTACTCAAGCTTTCGAGACTTCCTGAGCCGCCCCCCGATTTACCGAAGCTCAGGAATCTAGAGATTAGATTCCAGACCTTGCCGGGTGGCCCAATCCTCTACATTCGACTGACGGACAGTGCGCAACTTGAGCTTTTCGAGACGCTCTGCCGCGACGTGATGACTGCGTGCGAGATTGCCGAAACCGAAGCCGAGGCTCTGGAGCGAGCTATCGGCCGTACGTTTCGCTGGCACTACCTGCTGCGAAGTGGAAAGCTGGACGTCCTGTCTGAGGAGGCGCAAAAGGGCTTGGTCGGTGAGATCGAGGTTTTGAAACTCCTGATCGCCACTCTGGGTGCAAAATCGGCACTGGCGGCTTGGACGGGCCCGTCAGGCGCACCGAAGGATTTCGAACTGAAGTCAGACTGCATCGAGGTCAAGGCTCGGCGCGGTGCTTCGCAGCCCTTCGTGAAGATTACTAGCGAGCACCAGCTCGCGGATGTGCCGGAGCGCCGGCTCTGGTTGGGGGTATTGGCCGTCGACAGGGTTCAGCAGCCTCATGGCTGGACGTTGTCTGAGCATGTAGAAGAGGTGACCGGACTGCTCGAGCGGACGGAACCCTCTTCGATCATGGACTGGGATCTGCATCTGGCCGACGCGGGATACGACGTACAGCACGACTACTCCGCTTGGCGCTGGATCGTCTCGCCTCCCGAATTCCACGCTGTAGTTGAGGGTTTTCCCCGCATAGCCACACCGGTTCCGCTTGGAGTTGCGGGTGTGACCTATGCTCTGTCTCTCTCCGCATGCGCTCCATTCCGTAGAGATTGGAGCATCTTGCGATCGAATCTCGTCGAGAGCGATCCGTCATGAACGGGATTCAGGAATATCACGAGAGCCTGATGGCGGACATCCGCCGTGAGGCGGATGTAAGCGGCATCCTCATGGTCGAGGCTTTCTTCGATCAAATGGCTAGCCGACTGACGGAGGCTGGCGAGCTTGAGACCGCTGATCGCGCTTTCTATGAGCACGGAGAGGGAGCCCAGAGGCTGAGGATTGATGGGTACGCGGGTGATCCGCGGGATTGCGACGGAGTCCTTGGTCTCATCGTCTGTGACTTCGCGGACAGTGACGAGGTGCTCTCCTTTGGAAAGTCGGAAGTTCCGCCCATTCTCAATCCCCTGATTCGCTTTCTGAAGAAGGCCCGGAGCGAGGATTTTCGTGACGCCCTCAACGAGGTGAACCCCGCATTTCAGGTTTCCGACTTGATCATCGCTACGTGGTCGCAGGTGACCAAGGTCAAGCTGATCTTGGTGTCCAATCGACAGTACATCGGCCGGGACGACGCGATAAAGCTGCAGGATCTGGATGGCGTTCCGGTAACTTGGTCGGTCTGGGATCTTGCCCGGTTCGAGCGCTTCGATCGCTCCGGCCAAGCCCGCGAAGACATGGTCATCGATTTCTCGGGGGACTTCGGCGCCCCGATTCCGGCGCTCAAGGCTTCGCAGTCGGGCGCTGCTCTCGATAGCTATCTGCTTATCGTGCCTGGCCTGCAGCTTGCCGCCATCTATGACCGCTGGGGCGCTCGCCTTCTCGAGGCCAATGTCCGCGCTTTCCTTCAGGCCAGGGCCAAGACGAACAAAGGTATTCAGAAGACCATAAGGGATGAGCCGGAACTCTTTTTCTCCTACAACAACGGTCTGTCTGCAACGGCCGAACAGGTCAACTGCGTCGCGACTGGCTCCGGCTTGGCAATCGAGTCAATTAGCAATCTCCAGATCGTAAATGGGGCGCAAACTACCGGCTCAATCCACGCCGCCCTGAGATCCGCACCGGAACAGTTGGCGAATGTTTTCGTGCAGATGAAACTGACTGTCGTACCGTCAGAGCGCTCCGAGGAGATTGTGCCCAAGATCTCGGAATACGCGAACACTCAAAACAAGGTTAACGCCGCCGACTTTTTCTCTAATCATCCCTTTCATGTTCGAATGGAGCAGTTCTCGCGCAATATCATGTTTGCCGCTCGTGAGGGGGAGCGGCATGACAGCAAGTGGTTTTACGAGCGCTCGCGTGGACAATTCATCAATGAGCGGGCCCGTCGCACCGGGGGTGATCAGCGGAAATTCGATCTGGAGTATCCGAAGAGTCAGCTCTTCAGTAAGACTGATCTTGCTAAGTTCGAGAATTCGGCCTCCGGACAGCCCCATGTCGTATCGCGCGGGGCTCAGAAGAATTTCGCATTCTTTGCAAAAGAGGTAGGCGAGATTTGGTCCAAGGGGGAAGCGAGATATGATGAATTGTGGTATCGCAGGCTAATCGCGAAGGCGATAATTTTCCGGAAGCTTGAGGCGGAAGTGCCCAAGCAGCCTTGGTACGAAGGTGGGTACCGCGCCAACATCGTGACCTATGCGATGGCAAAGGTTTTTCACGACTCAAACCGGGGCGCTGAAGTGCTCGATTTGGATTTGATTTCGAAGCGCCAGTTGGTTCCTGAAGCCTTGGTTCGTGCGCTTCTTCTTGCCGCAGTAGAAGCTCACAAGGCAATCACTCGGCCTCCCGCTGGTATGCGCAATTTGTCAGAATGGGCGAAGCAACAGGCGTGCTGGAGCGTGCTTCGGGATCGTAAATTGCAATATGACGCGGCGTTCGATCGCTGTCTGACCTCGAAGGAAGATGCTAAGCAATCTGAGCGCGATGCTCAATCTAGGCAGCGAGAGAGGGCTGGGATCGAAGCTCAGTCTGCGGTTGTCAATCTCGGTGCTGACCACTGGCGCAAGGTGTTGGAGCAAGGAAAAAATGCGCGCAAGATTACCCTGAAAGATGAGCAGATTCTGAAGATCTGCATGTCGTTGCCGCGTCAAATTCCGACCGAGAAACAGGCCGAACATGCTTTGGCTCTCTTGGAGAGACTAAGAGAAGGTGGCGTTATCTAATGGATTTTTATAAGCGCTCTTCAAGAGTCAAAAGGTATGAGGAAATTGCTTAGGTGATCTTTCTTGATCAGTGGTTATTCTTTCCCGCTTCCGGTGGCGTAACTTAACAATATTTCAATTTTCAAAGGGTTTTGCTGTATCAAGAATTGAATGGACTATCCCCGCGATTTGTTCTGCTAAAAACGGCGGTACGGCATTCCCGACCTGATGATACTGCTCAGTCCTGTTCCCCTGAAAGAAATAGTCGTCTGGAAAAGTCTGGAGGCGTGCAGCCTCGCGAACGGTCAGGCTCCGGCATTGGGTCGGATCGTAATGAATGAAATAATGCCCATCCTTGGAAATATGGCTGGTGACGGTGGTTGATGGACGATCCATCAGCTGAACGCGGAATCGATCTGCAAATTTTCCGCTGTTCCAGTTTTTGTGTGCGGGAGCGAGGCCGTCCAGAGCGAACTCCTCGTATCCCTTGGGCGACCTGCCATGTGCCTTGGCGAATGCTGCCGCATATACATAGCGTTTCAGATCGCTCTCCATGTGGCCACGTGATTCGTGGTTCATGAAGCGGCGCAGCTGGCTGGCCGCTCCATTAGTGCCGTACCAAGTTGCAAGTGCTTCCGGACACCTTACGGGAGGCCGATAGCATATGTTCGCTCCTACGGTCCCGAATGGAAAGCGGCCTTGAACACAGATCGACCTGAGAACGCCAGCGACTTCGTAGAGACGGTGTTTCTCTGATGCGGCCTGATCGGCCAAGTCACGACAATGATTGATGAGGATTGCCGCCCACGCTTCTTCATTGTCGTTGCCTCTCGATATGCGGCTACGAAGCGGCGGCAGGTCGCCAATTACCTCTGCTACAGACACTTTCGTATCGGCCTCTTGAAGAACAGGCGGCGCCCAGTCGTTTCCCTTTGCCTCGCAGACATCCTCTCGAACGCCCAGCAGAATCACGCGATGCCTCGCCTGCGGAATGCCGTACCGCTCAGCCCGCACGATGAAATCACGGGCATCGATGTCGTCAGGGTTGTCTCCACGCCTGAAAAGCGTGTCCGTGACCAGCGAGTGGATACGGTATCCGCAGTCCGCGAGATCGCTCAGGATGCGGTGGAATATCTGCTGACCTGCCACCTTGGAAGACAGTATCCCCTTGACGTTCTCCATGACGAAAACGTGGGGTCTGTTATCCCTGATTATTCGCAGATACTCCTTGTAAAGAAAATGACGGTGATCATCCTCCGCCCTGTAGTCCGCCTTGCCCTTGTTACGCGAACGGCCAACGAGCGAGTACGCCTGACACGGCGGTCCCCCGATCAGTACCCAAGGTTCTTCAGGTCCGATGCCACGTACCTTGATGGCCCTGTCCAGCTCGGCATTGCTCTCGGGCTCGCCAAGCGTCAGCCGGAGAGCCTCCTCACAGGCGCCCGCCCATGCGTTCTTCGTGCGTTCGCACCAGTGTGAAAGGGGCTTCTCGCCGGAGGGGGGCGAATGCTCGCCGTTGCACAGTTCGAAATACGGCGTCGCAGCGTCTTCTCCGAGCCGCCTCAGATTTCGGTAGAAGGCGCGAAGACGCAGGGTTGCATGAGCTGAGGGCTCCATCTCGGCAGATACGGCAATCTGAAACGAAGGGTGAGAAGAGAGTCCTTCTCCGAGACCTCCGGGACCGGCAAAAAGATCGACTACCTTGATGACTGCAGGGGTGGGCTTCGGCTGTTCCGAGGCGTTCTTTTCCATTATTCCAGGTTACCAGGAATGACCGACATCGTCGATGCCACAACCCGCTCGAGGATCATGGCTTCTATACGTGGCAAGAACACCAGGCCCGAGCTTCTGGTGCGCCGCGGCCTGCATCGTGTCGGGGTGCGCTTCAGGCTTCACGTTCGGGATCTGCCCGGCCGGCCTGATCTCGTCTTTCCGAAGTATCGAGCTGTTCTCTTCGTTCACGGCTGCTTCTGGCATCGACATGACTCTTGCAGGCTCGCCTATACACCGTCCGCTAACAGCGGAAAATGGCTTGACAAGTTCGAAGCCAACGTTGAGCGGGACAGGAGGCAGATTGCGGCCCTTCAAACGGCTGGGTGGCGTGTGTTGGTTGTTTGGGAGTGTTTGCTAAGGTCGAATGACCACAGTGATCTCATCGCTGAAATTTGCAGGGAACTGAAGACCGGACAAGCTGGATATCGGGAATGGCCCTCACGAGCGGTCTGATCGGGATTATGCCCGAGTGCTGAAACAGGCATCCGTCTGCAGAAGCCCCCTGAGGCCCATGGCATTGCCGATTCCGGATAACCCCCTCCCGCTCAAACCGCTAAGCTTGAGTTGCTGTCCGGCTGCA
>OFDN01002181.1_pt1 | contig 11177 bp, 8 predicted proteins | sample 1520971 | NCBI WGS metagenome assembly OFDN01 (sample SAMEA94257418, study PRJEB24077) | hot springs metagenome | biome: Aquatic biome; feature: Geographical feature; material: Water | place: India | collected 2012-06-12 | depth 5 m | reverse complement strand
CCAACCCCGGGCTCACGCCCGGGGCTACGATCTGCCGGCCCTCCGGGCCTTCGGCGGAGGCGGCGGCCAGCCCGGCCAGGGCCGCCTGCCGCCTCCCCACGTCGGCGACGATGGGGCGCACGTGTAGGAGACGAGGTCACGAGTCTCTGGCTGGTCTTCCGTGGGGCGTCGCGGGAGGCTGATGGCCCAAGCAAAGCAAACCGAACTCCCGGAAACTCCCGCAGATTCAGAAAAGCCACGGATCAGGCCCTGAAATTCTTTCGCTGGCTTGCTTGAATCCGCGGGAACAACCGAGTTTCCGGGAGCCCCAGAAGATGGAGGCTCCTTTCGTCGTCTCCTACGGGGCCCGCATCCGCTCCCAACGTTCCCACACTTCTTCGCGGCTGAGTGGGCGGGGATCGCCGGCGGCATCCAACGTGTGGGCGGAGAGCAGCTCGGCCTGGTCCCGCAGTTCCTCCGGGGTGGCGGTGGCGGGCGACAAGTCCCAGACCCGGGCCACGCCGTCGTCGCCGCCGGTGAGCAGTTGGCCGCCGTCGGGACTGAAGGACAGTTGCCGCACCGCGCGGTCGTGCCGCAGCGGCGGGCTGACCGGTTCGCCCGTGAGGCCGTCCCACAGGCGGGCGGTCGCATCCAGGCTCGCGGTGGCCAGCAGGCGGCCATCCGGACTGAAGACCACGGCGGTGAGCTGGCCCTGGTGTTGGAGCGCGGGCGAAAGCGGCTGGCCGGTGCGGGCATCCCAGATCCGCGCGGAGGAATCGAAGGAGCCGGTGGCGACGCGCGTGCCGTCGGGGCTGAAGACGGCCTGGTTGACGCCGTTGCGGTGGCCGGTGAACCGCACGACCGGGTTGGTCGAACCAAGCTCGAAGAGGAAGGCGGGCCGGGCGTCATAGCCGGGCGAGCTGTTGCCGGAAAGAATCCGGCGGCCGTCCGGGCTGAAGTGGGCTTCCCGGATCCAGCCGCGGAAATGGATGGGCTCACCCAGCCGGGCGCCCGTCGCGGTGGCGAACCGCCGGAGGCGCCATTGGGCGTCGGCGGTCAGGAAACTTTGCCCATCCGGGCTGAACTCCCCGAGCACGGCGACCGACGGATGGGCGATGGGCGGGCCCAGGGGGTTGCCGGTGGCGGTTTCCCAGAGCCGGGCGAAGCGCGCGTTGTCCCCCTCGCCGCGTCCGAGCGTGAGCAGCGTGGCCCCGTCCGGACTGAAGGCGACCCAATGGCCTTGGTCGGTCAGGCGCACGAGCGGTTCGGGGGCGCCCTCGGCGCGCGCGTCCCAGATCGTCACCGGCCCGCTGCGGCTGGCCACGGCGAGGCGGTCGCCGGCGGGATTGAAGACCGCGTGGGCGACCGCGGTGCCGACCCGCCACGGCCGGCCGAACGGTTTGCCCGAATCGGCCCGCCACCGGCGGACCCAGCCATCGGCGCCGGCGGTCACGACCAGGTTTCCGTCGGGACTGAAGGCCGCGCTCGCCAAGACCGCGCCGTGGCGAAGCCGGAGGCGCGCTGGCTCGTCGCCCACTTGCCAGACACGGATGAGGCCGGAGCGGTCGGCCGTGGCCACCTGCCGGCCATCGGGACTGAACTCCGCGAAATAGACCATGTCCGCCTGGCGGAGGGTGAGGACATCGGGTGCCCCGGGCCGCAGGCCGAGCGTCCGCACCGTGCCATCCCAGCCCGCGAGCAGGATCAGCCGGCTGTCGGCCCGCAGGTGCGCCACCGCCAGGGCGGGATCGGCTGACGGCGCCACAATCCGGCGCGGTTCGAGGGGGAGTCCCTGGGCGGCATCCCAAAAGCGGACGACGCTTTCCGCCTCCATCGCATAGACCTGTTGGCCGTCCGGCGTGAAGCCGCCCTGCACGACGGGCATCGTGCCGTCGCCGAGCCGGGTGGCCACTGCCACCCCGGAACCGGTGTCCCAAAGACTTGCGTCGCCCTGGTGGGAATAGAGCAGCACCCGACGGCCGTCCGGGCTGAACACGCCGGCCGACCACTGGCGCGCCTGGACCTTGGGCAGCGGCCACGGAGGGAAACGCGGCGCGCCGGTGGCCGCCTCCCATAGGCGGGCTTCGCGGCCATCACACACCGTGAGCACCGTGGCGCCGTCCGGGCTGAAGGCCACTGAGTTGATGCGCCCACGGTGTTTGACCGGCCCCGCCAGTTCGGCGCCGGTCGTGGCGTCCAGGACCCGCGCGGCCGACTCGCTGGCAACCGCCAATCGCCGGCCGTCCGGGCTGAACGCGGCGGCGGCGGCGGTCGGGCGCTTGAACCGGAAATCATTCGCCGGGACCGGCCCGAGCACGAGCCGGCCGGCCGGCATTTCCCAGATGCGGAGCGACTGGTCGGCGCACACCGTGGCCAGCCGGGTCGCGTCCGGGCTGAAGAACAGGGTGGAGACGGAAGCCGGATGCGGCAGAGGCGGCCCCAACGGCTCGCCGGTTTTCGCGTCCCGCAGCCGGGCCGTGGAGTCGTCGCCCCCGCTGGCCAGCCATTGGCCGTCGGGGCTGAACCGCAGCACGTTGACCGCGCCCGTCTGGCCGGCCAGCCAGTGGAGTCGGGGCACCTGCCGGGCGAGCAAGCCCAGGCGGCGGCGGTGGAGTTCGTCCCGGGCGGGTTCGGGCCGGTCGGCCGCCCACGCCGCTCCAAAATGCAGGGCGGCGAGCGAGGGGTCTTGGTCGGCGATCCGCCGATCGCCGGCGGCGAGGTTCAGGCGGACCACCTGGATGCGGTTGCGCGTGGCCTCCCGGGCAATCCGCAGGCCGAGCACGGAACTGACCACCGCGACGGTGACGAGGGCCAGCGCCACGGTCGCAAAGAGGGCGGCGCGGGCGCGATGACGGCGGACCCACTTCACGCCGCGCTCCATGGTGCCCGCGGGCCGGGCGCGGATGGGCTCGTGGCGCTGCCAGCGTTCGAGTTCCTCCGCCAGTTCACCCGCCGTGGCGTAGCGCCGGGCCGGATCCTTTTCGAGGCACTTGAGGCAGATCACCGACAAGTCGGTGAAGTCGGAGGGCGGAAGGGCGAAGTGGGAAGTGCCTTTGACTTCCGACTTCCGGCTTCCCACTTCCCACTTCAACTCCGCCGGCTCCTCTTCCGCGATTTTCCGCAACAAGGCCGGCGTGCTCTCCGCGGTGAACGGAGGATGGCCGCTCAGCAGTTCGTAGAAGACTGCCCCCAGCCCATACACATCGGTCGCCGTGGTCAGGTCGCGGTTGCGGCCGGCGGCCTGCTCGGGCGCCATGTAGGCCGGCGTGCCCAGCACGGCATGGCTGAGGGTCAGGCCGCTGTCCTCCTCCATGACCTTGGCGAGGCCGAAGTCGGTCAGGTGCGGCTCGCCCTGTTCATCGAGGAGGATGTTGGTGGGCTTGAGGTCGCGGTGGAGGATGCCGCGCTGATGGGCGTGTTCGACCGCGCGGGCCACCTTCCGCAGCAGTTCGGCCGCTTCCGCCGATCCGGGCCGGCCGGTGCGAATGCGGTCCGCCAGCGTGCCGCCCCCGATGAGCTGCATCGAGAAGAAGTGCCAGCCACGGTCCTCGCCGACCTCGTGGATGGGCACGATGTGGGGGTGGTTGAGCCGGGCCGCGGCCAGCGCCTCGTGGTGAAAGCGCTCGACCGCGCGGGGCGAGGCCAGTTCGCCGGCGGCGATCACCTTCAGCGCGACGATCCGGGGCGGGATGCGCTGGCGGGCCTTGAACACCACGCCCATGCCCCCACGCGCCACCGTGGACAGGACTTCGTAGCCGCCCAGCGTCCGGCCTTCGAGGCCCGTCGCGGCGATCAGTTCCGCTTCCGCCTCGCTGCCCTCGTCAGCGGCGTCCGCCAGGGCCAAGGCCCGGCCAAGCAGGCAGCCGGCGCACAGGCTTTGGACCGCTTCCGGTTCCAGGGCGGCACCGCAGGCGGCGCAGCTCCCCGTCCGGACCGCCGTGGGGCCGTGAATCGGCTCAACGTTCATCACTGGCTGGGGTAAGAAGCATTTCGCCGGCGGAGTTTCGGGAATTCGTCCGGCGCTAGGCCGAGAGGGCGGCGAACAGGTGCCGGATCTCCCCGTCCACTTCGGCCGGGGAACCGACCGTGTGCTCGATCTCCCGGCGCAACAGTTGCCCATAACGCCGCCGCAGCCGGTGGATGGCGGACTTCACCGCGGGCACGGACAGTTCCAGCTGCGCCGCCAACGCCGCGTAGGAATCGTCGGCCGGTTCGCCGGCCAGAAAGACCCGGAGGACGGCAAACCGGGCGGCGCTGCCCTCGTGGGCGGATTCCGCCTGCAATTGCTCCATCACCCCGGCGACGAGCGCGCGCGCCCATTGGCGGTCAAACAGCACCTCGGGCGGGGCGGACGTGACGGGTTCGATCTGGTAACGCGCTTCCGGTTCCAGGGCGTCGAGCGAGATGATTGTCCGGCCGCCGCCGCGCTTCAGCCGGCCGGCCCGGTCCCGTTCGTTGGCGAGGAAGTGCTGCAGCGCCGTGAGCAGGAAGGTCCGGAACCGGCCTTTCTCGGGGCTCACCCCGGCGAGGCTGTCCGCGGCGAGCAGGCTGGCGAAGAAATCCTGGGTGAGATCCTCCGCCTGCTCCGGCCCGAGCCCCCGCCGGCGGGCGTAGGCGTAGAGCGGATACCAGTAGCGCCGGCAGAGCGTTTCCAAGGCCGAGTGACCGGACGGCGAGGCAACGCCCGCCTCCAGCACCAGCGACCAGTGCGTGGTGCGGAAATCGCGGGCCGGCGGCTCAGGCCGGGGTTCGGGCGGCGTCACAGTGCGACCCTATCCGCCCCGCCCGCGGTGGACAGCGCGAATCTGGCCCCCCGGTTCCGCGAGCCACGGCTTCCTTCACTTGCGCCGGACCGGCACCCTGCGGCCATGTCACAGGGCAAAATCCTTGTCATCCGCGGCGGCGCGATCGGCGACTTCATCCTGACGTTGCCGGTGTTCGCCGCCTTGCGCCGGCAGTTCCCGGAAACGCGGCTGGAAGTGCTCGGCTATCCGCACATCGCCTCGCTCGCGGCGGCCGGCGGGCTGGTGGATGCGGTCAAACCGATCGAATCCCGTCCCTTGGCGGGCTTTTTTGCCCGCGGCGGCGATCTGGATTTCGAACTGTCGTCCTACTTCGCCGGCTGCAACGTGATCTTCTCCTACCTGTTCGACCCGGACGAAATCTTCCGCGACAACCTCGCGCGGATCACCAAGGCCCAGGTCATTCAGGGCATCCATCGTCCTTCGGAAACCCGGGCGATGCATGCGGCCGAACAACTGCTCGAACCCCTCCAACGGCTGGCCATCTTCGAGGCCGATCAGCGGCCCATCCTGAAGCTGACATCCGTGGTCGCCCCTGAGACACGGCGTGCACTGGCCGTGCATCCGGGCTCCGGCAGTGAACGGAAGAACTGGCCCGAAACCGCTTGGCGAGAACTGCTCCGCGAACTCCGCCAGCACAGCCGGCAGCCGCTGCTGCTGGTCGGGGGCGAGGCCGAAGGGGACCGTCTCACTCGGCTCGCTGCGGAATGCGCTGACGTTGAGGTGGCCAAGGGACTTCCCCTGCCGCAACTGGCTGAACGCCTGAGCGGCTGTGCCGGCTTCGTCGGACACGACTCCGGAATCTCCCACTTGGCGGCCGCCTTGGGTTTGCCCGGACTCGTGCTATGGGGGCCAACCAATCCGACGGTGTGGCGACCGCACAGCGATCGCTTCCGGCTGTTGGCCGCGGAAAACGGCCTCGCCAACCTCGCTGTGGAAACGGTCCTCGCCGAGACCCTCCGCCTGCTGGCCGAAAGCGACCGCGGTCAGACCAGTTCGACGTAGGTATCCTGATTGGGCAGATCGCCCTGAAGCCGGCGGCGGTAAACGTGTCCGTCGTTGTGCAGGATGCCGGCGGTGCGTTCCGTCTTCATGAACTGGCCAGCCCAGCCCCGTGATTCTTCCCAGTTCAGAACGTCGGGCATCTGTTCGCCGTTGCCCTGCGCGTAGAGCTCATGGTCGAAGGACTCCCGCTCGTGGATCTGGCCGTCGTGGAGGTGCAACGTCGGAAAGAAGAGCTTGGAAACGTCCGCCCGCGGAAACGCAAAGCACATGGGATGCACGTGCTGCTTTCCCGCCTTCAGCTTGAAGACGGCGAAACCCATGCGGTCGTAGCCCGGGAGTTTTCGCCAGATTCCGGCATCAATCCGGAATCGCGCGTCCAAGCGGTCGAAATCCGGCAAGGCCAGCACAAAGGAGGCCTCGAACGCGCCCACGGAGACCACCTCCAACTTCGCTTTCCGACCGGGCGATGAATTGGCCAGGGCCAGCGCGGCCGGCGGCGGCGGCACGGGGAATCCGCGGTCCAGGTCGGCGAAGAACTCCGGATAGGCTTCCAGGTTGATGAACTTGAATTCCTTGGGGTCGCCGCCGGCCTTCACCGGCACCGGCAGGATCATGGCCAGCGGCTCGGCGGCGGTCAGCTCCATCGCATAGACGACCACCTGCCGGCCGGCGTAGGTGGGGCGGGCGAAAATGCGGGTGCGGGCGACGCGTTGGACCGGACGGGAGAAGCAGCACATGGCGGGATTCGGCTGGCGTGTTCCTACGCCAACCGCGTCCCCAGGCAAGCCCCCTTGGCCGGACTTACTTCTTGTCCTTCTTCGGAGCGGGCTTGCCCAGGTCGGCCGGATCCTTGCTGGGCAGCGATCCGAGCACCTTGTCGAGCTGCTCTTCGGAGAGCGACTTGGGCTTCAGCATCGCATTTGCCCGCTCTTCCGCGGTCAGGGCCGCCAACTGGCTGGCCGCCGGAATCACGTGCGGCGTCAGGAAGATCATCAGCTCGGTCTTGGAGTTGCTCTTCTGCTTGCGCTTGAAAAGGTTGCCGAGGCCCGGGATGTCGCCCAGCAGCGGGATTTTGCTCTCGGAGATGTTCTGCTGCGTCTGCATCAGGCCGCCGATCACCACCGTCTGGCCATCGGGCACGACCACCACGGTGTCCGCCACGCGGGAATTGATGACCGGCGCGGAGGCATCGCGGGAAATCGGCACCCAGATCGACCGGTCGGCCAGGGCGGAGGTCTCCGGCGAGACGATCATCTCCACCATGCCGTCCGCGGAGATGAACGGCGTGACGCGGAGGATGATGCCGACGTTCTGGTAGGTGACGTTGTTGATCTGCCCCGTGATGTTGTTGAACGTCGTGCTGGACACCACCGGCACCTGCTGGCCGAGGCTGATGGTGGCCGGCTGATTGTTGCGGGCGAGAATGGACGGCCGGGACAGGATCTCCGCGTTGCCGGCCTGGGCGATCGCCCGGAGGGTGACTTCGTAGTCGGTGCCCAGCATCTGGTAGAGGCCCGCGCCCGGCGGCGTGGTGCCGAAGCCGGTGACGTTCTGGCCGATGCTGTTGAGCGCCCCGTTGGTCGCGGCCTGGTTGATCGCGGACTGGCCGAAGGCGTTGGCGAACTTGCCCGTGCCCACGTCACCGATTTTCTGCGAACGGCCGCCCTCGACACCGAAGTCGAGCGCGTCGTTGTGGGTCACTTCGAGGAAGACCACCTTGATGAGCACCTGGGGCCGCGGCTGGTCGAGGCTCTGGATGACATCCTTGATCTGAAGATTGGTGTCATCGTCCGTCACCACGACAATCTTGCGGGTCTCCGGATCCACCGAAATGACGGCGTCGCCGACCTGGGTGTTGCTCGGGTATTCACGGGAGGTGCCGGTGGAACCCGTCCGCCGGGCCCCGGTGTTGCCCTGGCCTTGGAACTGGGCGAAAGCCGGAGCGGCGAGCAGGCCGCTGAGGAGCAGACCGGCGAGGAGCCGGGGTGCTGGATGGGAAATGGAAGTCATCATGCGAAAGGAGAAAGGGAGTTTCAGCGTCCACCCTGACCGAACCCGCCACCCGCGCCGCCCTGGCCAAAGCCGCCGGTGTTGCGGTTCTGGTTCTGGTTGTTCTGGTTCTGCCGGGTCGTCAGGGCGCTGCCCTGGTTCTGGTTGTTGCGCGTCGTATTGCGGTTCTGCGTGTTCTGGTTCTCGAACAGCGACCGCAACACCTGCTCGACTTCCGTCGGATCAGCGTTGTCGAGTTCATACACGAAGACTTTCTGCTTCTTGGCCGGATTGGAATCCAACTGGTCCACCATCTGCGCGATCTGTCCCATCAGGTCCCGGGCCGCTTTCACGATGACCGAGCCGGTGCGCTGGTCCGGCACCGCTAGCACCTTGCCCTTCTTTTTGGCGAGATCGCTGTCGCCGCCGGCGTTGTTGTTGCCGCCGCCGCGCCCACCGAAACCACCAAAGGGACCGCCACCAAACCGGACCTGGTTGCCGCCGCTGCCGGTCTGCTGGGTTTCGTCGGGAAACAGGCTGGTCAGGAGCTCGGCCATTTCCACCGGATCGGCGTATCTCAGCCGGAAGGCCCGGACTTCGGTGATGTCCTCAACGTTCTTGTCCACGCTCTTCACCAGCTCGGCGATGGCGGGAAGCACGTCCTCGGGAGCATTCACCACCAGCGAATTACTGTGTTCGTCCGCGACCGCAGTCACCCGCGAAGCCGCGGCCCGGTTGCCACCACCGCTACCACCACCGGCGGCGCCGCCGCCAGCACCGCCACCGCGGCCACCGAAGCCGGGAAAACCGCCACCACCGGGAAAGCCAGGGAAGCCGCCACCACCGCCCCGGTTGTTGTTGCCACCGCCAGCAGAGGTGGCCTGAGCGGCGAACAGTTCCTTCACCAAGGTCGCCAAATCTTTCGCATCGGCATAACGCAGAGGAAATACCCGCAATGTCGAGGAACCGGCCAAAGACGTGTCGAGCGCACTGATGATTTCGGTCATCCGGCGGATGTTGGTCTGGGTGTCCGTCAGGATCAGGGCGTTGCCGGCCTCGTTGGCCGCCAGTTCCGCCCCCGTGGGCAGCAGCGGGGTGAGGTTCTGCACCAACTGCGCCGCGCTGATGTAGGTGATGGGGATGATCTGCGTCACCACCTCGTCGTCCTTGGGGATCGTGTCCGGCTCGGCGCCGCGCTTGACCGGGATGTCACGCCGCTTCACGTCATCCTTCCGCACGATCGTCAGGGTGCGGCCGTTTCGCAGGGCCGTGAGGCCGTTCTTATTCAGTGCGGACGTGAGGATGCCTAGGGCTTCGTCCTGGGTGACCGGCTGGTTGCTCCACACGTCGATCTTCCCGCGGACCTCCGTCTCGGGAACGATGATGAACCCGGCGGCCTCGCTCAGGTAGTTGAGCACCATCTCCAGCGGCGCGTTGCGGAAATTCAGGCGCAGCTGCTTGTTCGGGTCCACTGTCTCGACGGCCGCCGGCGCGGAATCAGTGGCGGCAGCCACGGGTTTGGCGGACTCAACCGGGTTGGCGGCGGACGACGAATCCTGCGCTCGCAGGGTCGTGACCGTGCCGAAGCCCAACATGAGGCCGAGCAGGGCCGGAACAATCTTACTGGTTTTCATTCTTCTCCTCCTGTGCGCGTTTCTGAAGCAACCGTTTCAAAACATCACTGACTTCGCCGCCGGAATCCCCTCCGGATGAATCCGCCGAACCACTGCCAGTCGCGGACGCCGCGACCGCGTGGGATACACCCGAGCTCGACACCTCCCATGGACCCTCATCCTCGCGTCGCACGGTGCCGCCCACGTTCAGCTTGAACTTCTTGCCGTCGGCCTCGAGTTCGACCTGTTCGGCAGTGATCGCCACCACCTTGTGACCGGCGATGGACTCACCCAGTTTCAGGGCGCGACGGAACGAGCCGCTGCTGCCGTCGAAGAACACCGTGTCGCCCTTCGCGTAGGTCATGGTTCCGACCACGGTGAACGACTCCACCTGCGGCACCCGCGGGCGTTCCCCGGAACGGGCGGTGCGGGCGCTGCGGCCGGAGTTGAAGATGTTCCGGTCGGCGATCTTGCGGAAGGCGCTGAAGTCGAGCGAGCTTGGCCCGGAATCGGTTTCGGCCGGGGCGGACTTGGCAGCGGCATCCGGGGCAGCCGGCACCGAGTTGGTCGCGGACGCCACGGGTGCATTGGTGCCGGCCCGCTTTTCCCCGGTCGCCTCGGCAGCCCGCACCGGTGACCACAGCAGGGCCAGTCCAAGCATTCCGCCGGCCCACAACGTGGCGGCACAGTTGGCAGGTTTCCGGTTCATCGTTTTTCGGTGCTCAGGACGAGGCCGCTAACTTGAAGACCCAGAGTCAGTTGGCCGCCCGTGCTGTCGCGGGAGCCAATCTCCACCGAATCCACCTTGAGCGCGAGCGGATCGGCCTCCACCTCGTAGAGAAAGCGGGTAAGGGTCGAAAGGCTGCCCGCCGCATCCACCCGGCATTCCAGGACCATGAAGTCGTCCGCCGTCCGTTTCCACTGCGGCTTGATCGAGGTGACGCTGACGCGGCTGTCGCGGGACCAGCCGTCGAACGCACCGAGCACACGCCCTTCGGCAACCGACACCTCGGCGGGCAGCGTGTTCGTCTGCATGACCTTCCACCGGTCCCGCAGGCTGCGCTCCCGGGTGAGCAACTGCTGGCCGTCGGCAACCTTCTTGCGCAAATCGGCAATGGCCTTGGTGCGGCCGTTCCAGCTCGCGATGAGGGGGCTGATGACGAGGTTGTCGGCCGCCCAGATGCCCACCACACCGAGGGCCAGGGCCATCAGCAGTTGCTGGCGGTTCTTGGGATCAAAACTGAGGTTCATCGCGCGACGCCTCCGGTCCAGTGGAAGTTGAAGGTAAACTGCAAGGGGGATTTGCCGCGGAGTTGGTCCACTTGGACATTGGCGACATCCTGGGAAGCGCGCAGCCGGTCAAGGGTCTTGAGCAGCGCCGTGTTGTCGCTGGCGGTGCCGGTGCAGATCACCGCGCCATCGTCCCGTAGTTCGATCGTCTTCGCGGTCACATCACCGTTCTCGGGAAAGGCTTCAGTCAGCCGCCGCAGGATGCTGAGGCTGCGGATGGAATCGTCATACCAAGGCCGGAACCGCCGAATCTGTTGCTGGAGGTTCTCCAGTTCCCGGACCTTGGCGGACATTCCGTTCCACTCCGAACGCAGCCGCAGGAGCTGCACCTGCTGGAACAGGAAGGCGAGCAGCGTCAGGGCAACCAGCCCGCCCGCCACTTTGCCCGCGAGCACAAGTTTCCCGCCGGAATGTTTGCCCGCGAACTGCTGCCACGCCGAAACCCGCGGCGGCAGGAACTCGAGTCCGGCGGCGGTGCCGGCCAGGAACCGCACGGCGG
>OFDN01002180.1_pt1 | contig 11188 bp, 10 predicted proteins | sample 1520971 | NCBI WGS metagenome assembly OFDN01 (sample SAMEA94257418, study PRJEB24077) | hot springs metagenome | biome: Aquatic biome; feature: Geographical feature; material: Water | place: India | collected 2012-06-12 | depth 5 m | reverse complement strand
GACGCCGGCGGGCGCAGCAGCACGAAGCGCTGGTACACGAAGCCGATGCCGAGCAGCGCCGCCCCCAGCCCGATGAAGGAGACCGCCCGCCACAGCCCGGTCAAGGCCGCCATGTCGATCAGGAAGACCTTGGCGACGCTGACCAGGATGACCAGAAGCGACGCGTAGCGCAGCACGAGGCTGCCGCGCAGCAGGCCCGCCGCCAGCAGCGCCACCCCGAACAGCAGCCACGCGACGGAGTAGGCGTACAGCTCGGCGTCCGTGCCGGAGCCGCTGTCGAGACGGCTGCCGTGGAAGGCGTGGCGTACGGTCAGCGAGAGCCACAGCCACGCCAGCCCCAGCGCCGCCGCTCCCGCCCAGCGCGGAAGCCGCAGCGCGCCCAGCCGGCGGGCGACGACGGCGAAGCCGGCGGCCAGCACCGCCGGCACGGCGTAGGCCAGCGTCACCAGATTGACCAGGAACAGCTCGCCCACCGGGTCGCCGGTCAGCAGCGGGTTCAACGCCACCACCGCCCCGAACAGCACCTGCACGGTGGCCATGGTGCCGAGCAGTCGCCAGCCCCAGCGTACGGTCGGCACCGACTGGTCGCCGCGCGCGTACAGGAACAGAGCCATGCCCAGCCACCACGCGCTGTTCAGCCCCGCCTCCAGCAGGTCGTAGCCCGGCCGGTCCAACGGGCCGCCGTGGGCCAGCATGCGGATCTGCAGGCTGACCACCACCACCGCGAAGCTGAGCGCGCCCGCCTCCAGCACCGAGCGCAGCCAGGGGCCGGCGTCCGCCCCGAACCCGCGCCGCGCCGCCAGGAAGGCCAGCGCCGCCAGCCCGTAGCCGGGCCAGATCCAGAAGCCGCCGAGCGGTCCGCCGTCGTGATAGGTCAGCACCAGCGGGTTCAGCGACAGCCGCACCACCACGGCCACCGCCAGCCCCAGCGACACCCAGCGCAGACCGCGCACCGGCACATGCCGGTGCACATAGGACGCACCGGCCACCGTCACCGCCAGCGCGGTGCTGAGCCACGCGTCGCGCAGCAGGAAGACCGCGCCGACGGAGACGGCGGCCAGCGCCCCGGTCGCCTGCGCGGCCAGCAGCCCGGCCCACGGCGCGTGCTCGCGGTGGCGGCCGGCCACGGTCGCCAAGGCCACATGCAACGCCGCCGCTCCCAGCGCCAGCGCCGTCCAGGCGACGTCCGTGTCGCCGTTCGTCTCCATCCCGTAATCGGCGATCAGAAGCAGCAGCGGACCCGCCGTGCCCACGAATCCGAACCAGCCCGCCCGGTCGCTGCCATGGGCCAGCACGAAGCCGCCCACGATCAGGGCCATGGCCGCTCCCGCCGCGTAGAGGATGAGGTTGGGATCGCCATCAAACAGCAGGGAAGCGAATATGGCCAGCAGCACGGCCGCCACCGCCCCGCCGGTGTGGCGGACGCTGGCCCGGTCGTCGACCAGCAGCGCCGCGCCCAGGCCGGCGGCCAGCGCCACCGCCAGCAACCCGTCGTCCCGGCCGAAGAGCAGCGCCACCCCGCCCGCCAGGGTCAGCGCCGACAGCCCCAACCCGGTCACGTCCACCCAGCGGCCGACCCAGCCCCCCGTTCCGGAATCGTGCCGGCGCAGGCCCAGCGCCAGGGCGGTCGATCCCAGCAGCAGGTAGGCCCCGCTCCAGGGAGACGCATCGCCCGACACCTCGATCAGCCAGAGCACCAGCCAGACGACCGCACCGCCATGCGCCAGCAGCACCGCCCAGGACCAGCCGCGCCAGCGCGCCACCAGCCCGGCCACCGCGGTGATCGCGCTCAGATAGAGGAAAAGCCCGGTGACGTTGCCGGAGTCGCCGCCCACGACCGCCGGCACGGCCAGGGCGCCGGCGATGCCCAGCGCGGCCACCGGCGCGCCGTGCAGCAGCCCCAGCCCGACCGCCACCAGCGACACCAGCGCCAGCCCGACGAAGGCGGAGAATTGCGCGATCAGCCCATACAGCCCGTGTGCGGCGAAGACGGCGGCGTAGGCCACGGCGATGCCGGCCCCGGCGGCGCTCGGCGCCAGATGGTCGGCCCCCAAGGGCCCGATGCCTTGCGCCGGCATCCGGCGGCGCAACCGTTCCGCCACCCCGACCAGCCCCACCGCAAGCGCCAACCCCAGAAGGATGCGCAGCGACGGCGACAGAAAGCCCGTTTCGATGGACACCTGGACCAGGAAGGCGCCGCCCAGGGCCAGCGCCACGCCGCCGATCCAGATCAGCCAGCGCCCGGTCAGGCGGGACTCCAGCCCCTGTTGCGGTTCCGGCGGCGCGGTTTCACTGGCCAGTACAGGATCGGGTGCGATCGGCTCCATCTCCGGAACGGACTCGACGGCCTCGGGCGCCAGCGGTTCCGGTTCGATGGTCGGGTCGGGGGCGGTCCGGGGGCGCGGTCCGGCGGCCAGCGCCGTCTGCAAATCCGCGACCGTGCGCTCCAGCGCGTCGATCCGGCTCCGCTGCCCCCGCACCTGGAAAAAGGCCGCCAGCCCCAGGAAGGGCAGCACCGCGTACCCCAGCCCCAGGAGCACGAGGAAAATCTCTTCGTCCATCATACACGCCGCCCCCGAGACCGGCGGCATCACACGGCCCGCCGGTTCCCGGATGAGGCGGCCACAGGAAACGCGCGACCGTCAAGGCATCCTTGCGGGGGCGCCGGGCACCCGGGCGGAGCGCCCCGGCCGCGCGCGTCCGCCCCCGCCCGGGCCGGGCCGCGTCAGACGGTCAGGCGGTCGCGATGGCGCGCCAGCACGTCCTCCGGCACCAGCCCCCGGCCCACCAGCTCGTCCACCGACCGGAACGGCCGCGCCGCCAGGATGCGCTTCGCCCGCGCCTTGCCGATGTGCTTCAGCCCGGTCAGCTCGTGGTGCGACGCCTTGTTGATGTTGACGGCGTCGGACGACGGCAGAACGGCGGACCCGAGCCGCTTCGCCTTCACGGCAAGCGCCTTCGCCGAATCCCGGCCACGCCGGGTTCCCAGCGCGCCATAGGCGACCGCGGCCCCGATGGCGCCCACGGCAGCGGCGGCGATGCCGCCGACGACGGACTTCTTGTCCAGATCCATGCAAATCCCTCCTCGTTTCAGGCGGGTTTGAAACGCCGTCGAAAGGGGGAGGGTTCCGGGACGGCACCAGCACCTCAGCCGGTCGGGGAGGGGCGCGGCGAGATTCGCGCGGTATTACAGTGGCATGCCCCGCCCCGAAAACGTTTCGGACCCGGCACCATCCATCCCCTATGATCAGAGGGAAAGCGGCGGCTCGGTGTCGCACTCCAAAGCGGCCTGCAAGGCACGGTAGAGCTGGTCGAGGTCCTCGTCCACGACCTCCCAAACGCGACGGATGTTTGTCCGAAAATATTCATGAATGATGCGGTCGCGCATTCCGGCAACGGCTCGCCAGGGGATGCCCGGATGCGCGGATTTGACATCCGATCCAAGCGCCTTTGCGGCTTCACCGATGATGCCGAGCGAAAAGAGGACCGATCGGATCACGACAGGGCTACGGCTGAACGCATCAAACCCCATCCCGGCGGTGTCAGCCCGGATGTCGGCGATCGCGGCAAGAATGTCCCGAATACGCTCGCGGTCGCTGCGCGCCATCAGAAAACCAGCGCCTTCTGATGCTCGAACGTCGCGCGCACGCCAGGTCGGAATGCATCGATCTCGCCGAGATCGACAGGTCGTCCCAACCGGTCTTCCAACAGAAGCCGTGTATCCTCCAGCCGGATCAGCGAAAAGGAGCGGCCCGGTTCGATTTCCACCGCGATGTCCACGTCACTGTCGGCGCCGTCGCTGCCGCGCGCCACAGACCCGAAGACAAAGAGATGGCGTATTCCACGCCGGCGAAGTTCCGGCTCTTCCGCTCTGATCCGCCGCACGACGTCGTCGAGCGCGCTCGACATGTCATTGTCTCCGGCCTATACGCGGGCCCCTGCGTCTGTCTCAGGCAAACCCGGAAGAGTGCGAACTACCGAATGGACCCACCCGGCGACGCTGGACCGATGAACGAAACTGGCGGATGGGGGGAGATTCGAACTCCCGGTACCCTTGCGGGTACGCCGCATTTCGAGTGCGGTGCATTCAACCACTCTGCCACCCATCCGTGGCCCCGCTGTGCGGAGCGGCGCGCACCCTAACCGAAAGGATCCGGGGGTGCAAGCCCGCTCTTCGCGGGAAATTCACCCGGGATCCGGCCGCAAGCCTGTTGACTCCCGCAGGACCTTGCGTATAACTCTCCGCTCTCACGAACGGGCGTGCACCTGGAACGGTGGGCGGTGGCCCGCGGTTTGTTTTTGCCCAGCGGCTTGGTTTGACATAGGCAGTGACCAACATGTTTGCAGTGATCCGCACCGGCGGCAAGCAGTACAAGGTCGCCAACGGCGACGTGATCCGCGTCGAGAAGCTCGAGGGCGACGCCGGCGCGTCGATCACTCTGGACGACGTCCTGATGGTCAGCGATGGCGGCTCCACCACCATCGGCAGCCCGACCGTGGCGGGCGCTTCGGTCACGGCCGAGGTCGTGGCCCAGGACCGCGGCCCGAAGATCATCGTCTTCAAGAAGAAGCGGCGCCAGAACTACCGCCGCAAGAACGGCCACCGTCAGGACCTGACGGTGCTCCGCATCACCGGGATTTCCGGCGCCGCCTGACCGGGCCCGCCGCACAGCGTTTCCAGGAGTAGCGAACCATGGCACACAAAAAGGCAGGCGGCTCGTCGCGCAACGGCCGCGACAGCGCGGGCCGTCGTCTCGGTCTGAAGCGTTCCGGCGGCCAGGCGGTCCTCGCCGGCAACATCCTCGTCCGGCAGCGCGGCACCACCTTCCATCCCGGCGCCAACGTCGGCATGGGCCGCGATCACACGCTCTTCGCGCTGATCGACGGGCGCATGGGCTTCAAGCACAGCTCGGGCGGCCGCACCTATGTGACCGTGGAGCCGGTGGCTCCGGCCGTCGCCGCCGAGTGACGCCGGTCAGGCCAGCCGCATTTCTTCCAGGAAATCGGGGGGACCGGGTGACCGGCCCCCCGATTTCCGTTTGTGGACCGTTTTCCGTCTCTGGGCTGGTGTTCCGGTCATGAAGTTCCTCGATCAGGCCAAGGTCTTCCTCAAGAGCGGCGACGGCGGCAACGGCGCCGTCGCCTTCCGCCGCGAGAAGTACATCGAGTTCGGCGGGCCGGACGGCGGCAACGGCGGCAAGGGCGGCGACGTGGTGGTCGAGGCGGTGAACGGCCTCAACACCCTCATCGACTACCGCTACAAGACGCATTTCAAGGCCGAGCGCGGCCAGCAGGGCATGGGCCGCGACCGCAGCGGCGCCCGCGGCGCGGATCTGGTGCTGCGCGTGCCCGTCGGGACCCAGCTCCTGGACGAAGACCAGGAGACGGTGCTGGCCGACATGACCGAGCCGGGGCAGCGGGTCGTGCTGATGAAGGGTGGCGACGGCGGCTTCGGCAACGCCTATTACAAGACCGCCACCAACCGCGCCCCGCGCAAGGCCCAGCCCGGCTGGCCGGGCGAGGAGCGCTGGGTGTGGCTGCGGCTGAAGCTGATCGCCGACGCCGGGCTGGTCGGGCTGCCCAACGCCGGCAAGTCCACCTTCCTGGCGGCCACCACCGCCGCCCGGCCGAAGATCGCCGATTACCCCTTCACCACCCTCACCCCCAATCTGGGCGTCGTGCGGGTCGGCGAGGAGGAGTTCGTGATGGCCGACATCCCCGGCCTGATCGAAGGCGCGCACGAGGGGCACGGGCTGGGCGACCGTTTCCTGGGCCATGTCGAGCGCACCCGCATCCTGCTGCACCTGATCGACGGCACCGCCGAGGACGTCGTCGAGTCCTACCGCGTCGTCCGCAACGAGCTGGCCGCCTATGGCGAGCATCTGGCGGCCAAGGCGGAGATCATCGGGCTGAACAAGTGCGATTCGCTGACGCCGGAGGAGATGGGCGAGAAGCAGTCGGCGCTGCAGTCCGCGTCCGGAGCCGAGGTGATGATCCTCAGCGGGGCCACCGGCCAGGGCGTGCAGGCCGTGCTCTACCGCCTGCTCCAGGAGATCAAGCGCGCCAAGGCCGAGGATCCCGACGTGGTGCGCCCGCCGGCCACCAAGACCATGGCCCCGGACATGCCCGCCTACAAGACCAAGCTCGGGCCCGAGTCGCGCGCCACGGACGACGACGAGTGGGACGGCGTGTCGGACGAGGCGGACGAGGAGCCGCTTTCCGACGAGGACGCGGAGGATCCGGAAGGGGACGCGTTGGACGGCGACGAGTCGGACGATGACGCGCTCGACGACAACGAAACGGGCGATGACGAACCGGGCGATGACGAGCCGGAGACCGACGGCGGGGATGGGGACGAGGACGATGGACGCGACAGCCATGGCCGTTGAGGCCGCCCCCACCCTGCTCGACGCCCGCCGGCTGGTGGTCAAGATCGGCTCGGCCCTGCTGGTCGATGGCGCGACCGGCCAGGTCCGCCGCGACTGGCTGGACGCGCTGGCCGACGACGTGGCGGCCATCCGCGCCCGCGGGACCGAGGTGGTGATCGTCACCTCCGGCGCCGTCGCCGTCGGGCGCGAGCATCTGGGCCTGACCGGCCGGCCGCTGCGGCTGGAGGAGAAGCAGGCGGCGGCGGCCACCGGCCAGATCCGCCTCGCCCACGCCTATCTGGAGACGCTGGCCCGCCACGACATCACGGTGGCCCAGGTGCTGGTCACGCTGGAGGACACCGAGGAGCGGCGCCGCCACCTGAACGCCCGCGCCACCATCGACACGCTGCTCAAGCTGGGCGCCGTTCCCGTCATCAACGAGAACGACACGGTCGCCACCGCCGAGATCCGCTTCGGCGACAACGACCGGCTGGCCGCCCGCGTGGCGCAGATGATCACCGCCGACACGCTGGTTCTGCTGTCGGACATCGACGGGCTCTACACCGCCGACCCGCGCAAGGACCCGGACGCCCGCCACATCCCGGTGGTGGAGGCGCTGACCGCCGAGATCGAGGGCATGGCCGGCGAGCCGCCGCCCGGCTACAGCTCCGGCGGCATGGTCACCAAGATCGCCGCCGCCCGCGTCGCCATGGGGGCCGGCTGCCGCATGGTCATCGCCAAGGGCAAGCGCATGAACCCGCTGGCCGCGCTGGAGCGCCGGCCGGAGGATGGCGGGGCGCCCTGCACCTGGTTCCTGGCACCCGCCGAGCCGCGCACCGCGCGCAAGGCCTGGATCGCCGGCCACCTGAACCCGGCCGGCTCGCTGACCGTGGACGACGGCGCGCTGGCGGCGCTCGCCAAGGGCGCCAGCCTGCTGCCCGCCGGGGTGCGCGCGGTGGAGGGCGGCTTCGACCGCGGCGACCTCGTCGCCATCCGCACCCCCGACGGCCGCGAGATCGCCCGTGGCCTCAGCGCCTACGACGCCGACAGCGCCCGGCGCATCATGGGCCGCAAGAGCCACGAGATCGAAACCGTGCTGGGCTACCGCGGCCGCGACGAGATGGTCCACCGCGACGACATGGTGGTGCGGTAAGGCCGGCCCTGTCCCGCCACCCTACCCCGCCGCCACCCGCGGCAGTTCCATCAGCACGCTGGTGCCGACGCCCGGTGTGCTGATGATGGTCACCTGCCCGCCCAGCGGGCCGTTGACCAGATTGAACACGATGTTGAGGCCGAGCCCCGGGCTGCCGGCGTGGCGGCGGGTGGTGAAGAAGGGTTCGAAGACCTTCGGCAGGTCGTCCATCGCAATGCCGACGCCATCGTCGGCGAAGCAGATGTGGATCTGGTCGATGTCGCGCGACACGGTGACCGAGACGCGGCCGCCCCTCTCGGCTCCGAATGCGTGCTGGAACGCGTTGGCGAGCAGGTTGGAGAGCACCTGGGACAGGGCGCCGGGGTGGCTGTCCATGCCGAGGCCCGGGGGACAGTTGATCTCCAGCGTCACCCCGTGCGCGTCGAGCGCGCCGCGGTTGGCGCCGGCGAACTCCTCGAGAAGCCGGTCGAGCGCGAAGACCCGGCGCCCGCCGTCGGCCTGGACGTTGCCCGTCTGCTTGAACACCTGGACCAGCCGCCCCGCCCGCTCCATCGCGTCGTGCACGATCCCCGCCGCCTCCTCCACCTCGCCCAGATAGGCGTCGAGTTCGGAGCGGCGGAAACCACCGCCGGGTGCCGTCAGCCGGGCGCGCAGCGCCGCCGTCCGGTCGCCAAGGAAGCTGGCCGAGGTCAGCGCGTTGCCGATGGGGGTGTTGACCTCGTGCGCGACGCCGGCCACGAGCTGCCCGAGGGCCGACAGCTTCTCCGCCTGCACCAGCCGGGCCTGGGTGCGTTCCAGCTCGGCCAGGGCGCGCTCGGCGGAGTCCTTGGCAGCGCGCAGCTCGGCCTCGGCGCGCTTGCGTTCGGTCACGTCGCGGATGATGGCCGTGAACAGCAGGCCTTCCGGCGACGGGGTGCGGGAGATGGTGATCTCCACCGGAATCTCCCGCCCGTCGCGGGCGAGGCCGTAGAGTTCCCCGCGGCGGGACAGGTTCAGCGACCCTTCCTCCGTCCGGGCGAAGGCAGCGACGTGATCACGGTGACGCTGCCGGAACCGTTCCGGGATCAGAACGTCGATGGGTCGGCCGAGCAGCAGCGACGCCGGCCAGCCGAACAACCGTTCCGCAGCCGGATTGACCAGCACGATCCGCTGGTCGGGGGTGAGCGCCACGATGGCGTCGTGCGCCAGCTCGATGATGCTCTTCACCCGCGCCCCGGCGAGCCGGGCGTACTCCTCGAACTGCTTGCGCAGGATGGCGTAGCGCAGCACCCGGTGCAGCACCCGTCCGTCCCCCTGCCCCTTGACCAGATAGTCCTGGGCGCCGCATTCCACCGCCAGCAGCGCGAAGTCCGGATCGTCCAGCCCGGTCAGGACGACGATCGGCAGATGCGGGGCGGCCCGGCTCATTCGCTTGATCGTTTCGATACCGACACTGTCCGGCAGCGACAAATCGAGAAGGATCACGTCGCAGCCGTGCGTGTCGAGCCACGCCACGGCGTCGGCCAGGCAACGGACATGCTCGATGGGGCTGGCATCATCCGCCATCCGGAAGAATTCCCGCACGAGGCGGGCGTCGGCAACGTCGTCCTCCACCATCAGGACACGGATGACGTCGTCGCGCATGGTGAGGATCCGACCGGCACGGGAAGAAGGCGCCGCAGGGGCGAACGGTTATCCCTGCGTGCATGGATGCCGCCGATACTACCGCAATCGTGTTACAGTGGCGACATGCATCCGCCACGCGCAGGGCCGCCGCCCGCTGGGGCGGGTTGCCGCGGGGGCGGGCAGCGGCTATGTGGAGCCCGATTCCATCATCGAACGACCGGTCATGACCCATCGCCCGCCCATCCGCGCCGTCCTGTGGGACATCGACGGGACGCTGCTGGACAGCGAGCCGCACCACCACAGCGCCACGCTCGCCGTCTGCCGCAGCCACGGCTACGAGTTGTCGGCCGAGGACGGTGCCCGCTTCCTCGGCTGCGGCTTTCCCGAATTCTACGCCTCGCTCGACGCGCGCAGCCCCATGCCGGTGCCCTTCCGCGCCTGGGTGGACGCGATCACCGACCGCTATCTGGAGGGAATTGCCGGCGTCACCCCGCGCGAGGGCGCCTACGCCCTGGTCGCCGCCTTCGCCGGGCTGGGGCTTCGCCAGGCCTGCGTGTCCAACAGCGGGCGGCGCGTGGTCGAGGCGAACCTGCGCGCCATCGCCCTGCCGCATCTGGAGTTCGCCGTCAGCCGCGACGACGTGAGCAACGGCAAGCCCGACCCGGAGGGCTACCGGCTGGCCGCCCACCGGCTGGGCGTGCCGCCGGAGGCCTGCGCGGCCATCGAGGACAGCCCTACGGGTGCGCGGGCGGCCAAGGCCGCCGGCATGCTGACCATCGCCTGGCCGCAGCACCCGCAACTCGTCTTCGACGCGGTGGACCACCGTGTCGACCACCTGCACGAGGTGGACTGGCACGGGCTGTGCGGCAACAGGGCCTGAGCGCTCGGGCTCAGTGCTGCGCCGGCAGGGTGCGGAGGTAGGCGACCAGCGCGTCCTGCTCCTCCCCCGACAGGGTCCGGTAGTAACCGAACGCCATCGGCGGCATGAGGTGCGTCCCGTCGGCGCTGACGCCGGTGGTGATGGCGCGCTTGATCTGGTCGTCGGTCCAGGCGCCGATGCCGTGCTGCCGGTCCTGTGTGATGTTGCGGGCGACGGTCACTCCCCACGGCCCGGTGAAGGACTGGCCGCCGGCACCAAGCTTGCTCATGTCGCGCGCGCCGCCGGCCTTCATCGGCGTGTGGCATTCCATACAGTGGCCGACCGGGCCGGCGAGATAGGCGCCGTAGGCCACCTTGTCCGTGCGCGGAACGTCCGGCACCGACCCCACCGGCGGGCCCCAGGCCGGCGGCAGCGGGAACTTGAATTCCGACGGCGACACCTTGTTGCGCACCGGCGTCAGCGAGCGCAGATAGGCGACGATCGCGCGGGCGTCCGCGTCGGAGATGCCGCGGTAGAACTCGAACGGCATCGGCGGGCCAATGGTGCTGCCGTCCGGGCGCTTGCCCTCGCGCATGGCGGTGATGATCTGCTCGTCGGTCCAGCGGCCGATGCCGGTCTCCGGATCGGGGGTGAGGTTGGCGGCGTAGGCGGTGAACATGGTGTCGGCGATCGGCATGCCGCCGGCCATCTCCATGCCGGGAGTCGGGCCGTTCGGCCCCTGCGGCGTGTGGCAGTTGCCGCAGGCCGCGATGCCGTTGACCAGCGCCCGCCCGCGCTCCAGCGGCGTTTCGGCCGTCGCCGTACCGGCGCTCAACACACCCATCGCCAGCGACACGGCCACAGCCAGCGCCGACACTCCCACCGACCCGCGCATCATCGTCCCATTCCCCGCATGTGCGACATTTGGGCGCATGCTGGGGCGGCAATGTTACGGTGCCAAGCGATTTGTGGTTACACATACAAAATCCGCGCAACAGTCCGGCAACCCGCGGTCGGCCTTCCCCGTTCGGCGCCGTTTCGCTACAGTCGCCGTCCTTCGTTTCCGGAGAGACCGCGATGTCCGCCCTGCCCGTCACCACCGACGATTTGTCCGCCACGATGCATCGGCTCGGCGCCCGCGCCCGCGAGGCCGCCGCCGTGCTGGCGACGGTGCCGCCGGGACCGAAGGTGGAGGCGCTGCGC
>OFDN01002179.1_pt1 | contig 11189 bp, 9 predicted proteins | sample 1520971 | NCBI WGS metagenome assembly OFDN01 (sample SAMEA94257418, study PRJEB24077) | hot springs metagenome | biome: Aquatic biome; feature: Geographical feature; material: Water | place: India | collected 2012-06-12 | depth 5 m | reverse complement strand
GCATGTTGCGACGGTGCGCTTCGATTCCCATCAATATCCCTTCGGCTTGTACTGACTGTGTTAACTGGGAGTAAAATGCGAAAGATGAATTGTAAAGTGTCGAATCGAATTGATTATTTTTTATTAATTGATCTACATCAAACCAGCGGCGCATGTAGTCATTCATCAACTTATTTCCTCGTGGGTGCTTTTGATGGAGCACCATTCCTGGGTCGTTGATGTTAAGCGAATCTGTTGTAACAATCTCTTGAAGTACATTGAGGTTCGGATAGCTCTGCATTCCATATTCACTCATGAATCTCGGCACACGTTCATTCAATATCTCGAATGGTTCTTCGTCATGCCACAATCCCCAATAGTGCGAATCGCCTTCTGTGGTACTACGCTTATCGCCTCTTCCAAAGCGTGGACTACTTTCCCAATAATTTATTTGAGGATGATTTTTTAATACTGCATTAGGAAGGATTTCGTTGAATACATCGCTGTATGCCTTGGCCAATTTAGCTTTGTCTTTATCACTCAAACCCATTTGCCAACCCCATCGTTCCCAACCTTCTGCATTTTCATTATTTCCACACCACAAAGCAATGGACGGGTGGTTGCGTAAACGCTTGGTTTGATAATCTGCTTCCAGTTGTACGTTTTGAAGAAATGCTGGATCGCCTGGATACATGCTGCAAGCAAACATAAAGTCTTGCCACACCATCAAGCCTAGACTGTCGCATAATTCATAGAAATCTTCTCTTTCATAATAGCCACCGCCCCATACACGTAGCATATTGAAGTGGTTGCTTTGACATTGCCATAAAAGATTTGTATAGTCTTCTCTCGTTGCTACACCGGGAAGCATGGTGATGGGAATATAATTGGCTCCTTTCGCGAAAACGGGCTTGCCATTTAATTCGAAATAAAAAGTTTCTCCAATATCATCTTTATCTGTCACCAAACGAATGCTGCGTAAGCCAGTCTTGATATGCTTTTCAGATATTTTCTTGTCATTTACTGAAGCCTCTAAATGGAAGTCATATAAATATGGATCACCAAGATCATTACACCACCATAATTTCGGATTATTAATACTCAAAGGAATAATGAATTCATTGATTCCTTTCTCTAGTTTAAGCGTAACAATATTGGCTTCAAGAATATCTGTGTACTGAAGTTTAAGAGTGATAAATCCTTCCACGGTACTGTGGATGGTAGCACGTGCTTCAATCTCTGCTTTTTCTTTAGAAATAAATTTTTGGTTGATGTAAAAGTCAGTGATGTTCGCTTCGTTGTAAGCGATCCATTCTATTGGACCAGTAATTCCCATGGTGACCAATTTGGGTCCCCAGTCCCATCCATAGTGGTATTGCGGTTTGCGCGTTACTGCGCGCATGGCATCGCCGGGAAGGGGATGGCCGAGATTCTGAATTTTTTGTTTTCCTATCGTGAGTGGAGATTTAAATTCCACTCGCATCTTGTTCTTCTCTTTTTTGAGAAATGGTTTGATGTCTACTTCATAAGCGCGGAAAGCATTGTCAGCAGTGAATAGCTTTTGATCGTTGAGATACACCGTTGCGTAGGTATCTAGCTGGTGGAATTTAATTCTGATGACATTAGAATTGAATATTTCATCAGGCACACTAAAGTCGTAAGAAGAATAGTTCCAATCTCGCTCTCCGACCCATTGACAAAGGCTTTCGTTGATGCCTATGAGTGGGTTGGAAATAATGCCGTTGCTCTCGAGGTCTGAATGCACGCAACCAGGCACTGTGGCATCCAACCATTGAAGGGTATCAGAGGCTTTCACCTTCCAATTGGCTACAAACGGAAGGTCAATGGATTCTTGGGAAAAGGCAAAAGAACTGCTCAATAGAAGAAAAAGAAATAAGGCGTATATTGAAATCTTCATTAGCGCTAATTTATCGATTTTCTTTCAACTTGCCATTTGCTGCTTGAAGGTGTTTTTTGAGTAACCCAAATTTGATCCAGCCAATAATGTATCCCCATCCATAACTGAAATGAATTTGAGGAATGGCAAGGAATATAAGTAGCGTCAATTTCAATTTGGAACCATTACTTTTTTCAATTGGAAATGATGCAATTTGAAATGAACGGACAAATATGATCAAGTAGTATAAGAGAAGTCCGGTTGCACCTAATAGCGCCAAAAACGGTGAGATAAAGAATAAAATAAGGGTGCTAAAGTGCGCTAAAACTATGAGGGGTGGAGCAAACTGCCGCATGTTGGCTGGCGCGCCTAATTTGAGCATTACAAGTGGTTTGTACTCGCCATATTGATAAAACATGGTGCACATTTTTTGGAAGTTAGATCGGGCAAAATATCGAATCTTGACTTGTGGATCTAAATAAATTTTTCCTCCACTCTTCTTAATGCGTCCATTAAATTCATCGTCTTGGTTGCGAAGTAGGTCTGTATCGAAAGTTCCTATTCGTTCAAATAGATCTTTACGAAAACATCCGTATGGTACGGTATCTACTTCTATGATTTTGTCTGCCCCCAAACGATAAGAAGCATTCCCAATTCCAATTTTATCTGTTGTAGCTAAAGCTATTGCTAATGCCTCCAAAGAAGCGTCGCCAGGTTCTGTAATCCACATTCCCCCCACATTGTCGCCGTTGAGCTCGATCAGCAAGGTGGAAAGTCGACTAATATAATTTTCAGGATAAATGGAATGTGCATCTAGCCGAATAATGATTTCTCCTTTGGCAATAGACAATGCTTTATTTAGTGCCTGAGGTACAAACCGATCAGGATTGTCTATGAGTATTATAAACGGATACCTTTGTTGAAAGGAGCTTATGATCTGCCTCGTCTGGTCTTTACTTCTGCCATCGGCAATGATAATTTCAATCTTGTCCTTTGATATATCTTGAGAAAGCAAATTCTCAATGAATTGACCAATGTATTTTTCTTCATTATATGTAGGAACAATGATGGAGATCATATTACTTGGTAAAGTATTGGTTTTTTAGCCAACTCAATGAGTCATGAAGAAATTGCATATGTAAACGTGACTTCCATTTTCCAGTAGTAGCATGCTCGTGGTGCTCTACTACCACTTCACTTATAAATCCAAGAGAGATTTTATTTTCTAAGCATTGCTCTGCAATGAATATTTCTTCCCCATAAAGAAAGCTGGGATAATTTAATGTTCCACCTTTTTCGAAAAAAGCAGCATCGAAGCACATCATACTGCCATGTATGGCATAGCAGGCTTGTGATGTGGGCATTGATGCAGAGGATTGCTTCTTTTTCAACCGATGTAAGAATTGATAACCTAAGGATATCAAATGATTTGAATTTACAAAAAGTAAACGTTTAATATGTGAAATATGAAGGCGATCTGCATACATCGGATTGGACGTTCCCTTATCGGGAAGGTTGATAATTTGTGGTCCGAATACACTGAAAGCATTCACTTTTGCTCGCTCTGTAAGTTGACTTAATGCATGGTTATGTGGTAATGTTAAATCGAAGTTGGAAAGTATAAAATAGTTAAATGATCTTTTTTCTTTTTCTATCAAATTGAAATATGCGAAATAGGCGGCTCCTAGATAACCAAGGTTTACCTCTGGTTTGAGATATACTATATTAGAGTATTTCTCTGAATAAGCTTGAAGCAAATTTTTATCAGAACCATTATCTACAATAGCTATGGTGAGCGATATGTCTTGTTGAGACAATAATTCTTTTTCAATGAAAGCAATCAATGCTTCATCCCCAAAATAATTGACAACAGTGATAATAATTTTGCTCATGCTATTTCCTCCATTTTTTTATCAATGAAATACATGCATGAAATGCTGTCCTTGCAAAAGGAATTTTTCTGATGAAATTGGCGACATTCCTTCCAATGGCGAACCAAAATATATCTCTGTGATGCTGAATTGGCCCATCCTTCATCACTTCATTGAAGTCAATAAGAAGTGGCGCTGGATATTTTTTTCGGATGAGTGCAATATACTTTCTGTAATCCGCATCGAAATTCATTCTAATGATCCAATAAAATTCAAGGCCTCGATAGTTTCGAAACACAATCTTCTTTTTGATCAAAGGCATTCCTTCTTCTATGAGCTCTTTCACACGCGCAAATGATGGATTCTTTTCAAATCCCTCATGCCCTTTATTGTATAGTCCTTCGATAGAAATTCCATTTTCAATCATGAATGCGCTGAGTCCGATTTCATATTTCTGTATCACTTGTCTGTAGTCTGATACCAAGCCGTTTTGCTCAAAATAGTCATTGGCTTTTTGAATAGCTTCGTCTTTTATAACTACAAAAAACGATTGAATATGTGAATGATACCTGTCCGACTTCACCATGCCAATGTACTTCGAAGGTGAGCGTTCTATGGCTTCGAATACGTCGTCAATGGTGCGAAAAAGAATGCAAGAGTCGTTGATTAGGCCAACTCTGGTATATTTTTCTGTGGGGTATTTTTGAAATGCTTTATACCACATTCCAAAATCGAAACCTTCATTTTTTACAAGGAAAAGTTCTATGTTTTTTTCTTGAAAGTACATGGTACTTTCAGCTGACATTTCTTTTTCATTGGTGAGAAAAACGACTTTTGTAAAATGTCGTTGCAATTCCTCTACATAGTATTTTACATAGTATGGAATATGTCCAGAGCTAAAGAAACTGCTAAAAAAACAAATTGAATTTTCCATATTTATTTTGTTAGCTCGGTCCAATGCGAAGCGTTGGAAGCTGCGTGTTTTCTATAATAGATTTCCTCTTCACTTGGTAAGCTGGAGTTTTCATACCATGGCAAATGACGCGCATCATAGGGTGCTTTGGTGCGATATGCGCTGCATTCTCCGCCGCCTTGCTGATATGGAGCGTACAAAGCAAATGTAGTGTCCACAGGGGCCTTAAAATACAATTCACACACGCTGTTTTGATGCCATTGACTTTCCCACTTAATCACTTCTTGCTTCAATTTGAAATGTTCTGGCAAATCATCTATGCGAAGCCCAAGTCCAATTTTTTCCAAAGAAATGTGTTGGTCTAAGGTGTGGAGCATTTCACGAATCAAAGCTAAATCTACCTGCTCAGATGGAATCATATCAGGGTCGGTATAAATGTAATAGTCGCTTAAAAAATCTCTCAAATTTTCTGTTTCCCAAATGGAGCGAGATCCACCATTTTTATTTAAAAAAATAATCTCATGTGATGTGGACTGATAATACTCCAACAGGGGGGGATAAGTACTTTCGTTGTCGAGCACAATGATGCGCTGAAATCCAATTTTCTCTAATGCTACAATCAATTCCTTCAAGTAAGTAAACCTATCTCTGTTATTTATAATTACAGGAATATTCTCTGGATTTGGCAGTGGATGCCTGTACTTATGATGTATGCGCAATAACCGACGATTTAATTTCCGGAACCTTTGCGAAAGGTCCTTGAAATTTAAGGTGACGATATCGAGCAATAGTTTTTTAATGTCCATTTAATGCGAGCTGATTTCGTTCACGTTTTTGCAGAAAGTAAATAATGATAAACCACACAAATCCACCAATGTTAGCTGCAATCGCACTTCCCATTCCACCCATGGTGGGTACTAATATGAAGTTGGCAATAACACCAATGATGGCTGCTGTAGATATGGCTGTAACCATAGCTATTACTCGCTTTTGAAAAACCAGAATGTATGCACTAACCTGAGCCATTAGGCTAAAATAATTACTAAAAACCAATATCGGAATGAAAGCAAGTGCGGAATAGAATTCTTCATTGATCATAAAACGTGCAATCACTTGCAGAGCAAATCCTGCTGCGATGAAACCGGGTATTCCAAAAAGTAAAATTTTTCCGATCGGCTGCTCGAAATCACCACGTTTGTATCGTTGTAGTATCCTGGGCGTATAGGCCGCTAAAAATGGTTGAATAATTAAGGGATCAAAAAGGGAGCTGAACTTGAAGGCTACTGAAAAGAACCCCACCGATTCTAGCGTACTATATTTCAGAAGTATCCAACGATTGGCGCTGGTCATCAACCAAAGTGTGAGTGCATTGGGAACGAAGGGTAACCCTAGCTTTAAATATTTGATAAGTATGGCGTGGTTGAGGTCATATTTAAAAGAAAGCTTCTTGAAAATAAATATCCATGAATAAATGCTGAAGGCCAATACTCCGATAAACGAACTCCATATAATTCCTGCCACTCCAAGCGATAAGCCATACACAAAAAGTACATTGAGTAAAATGCTTGCCGATCCAGATACGATTTGAAGAATGGTCACAAAAGCGGCCTTCTCTTGCTGTTTCAGAATGAGTACAATGAAGCTCTGAAAAAATGTGAGGTAGCTAGTGGCAGTAACAAATACGATCAATGAGGACGGTACGTTGGGAAAGATGCTTTCACTGTTGATAAGCACCACTGCAAGAGTTACGAGGTATAGTGCCGAACTTAGTGTGAGAAAAATGGAAATAATGTTGTGAAACATTTTTTTCCTCGTCTCTTCGTCGAAGTGATAGTATTCGATGATAATCACGGATAATAACCCCAGTGAAAGCGATACGTCGAGGATGTTAGCAAATGTGGAAAGAAGGTCTAAAATTCCATACTCTGCAGGAGATAGAAGCTCTGTGTATAACGGAAGTAAAAGAAATGAAACACCTTTCAAAAACAAGGCACCAAAACTGTACACGAAAAAATTTCGTGCAAGAGGATGGCCTAATATGCTTTTTATGTAGTCGTTCATTTACCTAATACGAGTTCTCGCCACTGTTGCACAAAGGTGAGCTTCCCGAACATACGTTCGGCATCTTTTCTTGCTTGTTGTCTAATACGAATTGTTAATTCAGGGTCAGAGCAAAGAATCTGAATGATTTTAGTGGCTTCACTAACAATCAATTCTTCATTGGCGATAGGTAATAGAAAACCGTTTTCTCCATGACGAATTACATTCGGAATGTCACCGACCGCCGTGCTTATTGGTATAATACCGCAAGCCATAGCCTCGGCAATAGCCATAGGAAAACCCTCTCTGCTCGATGTTAGCAGTAAAATATCGCTTTCAAGTAGAAGATCATAAACTTCCTCTTCGTTTGTTACAATTCCTTTGAAATTACAAACTTGCTGCTCTGTTTCACTTAGCCCTTCTTTCACATCGCCAATCATACAAAGGCTGATACGCTCTCCGGAGATTTTACTTGAAGACGCAATCTTTGCTGCTAGATGAACTCTTTTCTCGGGTGTAGACCTACCGATATACACCAGTTTTACTCCGCTGCCAATTGGTGCATGATGAAACGAGGTGGGAATTGTTACATAATTTCTAATCAACCGAACTCTTTCTAATAGTGCTTCGGATTTTTGATGCTTTTTATACTGAATTCGCAAATCTTCAATCGCTTTCTGTCCGATGAAAACGCGAGAATTTATTTTCTCAAGATGTGGCAATGACCATTTTTCGGGACCAATTTCTTCAGGATGCACAAAGGCATGAATGAGGTCTATACACTTCACATGTGGTTGTAAATATGGCAACATGTCATAAAAGAAAACGGAGTTGCTGCTAATTACAACAGGTGATGAATGCTTGTTAATATGATTTGCTATTCGCTGCGCTGCAATCGTTTTGAAGAAAGGATACCAAGCAAGTTTCCATATATCACGATATTCAGTATGCGATGCGAAACTTGAGAGGAAGCCCGTGTTTTCTGATTTTTTTGTAAAAAAAACTAAACTTCCTTCGTCTTGAAAACAATTCACAATGGAGGCGTGCACTTTTTCAGCACCACCCACATGATAAAATGGAAAGAAAAAGAAAAGTTGATGCTTTGAATTTTTCTTAAGAAATAAAAGCAGCCTGAAATAGGCTAGTAGCAGAAAAAAAGGATTTGCTTTAATTACTTTTTTTATGGTGCGTAGGGGTTTTTTGAACTTTGTTTCAAAGAGCAACGCACTTTTGTCTCTTTCTAATTGTACAGCTACTGTTTTTTCAACTTCTGTGAAAATATTTTTTTCATTTTGTAGTGAAAGATATGTTTCACGAAAACGAATTTTTTTTTGCAATGGCTGTGCATTGGACCGCTGGGTTTCGCTGTTAGGTCGAATTCTGTAGTCAACTAATACTTCGTCCAATTTATGCAATGATTTTCCTTCACTCAGCAATTGGAGCCACAGTCCCCAGTCTTCTGAATCTTTATATGCTGTGCTGTATGGTTTATCTTCAATGGCATTTTTGCGGAGCATTGCTGCGGGTTGCGAAACACAGTTGGCGATGGCTATGCGGGAGGCAATTTGGGTGGGTGTTACATGCAGCTCGTCGTCTAGCCACTTGCCGTTTGGATTGCCATATACATCTACCAATCGCACTTTACTAAATACCACGGCAGCTTCTAGATGCTGGTCAAGGAAGGTTACTTGCTTTTGGAGACGAGTGGGATAGGCAATATCATCTGCATCGAGAAAAGCGATATACTCGCCTACAGATACGCTGATACCAGCATTGCGTGCAAGTGCCACACCGCCATTTTTTTTCTGGTCAATTATTTTAATCCGTTGGTCTGCGAAAGTTTTAAGTATGGACAGACTGTTATCGGTGGAACAATCGTCTATACATATCAACTCGAAATCAGTGAAGGTTTGAGCCAAGATGCTGTCTACAGACTCCTTTAAATAAAGCTCACTGTTGTAAACAGGCATGATTACGGAGACTTTCACTGCACTCATAGTTGAATCCAATCTGTGGGTACAACATCATTTTTGGGTGTAGTTTGCGAAGCAATCCACTTGGCGGGGCATATTACCATTTTACTCAAATTGCTATTTAGCCAAGCTCCCCACCAACTGTAACTGCTGTTGGAGATAATATGATGCGTGCATTGACTCATCCAAAATAGGTCTTCGCATTCACGTGCGTTTTCTCGTGGTTCAATAAATGTTTTGTGAGGTAGAAAAGCGAATTCGGTTTTGCACCATTCAATATCATCCGAAAATATGACGTAATGAGGCTGCGTAACTCTTTCCTCGACTCTTGAAAATGCAGCTTTGAAAAAATCCAAATCAGTCACTCCATGATGGGTTGCTGCTGCAGCGTTTGAAATATAATCGCCGCGTCTAACATGCACACTTACCGTGTTTTCTGTTTTTTCAAAGGGCGGGTTAACGGAAATTTGAGGAATATATTGTGATCGGAGTTGAGCGGAAATTTTACTGAAATATTTCTCATTTTGAAAATAACCACGTAAATATATAATCTTGTACTTATCCCATTTTTCAAGTAATAGAGGAGAAGCGTCCGTTATTTCAATGATGTTTTTTAATGGAATTATTTTATTAAAAATTCTTTTGAAAAGTGAAAGCTGTTGATAGCTTTTTACCAAGTTGAAAATTTCTTTCGAACCGAATGAACATTCGGTTTGCCATTGATTGAGCTGAAAAATTCTTGGAGTTTCTTCTGGGTTGTTGTGATTTTGAAAATGGGAAATATCAAAGTGGAGATCTCTGCCAGTTTGCGCAGCAAGGGCTTTTCCAAATGCGTATTGAAACATTTGATTACCTAATCCACCTTGAAGATAAACTACAATCATTTGTAATGTTTTGAGTTCATTTACCAGTCAGCTTGTTGCGTAAGCGATAGTAGACACGTTTTAATTTCTTAATGCGCTGAGACTTTGTTTCATGTTGAATCAGCTGCTTAATGGTTTCCGGAGAGACTATTTTTTTATTCACATAAAGTTGATCTCCTGCCACACTTCCAACGGTGCTTTTCACACAGATGAAGTCGTGCTGTTCCATAAACTTCTCTACGTCTTGCTTTATTGGTTGGCCTTTGTAGAGTTCTACTGCTTCTACCTCTAACCAAACGGCAGAGATATTTTCTATCATATTACCAGCTCCGTGCAGTACCATAAGTTCAGCTCCCTGCACATCCATGTGTATGAAGTCAATGGAAGAAATATCAAGTTGCTTGCAATAATCTTCTAATCGTTGGGTGCTTACCTCCAGCGTATTTTCGAACTTCAGCCATTCGGTTTGGCGTTTCATTTCTTCACCGGGTGGAAGCAAAGAAGACGATTTGTTCCCAAAATCCCAATCTCCAGCAGCGCCTTCTTCTTGCGGCTGCCCTGAACTTAAGTAGAAGGTTGCTTTACCATTTTCTGATGATAGCGCCAAATCACTCACTACAATATTTGTTCGGTTGAATGCTTCAATATTTTTTGCCACCATTTTTAAATTGTCGGGGCGTGGCTCAAATAAGTACACGGTGGCATTGGGAAACAAGAAACTGTATCTCACAGCATCTTCGCCTTCACAAGCGCCAATATCAAAAATTTTGATTGCTTGTGTAGGAGAGAAAAGCAAAAGCAATTCTTCCTTGATTTCAGGTGCTTGATGAATGAATGCAGTACGGTTGAGCGTCATATGGAGCAAATATACTCAAGACTTTCTGGAACCTTAGATTTCAGCCATTCCAGATGCGCCAGCTGCGTTCCGCTTGGAGTTGCAACATGAGTTTACCATTTGCTGTCTCAGCTCCTTTTTCTTTTCCATGCTGAAGAAACAAAGACACTTCTGGATTGTACGTTAAATCGTATAAAAAATGGTGGCTAGAAATAGCGTCATATGGCAGATCAGGCGCAGTGTCCACATGGGGAAAAGTGCCAAGAGGAGTAGTGTTGATGATCAAAGGGAAGTGCTTTATGGTATCAGCAGTTATCTCACCATACGCTACATGATTGTCCTTAGACGGACGGGTGGATGCAAAGAAGACTTTTACGCCTAATTTATGCAGCACATAAGCTAAGGCTTTTGAACTTCCTCCTGTCCCCAATATGAGTGCTCTTTCCGATTTATTTTCTAAGAACGGTTTGATGCTATGATAGAAACCATAAGCATCGGTATTGTAGCCTATTTTTTCGTCTACTTCTGTGATTTTTATGCAGTTTACTGCTCCTATTAATTCCGCCTCAGGATCGAGGCGATCGAGTAAAGGAATGATTGATTCTTTGTAAGGAATCGTCACATTAATTCCTTTTAATTCGGGGTGTGCTTCGCAGATTTATCTGATCAGAGAAATATCTGAAATAGCGAAATTTCGGAATTCGTAATGAGTGAGTTCGAGTTCTTGCAATTTTTCATGTTTCGAAAAAAGGTCCAAGGAAGAGTAGCCGCCGCGACCAATAGTAGTCGCGGCGTGCCCTCTGGAATATTTGATTCAA
>OFDN01002178.1_pt1 | contig 11190 bp, 11 predicted proteins | sample 1520971 | NCBI WGS metagenome assembly OFDN01 (sample SAMEA94257418, study PRJEB24077) | hot springs metagenome | biome: Aquatic biome; feature: Geographical feature; material: Water | place: India | collected 2012-06-12 | depth 5 m | reverse complement strand
CGGTCCACCATTTTAACGCTCCTGTTCGATCACACCTACACGTTCGCTTCCGCGTTGCTCGGCCGCCACGTCGATGAGCATGTCGGGCAAGTCCTGGATGACAATGCAGTCCATTGCGAACTCCATCGGGTCAGGGTCGGTAAGCTGGTCGAATGTGGGTTCGACACAGCCGGGGAGATCTTCGTCATCATGAACAATCCGCGGAATCATCGCGACCTCTGGGGCTGCCATGACGCGGCTGCGGAATAGGCCGTCCGCATAGTATCGGATCTTATCCCCGTGGATGGGGGGGATGCCGCCACGCAACAACAGCAATTCCTCCTGCGGAAACTGCATCAGCTCTTGGGGCAGAAGCAGCGCGCGCCGCTGGTCGGACATGGACTTGGAACGGTTCGCCAATATTCCATGGATTGTGAGGGATTTGGTTATGGCCTCTTGGCCCACATAACCGATCCGCTCAGACAGTTCGTTGGCGACCCGCAATTCCTTCGGCGTGAAAGCGACCTCTACACCGCAGTTGGCCACGATTTCGTTCGCCACATGCTCGCCATAGACAGCGCGGAGCTGGGACCGGGACTGGATAACAGGAAGCAGACGAATGCCGTAGCCCGCCACATAGGAGAAGGCACTTGCGATCACCTGGGCGCGGCCGATCCGCGCGAACTCGTCGAGAATAACCAGAACCTGATGCGGCGTGCTCGCATCAGGCAGCGCTCGGACATTCAGGTCAATTAGTTGCTGAAACAGGAGATTGTAGAGGGGGGCAACTCGATCCAGCTCATCCGGCGATACGCCTAGATAGACCGACATCGGCTTTGTGCGCAGAGCGCGCAGATCGAAATCGCACTCTTGGGTTGCGGCATCGACACGCGGATTAAGCCAAAGGCTCAATTTCGATGTCACGGTCTGCACGATGCCGGCAAAGGTATTGTCGGCGCCGGAGGTGAAGTCGGCCAGCGCATTGCGGCAACCTTGGGACAGGCTCAGCGACCGGTCATCCAGCACACGGCGGAAGAAACCGCGCGTGTCGCCGTTCGTCATCAAACGGTAAATGCCGCCGATCGTGAACGGCTGATCGGCAACCGCAAGATATGCGCCAACGCCAACAAATGCGGTCCGCGCGGAATCCGTCCAGAAGGGTTCCCCGCGCTCAGGCGGTACGAAAAGCATGGTGGCGATCTTCTGAAGCTCGATCACGACCTGATCGGGATCATCGCGGTTTATGTAGCCCAAGGGATTGTAACGCGCTGTCCTTCCCTCTGGATCAGTCGGATTGAACAGGTACACGGATTGGCCGTGTTTTTGTCTGAAGCCGGCTGTCGCATCCCAATTCTCACGCTTCACATCGAGAACGACGACGGAATCCTGCCATGAGAGCAAATTGGGGATGACGATCCCGACGCCCTTGCCGGACCGGGTAGGGGCTTCGACGATCACGTGCTCGCTCCCACCAAAGGTCAAAAACTTGCGCGCGCCAAAGACCAAAAATCCCCGCCCGCGCATCCCGAGGACTATACCCTTGCCAGCGCGAAAGCCGGCGCTGCGGATCTCGCTTTCTTTTGCGAAGCGTGCTGCGCCATGCAGAGGCGGCTTTCGCTTGGCGAGCCACCACAACATAATCCCGGCCATAACCAGCCCAATGACCATGCCGGCACCCAGCGCCTTCAGGACGACGGGATCATGCCGATAATACCAGAAGAATGCCGGCATCCTGAATGGGTCGAATTTTGCGCTCGGCAGATCGAGATAGAGCCAGGCCACGACCGAACCGATGGCAAAGGCCAGTATCAGGGCCAGCGGTACGCCGATGGCGAGGATCGCCTTTCGACTAGGCTGCATGGCGGCCTGCCGGATCATAATAGATTTCGGTCATGCGGAATTGGCCGTCGACCTTCTTCATTTGAACGACCACATCGACCAGGATCTTCAACAGCGAACGGATGTCATCACGAGCCAGATCGGCGCCTCCTTCGCTCTCCTTAACCAGCAGTGTCAGTTGCTCGAACGCCAGTTCGGCGGAGTCCGCATGGATCGTGGTGATCGAGCCAGGATGACCGCTGTTGACGTTGCGAAGATAGAAGAAGGCGGTTCCGTCGCGCAGCTCCTGAAGCAGGATGCGGTCTGGCCGCATGCGCAAGGCGCTCTCCAGAAGCTCCTTGGCCGTTACCTTCGCCGTTCCAGTGCCATCCTTGCTGTAGATCATATGGACGACGTTCTTGTGGGGTACGACCAGCTCGCGGGTATCCTCGATCGTCAGAAGCCGCTCGTTTTCGGGGATCAGCTTGATAAGCCCCTTGGAAAAGGTGGTCTTGCCCGAGCCGGTAGCGCCCGAGATCAGGATATTGAGACGGCTCCGCACGGCCAGCTCGAAAAACTCGACATGCCTACCGGCGTGGAGAAGCCCCTGAAGCCGCTCTTCCACCCTGCTGACCCGCTTGCTTGCCACTTTCGTATCAGCGAACAGGCCGCTCGCCTCGAAATCAGCCATCGACATCGTTTTCGTGGATGGCTTGCGCACCGTGATCGATACGGTCCCGTCGGGAACGACAGGTGGAAGCACTAGCTGGACACGTTCGCCGGTTGGAAAAATGGTCGAGCAGATTGGGGTTTCGCGCGATACATCCTGCGATGTAAACGCCGCTGCTGCCCGAGCCAGTTGATTGAGCGATTCAAGGGTCAATGCGCCTTCGCGCTCCCAGGTCCATCCACCCCGGCGCTCGATGCCGATGATTTCCGGCTCATTAATGACGACTTCGGTTACATCGTCATCGTCGAGAAAGCGGCGGAGCGGGCGAACGGCATGATCGAGGATCGCTGTGTTGCGGAACGCCGCCGAGGTCATTTGAGGCTCAGCCCATAGACCTGCGAGAAATCGAAGTCCTTGGCCACGGTGATGGCCAGTTCCGTCCCTTGGTTCACGCGCACGATCGGCCGTATCTGTTGGGTGTCCTGCAACACCTGCGATGTTGTGTCGCCGGGAGTGCGGAAGACCGTGGAGCCAGCGGGGCTGACTGCCTGGCCTGCAATCTGACCGCCAGCATCAAGCACGCTGAAGAGCATCGCGGCACCGAAGCGTTGCCAGAAGAAGCGATCGATCTTGCCTGTGATGCCGGAACGGCCGACTGGATCTGAAGCCGGCGAGCCAATGTCAATGGCAACACCGCGCGGTGTCACTGCACGGGTCCACATGGCGAAGAGGCGATTTTGGCCGCGCTGCAATCCGCCCTGGTACTCGCCGAATACGCGCGTCCCCTTTTCGAGCAGCACGACACGGCCGTTGTCCGAATAGATGTCGCGCGGGATGATGCAGGTCGTATAGCCTGGCACGCTGCTATCCATCGCGGTCTGAAGCGTACACGGTAGGATGGCGCCAGCGGTAACGAGATAGTTGCGGTCCCCGATCATCCGCGCAGAGGCCGTGCCGATCGAGGAAGTTTGCTTCAGGCCGTCCAGTTTCGTGGCGGACGGTCGGCTATTATCCGACCCGCCTTGGGATGGCGGCAAATCGGCGCGACCATCGTCTTGAGGGTGCGCCAAACCTTGATTGGCGTTGTAGGCAATTAGTGTCGACCGGCGCGCATTGTCGCTGAGCTGGCGTGCTTCATTGGCGCGGCGCTCAGCTTCGCTTGCCTGCCGACTTTGCTGTCCACCTGACGCGCCATAGGGCGTGATAGGTTGGCCGTTAGGACCGATCGCCGGCACCTGATCGCCGGCGAGCTGGACCGGAGCATTGGGATCGCGTGGCGCTGTCGCCAGCGTCGGCGCAATGACCGTGTTAGGATCATAGGGGGCTTCTGCCGCAGCAGGGGGCGCCTTTCGTTTGGCTTGGATAGCCTGGTTGTTGCCACCCGAACCTGTGATGAGGGTCAGGATGGTGAAGATGGCCGCGCCTCCCAGCGCCGCGCCAACGATCATCTTCTTATTGTCCCACTGGACGGCGTTGAGGGAAGGAATGCGGTTCGGGCGATCGGCTGCCGGTGTGCGGTCGATTTCGTTCACGTCAGGCGTCGCATCGACGTCAAATCTTTTGTCCGTCACGTCAGTTCTCCGTCGTGCGCTCGACCACTTCCGATGCCGTGTCCGTTATCGGATCACGGCCATAGAAGGTGGGATTTTCGTTGTAGATGCACAGGACGACCTTGCCCCGGCGCAGCCGCATTTCCTTGTAAACGCCGTGGATGACGACGAACTCGTCTCTCACGTCGAAGGGTGCGGTTGCTTCGCTACCGTCAGGGTTGATGGTGAAGATGGCGGGAATCTCACGCTGGTTAGGGAAGCGTAGAACAGTGAATTGCCCGTTATCGCTTATCTCCGACGGTTGGAGATCGGACGCGCCCTGCACCTGATAGGCGAGATTGCGCTTGCCTTCGAGCACGCCAATGTCGAGGGCGGTCTTGATCGCCCCGTTCTGCATCTCCAGCGCCTTGGTGAGCTGAGCGCGCTGGGCCGCAAGACGAGCCTCCTGCGCTTCAAATTCGGGATAGCGCAGGCGGACCTTGAAGAAGGTGCCTGCGGATCGAGCGCTCGCTACAGCCGCCAGCTCGAACGTGTAGTTACGCTTGGTTCCCTGAAAGTCAGTGACGACGATCAGGTTGGTAGCCCCAGCACGCTCACGCGGCTTCACGAACAGCGAATTTTCCGCCGGAGCCACTTCCCAGGAGACGGTATCGCCCATGGCCACGAACTTGATAACCTCGCCTGCGGCAAATTCGATTTGCGTCGCCGTGCGGAAGGCGCTGCGGATCGCGATCACATTGCCGTCGGTATAGTTGACCTCGCGGATACGCATATCCGGGCCAAGTTGGCGCGGTGTCTGTTCGGCCATCACCGGCACAGATATGAAGGCGCAGATCGCGGCCGTCATGATGAGCGTGGTCTTCATCGCGTCGGAACCTCCGCATCGGCCCGGTAGGATCGAACCTGAAATCCGAGCGGGTTGGCGTATCGACCGGATTCCGTTTCCGGCTTCGACAGCACATCAAAAGTGATTGTCGCGATGGCGGGCGTCTCAATCACCTGCTGGTCGCGCTCTAGCCGTTTGACGAACCGTACCTGGGCGACATTCGGCGAGATGAACGCCACCGAGCGGATCGCGACGAACACGGAATCATTGGCCGTGAACTGGTTTTGCGGAGAATCCGGATTGTCCTTCCGGTAGAATGTCGTCCAGCGGGTTTGTTCCTCGCGGTTCGACAGTGCCAGTACCTTACGGAAGAACTCTTCCCGCGCTTGAGGGATCCACCCTTCGCGATTGCGCACGTAGTCCGCGAGGAAATATTTGCGAACCGCCTCGTCATAGGTGATCGTCTTGTCGCCGCGCAGCTCCTGCGTGACGTCGGTTGACCCCGTCGATCGGTCCACTGTCACAACGTAAGGCACGACGGTTTTGAGTGGCGACAAGGCCATCACCGATCCCACGCTGACGACAGCCAATGTCGACGCGACGCCGGCAACGATCCATGCCAACCGGCGCGACCGCGCAGCGGCAACGAACCTGTCCCGGTCCCAGCTTTCCGCTTCCGCGAAATATGCCTTCAGGTCTTCGTCCCGATCCCTTACGCCGATCGCCATATCAGCAGCTCGCAAATTTTGGAGGGAGCGCCGCCCTGGCGCTTGAGGAAGTCGTTACCGCACCGATCGCCGGCACTTTGTCAGTCCGCGACGTATCGGCTCCCAACGGGGGATTGGGCGGCGCATCAGACGGAAACAGATTGGTCGCAGGCGGAGCCGACAAGTTCGGCTCACCCGGTGTTTGGGGTGTGCCATGTGGCACAGCTGGGCTTGCCGGACTGGCTGAGCGATCCGGGACCGTTGGCAGCACGCTTCCATAGGGGTTTGCTGGACGCTTATGCTTGCCGTTGCAGCGGGCCAGCTTTTCATCTTTCGCCGCGTTTGCCGGCATCGGTGGTGTCAGGCATGCAAGGGCAAGAACAGCAAAGGCAGATGTGATTTTCATTCCATCTCTCCGAGCTAGTTGGTGCGGCTGAGCGTGCCGCCAGTGGCACGGTTTCCTGAGCCGCCACGGCGGGCGGAGCGCCATGCGCGTGCGACAGCGTTCGATGGCGCATTGGACATCGCGCGCCCGAGCATGGGCGCAACATTCCCGGTAGCAGCGTTTGCGAACTGCGTGGCGAGGGACGCACCACCTCCTCCCAGACCCGCAGCCATGCTTGGGATCTGAAGGAAGAAAAAGAAGCCCAAGGCGTAAAACCCCAAAGCTTTTACCGCTGCGAGGATCAGAGAGTCCTCAAGGGTTATGGCGTCAATGAAGGTGTCCGCAGCGTTCGCAATGAAGACCGTTACCAGAAGCGCGAACGCCACCAGTATGACGTAATTCACGACGCTGCCGAGCCATTGGAAAAAGAACGATCGGGTCGTTTCAAACAACAGAGCGGCGACGAAAATGGGGCCAACTGCTGCAAGCAATGAGAGGGCGAATAGCGCAAACGCGCAAATTGCAAAGCCCAGCGCCGAGGCAAGCAGCGCTGCCAGAACGATCACAATTTCAATGATTTTGCTGGCTATAATCTCGTCCCAATTGTTTGGGATGCCGGCGAGATTAGTGCCTTCCGCGACGGTATGCGCGCGCACGATGTCGTCTATGTTGGCGATCGCACGGATAGCCCCCTTGAGGATGCCGTCGAAGAAGCCGCCCAATCCAGTGACATTCTGAGCGCCAACAGCATTTGCGACTTCTGCAGGAAGGCCGTTCATAGCGAGCAAGCCGACCGAGGCTCCATAGAGCGTCGTAACGGCATAGACGAGAGCTGCCAGCTTGATGCCGCGATATACAAACTCGCGGAAGGGATACTCGACGGCACCACGGATAATCGCGATGCCGAGCAAGATGATGTAGATTGTCACTCCGACGCGAAGCGGGCCGGAGATCCATCCGACTATTCCAGAGTAAGCCGCGATGACTGCTGCCAGCGCACCATTGAGCTGGTCAAACATCTCCGAGTAGATATTAAAGCCCATCTCCGCGACCTCCACTACTGGACTGATTAAATCGCGCCTTCGCGGCGCAATTTGTCGGTCTCGGATTTGTTCTGGATGGCGGTTTTCGCCGTATCGACATTATTGCAATTGTTGACCACTACAGATGGCCACGACATCGGGGGGCGCTGCGATCCCTTCCAGTCGGTACAAATTGCGTCCATTTCTGCGAGCGCATCTTGATGCTCCATATAGAAGGCAGCGGATTGCAGCTCGACGTCGGATCGCAGTCCGTTGTTGGCCGAGGGCTCGCCTTCTTTTGTGCCACAGCCCGCCAGCACAACAATCACGGGGATCATCCAATAGCCCCTATTCATCGGGTAATCTCCGCTTCGCTTCGTAGCTTTGCCGTCTCAGATTGTTGGAATGCTATGTGACGCTGATAGTCAGCCTCCGCCTTCGCACGGCGCTGAAGCTCCACCGCTTGCAACGCCATCTGGTCGTTCATCATCTGCGCCTGTTCCAGTTGGAGGCGAGCAGACATATCGGCTCGCTCCGCAGCCGACGTCGCACTGCCAAGGCGGCCGCGAAGCTCTTCCAGCCCTTCGCGGCGGCTTGTGACCGCATCGCCGACGTTGCTGGCAAGGCCGGTAGATACCGCCGCTTCGCGAGCGCCCTGCTCATAGGCAGCGCGCTCGCTTTCCGTGGCTACTTGTGGCGAACGCCCGATGAGATCCTGATAGACATCGTTCGCCTTGCCGCGCAGGCCGCCTACGACATCGACATTGCCGCTCGTGTAGCCGTCGAGGCTGGACGACGAGACATCGCTTGTGCGCAGCATGTCGCTCTTGAGCTGGTTGGCAACATTGCTGATGTCGGTCGCCTTATTGAGATCGCGATACAGCGATTGCGCCTGCTCGATCTGCTGCTTGCCTTGGAGGATGGCTTGGCGGGCCTGCTCCAGTTGCTTGATCTGCTGTGCAAAGGCCCGTGGATCGAACACGATCCCGGTGCCAAGCTGGGCCTGCGCCGTCCCGGCACACATGAGCGCTGACCAAGCCAGCGCGATGGAGACACCCTTCAAACGACGCATGTCATTTCTCCTTCAGCTTGGGCGGCGACGTTGGTGAAAGATCGGGAGCCAGGTCGCCGGGTCCGGCCCAAATTCGGCAGCGGTTTCGACCGCTATGGAGGTGGTTTCCGCGCGGCCCGACAGCACGGCCAACTCATCGTCGAGGCCGGTCAAGTCCAGTTCGACAACCACGCTGTCATGGCCTTGCTTCACCAGAAATTTGCGGGATTCCGGGGAAAGCTCTTCGCGAATGAGCTGAAATTCAGCGTCCGTCAGCGAGAAGCCCTCAACATAATCGCGGCGGGCGCCCTTGGGATTTGGCAGCATCACCTGGGTCGCAACCTGTTCAAGAATCGAATGCGCAATGTCGCTTTTGAGCGCGTCAGCCGGCGACTGCGTGGCGAACACCATCAGCGCATTGCGCTTGCGGTATGTTTTCAAGCCGTCCTGGGCGAAGGAACGGAAAGCCTCATCGCCTAGCGCCTTCCAGAACTCGTCGACGGCGATGATCGTGCGCTCGCCCGTCAGCAGCTTGTCGATCCGATGGAAGAGGTAAAGCATCACCGGCGCGCGGATTTCGCCATTGTCGAGGAAATCCGTCATGTCGAAGCCGATGAAGCGGGTATCGAGCGTCATCTCGTCGGCCGCATTGTCGAAGACCCACCCCATCGATCCCCGTGCCGTCCATTTCTCCAGACGGGCGCCGACGCCGCTGGCGTCCGCCATGCCGAGCATGGTGCGCAGTGCATCGAGCGATCGATCTTCGCGCGGCAGCCGCATCACGGCGGCGATCCCCTCGTCGATCATGCGCTCTTCCTGGACCGTGATTGGGCGGCTTTCCGTGCGGACAAGCTGGCGCACGAACAGCGAGAGCCAAGCCCGGTCTTCGGCAGTGTTCTCCAGTGCCTTGAGGGGCGCAAAGCCCGTGGGCATCCCATTCGCCAAGGCGAGATAGGTGCCCCCGGATGCCAGCACGAAAATCTGCGCACCACGATCCTTGTCGATGAATATCTGCCTCGCGCCGGTCTTCTCTGCTTGCGCCATGAGGAAGTTGACGATGACGGTCTTGCCACCTCCAGAGGGGCCGATGACGAGAGTGTGGCCCAGATCGCGCTTGTGGAAGCTGAAGAAATAGGGGCTGCGGGCACTTGTCTTCATGAGGGCGATGGCATTGCCCCAATGGTTTCCGGTGGCGAGGCCCGCTGGGTAGGTGTGGAAGGGGGAGAAGGCGGCGAAATTGAGCGACGTGATCGGCGCCGGTCTTGCCCGCCACGCGAAATTGCCGACAAGCTGGCTCCAATAGGCCGCCTCCAGCGCTGCCCCTTCGCGGGCTGCCACCATGCCGGTATCGGCGAGCGCGGCGCGCGCGATCGACATATTATCGCGCAGGCCCTTGAGGCTGTCGGAATAGACCGCCAGCGTAAAATGATGGTCGCCCAGCACGAAGCGGTTCGACATCAGATCGTCGGCGGCGTCTTCGAGATCGAGCATCTGGCTGACAGCGCGATCGTCGGCATTCTCCATCTGCTTTTGCCGCAGCCGAAACCGTTCGGATGCGGCTGCGCGGCCAAGGAACGTGAAAGACTGCGTTAGGACGAACCCGAAATCGACGGCGAGCAGTGATTCAAACTGGCGTGGCGTCGTGAAGGCCGGATATTCGCGGATGCCGAAGACGCCCCCGAATGCGCTGCGATCGGCATCGCGGACCTCAACGGTTTCGCCACCGAAGATGACGCGCTGGCGGTATAGCGCACTGCCCAAGTGGCCGCGAATGATCGGAACACGGCGATGCCGTCCGGTCATCACCATCTCTGCGACTTCCATAGTCTCGGAGAATTTGAGGCCGTTATAGCCGTAGATCGCCAGCCTGCGCGGCGAGCAACGGTCCATCAGCTTCTCGAAATCGCGCGCCTTTTCCTCCAGCGCTTTAAGCAGATCGACATCGATCGCATCGGCCTCCGCGCTTGCGCGGGCCTTGCTCTTGAAAAGCTGGACCAGCTTGTCGACACCGTGGATCGCAGGACGCAGGACGAGGGTCACAAAGAAGCGGTTGATGAACATCCGCTCTTTGTTCATCCGCGCAAAATAGGCTGCGTCGAGATCGCGCGCGAAGCGGGACCGGAAATTACCGCCGGGATATTGCTCAACCCTCGCCCGAACCAGATGCGTCCAGATCGACAGCCGATCATCGTGCAGATTGCGCAGCATGCCGTTGAGCTTCGCATGCCAGTCATTGAGATCGCGAATGTCGGCGGTCTCAAAGGCGCGCCCTTGCAACTCGAACGTCAGCATGATTGCGCCGGAATCGAGTGCGACCACTTCGTCGGTGACATGGCGCGTATAGGGCAGGAATTTGGTGGGCAGCACTTCCTTGAGCGCCACCTTCATGGGCACCTGATCGGACAGGCGGCTCGCTCTAGGCATGGCGGCCAAACCCCTTGCGCTTGATGCCCTTGAGCGGGAGGGGTGTGTAGCTCGACCCGCCCCAGAAGGCGCGGTTGCGGTTCGCTGCCTTGGTGCGTCCCCACAGGAAGATCAGCCGGAACGCATTGACGTCATGCCGCACGATCAGCCGCGAAATACCGAACAGCGCCGCTGCTATGACCGCAGCATAGACGGGGTTGTTGAACCCGATCAGCACGATCACCGATGATAGCAAAATGACAACGGCTGCCTCGATTGGGATGCCGGCGAACAACGCTGGCCGCGTCACCGCCAGAAACAGCGGGTTGCGCGCCATAACTTCCCGTTCCTTGTCCATGTAATGCAGCCTTTCGCCTTGCACGGTGGTGGCGGGGCGATGCGCCCCCCGCCGAAAGGATCAGCCGGCGTTGAGCTGATCGACGATCCAGGGCGCCGAGAAGATCAGCGCGATACCGATGATGACCGTCACCAGCGCGCCCGTGTTCACCCGCCCTGTCAGCCAGCCAAATCCAGCGGCAATGATCGCCAAGATAGCGACTGTCCGCAGCAGGCCATTGCTGAGCAGGTTCAGCACGGATTGGCCGAAACTTTCGAGATTGGTTTGCGCCATGGCCGGTTCCGCCGAAAGAAGCGATGCCAGTGCCACCAGGCCGAACATTGACAGGAAGCGCGCCAACCTGCGGTGGCGCGCCGACATCGCATCGATGCGGGCAGCGACGCGCGAGCGGAATGGAAGCGTCGGCACGCCGAGCGACACA